>Ga0302120_10000011_pt1 | contig 63134 bp, 51 predicted proteins | sample AG5_Bottom_MG_FD_203118 | JGI IMG/M metagenome (GOLD analysis project Ga0302120, IMG submission 203118) | Marine microbial communities from Western Arctic Ocean, Canada - AG5_Bottom | ecosystem: Environmental > Aquatic > Marine > Oceanic | place: Canada: Western Arctic Ocean | collected 2017-10-01 | reverse complement strand
GTTTTCATTCAAGACAAAAAAAATCGTGCCGTACTAGCTCAAAAACACGTTGGCAAAGGGAACATTGTTCTTGCCAGCCGAGGCCTCTTCGGTCATAGGCCGGACGCTTCCGACCCAATCAACGCTTCTTGGGTGACCCCGTTTTTATTACAGTGGGCTACAAAGAAAAAGATTGATCCCAAAAAACCGCATCAAGGCCCTTGGGCAGAGCTCACCAAAGTCATGGGCCCCCTCACGCTTGAATACCATGACGGTACAGAGCCGTTCGCTGACGGCATTGCCCAGGAATATCAAAATGCATTTCCACATTTGGTTGCCGTAACCGGCGTAGAGCCATCCGCGGGCATGATTAAAAGCCTCCTCATTCTGCCGACGGGCGGTGGTGGGTTTTCCAGTGGTGCACGTATTGCCATTGGTGCGTGGTGGGGAAACTATCCAGAGAAACGTTATCCCATGGTGGAGTTGATTTCTCATGAAGCAGGGCATTCGTGGGTTCTCCCCCACGCGGAGCCTCTTTGGAATGAACCGATTGCTACTTATTTAGGTATTCAAGTCGGCAAGCGTATGGGAATGCCCGAAGCTCAAAAAACGTTAGATCGCGCTCTTGCGAAAGCTCGAAAACTGGACCCTGACTTCACACAAATCGACCCCTTGTCGCCTGACGCTCCACGGAATTTAATTTGGGGGAAATCCTATTATGTTTTTGAGGAACTGGAACGATTGCACGGACCTGGCGCTCTAGCAAAGTATTTTCGAATGAAACGTGCTCTTGTTCCAGATGATCACAAGAAATACACCATGAATGACTGCGTTGCAGTGTGGTCCAAAGCTGTTGACAATGATTTATTCCCTTGGTTTCAGTCGCTGGGGTTTTCGGTTGATCCATTGAAACAGACGCTTACTGATTGAGTTGTTCCCTTGGAACATACAGTCTCTTCAAATAACGAGGTCCGCCCATCCGATCTCGATATATTGTTCATGGTTTTGGTCCGCAATCGAGCGAAATAGAGATGAACTCGTCCCAATCGAAACAGTCAATGGCATGATTTTGTCAATATCATTCAGCAACAGTGCCATGTTGGTCCTGCACACCAAAAAAGAAAAACTCGGATGAATAAGCCTATTTTTTCCGCAACTCAATCTTAGCATAAGAAGTATGACATCAGTCCACACATGGAAGACCCTCTGCGGACTCCTCATCGCGGGCTTTGCACCCTTTCTCCCCGGCATTATCAATTTGCCGGTGGATGCCCGCTCTACCGCAGCTGTGGTTGTTTTCACGGCTTGGTGTTGGCTTACAGGGGCCCTCCCGTTGCCGATTGCATCTCTCTTACCAGTCGTACTTTTACCCGCTACCGGGGTGATATCCGCACGAGATGTAGCCCCTCTTTACTTCCAGGACATCTTGATGCTGTTTTTGGGTGGGTTTATTTTGGCCATTGCTTTAGAGCATCATAACTTACACAAACGTTTTGCACTTCGTGCACTTTCCACCTTTGGTACGCGCCCCTCGCGCGTCATTTTAGGTTTTATGGTAGCCGGCGCGGGACTTAGTATGTTTGTGAGCAACACAAGTACAGCGCTCTTACTCTTACCCGTGGCCTTGGCCGTTCTTGACGGCTGTGAAGAAGAAAATAGAAAACAGCTCACGGCCCCACTCCTCTTAGGTATTGCTTACGCATGCAGTATTGGTGGAGTGGCCACGCCCATCGGCACAGCACCCAACAGTGTTTTTCTTGGGCAAATGATGGACCGTTTTCCTGAAATGACCACCATCGGATTTGGAACTTGGTTCATCGGTGCTTTTCCACTCGTCGTCATTTTCCTGGCAACGACGTGGTGGGTCCTTACACGAATTTCCTTCCGCCTTCCGACGCATTCCATTCCGGGTCTTGAGCAGCTTCGTAAAACGAAGGATGCACAACCCCCGCGTACCCAAGATCAAAATAAAGTAGCCCTCGTGTTTGGTGGCGTGGCATTGGCCTGGATGACTCGACAAGGTGCTGACTTCGGCAGTATCAATCTTCCAGGGTGGGAGACCCTTCTCCCAGAAACCATTTCCGCTTCCATCTCCGACGCCTCAGTCGCCATGCTCGGGGTCATTATTTTGTTTTTACTTCCCGACAAAAACAAAAATCGGCTTTTAGAATGGGAAGATTGCAAGAACATCCCATGGGGCATTCTTCTCTTGCTGGGTGGCGGATTCGCTTTGGCCAAAGCCTGTGAGGTCAGCGGACTTTCCAACGCTATTGGCGAGAACCTGGGGGCACTCATCACCAGTGTGTCCCCTCTCATGGCAATCTTCGTCACTTGCCTTGGCATTACTTTTTTAACGGAGATCACGTCCAACACAGCCACAATCAACTTGATGCTACCTTTGCTATTTTCTGCGTGCATTGCCGCCGACGTACACCCAATGCTCCTCGCTGTCCCCGCGACCTTTGCCGTTTCTTGTGCCTTCATGTTGCCTGTTGCCACACCACCTAATGCCATTTTATTTGCTAGTGGAAGATTACGCATGGGACAAATGGCCAAAGCAGGGTTCCTCCTTAACTTAGTCACTGCCATCTTGGTTACCCTCGTCACCTATTGCTGGACCCTTCCAGCCTGGGGGTTCGACGTAACCCGCTAAAGTTAATTCAAAGGTCGACATAACAGACTACTTTTTCGTTCACTGGTGTCCAATTCACGCTCTAAATGTTCCGAACCACCGGATGGGTTCCAGTGGTGGCACTTGTGCATCAAGAAGCACCCACGGCAGGAGTGCACCCCTGCCAAACTGGCCACGTCCGCCAGGAAATTCTTTCCTAGTGCAACACTTTCGAAATGATTCTTTCTTGATGCACCAGGCCACCACTTAGATTTACAAACGTATTTGGGCAAGTTTGTCACGCGACGTCATTCTTGTCGGCACACAACATTGACGACCGCCATGTTTCAAAAACAGAACCTGCCGGTGCAACGCTATACGCTTTTCTTTTTGATCGGAGCCCTTTGGATGCACCATTCACGCCGGGTTAGGCGCCCAGCGCAGAAGCATGGTGACTTTCGGTTCCCAACTTCCTCTGGCAAGTTTTTTAGGCTCGAAAAGGACTCACGCTCTATCGCCAATCGCCGGAGAGCACAAAGGCTCCCCAGGAACTCGGGTGGCCGTCGGTACCCTGGTCTCTGTAGTACTGCAGCATTTCCAACTGAGCATTTCGAAGTGCTTGACTCCGAGTCTGTCTTTCTACCCACAAGTTCTTGTAAAAGGTCTTCATGAGTTCGGCGGTACTTTCGTCGCCCACTTTCCACATACTGGAAACCACGGTGTTCACTCCGGCTACGCCAAATGATCGGCGCAAACTTTGCAGGCCTTCCCCGGCGCGCACGGTACCTAACGCCGTTTCACACGCGGAAAGAACCACCATCTGGCAGGATTGCATGTCAATCAACGCAACTTCTTCGGCTGTCAGGAAACCATCTTCGGCCCCATCTTTTTGCTCCAAATTGGCATTTGCACAGACCAGGCCTGCGGAGAGACCGGGAAGTTCATTCATCAGTTCCTCTGGTTCAAAGAAACCATGAGTTGCCAAGTGCAGATAATTGTACTTCGCCATTTCCTCTTTTAGTCGCTTCTCTGTTGCGGCTTCTCCACTTAAACGAGCCCGCGTGGCCTTTGACTTCAAGGCCCCTTTGTGCATCCCAAGGAGTACTCGTGTTTCAATGTCCGTGGCCTCAAGCGGCATCCAGGTCGTCCCCATGGCCGCACGCAAGTCAACATCTCCGGCCATGGCTAGCCAATCTTCTTCTTCGTCGGCATCAATTTCAAAGGCCTTGCCATAATCAACATTTCCGACGGCAAGAAAGCTGCCGTCCACATCAAAAGTCTCTTTCAGAACCTTGACGTGAGCCGTGGGGTCTTCCAGATATATGAAGTCAAAGTCCTCAAGCAAGTACTGCCCTTTTTCATTTTGAAGAACGGCAAAAGGAAGTTTCCCAAGGAAGCCGTCGGGACAGAGAAGAACTTTCTTAAAGCCCTTGACGTCTTCCATAATTGGTGCCCAAATTGCCTCAAAAAGAGGGGCGTTCCAATCTGCTGGCTTCTTAGTAGAAAGAGCCATTCCTCCCCGTCGGGCAACGAGGTCTTGGAGGAAGGCCTCAGACATTTCTTCTACCCCCGGTGCTTTGCCGAGATAATGCAATTGAATATCCCCTTTGTGAGTCAACGTCCAAACAAAAACATGCTCTTTGACAGCATAATCTACAAGCACACCGTCTTCAGGAATAGCCTCTAAAATAGTGGCAATCGTTGGCGTTGCCATAATGACATCCAAGCCAAGCGAACGGTTCAATTCTCGTTCAAACCCTTGCCTCTCCCCGCGCATGCGTAGTAATTCTTCCTCATAATTCTCTGGGCGGTCGGACTCTTCCAAGTGCACCAAACTGGACAATGATTTACTGACAATTTGCAAATCACCCATAAGCCGAACTTGCTCCGGCGTACGCTCTTTGGAAAACACTTTGGCACCGGCTGCTTGCAAACGCGTGGCTTGTCCTTTCCATGCTGCGTATAGTTCAAAATCTTCGGACAGATCCAAAGGGAGAGAAACTTCCGATGGCGCCACGGGGTTGGCCTCGGCCTGGAGGAGAGAGAGAAGGAAAAGGGTTGCAAACATGGCCACTTAGTTTAGCGAGGTTGTTCCTTGAATAGTGATGAGATTTAGGAGAGGGGCCTCAAACCCTTCCGATTTATCGAAGTAACGGAAGGTTCTGGCTCCGTCATGGGCACCTACGTTCAAACGTAAATGTGCACGATTGGACTTTGACCCTCGTTCATAGACAGGCCAGGCTTCGGCGTAGGAGCCCATCGACGGGGTAACTACGGCGAGGTTATTGAGGCCAGTCGCGATACGAGGACGCTCCGGCCCCAGAGACTTCTCTAGAAACTTGACCATCCTTCGGTATCCTCCGCGGTCGCTGACCAAAGCGCGAGTCCGAGGCGTTCTATAAAAAAAGGGCCGACTCACTCTCGTGAGACGGCCAACTGTTTTGGTAGCGGGGACAGGATTCGAACCTGCGACCTCCGGGTTATGAGCCCGACGAGCTGCCAGCTGCTCCACCCCGCGATACTGGTCGAACAGTTTACAGGAAAAGGACTTGGGGTCAAGAGCCACTTAGGGCTTTATGAAGCTGAACCCAGTCTTTTTCCTCCGGGTACTTTTCCTGCATTTCCAACAAACGAGCCAAGGCATCCTGAACGCGGGAATCATCCGTCAAATCATCCCCCGCAGTAATCAACCAAGAAGCCAGAGCCTTTGCATGCGCTTTCTCCACCCACGACTTCTGCTCCTCCTGAACTAAATCCATAGAAAAGGTTTCCAACAAAGAAAGAGAAAAAGCCCATGCTTCCCGCTCCTCGAGCGCCTTCAAGGCCACTGTCAAAGCCTGAGAACTTCCCCCCACTTGGCTTTGCAAGGCTGTAGCAAAATCAGCCCGCGTGCCATCGGTTACCGTAAATTTCAAGAGAACGGATAATGCCCCCGGAAGTGAGTCGGCGGAAAGCGATTTCAAGATTTCAAGAATCAAAAACTCCTCCGACTCTACCCCCAAGCGTGGCAATAACTCCACAAGTCCTTCCGGATTCTTAAGCCGACGGAAACACAAAATTGCCCGATATCGCAAATCTTTCTCTGGATGGCTCAGCAATTGACCAAGAACCTCCAAAACGGGAGTGGAATTTCCACTGGCCAAAGCAATGCTGGTTAACGCCTCTAAAGCAGAACGTCGGTCGGCTAAGGAACGCTCCTCTTGAAGAACATGCGGAAGAAGGACGGGGTGGAAATCGGTGCCACCTAAAGCACCCGACGCTTCATAAACTTTTTCTCGGGCTGCTGGATATTGTTCAAATTCCAACGCGTTCAACAAAATCGTATTCACCGTTGTGCCGACCAACTGCTCTCTCAACGTGGGAAGTTCCCGAGACACTCCAATCAGACCCGTCCAAAGTGCCATGCGGAATTCTTCTGATGCACCTTTCTGAACCGTATCTTGCAAGTAAGCACGCCCCAAGCCACGAATTAAACCACGAAGAGCGACCTCAGCGGGGCGAATGAGTTGAAGGACTTGCGCAGCCTCAAGGCGCTCCAACGGAAAAGAAGACTCCAAGGATTGATCCAAAAGCGCCATCGCATCTTCACCCTGCAAAAAACGGGGAATCAGGGAAACCAGTTGTTGCCTCAATTCAGCAGAGTGCTCCGCTTGATAGGCCATGCGCAAAGCCTGGACCTCTGCGCCTTCTTGCCCTTCCGATGACGTGGATTCTAAAGAGCGCATTGTTTCATAGCCCAAACGCCGAACCCCGCCGATAGGGGCAAAAATAGCCAAGAGTGCATCGGAAGGGTTGGATAAAAGCCGCTGTTTCCAGAGCTGCAGAATGAGGCTTCGGTATTCATTCGAAGCTGTGCGTAGCCATGTTTCACGCCCCTCCTCACGGGCTTCTTCCCACCAAACGCCGAATTGCTCCCAGTCTGAAAACTCTTGTTGCGTAATGCGGAGGAGTGCTTGTCGGGAAAAATTTGCAGTGCTGGAATCATTCAAGCGGCCTGCAATACTTTCCACCGTGGTCGGCGAGCTCAATTCTAAAATGCCAGCAGCAAAAAGTGCCCCCTTCACCAAAAATAGTTGTTCCTCTGCCGAGGCGCGAATCGATTTCTGAACAAAACCAACAAAATCTTTCCAATCTTCCCGAAGCCGATGCATGGAAACCGCTAATTCCCCTGGAAAATTTCCTTGTCCGGCAACACTCAAAAGAAAGACAGCCTGTTCACGCTCGTCCACATGAGGCAGCGCTTCAAGAATCACTTCGGCCGATGCTCGCCTTGCCGCGAGATCCGCTTGGTGAATCCCCGTGAGCCAAGCCTCCGAAACAGCGACGTCTTCTTGAAGGATCGCAGGAAGTTGAAGCGATTCTTGCACAGGAAGCAAAGCAAGGAGAATGACCGTGAACACAGGCTCAGTTTACGTCATGCCAGGCCTGAGTAGCAGAGACAATGCGCGACAAGACCTCCAACTCTTCCCCATTCGTGGAAAACCAGCGACCCTGAGCAGCAAGGTCATAAGCAGTGGCTCTTTGTTCCCAAAGTTTTTGTAATTCATCTTCGGGAGAGAGGTCCGTTAAGGCGGGCCTGGGTGCCGACGCCTGCCGCTCCTGCAACGTTGAAAGCGAAGTGTGCAGAGCTAACACGTGGGGGAACTGGCGGAGCCAACCCAATGCTGACGGCGTAGTCACGATGCCGCCACCCAAGGCAACCACCGTTTTTCCTTTGGCGAGGAGGTCTTCAAGGAGAGACGCCTCTGCAATGCGAAAGGCCGATTCCCCATCTTTTTGAATCCACTCTGCGGGAGTTCGACCCGTGGACTCGGTGAGCGCGGCGTCTGCGTCCACGAAGTCCCAGCCAATTTTCTGCGCAAGTCCACGGCCAAGGGTTGTTTTTCCGGATCCCGGAAGCCCCAAAAGAAAGATGGAATGCGTGGCAAGGCCGAGGTCAGCCAAGAGAAGTTGGCGAAGCGGCCCCAGCGCAAGTTTAGTGCCAGTAACCCACTCAAACTGATGCTTCATCTGGTGAAGTAGCATTTGAGCGCCGAAAACGGGCGTTGCGCCGGCCTCTTTTGCGGAGTTGAGGAGGTCAGTTTGAGCCGGTTGATAAACAAGGTCCAAAATGACCGACCCCCTTTTTGGTAGACGGCCACTTCCGAAAAAGTTACCCGGTTTTCCAGCAGAGCCAACAGGAGTGGCCTGAACAACTCCGTCATAATCAGCAGGGATGGCGTCGGCAAGACTTAAGAGCTCCATGGAAGAAGGCACGGTGACTTTCTCTGGCGTGCGAACAGCCACACTCACGGTGTAACCGCGCTTATGGGCCTCAAAAGCAACCGACCGAGCTGCCGGCCCCCATCCGTAGATCAATACTTTTCCCGAAGACAACCTGGCATCCTCCATTGCGTCTAGGGCGCCCAACCCGTCGGAATTTTTTGCAATCCACAGGTCTCCCTTTCGCATCAGAAAATTTCCTGCGCCGGCCTCTTCCACCGATTCCGTCCAAGCGTCTGCCACCTCCATGAGTTGATTTTTCAGTGGAGTCGTCACGGAAAAAGCGCGAAACGGTTTTGCCGCGTAGTCCTTCAAAAAAGAAGCCAGATCTTTGGCTTCCTGTGCAGCATAAACGGCAGCTCCTAACGCGGGGTTGGACTGAAACGCGGCATTCCAAAGAAGGGGACTCCGAGAATGTTCTGTCGGTTTCCCGACCACGCCGAGAAGTGATGTTTCTGGACCGATTTCGGCAGGAAGGAAATCATACAAAGCGTACTGACCCGGCGCCAAAGTCTCTCCAGGCCAAGACACATACATCCAAGGTGCTCCCAAAGCAGGAGCATGAAGTCGGGATGCGCGACCGCCCGGTCCTTGAGCAAAAGCAAGCAAACGAACGCCGTCGGGCTTCTCCATGGCATCAAAGATGGTGTACAAACGCGTGGCCCGAGCTGCATCCTCCAAGGCACTGGCCCAGGAAACGATTTTGCAATAGTCACCCGGCTTGCAACGCGCCACGGCCTTGGCGAGTTCATCTTCTAATTTCAGGAAAACGCCCGGGCGTTCATGGATGGAATGAATGCGGTGGCAAGAATCCGGCAGGTCCAAAACTTCTTCATTCAAAGGGATATCTACAAAATCCGCTCCCGCCCTGGCCGCCGACGTCAATCGATCAGCCCAAGCCTCGGGCGTCCCTTCGAAAAGTCCCCCTTGGCTTTGGGGAAGACATGTGGCCACAAATGGACCAAACTCTTTGCCAATCTTTGCTAAGTCTAGGTTTTGTGGTGCGCGATCTAACCGTAATTCATAACCGGTAATCAAACCCCGAGATAAGGAAGCTTGAAGGCGGCGGCGAATAGTTTCGTAATTTTCCGCGGCAAGACTCAACAGCAAAGTCATGGTTTAGGAATCCTCCAAGAGTTGACGAATTCCCCGGATCTTCCCTGCGGTCAACCGCTTTGTCGAAATTGCAAAAGGAAGAAGCGCCTTCAGTTGTTGGCGATAGGCGTCGGCCTTCTTTTTTGGCAATGCATCCAAATGCGCTTGCAAAGTGGGAACGTCTCCGCGAATCAAGGGACCGGTCAAAGAGTTTCCTGCACCGTCCTGAAAGAAATTTTGCACCGTTTGGTGCGCTAAAGATGCCAAAAGAGGCGACGTGTCCTCTTGAGAAAATCCGGCTTCTTGAAGGAATGACTCCGCCTGCCCCAAAGCACCGGTGACATGATTGGACGCAAGGCAAAGTGCGGCGTGATAACGCGCGCGATGAAGACCTGCGGGCAACAATAGAGGGGCCGACCCCCACGCACGTAAAACGCTTTTCCAGGCATGATCACTTTTTGTAAACGCCACGCTCACGCAAGCCTGAGTCAAATCCTCCACAGAACCCTCTGGGCTCCCGAAGGATAAAATTGGATGAAGCACGGCACAGGGGACGTCGGCCGACGATGGAAAAACATCAAGCCCGAGGGAACCTGAGACATGGACAAGAAGTTGGGTCGGAACTTGAGAGAACTGGGTCGCCAAAGTGGAGACATCTGAATCCCCCACAGCGATCAGCAAGACATCCGTAGATTTGGGGGTGGGAATACGCAAGCGCGTTTTCATTCCGGCGCTCCTTGCCCAACGTTGCCAAGTACCAGGCCGACGCCCCACTAAAGTTGTTTCGTTACCGTACTTTTGATGGGCTAAAGCCAACGTACATCCCACGCGCCCTGGACCGAGGATCATCACTTTCATGGTGTTCCTCTAAGAATCGAAGCTGAATGGACCCACGAAGACTTTGAACTGAAGTTTTCCTGAAGTTCGGCAGATTCGGAAGCATCGCATACAGCAAAGAAAGCACTTCCGGATCCGGTCATTTGAAAAGGAGCAACTTCCCGAAGTCCTTCGGCGAAATCCTTGAGCGCCGGCTCCACACAAAATGCGGCCTCTTCTAGATGATTGGGGCCTGGAGAATTCGGGAGGTCCAAGGAGGAGGAGTTTTCTGACTCATCCCATGAAGGTGCCCGCAGAGCTTGGTAGACCGCAGGAGTGGGCAAAGAGATTTTTGGCTTCACCAGAATCAAGTCTTTCCGCAACTCCCCCGTTGCAAGACAAACTTCCCCTTGCCCCCCCTGAAGAGAAACCGGAAAGGGTGAAAGGAAGAAAGGAAGGTCACTGCCCAACTTTTCCCATCCAATGGCAGTAAAATCAAACCCGTTCAAAGACCCTGAGGGAGCCAACTTCGACATCCCACGAATGGCCGCTGCCGCATTAGAACTTCCGCCACCCAAGCCAGCACCATGAGGAATATTTTTGGTCAGCGTCCAAGCGATGGACAGAGAAGGAAGGCCGGCCTCTCTCCACATCTCTTCTGCTTTAAAAATAAGATTGGAGGCATCCGTCGGTACGCCGTCGGCAAAAGGCCCCTTCACGGTTAAAGAAGAAGGACCTAACTCTGCCTCGAGGACATCGGCTAAATCCAGCTTACAGAACCAGGAACGGAGTTCATGAAAGCCATCCGCACGTCGGCCAAGAATCTCGAGCGTCCAATTAACCTTTGCCGGTGCGAAAAGTTTCACGCGGATTCAGAAAGAAGGAGGTTATCAATCAAACGAGTTTTACCTACACGCACCGCCAAAATTGCGCGCCAGGAGCCGAGATGGTTTTCTTGAGCTGACTGGAAATCTTTGTCGTCCACAACTGCAGCATATTCCACGAAAAACCCAACTTCTTCCTGCAAACACTGCCGCATGACACCCTCTAACTCTGCGGGGACTCGGACACCGGATGCATACAACGCATCCGCAGCCCGCAATGCATGAATGATGCATAGGCTTCGCTCTCTCTCCTCCGTTCCCAAAAACGAATTCCGCGTGGAAAGTGCCAGGCCATCCTCACAACGCACGGTTTCACAAGGAACAATCGTCAAAGGCAAATCCAAATCTTTCGTCATTCTCTTAACCAGGAAAAGTTGTTGAGCATCCTTTTCACCGAAGTAAGCGCGATGGGGCTTAGTACGTAAAAACAACTTTAACACTACTGAGAGCATGCCTTCAAAATGTCCTGGGCGGGAATACCCCTCGAAAACATCCCCGGCCCGCCCTGCCGTCACGGTGGTGTCATAGCCTTCGGGGTAAAGGTCTTCCCGATCCGGCAAGTACACTGCATTCACACCTTGTGCTTCAAGAATCTGACAATCCTCTTCCAAAGTTTTAGGATATCGCTCAAAATCTTTCCCCTCGTTGAACTGCAAAGGATTGACAAAGATGGATGCGAGAAGCTGTTCGTTCTCTCGCCGTGCTTTTTTGAATAAAGAACTGTGTCCTGCATGCAACGCCCCCATGGTCGGAACAAACCCAACGGAGTCCCCATCCTTCAAAGAGGACCTCCAGGCCCGAAGCTCTGAAAACGAAGTCAGTCTTTTCACGCGAGTTGCAGTTGATGCAAGCATTGTTGTGCGGTTCCATCTGGCAATGGAAGATGCGGAGCCAATTCCGTCAAAGGCCTTAATACGAAGTCTCTTTCTCCCATGCGTGGATGAGGCAAAACAAGATGTGCATCCCTCCAGGAGATTCCCCCATACCAGAGGAGGTCAAGATCAAGGGTCCTTGGTCCATTCTCCACGACCCGGCGCCTTCCGTATTGCAATTCTACTTTTTGAAAAAAACAGAGCGTCTCTTGAGGAGAGCAAGAAGTTTCAAAGCGTGCCACGGCATTCAAATAATTCGGTTGCAACGGACCACCGAAAGGATGCGTGAGATAAAACTGGCTGCACTGCCGCAAGCGCATTCCGGAAATTGACTGCAGCGCAGAAACTGAAGAGCGAAGGAAACGAGGTCGGTCTCCAAGGTTGCTCCCCAATCCAACAAATAGATCAGCCATGATTTCCGTCTGGGGGAGACATGGAAGAGGAGTTCCTCTTCAAGAGAGCCGGCAGTGCACGAATAGCGGGGATAAAAGCAAAACCAAATCCCGAGAAGAACAGGGCCAATTCCGGCTCTACCATCAAGAGCCCAAAAATAACTGCCGTTTCGGCCAAAGCCTTAAACGGGGGGCGATCCCGGGTCATCCAAGAGAAGAAATGTGGATAGGGGACTTGGGTCACCATTAACACCGCCGATAGGATTAATAGAAAAGGTGCACTTCGAAGAATGACTTCCCGAATAATCTCTAATAAAGCAATATCCACGGGGAAAACAAAATTAGGGTCCGCTAAACCAAAATAGAGAAGAATTAAGGAGATTGGGATTCCGGCAGCGGCTGGAGAGGGAAGACCAGAAAAGGCTACGGAGTCTTTGGAATGATCTTTCGTCTCAGATTCCACGTTGTAGCGCGCCAAACGTAAAACAGCACAAAGAGCAAAAATAATTGGCGCAACAATCAACAACCGTGGATGCATATGAATTCCCAACGCTGGGCCTTCCATTTGTACCAAAGTAGTGAGAACAATCGTAGGGGCCACACCAAAAGTGATGGCGTCGGCCAAGCTATCCAACTGAGAACCTAAGTGACTTGCGGTGCGTGTCATCCGCGCCACTTTGCCGTCCAAAGCATCGAAAACCGTGGCAAGCACGAGCCACCAAGCCGCGTGAAAGAGGAGATTCGCATCATCCTTCAATAGGGCATGAGTAGACAGCAGTATTGCCCCTACCCCGCAAGCCACGTTGCCCAAAGTGATGAGACTGGGCAAAGCGGTATCTCGTAAGCGGTTCCCCTGCGTCATAGGAGGGAGATTCTATCCTTGCGGCATGATTCCCCGCGCTACCCTCCCCCTGGCCCTTCTCCTTACCCTTTCCCACATCGCAACTGCCCAAGAAATTGGCCCTGTTACGGGCCTTCCTCTTCAGGATGAAGTTGTCGATTCCATCTGGGCCTTGGAAGACCTTCAGGTTATGGATCACCTCGAAGAACTCAGCACCGGCATCGGCCCACGCCTTACCACTTCGGAAAACCTCCAAGAAGCCTGTGAATGGGCCGCCGACCGTTTCCGTTCATGGGGCCTAAAAAACGTTCGTTTGGAAAAATGGGGCGAATGGCCTGTAGGTTTTAATCGACGGATATCCGAAGGCCGCATGCTCCAGCCGCATAAGGAAAAGCTGGTTTTCGCAACCATGTCTTGGACCGCAGGCACCAAGGGTCCATCCCGCGGCAAAGTGGTCGCCTTCCCGGAAACGGAAGAAGCTCTTGAGACACTGCGTGGGACTCTAAAAAATGCTTGGGTCCTGGGTCTCCCTAAATCTCCAAAATTCGACTCCGAGGGTGATGACCTTCGCTCTCAATTCGGGCGGCTTTGTGATGCAGAAGGTATTTATGGGGTCATCCGAGCCACAAGAAATGACCTTGTCCTCACAGGTGGGAATCACCGCATTGAGGCTGACGACCTTCCTCAGCGAGTGGATATTCGCCTCCGAAGAGATCAAGCGCGTGCCATGTCGAAAGCCTTGGAAAAAGGAGAAGAAGTCATCGTGGAATTTGATATTGAAAATATCTTTGTGCCGGGCCCGATTCCGCTTTACAACGTCATTGCCGAAATCCCTGGCACAGAAACCCCCGAAGAAATGGTCATCTTCGGAGGACACCTTGACTCTTGGGATGGCGCACAAGGTACGCAAGACAACGGAACAGGCACCGCCACAACTTTAGAAGCAGCCCGAATTTTAGGAACGATGGGAGTCCAACCGAAGCGAACCATTCGTTTCATGCTGTGGTCGGGAGAAGAACAAGGATTGGTTGGCTCGCGCGCATACATCGATCAACATCCGGAAGAGAATGAACTCATTAGCGCAGTTTTGGTTCATGACGGAGGCACGAATGCATGCTCGGGCATTAACACGACCCCCATGATGATGCCCATGTTTCAAGAAGTCTTTGGGCCAATCATCGAGCACACCAAAGATGCTGAGGACGAAGACTTGCGGTTCCGCATTGACCCAAGAGCCAGCCTTCCACGTGGCGTTGGGTCCGACCATGATTCGTATTTGGCCGCAGGAGTTCCTGGCTTCTTCTGGAACCAACGCGGAAATGCCAGCTACAACTTTGTTCACCACACGCAGCATGACACGCTTACAAACGCCGTAGCCGCTTATGAAGAGCACACTTCGCGCGTGGTTGCTGCCACCGCTTGGAGATTGGGCAATGCCTCGACCATGGTTCCGAGGAAAGATCTGTCAGGACCACCGCCCAAACGACTGGGAATTTTTCTTGTGGAAGGAAGTCTCACTGTCGAAACCTTGACGAAAGACGGTCAAGCAAAAACCGCCGGCGTTCTCAAAGGAGATACCATCCTCCAAGTCGGTGACACCGTGGTTGCGGATTCACGGGAACTTCGGCGCGCCCTTCGGCAAAGCGGAGAAACCGCGGAAATCAAAGTACAGCGCGGAAAAGAAATGCTGACTTTTCCATTTACCTGGTAATCAACCCGCGCCAGGGGCTGCATGGCCCGTTAAGGCCACATACTCTTTATAGCCACCGCTATAGGACATCGCCACACCATCCTCAATTTCAAGGATATGGGTAGCCACCGCCTCTAAGAAGTGGCGGTCGTGACTCACAAACAAAATTGTTCCGTCATAACGCTCCAAGGCTTCGAGCAATGTCTGCTTTGAATCTACGTCTAAGTGGTTGGTGGGTTCATCAAGAATGAGGAAGTTGGGTGGATGAAAAAGCATCAACGCCAAAACTAAACGCGCCTTCTCTCCCCCAGACAACCACGGGGTGACCTTGTCCATATCTCCTTCTTCAAACCCAAACCCAGCCAAACACTTTCGCAAAGCACCGATGGACTCGCCGGGAAACTCTCCGTGCATGGAATCTAAGACGGTCTTTTCAGGATGCAGGAGTTCGGTGGAATGCTGTGCAAAATAGCCCATCTCTAGGGAAGCGCCTGACTTCCACTTACCGCCATCCGGATCAACGTCACCGTGAATCATTTTCAACAAGGTCGTCTTCCCCGCACCGTTCACCCCCAAAAACGCCCAACGCTCTTGCCTACGAATATGCAAATCTAGCCCAAGGAATATATCTAAATCCCCAAAAGATTTCGTCAACTCTTCCGCAACGAAGATGTCATTCCCCGAACGTTTGGTTGGAGGAATACGAAACACTACCTTCTTCCGACGCCCCCGAGGCGCCTCTAGTTTTTCCAGCTTATCCAGCGCTCGAAGCCGACTCTGCGCTTGGCTTGCCGACCGTGCTTTGGCACGAAAAGAATTGATCCATCTCATTTCACGGTTGATATGGCCTTGTTGGCGTTCAAAAGCCGCTTGCCGCTGATCTGTCTCCAGTGCCCTTTGCGACAAGTAATAATCATAGTTTCCTGGAAACAAGCGCAACTTCCCTTCGTCCACCTCCAAGATGCGGTCTGCCACGCCATTCAAAAACTCATGGTCATGGCATGTCATCACCACCGTACCCCGAAAATCACGAATGAATGACTCCAACCAAAGAATGGACTCTAAATCCAAGTGATTGGTCGGTTCATCCAACAAGAGGATGTCGGGTTGCTGCAATAAAACACCGGCCAAAGCCACGCGCATTTTCCACCCTCCCGACAAAATACCGACGTCAGCTTCCATCCGCTCTGTGGTGAAACCAAGGCCACCCAGAATCTCGCGAGCTCTTGGTTCAACGTCATAGCCACCCAAAACCTGAAACTCTGCTTGAAGCGCAGAATATTTACTCATTATGCGGTCAAGATCATCAGCCTTTTCAGGGTCCGCAAGCGCGTCTTCCAATGTGGAAAGCTCTCCACGAAGATCCGCCACACGCCCCGCAGAACGCACAGCCTGCTCCACGACGTCACAACCACTCATTTCCCCCACGTTTTGATCAAAATACCCCAAGCGGGAGCCCGTCGGCAGCGCAATCTCCCCGACTTCGTGCTGTTCTTCGCCAGTGATGAGCCGGAACAACGTAGTTTTCCCGCAGCCGTTAGGCCCAATTAAACCCACGGTCCATCCGGTTTCTACTTTGACGCTAGCTTCGTCAAAGATGATTTGTGAACCGTAACGGTAATCTAATCCGGTAATATTGATCATGGGGAACCCAATTCGGGGGGAAGATTATCGCATCGCCACGGTAGGATTGCCTGTCCAACTGCAAAAAGCTATGTCCGAAATCATCAAAGTCCATAGCCGTGAAATTCTTGATTCTCGCGGCAACCCCACCCTCGAAGTTGAGGTCGATCTCTCCACCGGAGCGACAGGCCGTGCCGCCGTTCCCTCAGGAGCTTCAACTGGAGCCCATGAAGCCCTCGAACTCCGGGATGGCGGGGAACGCTACCACGGGAAAGGCACACTCCAGGCTGTCAACAACATTAACGAAATCCTGGCGCCCCAATTGGAAGGCATGGATGCCGACAGCCAAGAAGAAGTGGACCGTGCCCTCCTTGAACTGGACGGGTCAGAAGACAAATCGGGTCTTGGTGCCAACGCTTTGCTCGGTATTTCTCTGGCCACGGCCCATGCAGCCGCCGACGACGCTGGCTTGCCCCTCTTTCGCTACCTCGGCGGATCCGGCGCCAACCGTTTGCCGGTTCCCATGATGAACGTGCTCAATGGAGGGGAGCATGCGGACAACAATGTGGATTTTCAAGAATTCATGATTCAGCCTTGGGGCGCACCCAGTTTCACCGAAGGCCTCCGCTGGTGCGCGGAAACCTACCACTCGCTCAAGTCACTCCTCCGCGAAAAAGGCCTTTCCACCGGTATCGGTGATGAAGGTGGCTTTGCACCCGACCTTCCTTCGAATGAAGCGGCTGTGGAATTGCTCTTGGAGGCTATTGAAAATACGGGGCTCAAAGCGAGTCCTAAAGAGATGGCCATCACCTTAGACGTGGCCGCAACGGAAATCTTCAAGGATGGGCATTACCACTTTGAAGGCAAACAGCTCACGTCGGAAGAGTTGGTTGCGTTTTATGCAGAGTGGTGTGCCAAATACCCCATCGTGTCCATTGAGGATGGGCTGGATGAGGATGATTGGGAAGGATGGACTTACCTCACCGAACAATTGGACGAAATCCAATTGGTCGGCGATGATCTTTTCGTGACGAACCCAACACGTCTACTCAAAGGCATCAAGGGCCATCAAGCTAACTCCATCCTCATCAAGGTCAATCAAATTGGCACGCTTACAGAAACTATGCGCGCCATTGATATTGCCAAAGAAGCGCAATATTCGGCTGTAATCTCGCATCGTTCGGGCGAAACCGAGGACACCACCATCGCGGATCTTGCGGTAGCCGTCGGGGCAGGGCAAATCAAAGCCGGAGCGCCTTGCCGAAGTGATCGCGTGGCTAAATACAACCGCCTTCTTCGCATCGAAGAGTGGCTGGGAGAATCCGCCCGCTACGGACGCGCTCAATGACAGCACCCAAATCTGCCCCCCCAAGGCGCATCCTGATTTCTGCCATGGGAACGCTGGTATTTCTCGCGGGCGCTTTCGTCCTCCTCCCCGCCATTCAAGAATTGATCGCGGCAAACAAATTAGAGAATGAGGATCGTCGACGTGCGCAAACGGCCAATCAAGAGATGAAAAATGCCGCGAATGACCTCACTTGGATTGTAAATGATCCCCAAAGAGATGAAAAACTTTCCGAAACGTATCAGCTGAAAGCACGTAAAGAAAACGAATGACCAGCACCCCAAAGACAGACCCCGAAGCTGCCGCACACTTTGCCGCTGCCTTTCAGAAAATACAAAAAGAGATCGGCCGGGTCATCGTCGGCCAAGAAGAAGTCATTGAACAGCTCCTCCTGGCCATTGCCGCACAGGGCCACGCTATTTTGGTGGGCGTTCCGGGACTGGCAAAAACGCTCCTCGTTTCCACACTCTCGCGCACGCTGGACCTTGACTTTCGGCGTATTCAATTCACGCCGGACCTCATGCCTGGAGATATTACAGGCGCTGATGTCCTTCATACGGATCCAGCTACCGGAGAAAGAAGTTTTCGCTTTACGGAAGGCCCAATATTCACACAAGTTCTCCTCGCCGATGAAATCAACCGAACACCCCCTAAAACGCAGGCTGCGCTTTTGGAAGCCATGCAGGAACGGCAAGTCACGGCCGGCGGAAAAACTCGCCCACTCGCAGACCCATTTTTTGTTTTAGCTACGCAAAACCCTTTAGAGCAAGAAGGGACTTATCCTCTTCCCGAAGCCGCCCTCGACCGGTTTCTCTTTTGGATTCAAGTGGAATACCCTTCTGCCGAAGAAGAGGCTGAAATTCTTCGGCGAACGACGGGTGCGGATGAAGAGAATGTACAAATCGTTTTGGGTGCGGAAGAATTGGTCCGCCTTCAAGGTCTTGTGCGCACGGTTCCCGTGGCAGATTCCGTTCTAAATTTTGCTGTGGCCCTAGTCCGCGCAAGCCGACCAAACGAAGTCGATACACCCGCCTTCGTCCAGCAATGGGTGCAATGGGGTGCCGGCCCGCGCGCGTCTCAAAATATGATTCTTGCCGGCAAAGCGCGCGCTCTTTTGCACGGTCGCCATCATCTCAGCACACAAGACATCATTGCTGTAGCCCCAGCCGTCTTGCGCCACCGCATTCTTCCCAACTTCGCCGCGCAAGCCGAAGGCATGACTGCCGACGTCCTCATTCAGCGGCTTCTCAAGCATATTCCTGCGCACCCAAGCGCGCTCGACGGAGACCGTGCCGCGGGCATCGGCTCCTGAGCGGCTCGTCCGCCTTCCCCGTCTTGAGCTCCGGGCTCGAACGGCGGTCGAAGGTCTTGCCGGCGGACAGCATCAATCTCGTCGACGAGGCCCTAGTACCCACTTTGCCGAACATCGGGAATATGTGCCCGGTGATGACTTACGCCACCTAGATTGGAAACTTATGGCGCGCTCAGACCGCAATATTTTGCGGCAGTACGAAGCGGAAACGGATTTAACGGTCACTTTTCTTTTGGATTCCTCCGCCTCAATGCAATATGGATCTCTTCCTTGGAACAAATTAGATTATGCAACATGGATTGCCGCATCTCTCGTTCACCTGCTCTTTCTTAAAAATGACAAATTCGCCGTAGGAATTCCAAGTGCCGGCGAAACCCCACAATGGCTTCCACCGAAGAACGGGGCGGGCCAACAATCCCAAGCGTGGGAACTTCTGGAACAGGCACAACCTCAAGGCTCCCTCAATCCGGCCGACTCGTTACGTGCGTGCCTTCCCCACCTTTCTCGCCGAGGACTTGTTGTTTGGATCAGCGACTGCCTTGGTGATGCACAAGAGATGATTCAAGCAGCATCCGAAATCCGCGGTGCAGGCCATGACCTCATCGTCCTCCGCGTCTTAGATCCCGCAGAGGTTGATTTCCCTTTTGATCGAAACACAAAATTCGAAAGCCTTGAAAGCAGTGAAATCCTCCGCGCTGACCCACGCGCCCTCAAGGAAGCCTACCTCAAAGAATTCAATCAACATGCGGCACAGCTTCGTCAGGGGCTGCGCGCTTTGCAGGCCGACTTTGACAGGTTTACTACAGATGCACCCTTGGATGTGGCCCTCGTTCAATTCTTAGCGCGCCGCGACGCACAACGAAAACGGAGAGGACTATGAATTTTCTCCATCCCGAAGTTCTGTCCTACTTGCCTTTGGCCGGAATCCCCGTCATCATCCACATCCTCAACAGACGGCGCTATAACAGCGTGGAATTCGGAGCAATGGATTTTTTACGGCAAGCTATTCGCAAGCAACGCCGACGGATTCTGCTAGAGAACTGGCTACTCCTCTTTTTGCGCACTTTTGCGCTGCTTGCTTTGATTCTAGCACTGGCAGATCCGCAAACATCCGGAGACCCTCTCAACCAAACTCGTACTGCACGCAGTGAAGTCTTCTTGCTGGACGCCTCGGCATCCATGCATTGGAAGGCCGAAGGGAGTACGCCTTGGAAACGTGCCGTTCAGTCTGTACTTCAATCCCTGAAAGGACTCTCTTCGGCCACTGGAGATCAAGTCGCCCTTATCCTTGCCGATGACCACCCGCGCCGCATGAGCTTTGGAAGTCCCGAGGCCCTTCAACAAGTCCTTCAGGATTTAGACGGCCCCAGCTTTTCCCACGCCAATCTTTCCCGCTCTTTCACCCTTGCGCATCAAACCGCGCTCGAGTTTGAAGCCCTTGGCCTGCCCTGCCAGATGACCGTTCTTTCCGATTACCAAGCAACGACCTGGAACCTGTCCGGCACGCTCCAAAAAACCTTGCTGCATCTGCAAGAGCAAAACAGGACTTGGTCCCCCATTGACGTCGGCCGAACGAAACCGCAAACGGCGATCACGGATTTGCGGCTTACGCCAGACTCTATTCCGGCGGGAGAAAGTACTTGGATCCAAGGGACCGTCCGACGATTCGGTCCGGAAGCCGAAATCAAACTCACTCTTTTTGTCGATAATCGCCCACAAGAAAGCCAAACCCTCTCCTTGAAGGAGCAAGAAGAAAAAGTCATCTCGTTTTTCTTTGAGGGGGCCGAGGAAGGCTTAAGGAAAATTCGTATTCAGCTAGAGGCTGACGCCTTCCCTGCCGATGACCGACGCCATGCTATTTTAGAAGTCCGTGCCCCTCACATTTTGGGCGTCCTGGGAGAGGACGTGCCCGACAACCAAGGAACTCTGGCTTCACTCCGCCGATATTTTTCTTTAGGAGAAGATGCCCCCTTCCAGTGGCAATCTTTTGCGGGTGCTTCTCTTTCAGCCGCCGACCTCCTGGCCATCGATGTGCTCCTTGTCTTTGGACCCGGGCCTCGAGCTATGCAATTCTTGCCTGAAATTGAAGACTGGGTTTCCCAAGGTGGCCATCTTCTTTTTATTCCGGAAGAACATCAAGATGCTGCAGCTCTTCTCTCTACATTCGACGCAAGTTCTCTCCGCGTCGGCCCCCCTACGGAAAACAGGACCTCCCCCGCAAATTTACTCCTCTCTCAGCCGGAACATCCCGGTCTAGCGTTGTTCCAAGACCCCCGATGGCGGCCACTGCTGACGGAGATTCCCTTTCAACGTTGGCTCCCGATTCACCTTTCAAGTGACTCTACCGTATTTCAAGTTCCACTTGAATTTGAACATAAAGGAAGCAAGGAAGCCGCTTGGGTGGAGTGGCCTTTTCATCAGGGACAATGCGCCATTTTGACAGCGGTGCCGCAAAAAGAGCATAACTTGATGGAACAAGTCCCCGGAGGCACGCTGCCCTTTCTTTACGACCTTCTCCGTGCTTTGGGATCTACTCAAATTAATCCTCGTGAATTACTTTGTGGTGAAGAATATGCTCTCCATTTTCCCCGACCACCCTCTGCGGTGCATCTTATTTCGCCCCTTGGAGTCAAGCAACGTATCACCGCTCCTCTCTCGACCCCGGGAGTATGGTCCGTTGAGGCGCAACTTCCCCAGCCTGAAGGTGGTGAAATCCTCTGGAATGAACGGGTTGCCGTCCACGTGCCTACAGAAGAAAGTAACCCAGAAAAGGCCGATTTCCTCCACCTGAACTCCTTCCGAAAGATTACGGACAGCGCTCAAATTCGTTCCGAAGCGAATCCGGCCTCAAAGGAATCTACTGGCAGTCGCCCCCCATCTTCTCCTTGGATCTTTCTGCTTGTTTTCTTTGCGTTAGCGTTTGAATCTATCCTCGCTGCACGACTTGACCGGAGGCGCACATGAACACACAAACGACGCTTCAGTTTCACGGCCTCCCTGAAACTTGGATTCTTGCTCTGCTCGTGCTCCCTGCACTCTTAGCATTTTCCTGTTACGTTTATGATCGTCCGCACTCCAAGCCTATTTTACGGCGAGGCTTTCGGAGCATTCGCTTCTCACTTTTAGCCCTTGCACTCTTTCTTAGTTTTGGCCCTCATTGGAAACAAAGCGAGACTGTCGAAGAACCTGCGGCCTTAGCAATTCTTCTCGACAATTCAGCATCCATGCAGCACGCGGACACTACGGATGGCTCCCGCCTTCTTCAAATGCAAAGCATTCTGCAAACACCCAATTTTCAAGACCTCAAACACCTTTATAGTGTTTCCACTTGGAGTTTTGGAAAACAGCTCTCGTCGACCTCGCCTTTCGGGGAAAGTCTCCAAGGGGACGAGCCAGAAACTGATATTGCTGATGCCTTGCGCAACTTACAAACCGAATTCCATGGCCAAGATCTTGCTCGAATTCTCCTACTCTCTGACGGAAGAGACACGAACAGAGAACCTTTGGATTCAACAGGAACGCTCCTTGCCGAATCAGGCATTCGCGTAGATGCCCTTGTTTTCGGCGAAACACAAGAAACGCCCGACATTATTTTAGAAAGAATCCAAGGACCTGAATTTCTTCTTGTCGGCGATGATGCCCTCTTTCGATTTCAACTTCGATGCAATGAAACTGCCATAGGGAAGCCTCTCTTGATTCGACTCTTCAATTCGCAAGGAGAAGAAGTCCAACGCATTCCCCTCAAGAGAACTCCGGAAAATCCGATTAACCTCCAGTTCCAACAATCCATTGAAACGGCAGGCGACCACCAATTTCAAATCAAAGCAGAAATTCTCCCAGAAGAAACTGCTACTCAGAATAATCAACTTACTTTCTCCTTCCAGGCCGACCCTACTCGAATTCGCGTGCTTTACATGGACGGAGAACCTCGTTGGGAATACCGCTATCTAAAGAACCGCTTGCTCCGAGCGAAAAAAGATATTGCCGTCACATGTTGGCTTGCCGAAGCATCGGCAGACTTTGAACAAGAACACAGCGCTGGGCTTGCCCCACTCCAACGCGTCCCCCTCACCACAGAGGAACTTCTTGCTCATTACGACGTCATTATCCTTGGAGACATTTCCCCGGCTCAGTGCGTCAAAAACTCCACTGACGCCGAACAGTTCCTGGAATCGGTTGCTGGCTTTGTCCGACGAGGCGGTGGCTTACTCATGCTCGCGGGCCCCCGCCACAATCCGTCGGCGTACAAAGGATCTGCCTTAGAACCCCTTCTCCCGGTCGTTCTTTCTTCGGCCGCACCCTTCACAAAGAGCCCTTTCTTCTCTTTGCCCACCAACCTACTTCGGCCGGACCCGGCCATCACCCTTCACCCAAATCTGGAAACGAATACCAAAATTTGGAAAAGTGCCGAGGCCTTATGGTGGATTCAACCGGTAGATTCTCTTCGCCCTGGCGCACAAGCTTTGCTTCAAACCACGCACCCCGACTTCGCCGACAATAATCTCATTGTTGCAGCCATCGGCTCTGCCCCAGACGGTTGGGTCGGATGGATCGGCACGGATGAAACTTGGCGATGGCGCTTTCCCGGTGGCGAAGCTGTTCTTGAAAAACTTTGGCGTGGACTGCTTCGACAGCTTGCAGCAACACGATTGCGTGGGGACCAAGGTCGCATTCAATTCTTTGCGGAACCGAGCCAAGTCTCTTTAGGTGATTTTGTCACTTTGGAAGTTGAGCTCTTGGACGAAGCATGGAAACCACTCTGGATTCCCGAAGGATTCCCCGTCTTTCTTCAGGACGGTGAAGAAACCGTGCGTTTATCCCCCGTTCCAGGAGAAGATAATCGTTATCGAGGCCGCTGGAGAGCCACAAAAATCGGCATGCACCGTTTCCGATTAACCTTGGACTTTCATCCAGATCAAGAAACTATGGCAACGGCCTTGGTTGAGGCAGTACTTCCGTCTCAAGAGCTTCAACGGATCGCGTCAGATGAGAAATCTTTGAGTAAACTCGTCCAACCAACAGGTGGCCTCGTGGTCTCTGTTCAGGAAAGAAATAAAATCCTATCCCTCCTAGACGGACGGGAAAGAAAAACCAGGATTTTGTCTTCTAAGGAAACGCCTCTCCAGCCCATCTACTTCATTTTTGGCTTCCTTGGTCTTGCCTGTACAGAGTGGATTTTGCGAAAGCGGGTGGACTTGTCCTAATGAACCTCCTTGCCTTCTCTCTCCTTCTCTTTCAACAATCCGAAGTTATCGGCGTCACGATCCCCTTGCAAAAAGACTGGGGGACGCAATTGGAGGATGCGCAAAATCTTCTTAAAACCGGGCATGAGGCTATTGCGCATGCACTCGTTCGTGAGATCCTTTTTTCTGAACCACATTTACTGATTCCGACAGAAGAAGAAAACCTTTTTATAGGAGCCCACTTTGCGGCGGAGAAGATTTCAAAATTACTCTCTCCCTCTTCGACTTCCCCTTGGGAAGAACGAGCTAACAAGGAACTTCATAACGCACTCCTTCCCCCTTCACGTGAAAAAATTCGGCAAGTTGCCCTTCGATTTCCAGATTTTTCGGCGGGTCAAATCGCGAAGAATGCTTTGCATGAAATACGCAGAGATCAGGGCTATGCAAAAACGAAAAAAGGCACTGATTTCCTCTGTGCCCCTTCTGTTTCTGACTTTCAATCCCTTCAACTCCCTCTTCTTCATCCCAATGACCTCCAACCGACTTGGTCGTACGCTTTTCAAGCACCTCCGATCAACAGCGCACGACAAGGTCACCGCATGTCTTTCTCAGAAGGCGTTGGCTTTCTTAGTAACGGTCTGGAAATCACCGCTTTGAACTTGGCTGATGGACGACCGATTTGGTCGTATTCCGGCCACCCAGACTGGAAGACCATTCCACAGATGGAGCAGAACCGTTTCTTTAAATCCGTCCACCCCAAAAAAATTCATGCACCCGTCGTTGCAGACGGAATCGTTCTGGTCACACTCCTTGAGCCTGTCATCCTTGGCCGAGAAGAACGCCACCTCAACATTGATGTGCGCCGAAGCATGCCCGCGCGGCGACTTTATGCTTTTGACGCCACTGACGGCACCTTGCTCTGGAAGCAAGAAGTTTCTTGGAATAAGGAAACAAATCGCCAACCCAAAGATCTTGTTGCGGGGCCCCCTGCCGTTGCTCATGGCCAAGTATTCCTTCCGACCTATGATGCTATCGGCACACTAGACCTTTCCTTGACGGCACTTGACCTAGCGACGGGGAAACGCCTCTGGAAACGATTCTTGGTTTCTGCACATCAGGACAGCAATCTCTTCGGAAATCTCATCCGGGAACCGGCCTGTGCACCACCTCTTCTCCAAAATGACTTAGTCATTCTCTGCAGTCAGCTCGGAGCCATTTGCGCCGTTGAAAAAAATACGGGGAGAATTCGTTGGACTCGGCTCTACCCCCGCACGAAGGCACGCACCTTTCAAAACGGGCGTGAATCCATCCGCCCAGAAACCTTCGCCAATGGCCCGATGGCCGCCACGGAAAACCTCATTGTGGTCGCACCCATGGATGCCGCGACTGCTTATGTCTTGGACGCCGAAACGGGCACACTTGAAGTGGCATGGCCCCAGATGGACGCACAAGCAGGTCCACTGCGCCACCTCCTTGGCATAGTTGGACCTGGGGCCTGGTTTTCTGGCGTCACGACAACCTTCCTCCCCTTCCCCGGCCAAGGAGGGCGGCGTCGGCAGTCTGCTCCTCTTTTTGATTTCGTAAGCCATCCAAATGCGCAATCGGCTGGAACGATCACACAAAATGGCCTACTGATTCCCTCCATGCAAGCTTGGGAGTGGATTGACCCTCATACGGCAAAGCACCAAGCGACTCATCGTGCGGGCTACCAAAGAGCCTTGGACTACGGGGCACTGCAATCAATCCACGGCATGCTCTTCGTTATGAATTCCATGGGAGTTCATGCTTGGCAATCTCCCAAAGCCATTTTGCAATTCTTCCGCCGAGCGAAAAGCAACCCGGAAGATCTCGCGGATGCCCTCCCGCTTTTGGCCACTCTGCCAACGCATGACCGCATTCTTCAGGAAACACTGTCTCTATTGCTCCAAAACCCCCCAAACTTTCTGGAAAAAGAAGGCTTGGCCACAGCATGGCACTGGTTGCAAGCACGCGCCGATTTGATGAGCCAAATGGGTCCATCTTTGACATGGGCAAAGAACATGCAGGCCCTATTCCATTCCGAATCTTTGGAGCTCCCCTGGAAAAGTGCGGTTCTCTTTTTAGATGCTCTAGAAGGGCTTACTCTTGCTGAAATCCCTCCATACCGCTCAATTCTTCAAGATGCCCTCCTTGTCATCCAAACCGATGCACCAGAAAAACTGCCGCGAACCCAAGGGATTGAGTCAAAAACAAACGTTCTATGTCAAATACGTTTCCTTCTTGCAGAACAGCCTCAACAACAACTTTCCGCCATCCTCCCGCTATTTCCGAGGAACAGCCAAAGTCATGCCGTCGGCATCCCCCGCCAAACTCCTTGGGTCCAGAAGCATTGGAATACGTTGATGCAAAGCGCAGACTTCCAACAAGAATGGGAAGAACTGGCCAGAACTTCTTTTCGTAACAAAGAGGACAGTCCTCAAGAGCAAGGATATCGACTTTCCCTTTTTTCAGGGTCTGCCGCAGCAATTCAATGGCTTAAAAACCAATCGAAAGTCATTGAAAAAAACACAGTCCAATATTTCCAACACATTCAATGGATCCATGCCTTTGGCGGAGATCAAATCAAGAGACTCCTTCAATATTTCCAAGCCGAAACACTCTATCAAGATTTTACGCCGCCGGAACTCCCCAACCATCTTCAATTGTCCCGCACGATTGATCTTGGCGAAAGCCAACTCCTTGGGGCTCAAGTCTATGGTGGCCAACTGACCCTCCTCCTCCAGGATCAAGAGGGCTGGTCTTGGAAGACCTATTTGGGAGATTCTCTCGATACACAGAGAATCCGTCGGCCGGGAAACGTCGGCCTCCTCCGCAATCCAAAGGCTACCTGCTTTTTACACCCAAATGGTGCAACGCTCCTTCAATTTCAATCCCTCTATCATCTTCACAAAAACGGGGACAGCCGAACCACGGAACTTCCCGGCCGTATTCTTCAAATTTTATCGCTCCCTCATGTTCTTGTTCTCCTTCTAGAAACACCGGATCGCCAATTGGTTCTGGAAAGCCGAAGCCTTCAAGAAGGAACGCTCCTTTTCCAAAGAGTTCTCCCTATCCTTCCTTCCCGCCAGCACCGCCTCCTCCTAACCGAGAATCAACTTTGGATTCTTTCCGAAAAAGACACACAAATCCTTCGTGTTTCTCTTCCGTCAGGACAAACAATCACCCCCTTCCCCTTGCCATTTCTTCCGTCAGCACAAAATATCCAACAAGCCGTTTCTTACTCCGGTGGCATTGCCATCACCAGTCCACCCTCCAAGACTCCATCCTTCTTTTTAGTAAGAGGCAATCAAACGGAAGAAATCACCGTGCCTTCTGGAAAAAAAATTCGTCTCTTCTCCACACTCGACGGATTCGGCTGGTGGATTCTCCCACAAAGTTCCCACAGCGACGAAGCCAGTGAGCTTCAGTGGTGGTCGACGAACTCCGCTCGGCCTACGGAACCGCAAGTGGTCGCCCATGTGCTACGCCCTCAGGATTTTGAAGACCCACGTATTCTCCTTCACAACTCACCAGACGACTCAGTGCAAGCGATCGCCTGGGATTTTCCGCTCCAAGGAGACCCAGCCCCCCTATGGAAAACAGACCTACTCGTTTCGAAATCTAGCTTAAGTCATCAAAAAACCGCGTCCCAGTTCTCTGAAACCCATACTCTCCTGCCACTGACCTATCAAGAAGAAGGTCTTAACCAAACCTTTCTCCAGCTCCTCCTTTTTGATCAACAAGGCCGGGAAGTTGGGCGACATGCACAAAGAATTATGAACATGCATCGGTTATATTCCGAAATCCTCTCTCTCCCTGGGCTCATCCTCCTCCGCATTCAAAACCAGATTCACGTCCTCGGAGAACTCCCTCAATGATTACCTTTTCTCTTTTTCTTTGGCTTGCCCAAGCACCGACAGCTCTGAATGAAGAAAGCCTTCAGGCGGCTAACCGGGGGCTGCAATGGCTCGCGGAACACCAAAGCCTGGATGGGTCATGGCGCGCCGACGTCGGCTACAAATTAGAAGAAGGCTATCAAGTATGGAATCCGTCGGCGCCACACATTGGCGTTACAGCCTTAGCAGGTATGGCTTTTTTAGCAGGGGGACATGTTCCGGGACGCGGGCCCTATGGGGAAAATGTGGAACGAGCCACAACATTCCTTCTTTCTCGAATTCGAACCGATGGGTATATCACGGGAAACGAAACACGCATGTACTCCCATGCATTTGCCACGCTTTTTCTGGCGGAAATTTATGGCATGAACCAAAGAAATGATGTCCGGAAAACATTACAAAAAGCAGTCAACCTCATCGTCGCCAGTCAAAATGATCAAGGAGGGTGGCGCTATCAACCACACGTCGCTGACGCAGATATGTCCGTGGCTGCCTGCCAAGTCATGGCCCTTCGTGCTGCAAGGAATATTGGGCTTGAGGTTCCTCGTTCCACTATTGACCATGCTGTGAAATACGTCCGCGACTCTGCCGTCAGAAGAGATGACCCTTATTTCGGAGCACACGGGAACATCCAAGGTTCTTTTCGATATCAGCCCGATTATCGTGCACGCGCAAGCTTTGCCTTAACGGCGGCAGGCATTACCATTCTTCACGGCGCAGGAGTTTATGGGGATCAAGATATAGAACAGGGATTCCAGGCCTTAGAGGCTGAGTTAGAGGTGTTTTCTTCGGACTACGGAGCAGCGGAGAAAGGGCATTACTATTTTTATTACGGCCACTATTATGCCGTTCAAGCATTCCATATTGCCGGAGGTGCCCGTTACCGGAAATACCTCAAGCATATTCAACGTACGCTTCTAGCCCTCCAAAGAAAAGAAGGGTCATGGCCGAACACCACCGGCCCTGGAAAAGCATATTCCACCGCCACAGCTTGCCTCATCCTCCAAATTCCGAAAGAGTACCTGCCTATTTTCCAACGCTAATGTCGGCAAACTTCTTTTTCACCCCTCTCAGAAAATTACGGCAACGCATCCGTCGGCTGTTTTTTCTCTGGGGGTTCGGGCATTTGATTTGGGTCAGTTTTGCGCTCTTGCTGAACCTTTACATCATTGACCGGTTATTCAATCCGCCTCTTTTCGTCCGACTCACGTTAGAGGGGGCTACTTTGTGTTTATGGCTCCTCCGAATAAAAAAAGTACTTTGGAACCCGCTTCGAAAGCCTTTCGCCCTGAAAGATCTTTCTGCTTTATTAGAACGTAAATTTCCCCACCTTGAAGACAGGCTCTCCACAAGTGTTCAACTTTGTCAAAAACCGAGGGATTGCTCCATTGAACTTCTTGAAGAAGTCGGCAAAGAAGCGAAAGAACTCCTGCATCAACTACCGATTCACACTGTTACCCCTAGCAAGGCTGCTTGGAAGCAGGCTAAGTGGGGAACGCTAAGTTTGGGAGTCTTTCTTTCTCTCGCATTCCTCTTTCCTCAAGAGAATTCTGTTTTTTGGGGACGGCTTTGGGGACAGCCCCTTTCTTGGCCCGGCGCAACCCACTTAGTTCTTCTCCCCCTTCGCGCTTCCGACGGCACCCCGCTTCCGGAAATTCGTCGTATCGGCTCAGAGCATTATGAATGCCTCATCCCCAAGAACACTCCACTAGATGTTCGCATTCTTGCCGAAGGGCGTAGCCCAGAAACTGTTTGGCTTCAGTCGGAACGACTCCAGCGGCGCTTTAAATCTTTTGGTGGCCGCCAATTTCAAATCTCTCTCCCCGGACAAACACAGCCCATGACTCTTTCGTTTTCCGGAGGTGATGACACTGACGGATTCCCGAAGCTAGACCTCATCCCCGGGATCGCGCCTTCCATGCAAAACTGGAGTCTCACTCTAACTCCGCCGAATTACACCGAGCGGCCAAAAGAAATCTCCAACGCACATGAAATTCGCGTCCTCGAGGGTACTGTCATTCAAATCTCATTTCAAACGGACTTACCTGTCTCTGAAGTCCAACAACAGCAAGGCGACACCACGCAAACCCTGAACCTGCAAGGAAAGATTTTTAGCACTACTTTGACCGTACGAAAAGATGGAGAGGTGACTTTTCACCTCCTCGGCGCCGACGGTTTTCCTCGTTCTCAAGCTGGGCACCTCCAGTGGACCGTGCTTAACGACCACCCACCCCATATTTTTCTTCCGTGGCCCCCGCGGACCTGGAGAACCGTAAAAGGCGCGGTAATCCCTCTTGTCCTACATTGCGAAGATGATTTTGGCCTCCAATCCCTTCAACTTCACCCTCTGCCTTGGGACGCTAACCTTTTGACGAATCAGGCGCACCAATGGGTTCCAGTGCCGGCATCCCTCCTTTCTGACCTTCCCCAAGCGCAATTTCCAGCTCCCGGTGTTCCACTTGAGGTCGTCGCAACGGACAACCGTATGCCAAAAAACCAGTCCAGCTCCCAAAAAAGTCCGGCCATCCAAATTACCAGTAAGGAACAAATGAGCCAACTTCTCGCAGAGCAAATGCAAACACTCCGAGAAGAACTCGAACGCATTGACCAAGCACTGCTCCCTTTTGAGTCCACGACACCTCCTCCAAATGCGTCCGTGGTTTCTCGAAGATTCCTCCGGCGCACTCAATCCCTTCTCGTTCATTTAGAAACATCCTTTGTCGAACTCGTTTTTGCCACACCAGAAGAAAAGTTCTTGCAGGGAAAATTGGCTCTGCAAAAGATCTTACTGCGTGGCACGCCGAAGAAGGGAGACATTACCCGCTCCATGAAGCCAGAAATAACAAACTCCTTCGATGAACAGCTTCACCTTGTCCTTAACTTAGCCCGAAGAACCGCCGCGTTAGTCGATGGCCCGGCTACAAATTTGGTTGCGGAAAGCCGGCAAAGCAAGGCGGACTTAAACAAAGTTGCAAAGGAATTCCGTCGGCAGATTCATGGCATGCTTGATATTCTTGTTGCTTGGGAAGATTTTGAAAGCGCAATTCGCTTGCTCCGCACGATGCTAGATCGCCAACGAGATCTTCATCGCCGAACAAGGCTGGAGGTTTCCCCGTGAAGTTATTACACCCCTTCCTCTTCTTTTTATTTGCGGCCAATCTGTGGGGACAGGCTGGCGGAGACTCTCCCTTGGCGCACCTATCCAGCCAGCAAGCGCAATTAGCCGAACAAGCCCAAAGGCTTGAGAAAATCCTAGGCCTGCTTGAAAAACAAGCTAAGGAAGAAGGCATTGAGGAGCGCGCCATGTTTTACCGGCAAGCTCTTTCTCGATTGCAGGAAACAGGAGCTAAAAATGACCTCGCACAACGACTGAAATCAGTCGCCCAAGACTTGTTATTAGCGAAAACAGGACCTGCCCTCCAAAAGCAAACCGAACTCGTTCAATTCTTAGAGGACCTCTTGCAACAATTAATTCAGCAACGGCAAGAACAACGACTTCAGGAAATCATCAAAGAAGCTGAGGCAAGAGAAAAGACGCTGCGGTCGCTACAGAAAGAACAAGAGGAACTTCGGAAGGACACCACAGGAAATTCTTCTACCGACGACTTCCCGACAGAGCAATTACAACAACGGCAAAAGAATCTCCGTGAAAAAATCGAAGATGCCATTCAAGAATTTGAAAAACAAGGCCGCCAAGATGACTCCCTCAACCAAGCAGAGTCTTCGGCCAAACGTGCTGAAAAAAGCCTAGAGGAATCAGATCAAAACGATGACGCGGTGCAAGAACAAGAGCAAGTTGAGAAAAGCCTCCAGCAAGCAGCTGAAAATGCTGCGAACGAAGCTGAGATTGCACAACAAAAACAAGAACAAAAAGAGCTCCTCCATCTTCTCACCGAAGCCAAATCACTGTTCAAGCGACACCTTGCCGTCCATGAATCTCTCATAAAATCTGGAGTAACGAAACCGGAAGAAGTACTGTCACGCAGCCAACGAATTCCCCTCCGCAAATGGGCAAAAACGGAGAGGGAACTCCAAGTGGACGTCGGAAAACTTCTTTTTGAAATTCAACAAAGTGGAGCCGATGCCTTCCCCTTCTATCTTGAAATTCTCAAAGCGGACCATGGGCGCCTTGCAAAGCGACTTGGGCCACCAAAATACCGGAAAAATTCTGCTACCCACAGTCTTTCTTCTCAGCTTAAGGATCAGTGGGTCGAGTTCATCGATGCTCTAGAAACTGAAGCCGAGCGACAGCGTGAAAAAACGGAAGCGAAAGAAGGCGAAGGATCTGGCGAAGATCGTCTGATTGGTATGGCTGAGGAAATTCAACTTCTCAAGCGTCTTGAAATACAAATTCGAGACCGAATCAAAATACTGCATCGCCAACAAAGCCTTTTACACGATGCTGGATTTGCATTCAACGAAGAAGAATTTGAAGAGCTGGAGGAGTTATTCCAACGCCATGAAAAACTACGACGAATGTTTGAGTCCGTTCTGGAGCGATACGAAATGGCTGGAACGCAAACGCCTCAATCCCAAGACAACACAACACCCGAGGAGGAGGAACTTTAATGTTGATCTCACTTTTTCTCTTGACCGCATTACAAGACCCCGCCCTTCCTCAGCCGAACTTGCAAAAAGAGATTGGGGAGGCCATTCAACAAGTACGTGAGGGCTTTGAAACACTCGGAAGATCTCTTTTTCTCGCTCGTGAGCGTATGACCGAAGAGCGGACGTTGGACTACCTTGCGGAAGTAGATACTGCTTGGAAAAAAGCCGACACACTTGTCCAAGAAATGGAAACGCTCTTGGCCTTAATTCCAGAATCGAGTAGCCAAGGGGGGGGCGGCTCTTCTCCTCAACAGAAAAAGCCCTCCCCAGATTCTAAACCCACGACAGATTCCAAGCCAACCCCCCAGATCCCAAATACTCCGAAGGATCGGGGGGGGGACCAGCCGATACCGACCTCAGACCCGGAGCTTTCCGCCCTGTTTCTCCCTCCCGGCGGCAAATCCAGCTGGGGAGCACTTCCGCCTCATCTCCAACAGGTGATTCAAAACGCATCCAATCAGGAACTCCCTTTGCGGTATAAAAAGTGGCTTAAAGCCTATCATCGTGAGTCTCAAAATCCGTAAGTCGTTTAAATAAAATGACTTACTTCGTCTAGAGATTTCTAAGGTTTTCGTTCAAGTCAGGGGTTTCCTCGCCGTAAAGGAAAGAACGGCAGTAGCCGCATCGCCCCATGATCACCTTGACTCTTCCCCTCTTCCTGGGCGGGCTCCTTGCCCACCCACTGCAGTCTCCATCGCATGAGCCCGCACCCATTCCACGTTTTGCGGGGACCTATCGACCTGCAGAGGGCTTTCTTTCTTATCGTCGGAAAGCCCGCTCAGGTCCTGAGAGAATCTTTACCCAAGGCACGGGTGAGATACTAGGCTGGCTTCCCCTTGCCCAAGGAAAACTCTGGGAGCAAGAGGTCGTCCTCCAAGAAAACCCTGGGCAAATCAATGGCTTTGTATTCACCTATGCGTCATCTCACCCTGATCCAACTGGGCGCGCTGGATCTCTCAATATCAACTTTGGACTTCCAAACGGTAAGTACCGTCAACTTCGTCTTCAAGGGCTTCCCTTGGGGGGGAGAAATGGAGAACTGCTTGCTTGGAAAGTCCTTGTCGACTTGACCAATGGCTACGAGACGCTTTTCGAAACGTCGGTGCAGAATGACCAATCCTTTGCCTGGTCTATGGAGACCCTTCAACCCAATACAGGCCCATGTGTGAAGATTGGAGATGCTCCCGCTCTCCTCATAGATATTGGAACTCAAAAAATTGAGAAACAAGCCTCTATTTCCCTTGCCCTAGAATTGCTAACACTTCCACCTGGAGTCACTTCCTACGCGGCAAAAAAACCAGGATCCGCCGACCGCCTTCAGCTTCGTGCCAGCAAACTTCATCGAGACGGCAGCATTCTTTGGGATGTCGTTGGAAAACGAAAAGGTCGAAACTACCTCCTTGTGATGAGTGAGTCTCGCTGCGAAATATCCGTTGGAGACGCGACGATTCTTGTAGAAGAAACTGCCCAAAGCCGTGTACTTCATCTCCAAGAGGAGTCGCTTGTCACGCACGACAACGCTGTTCATCAACCTCGATACATTCAGGTACTTGAATTTGATGGTACTCCCTCCGTACAAAATTTGACGGGAGCTAGCCAGGGATTGTGTTACATCAATCTTCCTTAGGCAAGTAACTCAACGCAGTTTCTACGTAGTGCGGCACCGCATGAGCCATAAAGGCCTGCTCTTTTTCACTGACTTCTCGGATAATCTTTGCCGGAACCCCAGCAACCAATGTATTTGGAGGCACTTCAAAACCCTCTTTCACAAGAGAACCGGCCGCCACCACGGCTCCATCTCCGATGACAGAGCGGCCCAACAAAGTTGACCCCATGCCGATTAAAACACCATCCCCAACTTTGGCCCCGTGAATAATGGCCCCATGCCCAATCGTGCAATCCTTACCAATCACCAAAGGAATTCCAGTATCGCAATGAAGAATACAGCCATCCTGGATATTTGTGCGCTCGCCGACGGAAATCCGGCCATCATCACCACGAATCACTGTATGGAACCAAACCGTGGCATCCTTAGCAAGATAGACGTCGGCAGTCACCAATGCCGTCGAGGCAACCATGGCTCCGCTTGGGACTCGGCGCATGAGTCCTTCGCGAGGGGTGGGGAATGGGTGTTCAGGATGAGTCATGGTGCAATGATGAAGGAAGAGTTGGACAAAAGAAGTTGAGAAGAAACTACTGTTAAATTGTGAAGAATATGGATACCAATCACAAGAGAGAGGTTCTTTGTTTTCACGCGCAAATAACCAAGGACTAAGCCCAAGTAAAAGAGAGGCAGCCAAGCAATTATGCCATGCAAACTTGCAAAAAGGACTGCTGTGAGCATACAGGCGCGCCAAGGGCCGAACTTCGGCGACCCACTTAACTTGGTGAGTAAATACTCACGAAAGAAAACCTCTTCTATCACGGGTGCACAAAGAAGAACCCAGAAAAAAAAAAGGGTGGAGGCTTCGGCTAAATGTGGAATCACGAAGGGATTTTGTTGATCCAAGCCCCACCAAAGCAAACCGGAAAGCAACAACAAACCCGGAAGGGCAAGGAGGTAGTACCCAACGGCCTGAATCAGAACGTGAAATCCGCGGCGCACTATTCCCCTGCAATCACTCCAGCCTGTGGAGATGATGCCGACGCATAAGGTAGGCGGGCAATTCGACCCGCCAGATAGGAATCTCTTCCTGCCTCGCACGCTGACCGCACCGCGCGCGCCATCCGCAAAGGGTCTTGTGCGCACGCCACGGCGGTGTTCATGAGAACGCCATCCACACCCAGTTCCATGGCGACAGAAACATCACTGGCTTGGCCGACGCCTGCATCCAAAATAATGGGGACCTCCGCCTGCTCTACGATGAGTTGAACATTGAATGGATTCAAAACACCTTGCCCACTTCCAATAGGAGAACCCGCGGGCATCACTGCAGTAGCCCCGGCTTCCTCAAGGCGCTTTGCTAATCGAACATCGTCACTGGTGTACACCAACACCGTAAAACCTTCCTTCACCAAGACCTCAGTCGCGTGCAAGGTGTCAATGGGGTCGGGCAAAAGAGTCTTCGTATCTCCCAAGACTTCCAGCTTCACCAGAGACGTATCCAGCATTTCACGCGCAAGACGAGCTGTACGGATGGCTGTATCTGCATCAAAACACCCTGCAGTGTTCGGCAACAAGGTATAGCGGTCCAAATCAATAAAATCCATGAAGCGCTGCCCCAAAGTTTCACCTTCCGGAATTCGACGCACGGCCACCGTCACACATTGCGTACCACTTTGTTCCAGTGCGTCCTTCATGAGCTCGTACGTGGCGTACTTGCCCGTGCCCAAAAACAAGCGGGACTGAAACGAATAATCGCCAAGAATGAGTGGGGAATCTGGGGAAATAATTGATGACATGACTCAACCGCCTCCGATGAGGCGCACAATTTCAAACCGGTCACCCGGCTGGATTTCTGTCGTAGCGTGCTCCGCCCGACAGACAATTTCTTGATTTCGCTCCACAGCCGTCCCAGTCAAAGGGATTTCGAGGTCTTCCAAGAGCCCAGAAACTGTCCAACCCCTTTCCCAGGGGTGAGTTAGGCCATTGACGGTAATTGACTGACTTTCCATGAGGACCCTTGCCGGGTTTAAAATCCTTGGTATCATACCTCCCCTTGTGGGCCTCTTCGGAGGCTCTTAAATCTGACTCTTCGGTCAGGACATTCTCGAACAACCGCGTTTTGTGCGGAGTCGGGTGTGCAGCATTGCCTGCACACCCTTTTTTCGTGGATTTTCTGCCCATCTTAGCTCCATTCCATCATGTTGAAAAAAGAAGAAATCCTTCGAATGATTGACGCTCTCCACCGAGAAAAAGGTGTAGAACGTGAAATTCTCTTTGTTGCCCTCGAAGAGGCGCTCACCATGGCTACTCAAAAGAAAATGGATGTAGAAGAGGGCTTCAATGTCCACATCAATCGGAAAACAGGGACTATCTCTCTGGAAGCACCGGACGGAGAGGAAGTGGAACTTCCTAGTGCTGAAGCTCTCGGCCGCATTGCTGCCCAGACAACGAAACAAGTCTTTATGCAAAAAATTCGAGAAGCCGAAAGGGATCGAGTTTTTGGGCAATATGAAGAAGAAGTTGGCACCGTGGTGGCCGCCGTCGTTCACAAAATTGAAGGGCCAAATATTTTGCTCATGCTGAATGGTCAAAATGAAGCACTTCTCCCCCGCTCAGAGCGCGTTCATTCAGAGCGCCTTCATGTCGGCGACCGCGTCCGTGTACTCATCAAAGAAGTGCGCAAAGAAGGTTCCCGGGTGGTCATTATTGCTTCACGCAAAGATGACAACTTTGTAAAGAAACTATTTGATGTGGAAATCCCTGAAATACAAGAGGGCCTTCTACGCGTCATGCGCGTAGCCAGAGACCCTGGCTACCGCTGTAAAGTGGCCGTCTATTCCATGGACCCTCGTGTGGATGCCATTGGCGCTTGCTTAGGTGTTCGTGGAACGAGAATCCGCAACATTAATGATGAATTGGGCCAAGAGAAAATTGACATCATTGGCTGGAGTGATTCTTTAGAAGAGCTTGTGCAAAATGCACTGAAGCCTGCGAAAGAAATTGAACTGGACCACATTTTTGCCGACGAAGAGAACATGTCTGTTTTTGTTCTTGTCAAGGAAGATCAGAAACCTCTTGCCATTGGGCTCGGTGGACGAAATGTGCGCCTCGCTTCTAAAATTGTAGGGTGGGATATTGAAATCAAGACACCCGCGGAATACGAAGCAGAATTGATGGCCGAGGGGCTTCTTGAAGAAGATACGGAAGATCGCCCGGAAGAAACCACGGTGGAGGGCCAGGAGGCTTAAGGTTTGGATAAAATTAAAGTCTTCGCGCTTGCAAAGAAACTCGGGTTTAAATCCGCAGAGTTTCTCGAACTACTGCATAAAGTCGGCTATCCCGTCAAGTCTTACCAGGCTTCTTTGGAAGAGTGGGACATCCCCATCATTGAACAACGACTGCGTCAAGGTGGACTCCTTAGGACCTCAAGTGAAAATGATGAAAATGCCTCAGAAGGTGAGAACGAAAAAGGTGGCGTGACTTGGGATGCGTTGGCGAAACAATCGCTAGAAACGCAAGAAGATGAATCCCTGACGGTGGAAACACCTTCGCCGACGGAGGAATCTCCGACTGAATACGTTCCAGAGCCACAAAAAGAGGAACCTACTGAGGGCCCTACCGTGACTTCTGTCAAAGTGGAAACCCCAGAACCTGCCGAGGCGGATTCTACTTCGCCAACGCCAACGCCAGCGCCAGCGCCAGCAACAGCGCAAGCTCCAGTTTCAAAGCCTGCCAAGGACAAGGTCACTCCGCCGAGCCCTAGCCCAAAGCCAAGACGTGCGGCAACAAAACTTGGGAAGATTGACCTCGAGAAATTGGGGCTCATCAAATCGCAGCACCAAAAAGGCGGGAAAGGATCTACCTTTACCGAAGTCCGTGACCGAGAATCGGCAAGGCTCCGAGACCGTCGGGCACGAGAAAGAGAAAAACTGCGCGCGCGTCGGCAAGGAAAAGTAGGGCCGAAAAATATCTCGACCGTCGATCGAAAAAAGAATGTGGCTCTCTCTGAGCCCGTCAATGTCAAATCCTTCTCTGAAGCAACCGGAATCCCTTCCGGAAGTCTTCTTCGGGATCTCATGAAATTGGGCGTGATGGCAACCATCAATGCCGTTCTTGACCGCGACACCGTGGAGCTTCTTGCTGACCACTTCTCCGTCAACATTGAGTACAAAGAAGAGCATGACATTGAGCAGGAGCTCATGAAAGAAGTCATGGAGGCTCGGAAAACAGTCGATGAGGCTTCCCTAAAGACGCGCCCCCCTGTCATCGCATTCCTTGGTCACGTGGATCACGGAAAAACGACCCTCGTGGATGCCATCCGTACTTCCCGAATTGCTGGGAAAGAAGCGGGCGGCATCACGCAGCACATCGGCGCCTACACCGTAGAGCAAGAGAACGGCCGGTCCATCACTGTTTTGGATACTCCTGGTCACGCGGCATTTACGGCAATGAGAGCCCGGGGTGCTAAAACCACAGATATTGTGGTGATTGTTGTAGCCGCCGATGACGGGGTGATGCCTCAAACAGAAGAAGCTATTGCTCACGCCAAAGAAGCCGGTTGCCCTATTGTGGTCGCTATTAACAAAGTGGACATCAAAGGCGCAAATCCAGAACAGGTGAAATCGCAACTATCCGGACTTGGCCTACAGGCAGAAGATTGGGGCGGTGAAGTGGGCATGATTGAGGTCTCTGCTTTGAAAAAGCAAGGCGTCCAGGAACTTCTCGAGCGCATTCTCTTAGAAGCAGAAATCCTTGACTCAAAGGCTCATGCCAAAGGAGATGCCATGGGCACCATTTTGGAAGCTAAGGTGGAAAAAGGGAAAGGCAAGGTCGTTCATGTCCTCGTCCAAGACGGAACGCTCCAAGTCAAAGACGTGGTGCTTGCAGGTCACACCTTCGGAAAAGTCCGGCTTATGTTTGACCATAATGGAAAACCAACAAAAAGTGCGGGGCCCAGCACACCGGTTGAGGTTCTAGGTCTTGACGACCTCCCTACGATCGGCGAACCTTTCTACGTGGTGAAAGACCTTAAATCGGCCAAGGCCGTTGCAGAGAAACGCCTGCTCCACAGAACAGAGCTGGACCGTGCCAATAAGTCTAAAGTGACCCTTCACAACGTGTTTGAGAAGTTGGATGAAAGCATGGCCAAGCGCATGCGCTTCATCATCAAAGCAGACGTACAAGGATCCCTTGAAGTACTTAAATCTGCACTCATGGAGCTCTCTTCTTCTGAAGTTCTAGTGGAATTTGTTCATACAGCAGTCGGTGCCGTCACCGAATCTGATGTTCTCTTAGCATCGACCGCCGACGCCATCATTGTCGCTTTCCATATCGCTCCAGATAGCAAAGCGCGTAAGTTGGCGGAACGAGAACGCGTCGAGATTCGTCGTTATAACGTCATTTACGAGCTCTTAGAAGACGTAGAGAAAGCTCTTGTTGGCATGCTCTCTCCGGACACCGTCGAAGAGGTCATCGGCTCTGCCGAAGTGCTTGAAGTCTTCACATCTTCTCGCTGGGGCACCATTGCGGGTTGTAGAATCCTCAAAGGCCTGGCTAAGAATACGGGGGAATGTCGCATAATCCGAGACGGGAAAACCGTGGCACAAGTCACCATTGATTCACTCCGCCACTTTAAAGACGACGTCAAAGAAGTGAAAGAAGGCAAGGAGTGTGGTATCAAGTTAGAAAACTTTGATGACATTAAGGCGGGTGACATGCTTGAACTAATCGAGCATGTAGAAAAGGCCCGTTCTCTCGAAGACGCTCAGACGGAAGAAAAAGCCGAATCGGTCAAGTAACCATGGCAACGGATCGTCGCCGCCAGCAGGTTTCCAGGGTTGTTCAACAACGATTGGCTCAAATCTTCCTCAAGGAAATGAAAGACCCGCGTGCATCTTTCGTAACCATCACCGAAGTCGCCATGAACAAAGACCTCACAGTGGCGACGGTGCATTGGTCCGCCTTGAAAGAGGAACACCGGAAACGTCTTGAGAGCCTGTTGCGCCACGCACGTGGTTTCTTACGGACAGAGGTGGCTCATGAGCTGGATCTGCGCAATGCCCCCATTCTTGAGTTTAAATACGATGACCGCCTAGAGCGTATGGATCGAATGGAAAAACTCATTCGTGAAAACCTTCCTCAAGAGGAAAAGGAATGATCGAGGCACCCCGTCGCCTGCGTCGAGCAGAGGCGGTCCTCCAACGGCGCACCTCCCGGTTAATTCTTGTTCTTGAACGTCCGACGGATAACCATAATGTCCAAGCTGTCCTGAGAACGGCAGAGGCTTTCGGCATTCAGCATATCTGGTACGTAGAAACAGAAGGGGATCTCGCCGTTCAAATTTCCCGATCCATCACCAAGGGGTCCAATCTTTGGCTTAGCCTGCGCTCGTTCAAGAATCCGAAAGACTGCATTGAGGCGCTGAAAAAAGAGAAATTCGAGATTTGGGCTACTGCTCTAGATAAAACATCAGAGGCCCTCGAGTCCGCAAAGAATCTCCTCCCCTTCCCTTCAAGGGTTGCTCTCGTCATGGGAAGAGAGTCCGACGGGATTTCTTCCGAAATGCGGGAAGCGGCGGACCGTCTCTTCTATCTTCCCATGCATGGATTCACGGAAAGTTTCAATCTATCTGTAGCCACCGCCCTCATGGTGCAGCGTTGCTTTGATGCTTGCCCCGAACTTTCTGGTGATTTTCCAGAAGACGAAAAAAAGGAACTACGAGAAAACTGGTACATCAAATTAGCGAGTAGCCGAGAGGCTAAAATGTTTTTTCCGAAATTTATCCAGAACCCTCCGGAGCCTTTAGAAGATCACCGCCCCGAAGAAGAATTCCGTCGACCGCGCATCCCGAAGAAGTTAAAAAAACGCCTTGGGATGACTGACGACGAAGACTAACGCCCGCGATGCCAGGCCGTTGAGTCGGCACCATCTTCGAGGACAATGCCCGCCTCTTGCAATTGGTCTCGGATGGCATCGGCCTGTGCGAAGTCTCGAGAATCCCGGGCTGCTCGGCGCTGCGTCATTAAATCATCCACGTCTTGGTCACTAAGTTCACACGGTGCCACCTCACCCAAGAAACCGAGAACTGCGTCGGCTTCCTCTAGGAGAACTAGAGCAGCGGCCGCCTCAGTGTCCAATAGGCCTTCTAAACAAAGTGCTCGGATCTCAAATAAAGCGGCCAAAGCTGCTGATGTATTCAAATCTTCCACAAGCGCTTGGGTAAAGTTTTGGCGCACTTGCAATAAGACGGGTGATTCTTCGGCCTTGGCCCCACTAGAAACTGAACAAAGTCGGCCGTGAAGATCTAAGAGTGCCTTTCTTGTTTCAGCAGCACCCTTCAGGGCCTCCCAAGTGAAGTTGAGTACTCCACGGTAGTGCGCTTTGAGCACAAGGAAACGGAAATCCAGCGATGAGAATCCTCTCTCGGATAAGTCATCAAGACTGTAGACATTGCCCAAAGACTTTGACATTTTTCCGCCGTCCACCTGGAGAAACCGAGTGTGCATCCAATGCTGAACAAATGGCTTTCCATTGGCGCTTTCACTTTGCGCAATTTCACATTCATGGTGTGGGAAAATATTATCTTCCCCACCCGTGTGAATATCAAAACTTTCCCCAAGGTACTTCATCGCCATTGCCGAACATTCAATGTGCCATCCTGGGAAACCATGAGGCCCAAACACCGTGTCCCATTTCATAATGTGGTGGGCGTCGGCTTTCCAAAGGGAAAAATCAGCAGGGTTTCTCTTTTCTTTATTAACCGCGAGGCGCGCGCCAGCCTCTAAGTCATCTACCTTATTTCCAGATAACTTCCCATAAGGCTTAAAAGAAGAAACGTCGAAGTAAACGTTTTCGCCGACGCGATAAGCATGCCCTTTTTCGATGAGATTTTCCACCATCGACACCATTTCTGGAATGTGGTCGGTGGCTCTTGGGTAATGATGGGCAGGTTTCATCCCTAGGGCTTCCAAATCCAGAAAGAATTCTTCGCTGACCTTCTCCACTAACTTCCAAGGATTCACTTTCTCTTTTTTCGCCTGTGCTTCTAATTTATCCTCTCCCTCTTCGGCGTCGCCAACAAGATGACCGACGTCCGTAAGGTTCATAACCTGCAATACCTCCAACCCCTGCCACTCAAAAAAACGTCGGAGGAGGTCAGCAAAAAGAAATGCGCGATAATTCCCGATATGCGGACGCTGGTAAACCGTCGGTCCACAGTGGTACATCCGGACGATTCCGGACTCCAACGGCTGGAATTCCTCCACTGCTTTGCTCATGGTGTTGTACAGGCGAATGCTCACAATGGAAATTCTACCGAAGCCAACGCCTAAGGATGAGGCCGAAAACGCGTTGGGACTTCTCCAGAATGTTTGGCAAAGTAGCGAATGAATCTTGCTCGTCGCGCTTCCCTTTCCTGCGGGCGAAGTGGGCGGCCCAACAAACGAGCCCCTGCTAAATCAATCAGCCAACACTTTTGCTCTTTGTGCTGCCAAAGCAAGTTATCTGGGTGTAAATCGGTTGCCCAAAGGCCTAGATTAGCAACCCGATCTAGCAGGGCATCGGCGGCAGCCAGAGCATTTCTATCCTTTCGTGCGGCAAAAACAGTTTGACAGTCCGGCACTTCCTCGGTAACCAAATGCTGTTTCCAAAACATTCCATGCACCCGTGCGTAACCCAGCAAAACACGGGGAGTCAGCACACCCTCCTCCTGAAGTCTTTGTGACAGTCGAATTTCCTGGGAGAGCCTCTGCGCACTGGCATAACGATGCTTCAGCACCGACCCCAATAAACCGCCATGGTGATTCACGCGCCAGACAGCTGCAAGGCCACCTACGTGCACTTTCCGAGCTGGATGCCGCCCGACGCCAATGACACCGTCACACATTTGAGCACTTCGCTCCAAATGAGTTTCCGTATCCTCTAGCCAAGAATCCCAGCCCTCGGAGCCTGCGCGCAATCCGTCGGTAATCCAAAGTTTGGCGGAACGGGTACTCCAACCAAAGTGCGTGCGCGAATCAGGCATTGGGGCATGGTATCTTCCCCCAGATGTCTGCCTCCAACGCCCGAATCCTGGTCATTCGGATGAGTGCCATGGGAGACGTGGTTTTTGCACTTCCTGTCCTGGAAGAACTGCGCTCATGGATGCCCCATGCCCATATCACTTGGCTGGTGGAGGATCGCCACGCGTCTCTACTCCGAGGTCACCCCAGTATTGATGAACTACTTGTTTTCCCTCGTAAGAGCGGAAAACTGGCGCAGATCCGGCATCTACGACAACTACGGAAGCAAAAACCATGGGACGCCATTCTTGATTTGCAAAGTAACGCCAAAAGCGGGCTCCAGCTCCTCTTTTGCAAATCTCGCCGAAAGATGGGCTTCGGGAAACCTATTGCCAGAGAATTCTCCACTCTTTTTACCCATGAAACCGTCACCGTTCCCTGGCGCTTTCACCACTCCGCGCGCAACCTTGTTATGTTGCAACAATTCGGGTGGCCAGGCAAAGCGGATATTCCAGGAACCACCTTAGTCTCCGCCGACGCCCTGCGTAATCGATGGCCTCTACCACAAACGCTACAAAAAGAAATGGCTGACGCCGTCTCTGGTCCACCCCCCATTTTCTTGCACACCACCGTATCCCCCAAGGGCCTCGATAAAGATTGGCCTGCGAATTGTTGGGCCGAACTTGCGCAAGAGCTACATAAAGAAGGGCATCAAATCCTTCTCCTTTGGACTCCAGCAGACCTGGAAAAAGTGAATACCATTTTTGACTTGGCCGACGGCACCGCGCGGATGGCTCCAGAAACGCCATCTTTACAGCACCTCATGGCTCTCACAGATCAAGGAAAACTTCTCATTGGAACAGACAGCGGCCCTGTTCACCTTGCTGCCAAACGCGGGCTCTCAGTACTTGGTCTTTATGGCCCTACGGATCCGGCTCGTTCTTGCCCTCCTGGTCCGCACCGCATTGCCACCATTCTTCCTCGCGGAGAAACACCGCCCAAAAGGCGTCGGCTACAGCCTTCCCCGCTCATGCTGAATCTCCCTGTGTCGCTAGTGCTTGAGCAAGCACTAACCATGTTGAATTCACCTCTTAACGAAGGTTAAGGTCGTAAGGAAGACGAGCCCAAACGCGCTGCGAGAGTGGTGCATCAAAATTGAGCCACCAGGGCTTTTCCGCCGCCAGCCAAGCTGCGGCCCAAGGCATATGAGCAAATGGTGCAGGAGAGTTTTTTGCCATTTCTAAGAAAAGTTCCTCAACTCCATCCAATATAGGCTGCTGGTAATCCACACGCAGGTCGGAAAGTTGAGCATGCTCTTGTGCCCATTGAATAGCGTCCTCCAACCCGCCGAGCTCATCGACTAAACCAAGTTCCTTTGCCTCGGCCCCGGACCAAACACGGCCCTGGGCAATCTCTTGGACATCAGAAATCGCGAGTCCACGCCCCAGTGAAACACGTTGGAGGAAACTGTCGTAAACAGAATCAATGAAAACTTGCATAACGGCCAATTCGCCCTTCGTTTTCTGCCGCCAAAAAGAATTGATATCTGCCATGGGCCCCGTCTTCACCACTTCCGCATTGAGACCCAAGTCCTTTGCGGCCTTTTGCGCATTAGGAAACATACCAAAGACGCCGATGGAACCCGTAACAGTATTTCCCTGCGCCATAATCATGTCGGCCTTACAGGCAATCCAATAACCTCCAGATGCGGCAACGTCGCCCATAGAAACCACTACAGTTTTTCCTGCTTTTTGAAGGAGTTCCATTTCTCGGAGAATGACCTCAGATGCCGAAGCGCTTCCCCCGGGACTGTTCACACGTAAAACGACTGCTTTGATTTGGGGGTCCAGTCTTAGGTCTCTCAAGTTCTTCGCAAGAGTATTGCCAGCAATATTTTCCTCCGACGCTCCATCCAGAATCACTCCTTCCGCAAAAACGACCGTCAAGGGTGCCTCTTCCGTGGAAGGATCCACCCACTGTTCGTCGATATAAGCGTTTAATGATATTTGTGGAAAGTCTCCCTCGGCATCAGCCCAATGCGCCAGGACTTCATCTCGATAGAGAACCTGGTCGATTAAACCGACTTGTAGTGCTTGAGCAGAATCAAACATACCTCCTTGCTGCATCCATTGACGAAGGTCGCCCTCGGAAAATTCTCTGCTATTCGCTGCCCCTCGAACAAAGGCGTCTTGCAGATCCTCCAAGAGGCTCGTCACCTGTTCTTTGTTCGCAGCGCTCATTTCGGAAAGTAAAAAGGGCTCCACCGCAGACTTGTATTTCCCAACTCGAGAAACTTGCATTTCTAGGCCAAACTTCTTCAGCGCATCCTTTATATAAAGCATTTCCGCAGCGAAACCATCCAAGGCTAAAAGCCCCATGGGTTCCATGCTTAGCTCATCACATACGGAAGCAAGGTAGTAACCCTTTTCATCCAATCCAGTAAAAGAACCGTGAACTAGCTTTCCAGACTTTTGAAAGTCCAAAATAGCCTCACGGATTTCATTCAGTTGCGCCCAGCCTGCTGAAGGACTTCCAATCAACAGCATCGAGGCGATTGCGGCGTCTTCGGACGCTGCCCCAATGGCTTGCGTCACATCAGAGAAAATCAAACCTTCCGTGACTCCCTCGACCACCGCACCAAGACCAGGAACAGATCGACGCTCTTGAATACCCTGGGATAAATCAAAAACCAAAACTGTTTCGGACTTCAACTCAGTCGGCGACGAATCACTCCAAGCAGAAACAAAGGCAAGTGTGCCCAGAAAACCGGCGAGCCAAACACCAAGAATAACCGTAAGGAGGAGGGGGATGAACTTCATAAGCCCATTATGCCTGAACTCTCTTGACTTGCCTAAGGGGTGAAGTTAACCAAAAATGCGCCGTCTCGCACATAGATTTCAACGAGAAAAGGTGCCCCCGGAGCCTCATCTTCCGAAAAAAATCGAACATAATTCCCCGATTGCACCTGCAACCCTTCCTGAGTTCGTAAAAACTGCACACTCCGCGACGTTCCCGCCCGTTTCCCCGATGGAGTTTGGCCCTGATAAGCCTCCACCTTCATCAAACCTTCTTCCACATAGGCCGTAATAGACCCGAAGACATTCATTCGAAGCCGCAAGCGTTTCCCTTCTGTCCCGTGAAGGATGATGCCAGCTTCCGCATTTCCTGTCCGACCGACCTGAAGCCGCAAGGAAAGTGGTGAAAAACCATCCCATTCTTCCTTCTGTAAAGACACGATTTCCCCCGGCGCCGTGGCCAATAAATAGGCACCTGTCTGCTCATCTTGGCCCACTTCCCGACCAAAAGTTCCGCGAAGAAAACTCCATTCCAGGGTATCCGAAACAATTTGAAGGAATTCCTGGGAAGACCAAAGTTCAACATCACTCCAAGGTCGATGATGATTCTTTAACAACGCGAGACGGGCAAGAGCCCGCCAACCACCCATGCGAACCTCGGATGGCAAGCCAGAGAGGAGGTCTAAAGCGTTTTCTTGTCCCTTCTCCGACATGGCTTCGGCGTAATAAGAGGTCCAATTGGCCGAGAGCCATTGATCCATTTCAGAGGGCCAAGGAGAAGGCGTTCCCTCACACCAAGACTCTGCATAGCCCTCCTGAAACCAACGCGGTGCTGCACGTAAACCAGGGCGCTCTAAACTCAACAAATGAGCAGCCTCGTGACGAAATGTCTGCACCCAAGTCTGAGGCGGGTGCGAAAAAGAAGCAAGCAAAGCATCATTCCGAGGAAGAGGAATCAGGGCAATTCTCTGATTTGGGTGCGTCCGCGCCACACGCGAGTCACCCAACAACTGCCGACGTTTTGCCAATGCCGCAGATTCCAAGGCGTCGGCGGCGACCCAAATCTGTAACGTGGGCGAAGGACTATGCACGGGCCAACGCGCGGCATCGGCGGGATAACTTTCGTCTAAGGACTCTAGTTGCTGCAGAAGGAAAGGAGTCCAGGCCGCAAAACGAGCGGGCAACCGGAGATTCCATCGGCCCGTTTCGGCGTGGTGCTCCACCATCCTTGTTGTGGTACAGGAAAGAAGAGCGCCAGCAAGCCCCAGGAAAATGAGGAGCACCCAAAGCCGTCGATGGCTCATGAAGGCTTCACAGAGTGATTTTTGAAAACGGTACGAACCACGTCTTCAATGCTACGCACATAAACAAAAGTTAATCCGCGCGTCCAGCCATCATCCAACTGCTCAATGTCTCTTTCGTTTTCTTCCGGAAGCAAAACAGTTTTAATACCAAGGCGTTTAGCAGCAAGGACTTTTTCCCGAACTCCGCCAATAGCCAAAACTTCTCCAGTCAAGGTGATTTCCCCGGTCATCGCCATTTTGGCTTTCATGGGCTTTCCGGATAACTGAGAAATCATGGCCGTAGCAATGGCAATGCCCGCCGAAGGTCCATCTTTGGGCACGGCTCCAGCTGGAAAGTGAACGTGCAAGTTTTGCTTTTCTAACTTTTCCTCATCCAAGCCCAAGGGGCCCGCCAAAGCTCGAAGGCAACTGTGCGCAATACGGCAGGACTCCGACATGACATCCCCCAGCGACCCGGTGTATGCCACTCGACCCTGCGCCTGGCCTTTCCCTGGGGAAACACACTCTACCTCCAAAACATCACCACCATAGCCGGTATAAGCCAAACCTAAGGCAACCCCTACACTCGGGCGAAGGCGAATGGGGTCGTCATAAAACTTCGGTTGGCCCAAGTACTTCACTAAATCCGTTTTTTTAATTTCCGGACGAGGACGTTTCCGGCGAGCCACCTCTAGGGTTCGCTTTCGACATAGCGAAGCCAAAGCCTTATCCAAACCGCGCACACCCGCCTCTCGGGTGTACTCCTGAATCACCTGGCGAACTACAGGGCTAGAAATCTTCAAACGCTTTGCCTCTAAACCATGCTCTTTCAACTGACGAGGCAGCAAATGCCGGCGCGCAATCTGCACCTTCTCTTGCGTGACATATCCAGACAACTCAATGATTTCCATCCGGTCTCTCAAGGGCGCTGGAATCTGGTGCAACACATTGGCCGTAGCCACGAACATCACGCGCGACAAGTCAAAAGGAATATCCAGGAAGAAATCCAAAAACGCATGGTTTTGCGCTGGATCCAGCACTTCAAGGAGAGCGCTGGATGGATCTCCTCGGAAGTCTTTCCCTAATTTATCTACCTCGTCCAAAACGATGACTGGATTGTTTGTACCCGCCCGCCGAATCATCTGCAAAATTCTTCCCGGAAGTGCTCCCACATAAGTTCGCCGATGCCCTTTGATCTCTGCTTCATCTCGCATACCACCCAGACTCATGCGCTCTAATTTTCTACCCATAGACTGGGCAATGGCCATGGCCAAAGATGTTTTCCCTACGCCGGGAGGGCCAGAAAAACAGAGAATGGCGCCCGAGTGTTCCGGCCGCATTTTCCGAATTCCCAGGAATTCTAAGATGCGTTCTTTGGCGTCCGATAAACCGTAATGGTCATGATCTAATAATTTCTCTGCCTTGGCAATATCGATGCTGTCTTCGGAGGATTGACACCAAGGCAATTCCACAAGCCACTCCAAGTAATTCCGAGCCATCGGATATTCCGGTGACATCGTAGGAATCATGCCAAGACGGTCTACTTCGGCGCGTACTTTTGCTTCCACTTCTTCGGGGTATTCATTTTCCTCAAGCTTGCCAAGAAAATAGTCCCTGTCCTGCTCCGACGCATCTTTTTCTTCACCAAGTTCTCGTCGGATGATTTTTATTTGTTCTCTCAGAAAATATTCCTTCTGCTGTTCCTCAATCTTCTCGCGGATCTCCGCCTGAATGCGATCTCCCAACTCTAGAGTGACCAATTCCCGGGTCAAGCCCTCATCCACGAGCCGAAGCCGTTCTCGAACATCTAATTGATCCAGGACAGCCTGCTTTTGGGGTGGGTTTGCCAGGAGATAGGCTGCGGAAAAATCCGCCAAACCACCGGATGAGTCCAAATTATTTGCGGCAAGGTTAAAACCATCCCCAAGACTTGGATTATGTGACGCCACCTTCTGCGAAAGTGCCAGCACATTTCTAGCCAAAGCCTCTGTTTCTTCTTCATCCGGGTAAATGTCCTCGTGGTACAGCACTTTCGCCACGGGAACTTTGTCCAATCGCACAAAGCGATTGACCTGAAAGCGTCGGACGCCGCGGCAAATGTAATTGGACCCGCCATCGGGCAGGCGAATCCGCTTATGAACTTCGGCCAAAACGCCGGTGGTTGCATAGTCGGCAGGAGCTGTGGGCCGCCGATCTTCCTCGGTGGGCGCGAACAACAACCCAACGTAACGCCCCTGAGCCATGGCCTTTTCCATGATGGCCGTTTCCATACCACTTTCCGCAGTGACGGGCATGATGAGGCCGGGGAACGGAACGGAACGACGTAATGGGAAAACTACGACCACCTGAGGGGGCGGGCCCTCTTTGATGGCAGGTAAATTACCGAAATCCGCGAAGAAAGAACCTTGTCTTTCCCCGGTGGAGAGCATTTCATCAATATCCTTGAGTAGATCTTCTTCTTCCATGGCGGCCTAAGCGGCTTGAGGGGACAAGATTCTATCGCCTTCGGATTTTCCAATGATGGCTGCACAGCAAGAATCTGACCAAACATTAACGGTAGTTCGAAGCATATCCAATGGCCGGTCAATGGCCAAGAGCAGCATGGCCCCTTCAATGGGCAAGCCGAGGGCCGTCAAAATTGCCGTCATCATGATGAGGCCCGCCGACGGAATTCCTGCTGCACCAACCGATGCCAACAAAGCCGTCAAAACAATGAACAGTTGCTTCGGAAGAGTTAAATCAAAGTCCCCGGTGGAGGCGTAATACTGGCAAAGGAAAATAACGCCGACGCATTCATAAAGAGCTGTGCCGTCCATATTTACCGTAGCCCCTAAGGGCAGGACAAAGGAAGAGTGCTTGTTCGACACGCCGCCGCGCCGTTCCACAGCCTCCAAAGTCACCGGCAAAGTGATCGAGGAAGAGGATGTCGAAAAAGCCGTCATTAAGGCAGGAGAAACCGCACGGAACCATGCCCAAGGTGATATTCCAGCAACAAATTTCAACAGAAGCGGGAGGACTACCACAGCATGGAAAAGTAAAGCCACCGCCACCATTCCCATGTAAAAGAGAAGTGGCTTAAAAGCGCTAAACCCCGTTTCCCCGACAACTTTCACCACCAAAGCGAAAACGCCAAACGGGATGAGCTTTAACACGCTACTTGCCAAAGCCATCATGACTTCAAAGAAAGACTGAAAGAGATCTTTCATACGCTGGGCATGTGGTTCTGCTACTTTTCCAATAAAAAACCCAAGCATCAAGGCAAAAACAATGACTTGCAGTAAATTCCCATTACTGCTCAGTGCCTCGAAAATATTCTGCGGGACCATGCGCAAAAGGATGTCGGCAAAACTCGTCCCCTCTCCCGGCGCAAAATTCTCAGGAACCACAAGGGGCAAGGTGACCCCAATTCCAGGCTGAGTAAGGTTGACAAGAAATAATCCGGTCATAATGGCAAACAAAGATGTCAGCATGTAATACAGCAAGGTTTTTGCACCAAGGCGACCAAACTCTTTTCCGCCCGCAATGCCAGCCACGCCAGTCACAATACTGCTCAATACAAGAGGAACAATAAGCATCTTCAAGAGGCTCATGAACAAAGTCGCCACCATCACGAAGGGCGCCAGCCATGTCGCCCTCGATGACGTCGAATCCAATACGGAAAAGGTGACCTCATGTCCAGCTTTCAGGCTCAAGGTCTCCGAATAAGTCGCGAGGGTGAATTCCTGGAGGGCCCAGCCGACCCCCACTCCGAGGAGCATGGCCCAAGCGATTTTCGTGTGCATTTTCACGCCCCTAGGATACGCCTGCGGGAAGCCGACTACTTCACTGCACCTCGAGAAGTGCCCGTATCAAAGTACTCCTGTTTGTCCTGAAGCACTTTAAACTTCAGGTTTAACGTAGTCTCATGGGTGAGCCCAAAAATGCGTTCTGCGTGTTGAACGGCTTGCTCCCCCCAATACTTGGCCTGTGCGACTTCCCCAATTCTTGTATGAATGCCATGCATCATGATAAGGCAATAAGGAATCTCTGGATGGAAAGGGCCAAAATGTTCTTCAAACCCTTGCTTGGTTTCAATGAGTAAAGGGAGTGCACGGTCAAAGTCTTCTTCCATAGAATAAGCAATGGCAAGGTCCAGTTGATTCAGTAAATAGAGCCCCATGTTCTCAGATGAATGAGTAGCAAGGAGTGCTTCCGTCTTCCGAAAACAATGGAATGCTCTCTCAGTATCCGTTTGATCCAGCCAGTAGGCTCCGAGGCGGTTCCAGGCATGAGCCTGCCTCAGTACGCCTCGTGGTGATCCCCCCTGTGACGATTCAATGACACTTTCCAAGATCTCTCGTGCCCTGGGCTTTCCCCCTATACGCTGTAGACACCAGCCTAATTCTAACTTGAGATCTAACAATCGCTCAAGTGGGATGCCCGTAACCCCCTCCGAAGTCTGCAAGGCTCGCTCGAAACACCGTTTTGCGGGCCCCCATAATTCTAAAAACCGATAAGCCCGTCCGATGGAATAATATTGCCGAGCTTGCAAGAGCGGGTTTTGGTGAAGGTTGAGTTCCGCAAACTCCTCCTGTTGTAACAAATACTGAATCGTTTGACCTGGATGCAAATCAGGACTTAGCAAGGCAAGCAGGTTCTCCGTCCCAGTTAATGCTTTCTCTGTAATTTTTTGGACACGACTATTTTCCAAACCCAAAAATAAAAGTGTTGCCAAAGAAAGAAAAAGGATAGTAATTGCCCCGCTGGCTCCAGGCCGTCGGCGACACCAACGAACCCCTCTTTGCACCTTGGTCATCGGCACGGCCAGAATAGGTTCGCCACAATCCCAAGCCTTCAGATCTTCGGCGAAATCTGCCATGGAGACATAGCGATGAAATGACTGCTTTCGAATTGCCTTAAGGCAAATAATCTCTAAGTCTCTGGGGATACTCGCCCGCACTTTCCTAGGGGGCACAGGGTCTTCCATAAGAATGCGGTGCACAATAGCCTCACGGCCAGTTCCCTGGAATGGCGGAAAGCCGGTCAGAGCCTCATAGAGCGTTATCCCGAGGGCATAAATATCGGTGCGGCCATCCACACCTTCCCCCCTCTCTTTAATTTGCTCTGGGCTCATGTAATAAAGAGTGCCCAGTACTTCGTACCCAAGACTCAGCGAGATTCCCCCATCCATACGTGCAAGTCCGAAATCCCCCACTTTTGGGCAGTCCCCAGTCATCAGAATATTTCTCGGCTTCAGATCTCGGTGAATCACTCCCGCTTCGTGGGCCACTTGAATAGCGTTCGCAATCTGAATAAAGATACGAACCAGCCAAGAATAGTGCGCGGCAGTGGGTTCTGTACCCAGTCGTTCCGCAAGGACGTCCGCCAAAGTGATGCCATCAAGGACCAGCTCCTCCACAATAAAATGATGATTCTCCACTTCTCCTGTGGCGTATACCTGCACAATCCCTGGGTGCACTAAACGCCCCGCGGCTTCGGCCTCTCTTCGGAAGCGCTCCAAGGATCCTGGTGAAAGGGAATAAATCGGGTAGAGGAACTTCACCGCAACCCGCCGCTTCATGGAAAGCTGCTCCGCTTCCCAAACAACCCCACTGCCTCCTCTGCCCAACTCTTTCACGAGCCGATAATCACCCAGAACTCTGCCTGCCTTGAGGCTGCCGCCATCTCCACCCAATCGTCTCTTCATTTCAAAAAACTCCGCCGCTTTCTCGTGTACCCGTCCACGAAGTTCGGAAGGGAGAGAACGAATGTACTCCTCCACCCCACTTCCAGCTCCTTCTTGGAAAATGTCTAGCCAGTTCTGAAAATATTGTTCCGCACGCTTTTCCATATTCGGAGAAGGAAGCGGAGTGTCGTCGTCAAGAACCATATTGTGACAATACCAAAGAACGAGCCCGTGCCAAAGCCCGCTCCAGTGCTTTTCTAGAGGCGGTCACACTTAAACCAGAGGTTGATGCAAGCTCTTTGGCCGAAGCCCCTTTTAGATAAAGTTTGACGAGGGTTCGGTCTAATTGTGGCAGACGAAACACCGCGAGGAGAAGTTTTTCATGCTCCTCCCTGTTTAATTGGTGCGACAATGCTGAGGAGTCCTTGGAATACGCGCCAATGGTTTCTGCCGAGGCCTCCACACGCAGATCCTCTCTTCTCTTTTGCGAATTCAAATTTCGTTTTTTATCATTCGCCTTCCATTTCATACGCTGTCCGAGTAAAGAGAGAAAGCTTGCCCGATTTTTGAATTCTAGGCCACCCAATTCTTTCCAAATATCTCCTAATACTGACTGAACCAGATCATCCGTGTCAAGAAAACGCTTTAAGCCCGGATAAAGATCCACGACCCGAAGTCGAAGAAGATGCTCAAAAAAATGCGTGAAGAACTCATTAGCCAGGTCGCTATTTTCTGTAATACGTCTATGAATTTCTCTCAGTGCTGCGTCTTCAGGAAGAACACCCATGTCCACTGATTTTTCGATCGCTCCGAAGACGTCCGGTTGAGCCAGAAGTTCTTGGGAAACAGGACCCAAGAAATCCTGCGCAAAGGATTGGAGTGTCTCACAGAGAGGCACTTCGGGGACGTTCGGCGCAGGTGTAAATTCGTTCATCAGGGTCTCCCTCACGATAGAGCAAAAAACCTGTGAATGAGACTATATTTCTACGCCAAATACGCCCTTCAGACCAAAACCCACAGCCATGGAGACCACAATGAAAATCAACATGATGTCGATTTCACCTCCCCCGAGAAAACCTAAGGGAGCAGATGAATAAGGCACCGTCACAGTACGCACAAAAGAGGAGGTCGGAAGAACAGGGTCGGCGAACAGAACAATGGGATCACGAGCTGCTGCAAATTCTCCAAAAGGGTCCGACGTTCGCACGCGGGCCAATCGATTTGGAGAAGTGCCGACCTCAATGGACTTCGTTACGGTCTCTCCTTGGAGGCTCATCGAGATTGTGTGAGAACCCTCTTGAGGCATTTCCAAGGTAAATGCCAACTTGTCCCCCAGATTGGCTCGGCTCACGACGCGAAGGGCGTCATCGGCCTGTAACTGAACATCCACGGCTTGGACCCCGGGCGCCAACTCCGCCACCACCATTTGGCGCTCACCCACTTCAAAGGGCTGATACGCGTAAAGCGCATTCAGCTGAAACCAAACCACCATAAAGGGCACGGCCAAGACAATCATGGGAAGAATGTTGAGGCCTATGTAAGCAAAGTTCCAACCCATGGAACCTGCAACCCCTTTGCCGACGGTAGGCATATCGTCTTGGAAAATCCGAATGCCCAATAAGTTGTACTTGATTTTATCTTTGACCGCCACGATGGCTCCCTGAGCAGAGACATGAGGGAAAGCCATAATGAACAACACTCCAGTTAGCGCGCTGACCAAGACAACCACGATAAAAGGACCCGCCCAACCCAGGCCGAGGTCAAGAACATTGAAGAAAGCATTCACCGCAGATGGGGCAAAAAGACTCATGGCTGCAATAATCGCGCAAACAGCAATGACGGTGAGAGTTCCTTTCATCGAATTCTTTAGCTGATATAACCAAGCCCGCGAAGGGACTCTGTGATGGCTTCATCCGAAGTGCCGGCGCCTTCAATGGACTTGAGTTCTTTCTCAAGAATGTGCTCTACGAATTCATCCACCGAAGAATAACCTGCGGCATCGGCGCATTGCTTACAGCGCTCAAGAATTTCTTTATTAAGTTTTACTTTGTTTCCACCAAACATGATTGAATGATTAAGGGTTAAGGAGGGATTGCCCGTCAAGACCAGCTGGTCCTTGCACGGAGAAGAGATTGTAGAGCGTAGCCGTGATGTCCTCTAAGGAAGGCGTGAGCCCCACCTTAGATTGTCCACGAATGACGAGCGTTCCTTTGACGAGGTCGGGGTCCATCAAATGAGAGCCGGACCAACGGGAATCATTGTTAGCCAAGACGCCTTCGCCTGTGATACCACCAATGGCGCACTCATCCGACGCCCCATAGCCCACGTTGAAGCCCAATTGAAGGTCCGGCGCGGAGCCCAGCATGGGACCGGAATAGGCCACCGAAGCCGGTAAAACGCGTGAAAGAATCTGGGTACCGTCGGCATCCTGAAGCTGCATTAACTTTTTCGCCATTTCGTCCAGAAGAGCGTCAGCTTCTTGGTCGGTGACCGTGCCTTGGGGCTCTCTGCCGACGCGGTTCAAAATAATTCCATTAAAGCCCACAGTGTAGGCTTTTGACTGTGACCAATCGACATCGGCTTGACTCCAGTCCACGGAACCATCGGCAAGTTTAGCGTGCACAGAAACGGAACCCGAGGTCTTGCCATCTTTCAATACAAGGTAGCCTTCCTGAACGAGCCAGTCATTCACGTGCATCTTGCGACGAAACGGTGCAAACCCGTGGTCCGACATTACGATGAACTTCACGGGATTTCCATCGGCCTCCATGGTGTCAAGGCGTTCTACTAGGCGACCCAACATAGTGTCCACCTGTTGATACACGCGATCAATTTGTTGCTCGTAAGGCAGTCCTTGGTACTCACCCGGTTCTTCTTGGCGAGGATGCTTTTTATCCTGACAATGCCACAACATGTGACAACGCAAATCCAAAGAACCCGTATAGAAAAAGAGCATACCCCCGGTGGCATCCAACTGATCCAATGCGTACTCCATCATTAGACCCCGTTCGTCAAAGACCGTATCCGACTGCGAAATGAATTCAGAAGTAGTCAGAAGATCTGCCTTATAGGATTTGTACGCGTCAGGGAAACCTTGGGTGTAATACGGACCAATGGCGTCGGCCAAATCTGCGGATGCTGTGTCTGGTGTACTGACCGGCATGGCGGGATTCCACGGGTCAATCTGGATGGGAGAAGCGTAAACCTCAACCGGGTTTGCCGACTTGAACAAGAAACGCGTCCAACCAGACAAGGTAACCAAGCCAGGAATCATTTCAAAATCCACTTGAACCCAATCAGACCACTGCCCTTCCTGAGCAATGGCAATACGACCCGCGATGTCCGCCGAAAATTGAGCTACCGTCTCCCGCGTGTCCACAAAACCGGTGAACGGCGTGGCTACTTCTCTCTCCGAAGCCATGGAGGCCGTTAGTTTTGCGATGGCATTACCCGCCAACTTCGCGGCGGCGACATCTCCCGAAACTTCGGCGGCATGCTTGAGTTCTTCTTGATGATGAAGCTTCGCCATAGCGTCATCTTGGTCCAGCATGGTATTTTCCGGACCGTAAAAGTTAGCATAAAACTTTGCCAAGCCGAGGCCGTCTTTCACTTTTCGCCGGTTCAGGCTGACTTTCCGGATGTAGTAAGAATCAGAATCTTTGTCTGCGCGCGCTTCACTCTCGGACCATAAAAACGCCTTGCCCGATGCCGCTCCCGCCAAGTCTGGCGCGCCCATGTCGGGAAAAGTAATGGCCGTGGTTTCCCCCATGGGGTAGTTAGCCGGCATGCGATGCACGTAAACCGGAACCCCAGCCTCCGAAAGCACTTCCCAAAAAGCGGGGAATTGACGGGTGAGTTGTTGCCCTCCCCCCGTCAAGGGCAACTTGTACCCGAACAAGGACATTTCCATGCCGACGTCTTCCGTGTTACTCATGGAGGAGAGCACTCCATAATTGCGGCGGTCTACATGAATAAAGTCATAAAGACCATGTTTACCTGGGTTGACGCCCGTGATGAAATTGGACCAAGCAACCGGAGACTGTGGAGGCCAAGAAGTCCCCAAGGGAACCACGGCGGAAGTTTCCGCCAACTTGGAAAAGTTCGGCATCATGCCTTGGGCCATACGCTCCAGAAGCATTTCGGGATCCAGACCATCCACGCCGAAGACGACCACGCGCTGCTCGGAAGATGGAGCAGAGCCAGAACATGCGGCAAGGGCACCAAGGAGTAGAGTCAAGTAGCAACGGGTATTAAGCATTATTTTGCTCCTTTCGCTCGCCGAACAAAGGCTGGCCTTGCATGTATGCAGGCGGCTCAAGTCCAAAAGTTCGTAAGGCCGTCGGAGCCAAATCCATTAGGTTGGGGGTGTCTGTGTTGATTGGGCGATCGGTGAAAATCACACCCGGCACCTCTCGTGGGTCAATGCAATGGTCTCCCGACCAAGCTTTCGTGTTATCGGAAAAAGCCTCGACCGGACAAGATCCGGTGGCACCGTTCCAAGAATTCCGGTAGCCCCGTTTGTAGCCCATGAAAAGGTCAGGAGCTTCAAACACGTAAGGCCCCGTGAAAATCTGTGCTGCATCAAAAACATCACGGAAAACGAGTTCGTCCGTCTTAGGGTCTTTCAACGCCATCAATTTCGCCTTAATCTCTGCCTTCAAATCGTCTAAAGGCTGACCTTCTTCTACGATGCCGTCTCGTTCCCTGGCTTTACGATTGATGAACATGCCAGTCAAGCCCAAAGAGAATGCTTTCGTTTGAGTCCAATCCACATCACGCAGCCAATCTCTAGAGATTTGCTTGCCCGACGCTTCGTCAATAGGCGCGTCTTTTTTCAACACAAGATAACCGTTATCTCGAAGCCATGAGTTTAAATTCAACCCTCGCTTAAATTGGCAAAAACCATGGTCTGAAATAATGATGAGCTGGTCTTTCTTCGGATTCAACTTCTGACGTACGTCAGCAACGAGATTATCTGCAATGGAATAAATCTCAGCAATCTTGTCTTTGCCCCACTCGGTGTCCTTCCCCTTGTTCGCTGGATGAGACTCATCCAGGAATCGATGGAACATATGAGAAACACGGTCTGTACCATCAAAGACACAAACCACCGAACCCTTTCGGGTAGTTTCCAAAGCATCAAACAACTGCGCCCGACGCTCTTGCCAGATGTTCAGGGACTGTTTCCAAAAAGCCTCCTCATCAATCACGCCTTCGTTCAAAGCCCACGTATCTTCGGCCAAGCCCAGCGTGGCAAAGGGCCCCAACTTTTTCGCCAAGTAAATGGAGTACACCGTAGGGTGAGAAATGGGCATGGCTGGGTTTGACGGATCAATTTGAATCGGCGTCATGTACAGGCCAAATTCAGGACTTGTCCCCATGCAATAAAAGCGCGCAATGCCCGTGACCTTGGCTTTCCCCTTCGTCGACTTAAATTCCAAGGTCATCCAGTCAGAGTATTCCTTCACGCCCAACTCAATGACTTGCTCACTCCCTTTCTTGCCGATGGAAAGACGAATGTGCTTCTCAGACCGCACCGTCACCTGCATAGGAATGCGCATAGGGCCCATACCGGTGCCGGAAGGATCCGCGGGACCCGAAATGGAACAGCGAATCAAGTCGCCGGATCGGCCCACAATGTTGACATCTCCACCGGCTTCCGGACCGCCCAAGGAAGCCTCGGTGGTCCAAAAGGTGAAGGAGCCCTGCGTGCCTTTAAGGTCAGGGACGCACATGCCCGAAAGCAATGCACCGTGGAATTTTTCCGGCGGGAATGTAATCGGAACACGAATAATATTAGAGAAAATCTTCTTCTCTCCGAGAATCGTCCACCAAGGCTTGCCCTTTCGCAACAGGCGAATGTTGGCGGTTGTCTTTTTGAAAAATTGAAACTTCCCAATTTTCACCAACGCCTTTTCCGCTGATTTAATTTCTGTGCTAGAAAGGATTGGGAGATAAGTGCATGGGTCCCGCGTGATGAAGTCGAAAATATTGTGCCGCGAAGCATCCACTCCAGTAGAAAAGGATGACCAAGCAACTGGAGACATGGATGGATAAGCCGTTTGCAATGGTGAGAATCCACCTTCTTCGGACAAAGCTTTGAGGTTGGGCATTCGGCCCTCATCCATAAAGCGTTGTGCCAGTTGGGGATCCATGCCATCAAAGCCAATAATGACAAGGCGCTTTGTGGATCCCTTAATGCGTCCTTTTCCAGTTAACAACCGAAGAAATATTTTGACGGGGTATGCAGCAACAATACCAATGGCCAGAAACAATGCTCCTACAAGGACCATACCACCAGACAAAAAAGCGAAACCCGCACCCGGCCCGATGTAGGCGGATGCGGGGTTGGGTGCCGCGAAAAAAGCAGCCAAAATGGCCACTGGCAAGAGGTATTGGGTGCGCTTCCGCTCCATGGAGGGTTGGATTATGACGGCGTCCAGGGTGAGAGGGAAGGAAGTCCTTTCCGCTCACCCTGCAAAATCATGCGTTTGCTATTTCTGCAGCAGGAATCACGCCATTGCTCTCTAAGTAAGCCAGAATCTCCTTGAGGGAATCCTCTGGAGCCTGGGTCTCTGAGCTAACCTGGATTTCAGGATTCTCAGGAGCCTCGTAAGGGTCAGAAATACCGGTGAAGTTTTTGATTTCGCCTGAAATGGCCTTCGCGTAAAGACCTTTGACGTCACGCTTGCAAAGCTCATCGATAGAACATTCCGTGTATATTTCCACAAAATTCCTTGCCATAGAGCGACATTGGGCGCGAACTTCAGCGTAAGGAGAGATGGCGGCCGTCATCACGATCACATCGTTGCGAGACAGCAGCTTGGCAACATAGCCGATGCGGCGAACGTTAGTGTCACGGTCTTCTTTGGAGAAGCCCAAGCCTTTGGACAAGTTCTCGCGAACCTCGTCACCGTCAAGGATTTCCACATTGCAGCCACGCTTACGAAGCTCTGGCTCTAGCATGCGGGAGAGAGTTGATTTTCCGGAACCGGATAGACCGGTGAACCAGAGGACAGCACCTTTTTGGTTGCTCATTATTCTATTTCTAGGGGGGAAAGGGGTTTACTTTAATTTTCCTTCAAGGAAAGGAACCTCAAAACATTTTTCATGCATGATGGGACCGTGGCCGAAGTAGCCCGACTCACCAAACAATTCGCCATGGTCGGCAGTGACGATGATCCACGTATCTTTCGGAACCATGTCGTAGAGGCGTGGGAACACAACCTCATCTAAATACTTCACCGTGCCGATTTGGCGCTGGCGACACTTTTCGATCATCTCCATATCCATGAAGTCCCCAGACTCATTGTCTGAAATCAAGGTGCCTTCCGTGTCAATTTGCTCATCTAACTTACGGAAGATCCCGTTAACCCCTGATATATGAGGAAGATCATTCTTGTCTTCATCCGGCAAGGCGTACGGGTAGTGCGTTTCTCCGACGTTCATCAAGTAGAACTGAGGAACACTCCCATAGATGCCTTTGGAATCCTTGCTCTTGGTGTGCGCTTCGATGTCATCCAACATTTTCATCATGTCGTTGTGCTTCGGCATGAGTTTGAAGGTGTCAAAATCACGATTGATGCCCGTTGCCGGGTTCAACACAGGAAGACTGACTAAAGCATTATTCTCATAGCCCCTTGCCTTGAGGTACGAAGGCAACCAAAGGTGAGGAATCATGGCTTCAAAGCCTGCTTCATCCACCCCAAGACGATCTTTGAATTTATAAAGATCCTCTTTGTAGTATTCCGAAGCATAAACCTCTTCCGGACTTGTATGAGGAACAAGCCCCGTCAGAAGGTTGTAGTGGGAAGGAGCCGTCCAGCCGGCGTAAGAGAAGCGACGCTCAACATTCTGCAATCCCCCACAAAGGCGGGCGATATTTTCAGGCTGCGCAGCCATGAACGAGTCATAACGGCAGGAATCCAGCGTAATGATGATGAGATGGTTTTTATCTCGTTTCTTCCCAAAAAGTCCGAACATAGGACGGCTCCAAATGATGCCTTAGGCAGTAGCGGGTTGTGCGTAAGCGGCAATCAAAATGTCTGCCACTTCCGGACGTGAGAATTCTTCGGGGGGACGCTCTCCGTTAGAAAGCATTTCGCGAACCTTCGTGCCCGAGAGGAAGATTTTATCTTCTGGGCCTGCAGGGCTGGACTTTGTGGTGGCCATGCCACCCGTCAACTTGCAGAAGAAGGAGTGCTCAAACCGAAGCGTTTGAATTTCAAGGTCTCCAGGGTTGTACTGGTCAAAGATGCTTTGCGCATCAAAGGTGCCGTAGTAAGTCCCAACACCGGCATGGTCACGACCGATGATGATATGCGTGATGCCGTAGTTTTGGCGACAAACAGCGTGCAAGACTGCCTCGCGAGGGCCACCGTAGCGCATGGCCTGGGGGTACACGCCCAACATGGTGCGATCCATCGGGTAATACTTCTCAAGCAAGGCGTGGTAGCACTGCATCCGGATATCCGAAGGGATGTCGTCGGCTTTTGTATCACCAACCAAGGGGTGAACAAGCAAACCGTCGGTCTGTTCTAAAGCACACTTCGTGAGGTACTCGTGAGCACGGTGGATGGGGTTGCGGGTTTGAAACGCAGCAATCGTTTCCCAACCCTTCTCTTCAAAAGACGCGCGAGTTTGCGTGGGAGTGAGGCGGTAATCATTGTGCTTCTCGTACTTCGGCAAGGTTGCCACGGTGATGGTTCCACCGACGTAAGAAGCGCCCAAAGTTTCGATGTAACCCCAAGCTGGATGATTGTGATCCGCCTTTTCATTGGATCCGGAAAAGCACAAATCTAACTCACGCTCTTTGTCCATGGTCCAGACCGAAGTAACGTCCATGGTGCCGTAAATGGTTCCATCCTCATTCTTCAAAGCAAGAGTGGTTCCCACTTCAGGAGCAGTATCGTCGCCCTTCGTGGCCAAGACCACCGGAAGAGGCCATGCGGTGCCGTCGGCCATGCGCATGTTTTCCAAAACGTTGTTGTAATCCTCTTCGCCCATGAAACCCTGCAAAGGACTCATGGCACCCACCGTAATCATCTCTAAATCTGATATCTCACGGGAGTTGAGGGTCATGGAAGGAAGGCCAGCAGCCTTTTCCAAGAGAGAGGCGGCTGCGTCGCCTTCGACGAGCCGATTGATGAGAGTTCCGCCGTGTGGGGTAATCATGATGAGTTTCTAGAGGTATCCGAGGTTTTTGAGTTTCTGCTTGATGGCGCGCAGTTCGTCAGGAGAAAACTCCTCCTTGCCACTTGCCTCCACCTCTCCCATCAAATCACGTAAAACGTAAACGATGAAGTCCGTTGGAGAGGAAAAACCCGTATTCACAATCACCTGTTGAATCCGCCGGTAAAGCGGACGAGGGATTTTGACTGTGACGCGAGATTCCTTTTGCATGGGGCGTTTGAACAGGAGTTCGGAGGGCAGTGTAACCATCTGGAGTGTGATTGGAGCCTTTTTCCGGGACTATTTGGAGCCTGAGTGGAGTGCGGTGAGGCTCTTGCCTAACAATCCTAACCCCATAGGAGGGACATCGGCTGGGGCACCCCCCTCCTTGAATAGAATGCTGATTATTCTTATCCCCAAAAGAAAGTTTTTGAGGGTAAGATTTGCCGCGCCTAAAAATAGGCCGATTTCATGAAAACTCTCCTACTCCTGACCACCCTTCTCCTTCTTCCAGCCTGTAGCGGAGAATCCACGCCATCCTTCACCGACGCAGGATCTGCCATGGATGTGGCGGAACAGGCCCTCGCGAGCAAGGATTACCCTACGGCTCTTGCCGGTTTTCAGTTCGCTTCGACCGACGCCTCCTTGGCCGCCGACGCCCTCATGGGGATTTTCAAGGCACAATTAGGCTCTGCAGAGGCGGATTCCGCCCAAAAGGCACTGGATTCCCTGAAAACTAGTCACGCCGACGCGCTCTCTACCGAGACTCTTATTGATTTGGCCAATGCCTGCATCAACTCCGGAGACTTACCTCTTGCGGAAAGTTTGGTGGGATTGAATCAAGAACTGCACCCCGACCAAATGGAAGCCATGCGCACCGTCATGGCCGGCATTGAGGCCAAGCGCTCCGGAAACCTGGAAGCCTTGGCAGAACTCGGCTACGTCGGCGACTAAGCGACGCTACTGAACGATCAGAGCCGGGGAGTCATAATCTTTCGGGATGGGCACCCCGGTCAAAGAAAGCACTGTGGGAGCTAAATGAGTGGCGTCATAACCGGGAGCGCCGTCGGGCAACTGCGTTGGGCGGTTCGAGAAGAAAATACCCTGAACTGCGTGAATGTCCACGCCACAGTGATCGCCGGACCATAGGCTGAGGTTGTCATAAACAATGCCGTGCGCATCATCGCC
>Ga0302120_10000010_pt1 | contig 64259 bp, 44 predicted proteins | sample AG5_Bottom_MG_FD_203118 | JGI IMG/M metagenome (GOLD analysis project Ga0302120, IMG submission 203118) | Marine microbial communities from Western Arctic Ocean, Canada - AG5_Bottom | ecosystem: Environmental > Aquatic > Marine > Oceanic | place: Canada: Western Arctic Ocean | collected 2017-10-01 | reverse complement strand
GCCATACTTTTTGACCTTTCATTATCATTTGATCTGTTGCTGTTTTTACGTTTCGAATAGGCTTAACTATAGATTCTAAAGGGATTAAAAACTAGGGGCTATATAGGGTGTGAAATAATAGGCATGGAAGCAAATCCAACATAGTTATACTCTTTTGCAATTTAAATTGAACTTGTGTGCGTAGAGTTGTCTTAAGTAATGTACATATTCTCCCCTGAATATATGCACTTATTTGCTTTTGCAAAAACCTGAGAAATCAGGTTTTTTTTTGTATTATAATTGTGCAGTGTTATACCAACATAGCATTTCTGCAACTTCAAATACTCAACAGGAAATTATAACCATGATTAAACGCTTGTTATTGGGCATTGCTATTTTAATTGCCGTCGTCGGCTTCTTAGCGCTACAAATGGGTGGTAAAGGCACGGTCAATGGACAACCTATTGTAAACTCAGGAAGTGCTGCGCCGCTATTGGCTTCTGAGCATAAACAGCTGGATATCTTGATCTTTGGAGGCACGTCTGGAATAGGTCTTGAAACAACTAAGTTGGCCCTAGCAAGAGGGCACCTTGTTACGTCGATTACTCGCAGACCTGAAAGAATGCCTATTGAGCATGATAATTTAAATAATCTTAAGGGTGATATCACTGACAGTAGCACGTTCAATAACTTAGTCGGTGGCAAGAGCGCTATTATTAGCACCATTGGTTTAAAACCTAGTAGTAATGACGTCACAGTCTATTCTCAAGGTATTAAAAATGTATTAGCCGCAGGCAAAGATACAGGCACAAACCGTATTGTTACGGTTACAGGCATTGGTGCTGGAGACAGCAAAGGTCATGGCGGAATCTTCTATGATCGTATTCTCAACCCCCTATTACTCAAAACGGATTACGCAGACAAAACACGTCAGGAAAAAATTCTTAAAAATAGCGACTCACAATGGACTATCGTTAGACCAGGATTCCTAGTTGATGAAGCCAGCGAAAAAGCTTACCGAGTGCTCGACAAAACTGATGGTCTTGTTTCAGGCAGTATCTCCCGAGCCGATGTAGCACATTTCTTGTTGGCTTCGGTTGAGCAAAATACATATATTCAGCAGACGGTGTTTTTATCAAACTAGCTCAAATAGCATTGTAACTAGATACATTTCAAAAAATGAGGGCAAGCGAGTTTGTGAGCCCTCATTGGCATAACAAATCTCCTGTCAATTAGTCACCCCTTATATAGCGACAAAGCTTCAACTGTACCGCCCTAAAAGAGCTTTTGATGGCCGAAAATCGTTAATTATATAATTGGTATTGCTTTCAAAAATTAATTAAATAACGTCTAAAAATAGAGTAAACATTAATTTTATTCTTTTCATTTATGAATAATTGTTACATATTAAAAGCTCTTAACTTATTTTGGAGAGAAACATGAAAAAGATACTAATATTACTTTCAGCCCTTTTATCGCAAGGAGTTTTTGCAGAAGGCGAAGGAAAACATGAAATGCATGCATTTTATTTCTTAAATGTAACAAATCCTGCGGTTGTTGTTGGCGCAATGGATAAATTTGCCGCCTCAGATTGCGGCAAACAGTTGCCTGCTGACGTTGGCCTTATGGCTGAAGGTATTAATGGTTCGGCAGCATCGACTCATTTCATTATAGTGTCCTATGAAAAAATGGCAGATTTCACCAAAGCCGGTGCCTTAATGCAGTCTTGTCCTGAGGGTGCAGCTATGCTTCAAGAAATTGGAAGTGGGTCTGATCCGGTATCAGAGTTTACTGTTATCCCTGCGATCGAAGTTGGTGATTGGGGAAAAGATTCTGTGTTCATGAAATATGATATGTCTGTGAGCGATGAAGCTGCTTATGGCTCTGCATGGACCGAGCTTATGGATTCTAGCGTTGCAGATGGAACCGTCACTAGCTCTTACGGTTTGAACAGAATATTCTTGGGTAACAATGACGCTTCACATTTTGTTTATATCGGTGCTTCAGACTTTGAAACGCTAACAGCAAATCAAGCGACTCTAACATCATCCCGCGCGTTTGCTAAATTTTCTAGAAAAGTCGGTAAATTAAGGACGGTATTAAACACCTCTTTAGTATTTCCAGTTAAAGCTTGGCCTAAACAGTAGGTTTTGCACAATTATATTTACGTTCGCAAAAACCTCGAGAGATCGGGGTTTTTTTTGCGTATAAGATGGTTTTCCTCAGGATCTGCACGCCACTAGATATATTATTGCCTGATAGGCGAGGCTAGATCACTTGGCAGACAGTGATGGCGGCAACTCCGTATATATCATCTGTGCTACAGCCACGAGATAAGTCATTAACAGGCTTTCCTAAACCCTGAAGAAGTGGGCCATATGCGGATATGTCAGCTAGCCTTTGCACCAGTTTGTAGGAAATATTACCCGAGTTGAGATCGGGAAAAATTAAAACGTTAGCCTCTCCTTTTAATGCACTATCAGGACATTTTCTTGCAGAGATGCTTGGGACTAGGGCAGCATCTGCCTGTATCTCCCCATCGACAATGATATCTAGCCCTTCGGCCTTTACTTTCAATAGCGTGAGGGCCGCTGCCTGTCTGATTTTACCCAGTGATTCGTGCTGAGCACTGCCGTGCGTTGCAAACGATAAGAAAGCAACCTTGGGTTTTTCACCGGTCAATGTATGATAGGTGTTAGCCGATGCGATAGCTATATCAACTAATTGCTCGGTATCGGGGTTGGGATTAACGGCACAGTCGGCAAATAGAAGTGATGAGTAGCCAGCAGGCGAACGGCTTGCAAGGTCTAAAAGCATGCTACTACTCGCCGTTTTAATATCTTTTGCAGTACCAATTACCTGCAACGAGGCGCGAAGCACATCACTGGTTGAGGCAATACTTCCTGCGACGACGCCATCAACTAATCCTTGATGACACATCATGTTGGCGAAATACAGCCTGTTTTTCATGATGTCAGTGGCAGCATCCATGGTGAGGCCTTGCGCTTTACGTACCTCACAGAAATTGCGAGCAAAATCAGTAATAAGGGGAGATGACAAAGGATCAATCACATCAAAATTGCATGCATCTACGCCCGCTAAGCGACATGCTTGGGTGATTTCTGACTCAGTCCCAAGCACTGTGACTTGCGCAATTCCATCATTAACAATCTTATGAGCCGCTTGGATGACACGAGGATCCTGGCCTTCGGCGAAAACAAGTTTAGCTGCAGTCGTTTTCGCTCTCTCAATAATTGTATTTAATATAGACATAATGGGCTTAGCTTATAATTTATAGAGATGTTTCCCAAACGGGAGGTCAGTGTACCCCAAGTAAACTCTGAGTAAGATAAGGGTACTTCTCATTGACGCTAAACGTAGTCCTTGTATTTATCAAGGTAACGTACTGGCTTGGATAACGCATCACGCCGGAAGGGATCGCCCAGTTCTCGGGTACACATAATCTCAATAACGGTGCTTTTACCTTCATTCATTTGTAGGTCTATGGCTTTCTTAAGAGCCGGTCCAACATTTTCCAATTTGTCGACGATAATACCTTCTGCTCCCATCGCTTGTGCAATACCAGCCCAGCTTTCGCTAACCAGTTCGGCGGCGACAAAGCGGCGATCATAGAACTCAACTTGGTTTTTCTTTTCTGCACCCCAGTCACGATTATGAAATACCACGGCTGTAACAGGAATGTCGTGACGCACAGAGGTCATTAATTCAGACATGCTCATGCCCCAGGCGCCGTCACCAGCATAGGCAATGGCGGGTCGGTGTGGAGCTGCCGCCTTTGCACCTATGATCGTGGGTAAGGCATAGCCACAGTTACCAAAACTCATAGGGGCAAAAAAACTGCGAGGCTTTTCAAAGCGCAGGTAGCTGTGAGCCACAGAGTTAATGTTGCCGATATCCGTAGAAACCATAACGTTTTCTGGCATAGCAATTTCTAGCTCACGCAGGACTTGTCTGGGGTGTAACCATTCGCCGTCTTCGCTAGCGGCCTCTTCAATCATATCTAAGCTGTAGGGGTCTTTTTCATGAGTCCACTCGTCTAATTCTGTTTCCCACGCCTGTTTTTGAGCCGTAATTTCAGCGATACGTGCGTCCCGATTTTCATGACAGTCAAGGTTTAGCTTAGACAGGCGCTCAGTCAAGGCAACCGCAGTGGCTTTTGCGTCACCACAGATACCGACAGATATTTTTTTCACCAGCCCCAGCATTTTGTGATCTGCATCAATCTGAATGATTTTTGCATTTTCTGGCCAATACTCAAGCTCATACTGGGGAAGGGTGCCAAAAGGTCCTAGACGTGAGCCTAAGACCAACACTACGTCAGCTTTGGATATGAGCTTCATGCCTGCTTTTGACCCTTGATAGCCTAAAGGGCCACACCATAGAGGGTGGCTAGCGGGAAACGAGTCATTGTGCTGATAGCTATTAACAACGGGTGCGCCGAGTAATTCAGCCAGGGCCTTGCACTCGTCAATGGCATCGGCCATGACCACACCGCCGCCAGAAACCATGACAGGAAACTTCGCGGTCGATAATAGATACGCCGCTTCTCCCAGACTCTTTTCACCTCCGGGACCACGATCCAAGCGCTGTGGTTGCGGGATGTCTATATCAATATCTCCGTAAAAGAAATCACGCGGAATGTTCAATTGTGTGGGTCCAATTTCTGACATGGCTCGATCAAAGCAGCGAGCGGTAAACTCCGCAATGCGTTTGGGGTTGTTTACATGTCCCTGGTATTTGGTGAATTCTTGAAACATAGGAAGCTGCTGCGCTTCTTGAAATCCGCCCAAGCCAATGCTCATAGTGCCGGCTTCCGGTGTAATCATAACGACCGGGGAGTGCGCCCAGAAAGCGGCAGCAATACCCGTGACACAGTTTGAAACTCCAGGCCCATTTTGACCAATGACGACGCCGTGATCACCGGACGCTCGAGCGTAACCGTCGGCCATATGAGCAGCGCCCTGCTCATGGACTACCGGAACGAGTTCGATGCCCGCTGGGGCAAAAATATCCATGGCATCCATAAATGCCGAGCCCATAATGCCAAAAATCTTTGTGACGCCATTGGCCACTAGTGTTTCAACGAATGCTTCGCTAGGTGTCATACGTGCCATGATATTGCCCTGTTTTAAATTTTAAAGTGTCTGTTTGTGAAGCCGAAAATTAAACCACCACAATTCTACACGTAGCTTAGTAAGTCGGCCGGATAAAGGGTAGAACCAGTTTATACCGTTCTATTGTTCCAGCCTAGGTTAGCTGGGTGATTAGATCTGCAAGCAACTTTATTCCGGGCCTTATGTGCTCTGTTTTTATGGCAGAAAAACCCAACCTGAAGAAATGCTTAGGGGGCGTTGGGCCATAAAAATGCAGGTCCCCAGGTTCAATAATAATACCTATCTTTTTAGCTTCCAAAGCAAGTACTCGAGCATCCAGGGTTTTTGGACCTTCAATCCAAAATGATGACCCGCCAAATGCAGTGGTCGCTACCGATACCGGCATTATATTACTAAGTTCCTCAGACATTATTTGGAACCTGTCTTGATAGGTGCGGTGTAGATTTTTTACCAAAGATTCGTGATAGCCCCGAGATAAAAATAGAGCCATTGAGTGTTGATTGTTAGCTGCAGGGTGGCGCAACATTAGTCGCCTCAGCGCTCGCAGCTCTGAGATGAGTTTAGCGGGCCCAACCACATAGCCCATTCTCAGGCCCGCAGATATGGTTTTGGAAAGGCTGCCGATATACAACACGCGATCATTAACATCTAAACTTTTTAATGCCGGTAGGGGGTTAGATTGGTAGTTAGATTCGCTTTCGTAGTCGTCTTCCACCAAGATAATGTCGTTGCTTGCAGCCTGATCAAGCAGAGCTCGACGATTTTCCAACGGCATGGTGACGGTCGTTGGCGACTGGTGACTGGGAGTGACGTAGATATAGTCACAGTCGTTTATATTGTTGTTAACAATTAAACCTTGGTGATTGACCGGTAACGGTTTAATCGTGCTGTTACCTAGGGATACTATGTTGCGCACATCAACGTAACCGGGGTCTTCTAAACCAATGATGCTGTTTTTGTCGAACAGCACCTCGGCCAGCAAGTAGAGCGCGTGCTGAGCACCCACTGTGATTAAAATTTCGTCTGCATTGGCCCATACACCTCGTCTAGGCAGTAGCCTTTTCTGTATTTGTTCGATTAAGAGAGGGTCATCAGTATCAGACTGATCCACCGACCAACTCTGAATGGCTTGCACACTGACTGCGTCGCGACAGCATTCACGCCAGTTGTTTAAAGGAAATAAGTCGGTGCCTATTTGTCCATAAATAAATGGGTAGGGGTAGCGTTGCCAATCCCTGGGTTTTTCTATATTGGCAAACCTAGAGGGTTCAAGTTTGATCCGCTTTGCCCAGTCGGATTGATAAGGGCCTTTTTCTGATTCAGTCTCGGTCGGCGCTTGGGCATAGCCTTGTAAAATCTCTGGATTAACAAAGTAGCCGCTGCGCTCTTTGGAAATCAAGTAGCCGTCGCTAACTAATCGCTCGTAGGCCAGAATAACCGTGTTGCGACCGACTTTAAGCTGACTTGATAGATTGCGGCTAGAGGGTAAAGGGAGATCGGTGAGGAGATTACCATTAACGATGGCGCGGGTAATTTGCTCAATAATCTGCTTTTGCAGGCTGTGCTCGCTATTTGCGTCGAGGTGGAATAGCGCGTCTAGAGACATGGTTAATAGCCTAAATAAAAGCGGTTAATGGGGTAATATAACCGCTTTTATATGATTGTCACGCCTTAGGTGTTATTTCCCTTCGATGTGTTTACGGTTGTACTTGGTTAGCTCTCTTTTAACTAAGGGCGCTAACATGTACAGGCCAATAATATTGGGCACACAAATTAGGAATACCAAGGCATCTGAAAAGTCTAAAACGGCATCAAGCTGAATACTGCAGCCTAGGGCGACAAATAAACAAAAAACCAACTTAAACAGATTGCTCGCCCAGACCTTTTCACCCACTAGGTAGGTCCAACCTTTTAATCCGTAGTACGCCCACGCGATCATCGTAGAAAATGCAAAGAGCATTCCGGCAATGGCGATTAAATAAGGAGACCAAGATATGTTTCTGGCGAAGGCTGCAGATGTCATTTCAATACCCCCAAGACCTTGCGCAAAGGAGGGTTCATAGTAGAAAGTAGTCACGATGACTAACGCGGTTAAGGTGCAGATAACCACGGTATCAATAAAGGGCTCTAGCAGGGACACATAACCTTCAGTAATGGGTTCTTTTGTGCGGACAGCCGAGTGGGCGATAGATGCAGACCCGATACCCGCCTCGTTTGAAAACACGGCCCGTTGGAAGCCGATAATCATTACACCAATGGCTCCACCACTCATGCCTTCTGGACTGAACGCACCGCTAATAATGGCGTTGATCGCATAAGGAATAGCTTCGTAGTTCATTCCAATGATAGTTATGGCGCTGACACAGTAAAGTATTGCCATAAAAGGAACGATCTTGCTGGTTACCCGGGCAATGCTTTGAATACCCCCCAGTATGACTAAGCCAACCACTGCTCCGAGTAAAAGCCCGAACAGCCACGCCTTGTCTGCAAACCAACTTCCTTCTGCACCGCCAGTGACATTGACGAATTGCATGTAGGCTTGGTTGGATTGGAACATATTGCCAATGCCTAAACAGCCAAGCACTATACCTAGGGCATAAAAGCGGCCAATGAAGGCGCCGGCTTTATGCCAGCCTTTTTCGGCAAAGGCATATTCTAAATAATACATGGGGCCGCCTGAGACTGAACCATCAGGATTCTCACGACGCAGTAAAACACCTAAGGTGCACTCTATGAATTTAGTCGACATGCCTAGTATGCCAGCGACAATGATCCAAAAGGTTGCGCCTGGCCCACCTATGGATATTGCGACCGCGACGCCACCAATATTACCAATGCCAACGGTTCCTGAGACAGCTGTGGTTAGTGCTTGAAAGTGAGTTACCTCGCCAGGATCTTTGGTATTTGAATCGCTCCCTCGGACTAATTTAATAGCGTGACTAAAACCGCGTAAATTAATAAATTTAAAGTACAGCGTAAAATACACTGCGGCAAAGACGAGCCAGGCGACGACCAGAGGGATGTCGGTGCCAAATACCGACACACTGTAAAAAACGATAGCGGATATAAAGCTTGTGATCGGTTGGACTGAATTATTAATGAATTCGTCAATGCCCTGTTGAGCAAAAGCCATCGGTGAAAAAAATGAAATAATAAAAACGCTTAAAGAAGTTGATAGGAAATATTTAAGTTTAAGCAGGCTACTTTTGTTGCCAATAACCCTGTTGGTGACGTCTTCATTATTCATAGCCTGTACCTTACAGTGAGGATCGAAATTTCCGTTAATGTAGAGATCTACCTTTATAACATAACCCAAGCAAGAACTAATCCGCCAAGGAATAGACTCTCAGACAAGACCATTGCTGCCGGCCTCCAGCCGATATCCAGCAAGCCTTTAAAAGAGGTTTTCATGCCTAAAGCTGCGATGGCGATCACGAAGCAATCTTGAGATGTTTGGTTCATAATTTGGGCTGTGGACGGGGGTATCCACCCCATATTGTTGATAACAGCGAGCGCGACAAAGCCCAATAAAAAGTAGGGTGGTAATAGTTTTGTGCGGCCTTCGGATGCAGCGCGCTGTTTGGCAAAAATTATCAGAAAGATCCAGGCTATTGGTATTAGTAGGGCAACGCGCAGCATTTTAACAATCATCGCGATATAGCCAACGTCTTCAGAGATGGAGTATCCAGCGCCAATGACGTGGGATACATCATGGATGGATCCGCCAATGAATATACCCATCTGCTGGCTGCTTAAACCGAGAAAGCTTGCTAAAACAGGATAGGAAACCATGGCGACGGCACCAAAGGTTGCCACCATGATCACTGTTAAAAGGGTGTATTGCTCCATCTCTTTACTTTTGGGCATTACCGAGGACAAGGTCATCGCTGCAGCGATACCGCATATTCCGACGGCGCCGCCAGATAACATTCCAAATCGATAGTCCAGTTTGAGAGCTCGGGCGATAAGTGCGCCAAACAGGATGGTAGCAAACATGCAACCAACCACAACCAACGCGGTTACCCAACCCAGAGCAAGGACATCACGAAAGAGAATTTTTGCACCTAGCAAAATAACCCCAAAGCGCAATACTGTCGTTGAACAAAAATCTATACCAGGAATAGAATATTCAGATTCATTAAGGAAATTCACTGATATCCCCAATATGAGTGCGAATAGCATCGTCGGTGCGCCATAGTTTAGAGACAGAAACTTAGACGCTAGGGCGACTAAGATACAGGCAATAATCCCACGTAATTTATTTTTATGGCGGGATAAAGCACTATCCATATTTGTATCCTTTGGCGAGGGTTATAATGAGTTTGCGGCTAACGCGTTGTCAATTGCATCGACTATATCATCAATGTCTCTTCGTGTAGCAATCAGCGCCGGACTGAGGCAGAGCGTGTTATTGAACTCTTGAAAGCTGCGATTAGTCCGGCCGATAAGAACACCTTGTTCCATACAGTGGGCGGCTAGTTTCATCGCATAACTTTCATGCATAGGTTGTTTAGATTGCCGGTCTTGGACGAGCTCTACTCCAGCAAATAGGCCTTTGCCACGGACATCACCGACCACGGGATACTTGTCCTTTAACTCTAAAAGACGTTCATTTAGGTGGTCACCCATTTGCACGACATTATCCAGCAGGTTTTCTTGTTCGATAATCTCAACGTTAGCAAGCCCAGCCGCAGGCCCCGCAGTGCAGCCTCCAAAGGTACTAATATCTCTAAAGTAGCCCAAAGATCCGGCATCCCCTAAAGCAAACTGGTTAAAGATAGCGTCTGTCGTAATGGTACAAGATATAGCTGCATACCCACTGGCCAGACCTTTAGCCATGGTTACCATGTCGGGTTTAACCCCATAATGCTGGAAGCCAAACCATTTGCCTGTGCGCCCCAAACCGCAAACAACTTCATCAATGTGCAGTAGCACGTCATATTTTTTGCAGATCTCCTGAATAATATGAAAGTACTCAGGTACTGGAGGGATAACGCCACCACCCGCCGTAATAGGCTCCAAGACAACAGAGCCGACCGTATCTGCACCCTCGCGTAAAATGGCGGTTTCCAGATCTTTGGCGCACTCAATATCGCAGCTGCCATAGGTTTTACCAAATGGGCAGCGATAGCAGCAGCAGTGGCTGAACTCAGAAAACCCAGGGGTAAACGGGCCATATTGCTCTTTTCGTTGCGATTGTCCTGACGAACTCAGCGCAGTGATCGTGGTGCCGTGATAGTCACGGTCACGGAAGATAACCTTGTGTTTGCGCCCATCGCCATTAATATGTGCCAGTTGGCGCACCATTTTATAGGCCTTTTCGTTGGCCTCTGAACCGGAGTTGGAATAATAAACCTTACCTTGGCCGGCGCCTATTTCAGGTATTTTGGTCAACAACTTCTCGGCAAATAGGGCTCCTGGGACGCTACCGGCACTGTTGGCGAAGTAACACATTTCCATCAATTGGTCACGCACAGCATTGGCGATCTTGTCGCGGCCGTAGCCAACGTTTACCGACCACACTCCGCCAGACGTAGCATCAAGATATTCTTTGCCTTTAATATCGGTCACACGCATACCTAGCCCGCTTTTTATAATAAGTGGGTCAGTCGTTTTTAGGTTGCTATGGGGTGTCAGATGGTGCCATACGCTGGCCCGATCTGTGCCGATAATATCGGTAGGTTCTGCTGAAATATCTGTATGGTTCATGCCTGCTCCAGTGTTTCATTACCCTGCAATCTTGTAGCATAGTAAAACTTGGCTCTGAGGGCTAGAACCAACCGGACCTAATTGATGCTACCAGTGAACTTCAGGTGGAATAGAGCCTCTTGCAGGGTGGCTAACTACATGTGTGATTAGGCGGCTATTGCTGAAGCACTTCGGCGTTTAGGTGATGAGAGAGATCACCAAAAAATTCACTGACGATGTTTCGTTCTCGAAATCGCCATTGACCTTCGGCATTTAAAAAGTTGTCATGATAACAACCTGAAATGATCGCCTGGAGAGGGAAGTTTGGCAGTGCTTGAAAGACGGTAAAATACGCCTTAGAGGAGGCGGTATCCGCCTGCTTGTTGATCTCAATGGTCAGGTTGCTGACAACATGTTTGGTGCAGGGGGTGCCGGTGTCCTCATGTAATTTTACTGAGCGTTGATTCATCTTGAGGACCTGGTCATAGCCGCGATTACACCAAAGCCCTGGTGAGCCACAGATTTGACCATGCTCAAATAATTCAGCCACGGCTTCAAAGTCTCCGTTATCGATATAGTCCGCGTAACTAAAAATCAGTTGTTCAATGTCGCGGTAGTGATTTACTTGAGGATCGTTCTTCATGCTGTTGACCTAAGGTGCAGTAGCAGAACTGATGACAATAGAATAATACTAGCTATAGGTTGGATGGGGTTGTAGGACACATAAAGTCAAAAGGATCGGCCTAATAATTCATATTAAAGATTTAGCCTATCTGCTAAAACCTCCAATTACGGTTTTATGACTTTAGTTCACATTAGTCTAATGAATCTGAATTTTACGTGAAACACCGCTAAAGACATCACCCTGCGGGTCATGCCCTAAGTGCGTTATCCTGTATTTGCCAACCTTGATGTTTGTTGGTGTTTTCCAGCTCAGTTTGGCGACAAAAGACCCACCTTCTTCACGCCACCTGACAGTAGTTTGCCAGTCGCTATCTGTTGCGATTGTTTGCCAGCCGGTTGAGGTTTTGCTCTCAACCTGCATGTAATTATTTCCGGTCATATAGTTGTCAGTAGGGTTGTTCGACCAGAACTCGGCCACAACAGTCTCACCTTTGCGGTATTGCGTTTTACTTGAGGGAAGGGGGTCGCCATAGTGTGCACCCTTGGGCGGTGTGTTCATTGCACCGCTGTGTAAGGTGGTTTTGAATGACTTACCTCGCCAATCATCATAAATGGCGCTTGGGTCAATAGCGCTATCGGCATTCAACGTGCTAGCGAGATGGCTGGCAATTTGTTCATAGGCCGGCAGTGTCCAGCGCCCATGTAAGGTGTGGCCGCCCTCGTACTGTTGTAGTAGATATTCTTCAGGTGTAGTGACATACCCCGCATAGCCATTGGAATATCCCGCAAGGACTATATTGTGTGCCCAGTCGCCAATCTCTTTCATCACTGCTGTTCGCAATCGTCGACCGGCCATAGTCGTTATCTCGGAGGGCATCGCCAATATGACAAACTGGCCAACGCGGGCTATGGTCACTGAGCGTATTTGAGATTGAAGTGGTGGCTTTCCACTGCCGGTTTCAAACAAAATAGCCTTAGGCGCCTGACAGTTTTTGACAGCCTCGGTCCATTTAGGTGCGCCAGTTAACCAGCCAATCAGAAGGTCTAAAAAAACACTTTGTTCTGTCATGCCTTCTTCAAACAAGAAATGCCCGCCGCCGTCTTCGGTTGACCCTCCGGCAAAGGAATAACCATAGGCAGATGGGCAGGTTGTTTGTGGGCCGGCATGCGTAAATCTGTCGGTCACCAGGTAGTCAGAAAGGTCGACATATATCTGGCGTGTTTCAATGGGTCCTGTGAGGGCTTCCTGAGCATTGCCAAATAGCTGAAGGGCCATCTGCAGCTGGCGGTCGCCCATAATTTGTGTGGTTTCTACATCCGTTCCCCCCGGCCCGGTATTATTCAAATTTGTATTCGGGGTGACATCTCCTGGGTCTGCCTGAGCGAAGGCGGCAACAAAATCACTGTCATTGTCGTAGCGACTACCGCGCATTCGTTCCATTTGTAATGCAGCATAACCTTTGTGATCACCAGAGATTAAGCGATTGTAGTAATTCATTGCGGTGGGGTGCAGTGCATACCAGTTAAGCATTCCTATGTCCCCTGAGTCATCTGTAAACTTCAGAAGGGTCATTTCAGTCGGAGTATTTTCAACATACTGGTCGCGCTCAATCTGAGGATTTTCAAGATAAGCCGACACCGACCGGTTAGCGCCAGCATTATGTAGGTTACCTTTTCCTAGATAAATATTGCCAGGCTCGAGATCCTTATGGGCACTAACGATCGACGCGGTAATACCCTCAACAATGGCGGCAAAGTGTTCGGGGTAAAACCCGCCGTCTAGACCAAGATCAGAACGTGAATGCCAATAACCGCCTGGGCCTGCATGGGTGTGGGTAGCGCTGATAATGACATTGTTTATCGTATAAGTGTCACCGTATTGTTGCTGTAATCTATCAATAACAGCCAAGGTTATATGGTGTTCTATACTGCCCAGATCGGCGCTAACGAACACCAGACGTTTGGTAGCCTCATCAGATTGCGCTATGACAAAAGCACGCGACCATTGGCGAATATGGAGACCTTCCGTCAGTTGATCTTCTCGGCCAAACCCCCACATCTGAATACCATAACTGGGCCCCGTAATATCGGACATTCCACGACCAACAAGGTAGGGGTGTGAAGTGTCTGCCGCGCTTAAGCCACCAGTCAGCAGTATCAAAAGGCATAGAAGCCCGCGTTGGAAATTGATATTGGTGTTGCTGAGGCAAGACTTAATAAGAAGTTTAATCATTTTGCCAGTCTACAGGGTGGTAGCCTTAACATCTAGACAGCTTAGCCTGAGCCTATTGAGAGCTTTTTTAATGTCCGTCTATCAAGATATTTGCGGTTTGAATAAGAGAGAATTTTAGGGCCCTGCGCCGACATAAAGATATATAATCGGGCACGAACGTTTGGGGCCATGCATGATTGATCAAGAACTTACTTTAACCTTAGTTAGCTGCGCTTTTTTCATGGCGCTGGTGGCTTTTATTTCGTATCGCCAATCTAAAGATGAATCTAATAGTAGAGACGGTTACTTTTTAGCTGGACGAAATCTAAGTGCTGTTTTTATTGCTGGCTCCCTGTTATTAACAAACCTCTCGGCCGAGCAACTGATTGGGCTCAATGGCTCAGCCTATGGGTTTAACTTGAGTAGTATGGGTTGGGAAGTGACAGCAGCGTTCGCCACTATATGTATGGCGTTTGTTTTTCTGCCGCGCTATTTGGCAGGAGCATTCTCAACCTTACCTGAATTCTTAAATAATCGTTTTGATGATGACGTCAGACGGCTCACGGTTATTTTATTTATGCTTGGCTACGGCTTGGTGACTATTCCGTCGGTGCTGTACTCAGGGTCTATTGCCGTACTGCAGTTATTCGATGTTCCTAGCCTGTTTAACATTTCGTACAGTCGGTCATTGGTATTGACTATCGTTGTTATCGGCAGCGTGGGTGGTGTCTATGCTGTGTTTGGTGGCCTTAGAGCGGTTGCTGTTTCCGACACTCTAAATGGTATTGGTCTTTTGCTCATAGGCATTGCTGTACCCGTGCTGGGGCTGTCACTGCTTGGGGAGGGCAGTGTGGTGTCGGGATTAAAAATTATTTCGACCACCAATACGGAAAAACTAAACGCGATTGGTTCTTCTGACGATCCTACTCCATTTGCTACCTTATTTACTGGAATGATTTTTGCCAACTTGTTTTATTGGTGTGCTAATCAGTACGTGATCCAGCGAACCCTTGGCGCCAAGAGCCTTGCAGAAGGCCAGAAGGGTGTACTCTTTTCAGGATTTTTCAAAGTTCTGGTGCCGATCATGATGATGATTCCCGGTGTCATTGCTTTTCATCTCTATGGTGGTCCGAGCAGTCCTGATGGCCTTAGTTCAATTGATCTTGCGTACCCAAGACTCATTCGTGATGTGCTACCAACCTATGCTTCAGGATTTTTTCTGGCGGTCCTGCTTGGCGCGGTGTTTAGCTCGTTTAACTCACTGCTAAACAGTGCAGCAACACTATTTTGTTTAGACGTTTATGAACCGTGGAAAAAGGCCAGAAACGGTGGTGAGATCACAGATCAGCAGATTTTAAAAGTGGCTAAAACGGCCTCTATTGTGATTGCGTTATTTTCGTTTGTTGTGGCGCCACTGCTGCAATTTGCGCCGGATGGCCTATGGCAGATTATTCGTATCTTCACCGGCTTTTATAATATTCCGGTCATTGCCATCGTGATTGTCGGTCTCTTCTCAAAGCGGGTTCCTGCGCTAGGACCTAAGTTAGTGATTGGCTTCCATGTAGTCGCCTACGGGTTATTAAAGTTTGTCTTGGATGACATTGTTACCTTGCACTTTATCCATCTTTACGCAGTGCTGTTTTTTATAGAGGTTGGCATCATGTTATTGGTGGGGCATTACCGTCCCACCGCACATAATTGGACCTATAAACGGAGTCATGAAGTCGACATGCAACCCTGGCGTTATGGAGTACCTTGCGCAGCGAGTTTAATGTCGTGCGTTGTTGGTCTATATTTGTTGTTTTCACCCGTCGGTGTAGTGGGTGGGTTCAGTGTGTTATTTGTGCCCCTAATAGGTTGTTTGGCCGGGCTAAACGTCGCAGTTTGGTGGTATTACATCAACAGACGTGGTTTTAGTGCATAGCCATGGTTCTCACTAGCCTTTAGTGAGTCCAGATTGCCCGTAGTGCTCAATTCTTATGGCCACGCAGAATTAACTGGCTCTTCGGTGGGTATTTACGGCATTATTCTGACTTGGTGGTTTAACTTTAAATGTGCGAATACTAATACATGCCCAGTGCTTTCAATCCATTTTATACTCTCAACAGTGCCAACTGCAGTTTGGTTGTAGATTGTCGGGGTAATGCACCCAGAATCCTTCACTGGGGTTCTCGTCTTACTGATGCGACAAGCCCTGAAATGTTGGCTCTTCTCGCCACTCGCCAAGAGCTGCAGGCCTGCCAAACTGAAGAGGCACCCATTGCCTTATCACCAGAGACCGCTGCCGGCTTTACTGGCTCCCCAGGGGTTCAAATACACCGTAATGGTCGTCAGTGGGCGGTCTATACTCAGATCGAATCGGCACGCTCTAGTGACAACCAGATAATCATTATTTCACTGTGCCAAGGTACCGAAATCCAATTAACCCACTGTTTGCAATTGGATGCTGACACCAATGTTTTGACAGCGACCACGGAAATAACCAACAGGGGATCTTCAGCACTCAGTGTTGATCGCTGTGATGCCCCCTGTATACCTTTGCCAATGCACTATAATAAAATTCTGGGTTTTACCGGCCGCTGGGCTAACGAATTTCAATTACAGTCTATAGATAGAGTCGCTGGAGCCTATGTGCGTGAAAATAGGTCGGGGCGCACCTCTCATGATTCATTCCCCGGAGTGATTATTCATTGTGAGCATACCAATGAAAATTTAGGCGCCGCTTACGGGCTGCATTTGGGTTGGAGCGGCAATCACCATATGCGTATCGAAGAACAGTCTACTGGCCGAGCATACGCGCAGTTAGGTGAGTTGTTTTTACCCGGTGAAATGAGTCTCGAGCCTGGGGAATCATACTGTTCACCAACCTTATATGGCGCAAGTACCGATAACGGATTGTCAGCATTGTCAGGCGCTTTTCATGGTTATATCCGATCCTCTTTAACCGATAGACGGGTAGTGAACAAAGTAAAGCCTGTGCATTTTAATACCTGGGAGGCGGTCTATTTTGACCTCTCTTTTGATCGGTTGTGCGAGTTGGCAGATAGCGCCGCTGAGGTGGGGGTGGAGCGTTTTGTGCTGGATGATGGTTGGTTCAAAAACCGGAAATCAGACAGTGCGGGCTTAGGTGATTGGTTTGTGGATGAAACCGTCTTCCCCCATGGTTTGGGCCCATTAATTGATTATGTGCATGATAGAAAAATGGAATTTGGACTATGGGTCGAGCCAGAAATGGTTAATCCAGATAGCGACCTCTATCGCAGTCATCCCGATTGGGTACTAAATACTGACCCAGCGCCATTACTGCTGTCTAGAAATCAACTGGTGTTAGATTTAACCAGAGTCGAGGTTCAAACATACCTGTTTGAGAGACTTGATGCCTTGTTAAGTGATTACGCCATTGGTTATTTAAAATGGGATATGAATCGTGCCATTCACCAGCCTGGCAATCAAGATGGGCGTGCGGTTAGTCATTATCAGACGCGTGCGCTCTATAATTTGCTGGAGCGTATTCGCGCAGCTCACCCCACGGTCGAAATTGAAAGCTGTTCATCAGGTGGAGGTCGCGCAGACTTTGGTATTCTCGCCTTTACCGACCGTATTTGGACGTCTGACAGTAACGATGCGCTTGATCGATTGGGTATTCAAAAGGGCTTTTCTCTATTTTTCCCACCAGAGCTAATGGGTGCTCATGTTGGGCCCAGCTGCTGTCATGCAACGGGTAGAGTGCTGAGCATGGAGACCCGCGCCGGAGTCGCTATGTTTGGGCACATGGGTATTGAGGTCAATCTTTTAGATATGGACGATGACCAGAAGGACACATTAAAAACGGCAGTAGTCCTGCATAAAAAACATCGTCAATTACTGCACAGTGGCAAACTTATGCGGCTGGACACTCAGCGCGGCGAAAGTGGCTTTGGGGTAGTGGCGATTGACGGCAGCGAGGCTCTGTTTTCCTATGCGCAACTAGATAGCCTTTTACATAGCGTAGGCGGGCGACTTCGCTTTGTTGGCTTAGACAAACACGGTATTTATGAGGTGAACATTGTCTGGCCCCTAGAGCCCAGCAGTTACTCCAAATCCATACTGGATGTTATCAATGGATCTGTTATCAGCGGTGATGCGTTGGCTAACGTTGGGTTACAATTACCCATTATGCTACCGACAAGCCTGCTAATCTTTCATTTGCGCCGTTGCTGATAACACTGTTATTGCCAAATGGGTAAATAGATTACTTTTTTGATTCACTATTTGTTATTTTAGTTGTTGTAGACAAAAGGTAATTAGTAATGATTAATACGAAAATATACAAGTCGGTCTACAGTCTTTCTGAAAAGCTAATGGCGGCGGCAAAAAAGAACAACATAGAGCTATTCAACTCTCTCTATGCAGAGTTAAAGGCTGTCTGTACCGATAACGAAAATACCGACAAAGACCATCCAGAGCAGTGGGAAACGTTGGCTGACTTTACAGAAGAGTTAGCAGATGCCGTGGCTGGTTACGAAAAAGCCTTAGAAAAAGCCACCGCTATTAATTCCAAAGACCATATGTCATCAATCGCATTTTCCATGGCTACATTACAAATTGAATTAGGTCAGACTGACGCGGCCATCAAAAACCTCCAAGATGCAAAAATCAGTGCTAATAAAATCGCAGACAAAGACCTTAAAAAAGAAATAGATGACCTGCTTGAAATGCTACTTTCAGCCTAAGCCCACTGGGCCGGGGAAAAATAGGGCTGTAGGCAGTTCAGCCCTGGGTGTTAAGGTGTCTATCTATGGTGTAGTTGTGGTGTCAAAATCACTGGCGCTATGTCGCTCCGCTAGTTGTTTGTCCTCTGCACCCCATACGCGGTTAACCCGTTGACCACGCTTTACGGCAGGGCGTTGCTGAATGTTTTTGGCCCAGCGAATAACGTTGGTGTAGGTGGTGACCTCAAGAAACTCTCCAGCTTCATAAAGTACACCTGATACCAGTGCGCCATACCAGGCGACGTTGACCATGTCCGCAATGGTGTATTGGTCACCACAGAGGTATTGATTGTCGGCCAGCCGTTGGTCTAGAACATCTAGTTGACGCTTAACTTCCATGGCGTAGCGATTAATGGGGTATTCAAACTTTTCGGGCGCGTAGGCATAAAAGTGGCCAAAGCCGCCCCCTAAAAAGGGAGCACTGCCGATGTTCCAAAATAGCCAAGACAGGCATTCTGCGCGCAGTGGTGAGCCCACTGCAGGCACAAAATGGCCAAATTTTTCTGCTAGGTAGAGCATCATGGCACCAGACTCAAACACACGAATGGGTGTGTCGCCACTGTGGTCTGCCAGTGCAGGGATTTTTGAGTTGGGGTTGATATGCACAAATCCGTCACCAAACTGTGACCCATCTGAAATATTAATTAGCCAGGCATCATATTCGGCCTCGGCAATGCCCAATTCCAGCAGTTCTTCAAGGAGCACTGTGACCTTAACCCCATTAGGTGTACCCAGGGAATAAAGCTGCAGCGGGTGCTTGCCGACAGGCAGCTCTTTTTCATGAGTAGCGCCGGCGATGGGGCGGTTTATCGCAGCAAAGCGGCCGCCGCTTTCTTTATCCCATTTCCAGACTTTGGGGGGAGTGTAGGTTTCGCTCATGGTGTTTAGTATCCGCTGTTGTTTGATTGGTTAAGGCCAATGCGTGAATTAACAAGGGCCAGAGTATAATTATTACGTTGTTTGTTGCAATTCTTCTGTTTCCAAGCCGATAAACTCGGCCCTATTACCCAAAATAAATCGGTTGACGAAAAGAGCGATGGCTACGCAGGCAAAGAACGTGAAAAACATCATGTGAATATAGTGCAGAGGCATCCATATCCAGATAAAACAGGCGTACATGAGCACTCCCGCAATCACCGCGGTAATGGCGGCACGATAATCTACGTTGCGGAACAATAACCCAACGGCAAAGCAGGCCAGTATTGGCATGCTGATTAGGCCCCAGAGTTCCTGTAGTAAATTAATAATACTGTCAGATTGCGCGTAAATCGGCACCATACAGACAGCAATGATCACAAAGATGACTGTGGCACCGCCGCTGAGTGCGCGCAGGTTGGGTTTATCATTGATGTACGCCTCGTGTAGGTCACAAACGTACATGGCGGCAGAGGAGTTGACCATACTGTTAAATGAGCTAAGTACGGCTGCTGCGATGGCTGCTGCGAATATTCCAGATAACCAGCCAGGCAGTAAATCACCAACGATACGGCCATAGGCCTGATCACCGATATCGCCATACAATTTAAATGCGACTATCCCTGGGATAACGACCATGGAGGGGATAAATACCACGCGAATAAAAGCGGCGGCATAAACGCCTTTTTGCGCCTCTTTAACCGTTGGCGCCGCCATAGCGCGCTGTGTAATGGTTTGGTTAGTACTCCAGTAAAAAATTTGAATGAGAAACATGCCGGTCAATAGGGTATGCCATGGTACAGGCGAGGCGCTATCGCCAATCAAGGTTAATCGCTCGGCAGGAATACCACTAAAGTCAAAGTTGATGGCCATCAGAGAGAGCACCACCACTAGTAGGCCCATAGCTAACACCAAAACCCCACCATAGGTGTCTGACACTGCAACTGCGCGCAGTCCGCCAAGTACCGCATAGGCTGCGCCAAAAATGGCGAAGGCAGCGGCAATGGTTAAGAGGTCTGCTTGGATACCTGTCATGGAGATCATGAAGAGCGCGCCGGTATAGATTACGGCTGGTTGAAAAACAAATACATTGATGAACAAAAACATCGTCGATACAAGCGCGCGGATATGTTTACTGTTGTAGCGTCGCTCTAAAAGTTCGGTGGTGGTGGTGCAATTGTTTCTGTAGTACACCGGCAAGAAGACTTTGGCTAAAATCATAAGCCCGACAAAGCCTGAGAGCTCCCAAAGCGCCAACAGCAGCATTTGGTTGCCATTCATACCCACTAGCTGGTCTGTACTCAGGTTGGTGAGTGTGATCGAGCCGGCAACAAAGACCCATGTTAGTCCACCACCAGCCAGGAAATACTCTTTATTAGAGTCCGTTGAACGTCTACTTTCCCCCTTACATTTGATGTATGTAAGCACGGCGATAGCACCGAGGACTGTACAAAATACAGCTAGTTGGATGAATTGTTCGCTCAACGGAAACTCCTATTTATTATTTTTTTAGTAAGGGTGCTTTATCTGACGCCTGCCAGACTGTTATCCCGTGCGGTTGAATTATTCTATTTCCCAGCAGCAGAGTTGTATCTGAGTCGAGGGGTAATAAATGCTGTTGATCTGAATAGTTAAAAGCAAATATTAGCTTACCCCGCTGCGATACACGAATATCTTCGTCAAATCGGTAGGTGTTTATGTTGTTATGGTGGCATTGCTGCTGTAAAAAATCGAGTAAAAAATCTCTGTTGGTCAGAGTGCCGAGGTAGATGAATCGCTCATTGCGCACGATCGCAGGTTCGTCGTTGTGATACTTGGCGATGACTTCTGTATCACCAGCATCCAATTGTTCGCGCCAGCGACAGCTTTCATAGTGCTTGCCATTCCAGTTTAAGGCTTCAGCACAGTCTTCTCGAAGAGTTTCTACAGACAGCACACGTATCGGAATCAATGTTTGCAACAGACCTGGCGGTAAGTTTGTGGGGTAACCAAACTCTGTGGTTTTGGCTCCGGATCGCGGGCCAAAAATAAATTGGGCGCTACTAGCTTTGCATTTTGAAACAAAAGCACTGTCGATGATCGGCAGGCTAGGAGCGATAATTAAGGTGTATGGCGAGAAGTCTGCATCCACAGAAATAAAGTCTATGCTGACGCCCAGCTCACGCAAGGCACTGTAGTAAGAGAATTGCACGTCATTAAAATCATAAGCCTGCCCTTGTTTCTCTATGTCACTAACCCAGAGCCCCTCGACGCCTGTGATTATAGCGACAGAGGCTGGTTGCGACGGCTGGCTGGTTATGTCTAGTTGAGCAACGTCTGCCATTGCCTGCTCAGCCTCTGGCCAGGCTTCGGTTTTTGAATTGTCGGGTCGCAGTAGACCCGCATGCATCTGTTCCTGAGCGAAAGGCGCCTGGCGCCAACGGAAATAGCAGACACAGTCTGCTCCGTGAGCAAAGGCCTCTATGGTCCAAAATCTAATCATGCCCGGTGCCGGACGGGGATTATTGTTGGCCCAGTTAACCGGCCCAGGTTGTTGTTCCATTACCCAAAATCCGCGATTTAGCAGGCCTCGGGTTTGGTCATGGTAGTAGGTAGCAAAATCGGGATGGCCGGTGCGCATATAGCGACGTAACTGTTCGGTTGGGGCGCCAGTAAGCAGAAGATCAGTACGGCCCAATGGATAATTGTCATAGCTGGTAAAGTCCAATGGGGCGGCAAGGGCAACGTTATCTACCCCGGTTTCATTCATCGGTATAAAGTTGTGAGTGATGAATTGGTTTGGCGCATGCTGGCGAATCACTTCAATCATACGGTTGTGATAATTGACCACCTGATCGGAGGAAAAACGTCGAAAGGCCATACGGTGGGCCGGGCTGGTTTCGGTCACCGCGAGTATGGGAAGTTCGATTTCAGTAAAATCACGATATTCCATAGACCAGAATACGTTTCCCCACTCAGAATTTAATTTTCTAATACTCGGGTATTGATCGCGGCACCATGTTTGAAAGGCGCTACGCGCATTTTTGGAGCCACTGAGGGCGGTATCATGACAACAGAGTTCATTGTCTGTTTGCCAGCCGACAATGCCTTCATGGCCGCCATAACGCATGGCTAATACTTTGGTAATGCGAAGTGACTCTTGGAGATAGATTTCGCTGGAAAAGTCATAGTGACGGCGTGAGCCAAAACCTCGCGTGGCCCCAGTATTTGGATCGACCGGCAGTATGTCTGGGTGCTGGTCAATCAACCATTTAGGTGGCGTTGCGGTAGGGATACACATAACTACTTTAAGGCCAGCATTGTTCAAGGTGAGGACAGCTTGGTCTAACCACTCAAAGTCTAACTCACCGGGGTTGGGTTCGAGTTTGGACCAGGCGAACTCGCCTATGCGTACATAGGTTAAGCCGAGCTCAGACATCATCTGTGCATCTTGCTCCCATTGAGACTGTGGCCAGTGTTCTGGGTAGTAGCAGACTCCGAACATGCGCTTAACCTTTGTTTAAAACTAAAGCGGTTTTACTGTGCCCTTAGTTTCAGTTGAATAGAAGATAGCCGTATTATTGTCGATAGAACCGAATACCACTACCCCAAAGATGTTTGAAGCCCGACCATGGGGCACTATGTTGATTATCGGCACCCTGATACTGTTGAATATCTTCTCTAGTAGGTAGATACCCACAGCGAGCACCATCGTTTTTAACATGACAATCTAAAAATGCCAGACTCATATGTTTGTTGACTCTATTGATCGTCTCGATATCCCAGCTGGGTTCGACGTAATGTCCGAGTTCAAAGTCACTGTGAAAGGATGCCGCGGGTGCTGGGTGACCGGCAATATTGTGCCGAGCATTGACATAAACCATCATGTAATTGTGTTTTGAGCCGGTTTGTTGGTAGAGTTTTTTGACGCCATTTTCAAATCCTGAGGTATTGTCTTGATCGCCGGCAACAAAGAAGGTTGGCACCGTTATTTTCTCCATAGCTTGTGCATCATGAACATCTAGTTCGCCACCCCAGGGTGCAAAAACCTGAATGGCTTTCCAGCGTGGATCGAGTTTTTCTTGGCCGGCGAAGCAGGAGTTTAAACGAAAGGGTAGCAGGTTAGCTAATATGGTGGGGACGCCAATTTTTTTCAAATTATCTGAGTTAAAGGCATAGCACCCACCGACGGTATTGATTGCTCCAAAGCCACCCATGGAATGACCGATAATGGCTGCATTGTTGGTGTCTACGCGCTCTTTTAAACCTGGTATTAGTTGACGTTCATCAGCTTCAGCAAAATAATTCAAGACAAATTGTTGATCGCGGGCACGATTATAAAAAGTGCTAATGCCACCTGATGCCCGGGTGTCATTATCAAAGACTTCTGCATTGGTGGAGTCTTTATGATCAATACCGACCACCACATAGCCGTGACTCGCTAGGTGCTCTCCTAAATAAAACATTTGGGTTCTGTAGCCGGTAAAGCCGTGGGATAGCAGAACAATTGGGAACTGACCATTACTAACTGGAGCAGCATCGCGATAGGCGTCGCCCTGCAACTCAAAGGGTTGTTGCAGTCGAGTAACATTTTTATAGGTAGCTTTGCTAGCAGACGGAGCAGACAGGTCTGCGGGATACCAGACTTCGAGTACTAAGGGTCTCTCAGTTGTGGTTATAAAATTGGTAGTATTTAGACGACCATGATCGATGGCGCTAATGGTGCTAACTCCGACATCATAGGGCCCTGCAAAAGCCAATTCGGGGGTAACGGGTGGCTGGTTAGTGTAAAGATCTTCAGCACTAACGGCGCTGCTGCTTATTATTATCGCACTGATAAATGCGATAATTCGCGGCCAATTGATACTCACACTGAACTCCTCCTGAGAACTTGATTTTTACTGCTACGTAATTTTTTACGATCAGTGCTAGTTTTGTTGTTATACAAGGGTGACGTTATTGTTATGGGCATATTAAATCAAAAGCAGACTATTAAATAGGTTGATATCTTAGCCTGTCAATTTACATAATATTCACCTTAAAACCACAGAGAGTTGTCCAATGTGTGAATATGCAAAATATTTAAGTCTGATAGGGCGGGTGGTTGCTATTACCGCTGGTGCAAGGGGCATTGCAGATTCATTGCTTCTGTCCAGATGGGTTTTTGCGCTAAGCGACGGGCAGTGATTTAAATTTTTATATAGAAATTAATAATGGGCTGTAGACTCGAATACAAATTAGTCTCACTATGGCGCTTGATAGCAACAACCTAAACATTAGATGATTTGGATAGCCATAAGTGACTAAGCAAAGATTACGTTTTTTCGAGAAATCGCTGGGTCAGCGACACATTACAGGCACTGATAAGTATCTGTACAAGGCCCCAGAGTCCACTTACAGGTTAGTCATCATTGGGACTGGCACTATCGGTCAGGAGCACATGTATGTGGCTACTCTGCTGGGTAGAGCTCGGGTGCATGGTATCTATGATAGCCAAACCCAAAGCATGGATGTGGCTGAGCAAAACTTCAAAGGTTACAGTGACCAATCTCTGGTTCGGTATGCTGACTTAGAGTCTGCTTGTAGCGACCCTGACGCTGATGCGTTAATGATCTGCACGCCGAATCATACTCATTTTGATCTTCTCAAGGTGGCGATGCTTTCCGGCAAGCCCATTTTCTTAGAAAAGCCTATGGCGACAACACTTGAGGATGCGGCCGCTATTGTTAAAGCTAATGAGACTTATGGATCTTTTATCCAAATTGGACTGCAATATCGCTACAAGGCGCAATACATCGAAGCGTTTCATGAAGTTCAGGCACGCGCTTCTATTGGTGTCATTAAAACCATCAGTATGAGCGAGTATCGGCCGCCGTTCTTAGACAAGGTGGGTCAGTGGAATAAGTTTAACCAAAACAGTGGTGGCACCCTCGTTGAAAAATGCTGCCATTACTTTGATTTAATCAATCTTATGGCTGATTCTATGCCCGTTAGAGTTTATGCCTCTGGGGGCCAAGCTGTAAATTTTTTAGAGTTTGCAAAGGATGGCGTACCAGCGGATATAGATGACCATGCTTTTGTAATTATTGATTTTGAAAATGGGGTTCGGGCGAACTTTACGCTCAATATGTTTTGTCATGACTTTACCGAAGAGATGATAGTGGCGGGTGATAAAGGCCGTCTAGTGACTAAAGAGCTGTTTAATATTCATCAGCAACAGCCATCTCAGGCGACCATAGCGCTGGAAAAAGGTGAATGGGGCGCATCAAAGCAGACTGATGTGACTTACGCTCGAGAGATTGAACAAAGTGGCCATCACGGCGCTACCTACTATGAGCATATTGCGTTTGTTGATCAGCTGGATGGCAAAGCCTGCGAGTCAGCCACACCCGTGCAGGGTTTATGGTCGATGATTGTCGCTAGCGCAGCGCAGTATGCTATTAAAACTGAGCAAGCAGTGGACATAAGAGCCTTTATGCTCGACAACAATTTAGCAGAATATCTTGGGAAAATAGATTGAATATGAATCAAACGATGAATGTAACAGGTCAGCTCATGCCCGCTGTGGGTTTGGGGTTGTGGAAGCTAGATTGTGATGAGGTTGCAGATACGGTCTACAACGCTATTAAGACGGGCTATCGACACCTAGACAGCGCAGCTGATTATGGCAATGAAAAACAGGTAGGCGAGGGTATTGCTAGAGCTATTGCTGACGGCCTATGCCGCCGTGAAGATTTATGGATCACCTCTAAACTATGGAATACCTTCCACCGCCAAGAACATGTTCAGGCTGCGTGTAAGAAGTCACTTGATGACTTAGGTATAGAGTATTTTGACTTATATCTCGTGCATTTCCCCATTGCTCTTAAGTATGTGGATTTCAATGATCGTTATCCGCCTGAGTGGATTTTTAATCCTGGGGATGAGTATCCTGCTATGGAACCTGATGCAGTACCTCTCAGTGAAACATGGACAGCCATGGAGGGATTGGTTGAGAACCAACTGGCGCGTAAAATTGGTGTCTGTAACTACAGCGCAGTGCTACTTCATGACCTTATGAGTTACGCAAGAATAAAGCCAGCGATGTTGCAGATAGAATCTCACCCATACCTGACGCAAGAAGCACTTATACGCACTGCGCAGGCCTATAACATCGCAGTTACAGCGTTCTCACCGCTGGGTGCGCTTTCCTATGTGTCCATAGATATGGCCACAGCAGGCGATTCTGTGTTGTCAGAACCGGTGGTCATTAAGGCGGCTGAACGGGCAGGAGCAACACCGGCTCAGGTCGTTTTGCGTTGGGGCGTGCAACGCGGCACGGCAGTGATACCTAAAACCAGTAAGGCTGAGCGGTTGATGGAAAATCTATCACTGTCGAATTTCAGTTTAACCGATGATGAAATGGCTTCTATTTCGTCACTTAACCAGAATCGTCGATTTAATGACCCTGGGGTTTTCTGTGAAGGCGCATTTGGCAAGTTCCACTCAATTTATGATTAAGGATGTTGCCTGTTAATGGATGATATTAGCGTAGAAAAGATTAATTTAGAGTCTCAGCAGCAATATAAAGATAACGTTTTCCCGCTTGTCTATGCTACCAGTAATGTTTCTGATGCGGCAGGGGTAAAAGATTGGCTTGCGGAGCATAAACACCGGTTAGAAGGTGAGTTAACGACCCATGGAGCCATTTTGTTTCGAGGCTTTAATGTTGTTGATGATCAAGATTTTGATGGTTTTGTTCGTGCATTTGATTGGCCGAGTTTTACCTATGAAGAATCGTTGTCTAACGCCGTTCGGCACAATCGAACAGAGTTGGTTTTTACGGCTAATGAAGCTCCACCGTCAGTGTCTATTTTCCTGCATCATGAAATGGCGCAAACACCGATTTATCCGTCAAAGTTGTTTTTCTTCTGTGAACAGGCTTCTGAGGCCGGTGGTGCTACACCTATCTGTCGTTCGGATATCCTGCTGGAGCATTTGGAGAGAGAGATCCCGGGGTTTGTTAAGACCTGTGAGGAGAAGGGCATACGCTACTCTCAAACTATGCCCGCGGTGAATGATTTGGAATCTGGGCAGGGTCGTAGCTGGGCTAGTACGTTGAGCGCAGATAACGCTAAAGAGGCGGAAGCTAAGCTTGAGCGACTGGGGTATGAATGGAAATGGCAGGCCGATGGGTCCCTTAGCGTGACAACCCCAGTGTTACCCGCGGTAAAAATATTGCCTGACGGACGAAAAGTGTTCTTCAATCAGTTGATAGCGGCGTTCAGAGGGTGGCAAGATGCTAGAAATGATAGAGAAAAATCGATTTGCTTCGGCGATAACTCATCCATCAATAATGATGACATGGCTTTAGTGATAAGGCTTTCTGACCTATTAACGTTTGATATTCCATGGCAGACCGGAGATGTCGTTCTAGTCGATAATTTTGTCACTATGCATGGTCGCCGCCCTTTTGAGGGTCAACGAAGGGTGCTGGCTTCATTGGTGGCTTAGTGCCTTGGCGCTGATAAAACGATCTTTAAAACACCAATAAGCCCTTTTATCGCACTATTAAAACATACTGCCGCATCGGGGCTACCGTTAGGCTTTTAGCCATGAAATTATTGGTCAGAAACTAGCTGATAGCCCTCGATTTGGGCAACGGGACTAATTGATAATAATTTCGCTTTTTAAGTAAACAGGAACAAACTTATGAATTCTAAAATGGTCGCTCTCGCGTTGACTTTTTTGCTTGCAGGCTGCGGAGGGGGTGGAGGTGATTCTAAGGCTGTTGAGCCTCCGATAGTGCTGTTGCCGCCCACTATTAGTCAGTTCTCATTTCTGGTCTCTGAAAATGCTGGGTTGGAAAGTGATATAACAATGGCCGAGCTTGACGGAACCTTTTCCGGTCGTACGCTGACTAATGCTCCTATTACTGAGCTTGTTGCTAGCTTTCAGCATAATGGGTCATCCGCCAGTATTGGCGGCATTAGCCAGGCCAGCGGTACTACGGCCAACGATTTCACTAATCTTGTGACCTACACGATAACGGGCACAGATGGCCAGACCACAAATCATGAGGTGGATTTAACCAAGTTTACACACCTTCCAATCATTTATCTCAAGACAGATTACTATGACCCTATTGTCTCCAAAGATGACTACATCCAGGGAGATGTCTCCATAGCTGGAGGTCGTAATGTCGTCAATTTGACCGAGTCCGCAATGAAAATTCGCGGTAGAGGAAATTCGACGTGGTATACCCATCCGAAAAAGCCATTCCAGATGAAGTTAGACGATAAGGCCGAATTTTTGGGAATGCCCAATGACAAAAAGTGGCTATTTCTAGCGGAATACTCTGACAAAACCATGCTTCGAAACAAAATATCCTTTGAGATGGGTTATATCAGCAACTTGGATTGGACACCCCAAGGGCGCTTTGCCGAGGTCTATATTAATGATGAGTACAACGGTACGTACAATATTACGCAAAAGGTTGAAGAGAGCGATAATCGAGTTGCATTGGGTGATACTGGGTATTTATTAGAGCTTGATCAGTTATCGCGACTAGACTCGGATGATGTGTACTTTGAGAGCATTATCACTGATAAATTCTGGGTTAACATAAAAGAGCCTAGCCTCGAACGCAACAGTTCTGAGTATGCTTATATTAAGACGCTGATTAATGATTTTGAAAATGCGATGTCTGGAGCTACTTCCATGACATCCTACTTTGCCGTTGCGGAAACAACCTCTGATAATGTTTGGGATGTGAACTTGAGCCAGACGATGACGCTAGTCCCCAATTCTGATTACACGGTATCATTTAGAGCAAAGTCATCGATTGATCGCACCATGATTGCTGGCCTTGGTTTGTACCATGATCCTTGGACAAACGCGGGCGAGCCTGTAAGTCTGACAACAGCATGGCAAACATTTATATTGACTCAGACCACTACCGATTTTGGAGATGATCAAAGCCGTGTCTTATTTGATATGGGTGGAGATCAAGGCGGAGAGGTTTGGATTGATGATGTCAGCGTTCTTACCGCAGATGGAATACAGCTTGTTGCTAATGGCGATTTCCAAAGTGGTGAGGCAAGTTGGGAGGGAGGAGCGGCAACAGCAGCTAATATCACATCCTATGATAACGGCACAGAAGGGTACGCAGAATATATCGATGTTGATAGCTTTGTTGATTGGTATCTGATCAGCGAGATTACCAAGAACGTTGATTCAAAGTCTTACTCCAGTATGTTCTTGAATGTGGTGCCGGGAGAAAAAATAAAAATGGGGCCGCTCTGGGACTTTGATTTATCTTTTGGCAATGTTGATTATGCCGACAGTCGTTATGCAGAGGGTTGGTGGGTGAAGTATCACCCTTGGTATGAGCACCTCTTTCAGGACCCTGATTTTGTCGGCAAGGTCAAAGTACGGTTTGCTTATTTTAAAGATAACCAAGATTTCATTCTCGATAAAATAGACGCCTACGCAGAGCAATTACAGTGGGCGCAGCAGGAGAATAATGATAAGTGGCAGACTCTAGGAATGTATGTTTGGCCAAACCCCGTTGTTTTTGATACCTATCAAGAAGAGGTTGATCATATGAAGTCTTGGTACATTGATAGAATGGATTGGTTAGAGGCCGCCTTTGACGACCTTTAGGCGCCATGATTGCCTCTAAACATGGCCCTAATAAGTATTCATTTTTACTGAATGACAGATTCATTCATTAAAGAATAATTCAGCTATACTTTATTTATAATGTATAGGAGGTCTTTGGTTTGAAATTATTGATACCTGTAATTGTCAGCCTGTTAAGTCTTAGTGCTCTAGGCGAGGAAGCGGATACTTCCAGAAGCGACAACATTAAGCGCTTCAATGAGGGTCAGAGGTGCCACAAGTCTGCTATCGCAGAAAGGAATAAAGAAGAAGCGCTCCGGTGTGCAGAGTCCTCGCTTGAGGCGGGTAAAAGCCTATTTGAACCAGGCAGTAAAAACATTGCTGCACTTACCTATAATTATGGCGTCGCGCTACTAAGCAGAAATTATGATGAAAAACTAAGTCAGAAAGTTCTTAGCGAGGCGCTTAGTCTTTATGAATCGCTCTATGGTGAGAGTTCTGTAGAGTTGGTTGATTTGTTGTTGGATCTTGGTCATGCAAATAACTTATCGATAGGCGCTAGTGGCGTGAAGCGCTCATCTTACTCAAGAGCACTTAAAATCCTTGCATCGAATTATGGAAATACCTCATTAGAGTATGCAGATGCGCAGCTTGCTATTAGCATAGAGATTCTTGGCCGAGCGCGCACCTCAGGACAACTGTCATTTTCCAATAAACATGCGAAAGAGGCGCTCGAGATATTTTTGCAGGAATTAGGTCCCACCTCGGTAGGAGCTACATTGGCAAGTTTCCAGCTGGGCAAGCAAAAGATGCTCAGAGAAAAATATAGGTCGGCCATCCCTTTTCTTAAAAACGCTCTAGCTAATCCATCAGTGGCTCAATATGCCCATGGATTTCTTATTAGGGCCTTTGAAGAAACGGGTCAGCGAGAATTAGCTGGCTTCCATGCTCAAGAATTAGGTAAATTAGTGCCGGGCCAAGGAGATCAGGGCTATATACCTGTGTATGTACCACAACCTGATTATCCTAGCAAAGCACAACGAAAAGGAGTATCGGGTTATGCCATTATTGAACTCACAATATCTGTAGAGGGGACGGCAATCAAAACCTCTATTGTTGAGCAATACCCTACTTCGAAAGGGTTTGGGAAAGCTGCGTTAAAGGCTGCAAAAAAGTTGAGGTATGTCCCGCGGTTTGTTGATGGTGAAGCGGTTGAAGTGCCCGGTGTCTTGTATAAATTCACCTTCAAAATGGCCCGCTAATTAATCTGCCTTTCTTTGTCCTCCCAATAAGGCTTTCGTAGTTCTCGTTTGAGTATTTTACCCGAAGGATTGCGCGGTAGAATATCGGTAAAGTCGATGCTTTTTGGTACCTTGTAGCCCGCAATCTTACTCCTTGAATGGGCGATAATGTCTTCCTTAGTGGCGGTGGCGCCAGGCTTTAATACAATGATGGCTTTCACTGCTTCTCCCCATTTCTCATCGGGAACACCAATGACTGCAGCATCACCCACAGCCTCATGATCAAACAGTGCATTTTCTACCTCTGCGGGATAGATGTTCTCACCACCTGAGACAATCATATCTTTGATTCTGTCATGAATATAAAGATAACCATCTTCATCTAAGTAACCCGCATCTCCAGTGTAAAACCATCCGTTTTGTATTGATTTAGCCGTGGCCTCGTCATTCTTCCAGTAGCCTTTCATTAAGCTTTTAGAGCGGTAGGTAATTTCACCGACCTCATTCGCAGGCAGGATTTCGCCTTCCTCGCCGACAATCCTTACTTCTGCTGTTGGTGCCGGTTTACCGCAGGAGCGTAATTTGCCAAGGGCAGGGTCATGGTCTTCTGGTGCTAGTATTGTGCCTGCACCACAGGTTTCGGTCAGGCCATAGACCTGACAAAAATTACATTTAAAAATCTCTTTGGCGGTAAGCAATACATCTTCTGATATTGGGCTGGCACCATAGAGTAAAAAGTCTAGATTAGAGAAGTCTCTATCACGAACGCCAGGAATAGAGTTTAAGAACATGATAACGGCGGGCACGAAAAAGGCGTACTTGATGCGGTATTTTTCGAGTAAATCTAATATAACGACAGGATCTACATCTTTTAGAATGACATTGGTAAGACCTTGGCATAAACCGACGACACCAACGTTGACGCCAGCCACATGGAAAATTGGCATGGCTACAATACTGGCTTCACCCTCATCCCAATCGCCCCAGCCACCATTGGCTGCTTGATCTAAGACATCAAGATAGTTTCCGTTGGTCAGTTGTACACCTTTTGGATGGCCTGTGGTGCCGCTGGTGTAGAGCTGGATAACGTCATCATCTAACGCAATAGGCAGCATAGGGTCGGTTGTATCTTGAACGTCACGCCAAGTGCAGTAGTCAGGCCAATCGCTGTGGCCACCATCAACAGCAATAAATTGACGAATACTGCCGATTTTGGGTATTAGTTGCTCAATAACCGCATAGAATTCTGCGCCGACAAATAGAATGTCGATGCTAGCATTGTTGAGAATATATTCAATTTCAGGGGGTGCTAGTCGCCAATTAACACCTGCAATCACCACGTTTGATTTCGCTGAACCAGACATGACTTCAAAGAAATAGTCGCTGTTTTTACCAAGGTACCCAATGCGAGCGCCCGGTGCACACCCAGCTTTAATAAGACCATTGGCGACTTGGCTGGCCATGCGGTCTAGTTCGGTATAGGTGGTTTCTCGACCTTCAAAGATTTGTGCAATACGGTGGCCGTTTATCTTTGCTTGATAACGGCTGATGTCCGCAACGCAATGTAATTGGTCCAAAGCGATCATGGTTTATTGCCCTCTTTAAGTGACCCGTCTTTGCGGGTCTATTTCTTGTGCCGTCTCATTCTGTGGCCACCTAAAGGCACGCGCCTGTATAGCTGTTAGTAATGCTTCCTCGTCATAAATTATCTTAACATTATTAAATTAACAGTATCTATTTAGTCACCAAGATAGTGTGCCCCTAAGGAGGAATAAGCATAGTGCTGGTAATTGAACGAGAGGCTATCCAGAGTGCTTGCCTTGGGTGAAGTGCGCCTAATGTCAAACATCATGATGGATTGAAAAATTAGACTTCCCAAGCTCTGAAGTTAGAGCGCTAGTTGCCGTGTAGGTGGTCAATACTAACGAATAGGATAAGTGTCAATATTACTGAGAAATACAGTAATAAAGTTAGATTGTCGGTCACTGGGTGGCAGGCGTGTTTATTTAGATCATTCTATAATGAATATAATAGTGTTCATTAAAGCGCCTATAGCAGTTTAACTGTCGCTAATAGTGAGCTATTAAAGTTAATATTCTAATTTCCATTGCAAGGTGCTTTGTTGCTTTAAGTTATGCGATACTAGATACTAGATACTAGATGCTATCGGCCTGAATTTATATGTTCTTACCGTATCCAGGAAAGCTGACCGTAGGCGCATTTTTGAATTGGCCCTCTTCTTAGGGTGACTGAATCTAATCTCCAAATAATAATGGAATATTATTTTAAGAGGAAGGTTGTGAGACAAAAGATATTCTCCCGTATTCCCAGTGGCTATAAAATCCATTTTAGTGGCCATTATAAAGTTTGGACCCTAGTGCTAGGGTTGATGCTATTATTTGTGCTGGGATTGTCTTTATCATGGAAACTCCGAACAGAGAGTGTCATCCAAGACATTAATAATCGTCACAGCCAGCAGACAAGGTTAGTCTTCAATATTTTCAGTCGAGAGGCGAGCGAGCTTGGTTTGCGTGCGTCTGAGATGCGAGATTCCTTTCTTCTTACACGATTTTTAACTGACAGAACCGATGAGCATAGGACTGACGTCTATCGCCTCTTTTCGAACACGATTGAAACGCATCCGGCATATGAATATCTACATATTCTTGATAATACTGGTATGGAGGTCCTGAGAGTTGCTCGTGCGACAGTAGAGAATTTAGAGCAAGCACCAGACGACTCCAAAGATTACTCTCAAGGCGAATCTTATCGACAGGCAATTGAACTTTTGGGGGATCAATTTTTGGTAACTGCTATGGCGCCTGAGGTTGGCAACGGTCGTTTGGTGGTGGGGGCCATACCATCCTACGAAGTTATCACTCCGTTAGTAGTTTCTGGAGAAAAATATGGGTACTTGATCTACCGTCTTAATTCGACAGTTTTTTTCAATAAGTTCAAGACCTTTTTTTTACTTGGCAAGCCTAACAGCGAGTTAGATATTTATACCAATAGCGGAGTTTGGACGACCTCGGGGGAATCTACTGAGTGGACTTGGGCCTCGCTCCCTCCAACACAGGAAATGATAAAAGAGTTTGGGGAAGGGGATATTCAGCCTTTGCCAAACAGAATATCCGATCAATGGATTCAGTTTGTTGATTTTTTCGGTCGTGCAACTGCTGTAAATCCCGCCAATGCCCCGCTTGATGTAAGACTCTTCCGCAAGGGGCAAACGTTACTAAACTCTCTAGCTAAAATCACTCCAGTCGTTGTAAGAGTAGACTATGACGCGATGCTCTCTTCGGTTAGCTTGAGCCCAAGTGACCGACGGATGGAGTTGGTGTGGGCTCTTTTGGCTGCGGTCATATGCGCTCTCGTTGGGAATTACGTGTGGCTCAAAGTATCGGGTTGGATTACTCAGATGCGACGGGAGCGGAGAGAGCTTCAGGATGCCGCCAATCTAGATTTTTTAACGGGCGTTATGACTCGAAAGGCATTTTTGACCTACGCAACACCGCATTTTAGTGAGTTGCCGACGTTGGTTCGCCCGAGTGCGATATTGATGCTCGATCTTGATTGTTTTAAAGCTATTAACGACAACTATGGCCATTTTGCTGGAGATGCGGTTTTGCAAGAAATAGCTAAGGCGGTTGAGCGAGAGCTTCGCGAAAATGATCGAATTGCCAGATGGGGTGGTGATGAATTTGTCATTCTCCTTGGCTCTGTTGAGCCCAGCCAAGTCTACAGTATTGCAGAGCGCATCAGGATTGGTGTTATGGGGATAAAACATGATGTAAGCCTAGTAGGTAAGGCTCAGGTGACAGCCGCCATTGGGGTAATCTCTGCGAGGGGTGGATCTTTGACCGATTCTATAGAATATGCTGATAAAGCGCTGTATCAGGCAAAGAAAGGAGGGGGAAACCGAGTTGTAGTTATTCCTTACGACGACGGGGCGATTGCTCAGGATGCTACCGTGGGCGCTGTAGTCTGAAACAGTGATCGGCATCGTATAGGTGATAGCTATTTGGTGACTTGAGCGTAAAATCACCACACTACTGTAATGTCAATGAGAGGTAAAGCTATGTCAATGATTGTAAACCGGCGCGATTTGGACTTTGTGCTATACGAGACTCTGGGTTTAGATAAGATTCTCGAGTCCGAGCGATATGCTGATTATGACCGTGAATCTCTTGACGCGATGTTGGACCTTTGCCAAACGATTGCCGAAGACCAGTTTTTGACGTGTGCCTCTAAATTGGATGCCAATGAACCCCAGTTTGTCGATGGAAAAGTTGAAACAATTTCAGAACTCAAAGACGCTATTAATGCCTATCAGGAAGCGGGTCTATGCACGTCAGCCTATGATGCGGATATTGGAGGCATGCAACTTCCTTGGATGGTGGACCAAGCTCTCAATGGTATGTTTGTCTGCGCCAACAATCCTGCCCATATTTATCTATTCCTAACACAGGGTGTGGCTAATATGCTTAATGTCTGCGGTTCTGAGGAACTAAAGACCAAGTACTTGCCTAATCTTGTGGATGGTAAGTGGTTTGGCACGATGTGTTTGTCCGAACCTCAGGCAGGATCATCGCTTGCTGATATACGTACCAAAGCAGAACTGAAGTCAGATGGCTCCTACGCGCTTAGCGGCACTAAAATGTGGATATCGGGCGGCGAGCAGGACATTACTGAGAATATTATCCATATGGTGTTGGCTAAAATTCCCGGTTCACCGCCGGGGGTTAAAGGGATCTCGCTGTTTTTGGTGCCAAAAAACCGTGTTAATAATGATGGAAGCCTTGGCGACTTTAATAATATAGCGCTGGCTGGTCTGAATCATAAGATGGGCTGTCGTGGGGCAACGAACTGCCTACTTAATTTTGGCGAGTCAGGCGAGTCGATTGGCTACTTGGTTGGAGAGCCCAATCAGGGTTTGTCTAATATGTTCCATATGATGAATGAAGCGCGTATTTCAGTGGGTATGTCTGCCGTTATGACGGCGCTTGGCGGTTATTTATACTCTTTGGATTACGCACGAAATCGTCCTCAAGGCCGGCCGTTGGTAAACCGTAATCCAGAAGATGCTCAGATTATGATCAGTGAGCACGCAGATATTAAACGTATGCTGATGACTCAAAAAGCATTTGTCGAGGGGGCTCAGACATTGATGTACTACTGTGCTGAGCTAATTGATACGAAGAAAATCACTAATGACCATGCGGCTAATCAGCGGCGTGATTTACTACTCGATTTGTTGACGCCGATTTGTAAGTCCTGGCCCTCAGAGTTCTGTCTTGAAGCGAACAAGTTGGCAATACAGGTTTTGGGTGGCTATGGCTATACTCGCGAGTACCCAGTGGAGCGCCTTTATCGTGACAACCGTCTAAATCATATTCACGAGGGCACTTGGGGTATTCAGGGTATCGATATTCTTGGTCGCAAGGTGCGAATGCAGAATGGTGTTGCAGTGGCGATTCTTCGAGAGGAAATGGAAGCCACTATTGATTCGGCTACAGGGCATTTTGGGCTAGCTAGTTTTTGCGATCAGCTTAAAGAGTATTTAACGTTAACTGAAGACACGATCTTCGCTGTTGGTCGAGCAGAAGATCCCTCCCTAGCATTAGCCAATGCTACGATCTTCCTGGACGCTATGGGGCATCTTGTTATTGCATGGATGTGGTTGAAACAGGCAGTAGCAGCTGTAGAGGGCAAACAGAAGGGTAATAAAGCTGATGATGCTTTTTACGATGGCAAAGTTGCTGCGATGCGGTTTTTCTTTCGTTATGAGCTACCTAAGATTAAACCTAATCTCACGCTAGTAGGGGATTTGGATGCTACTTGCTACGACCTTACTGCGGATCAATTTATAGGCGTTTAAAGTCTATTCGATAAGATGTAAGTCTTGCGTTGCAGGGTTTACATCTTTGATCCTAAACGCGGGCACAGCCGCGTTCATCTATATTTTCAAAATCCAGAGCAGTAGAATGGCGCTAGTGATCAGTCATTTCTACTGGTGGGATAGACTAGTGAGTCATTTCTTTAGGTTTACACTGATCGGGGTAAGCTAGATAATTGTTCGCGTCTAAAATGACAGGTTCAGAAAATTTCGTTATTTTTTTAGGATAGTATTAATGTCTACTTACAAAGCCCCAGTCCAAGAATTTTCTTTCATACTTGAAGAGCTAATCGGCTATGAAAAGCATAGCCAATTGCCGGGTTATCAAGACGTAGGTAGTGACATGTTAAGTGCCATTTTGCCGGAAGCGGCAAAGTTTTTTGAACAGGTCGTTGCCCCAACTAATTCCATCGCGGACGGTCAAGCGACTCATCTAGTCGATGGTAATGTTGTTACTGCGCCAGCATTAGATGGTGTTTATGAGCAGATGATAGAGGCTGGTTGGTGCGCTTTAAGCGGCGCGCCAGATTACGGTGGCGCTGGCTTTCCTGGGGTAGTGGACGTTGTGGTTCAAGAGATGCTGCAATCCGCCAACATGGGGCTAAGCTTGCTGCCAATGCTGAGTCGGGGAGTTATTCATGCTCTAAGCCTTTATGGTTCAGATCAGCTGAAAGAGTGCTATCTAGAAAATCTCGTTACCGGCATTTGGTCGGGGACCATGAATCTTACTGAGTCCCAAGCTGGTAGTGACCTATCAGCAGTACAATCCAAGGCAGTACCGCATGAAGATCATTACTTGGTGTCAGGGCAAAAAATTTATATTACTTGGGGTGACCATCAGCAAGTTGAGAACGTAATTCATTTGGTTCTAGCGCGACTTCCCGATGCTCCTGCCGGGAATCAAGGTATTTCACTATTTTTAGTGCCCAAATTTTTAGTTAACACTGACGGTAGTCTAGGTCAGCGCAATGATGTTAAGGCCGTAGGTGTGGAGCATAAGCTTGGCATTCACTGCAGCCCTACGTGCACCATGGCGTTTGGCGACAATGGCGGCGCCGTTGGGTATTTGGTTGGTCCTGAGAATCAAGGGTTAATGTGCATGTTCAGCATGATGAACAATGCCAGATTGTCTGTCGGACATCAGGGCGTATCGGTGGGCGAGCGAGCATATCAACAGGCAGTAGCCTATGCTGCAGATCGTGTTCAAGGTCGCGTTCAGGGCGTTGAAGGGCGAGCTTCAATTATCCACCATGCCGATGTCAAACGGATGCTTTTGCAAATGCGTGCGCAGGTGGAGGCAGGTCGAGCAATATCGATTTATACCATAGCTACTGAAGATCGGAGTACACATCATGCTGACCAATCAGTGCGCGAGGCTAGTTCACGTGCAGTTGAGATATTAACCCCTTTGGTCAAAGGCTGGTGCACTGAAGTTGCTCAGGAAGTTACATCTCTTGGTGTTCAAGTGCATGGCGGTATGGGCTTTATCGAAGAGACCGGTGCCGCTCAGCATATGAGGGACGCAAGAATATTGCCTATTTATGAGGGTACTAATGGCATTCAGGCTCTAGATTTCGTTGGACGTAAATGCCTGCGTGACGGTGGTGAAGGTCTGCGGGAATTATTGAGTGAGATGACCGACACAGCTGAATCTTCATTATCCGATTCCACTCAAGTGAATTCCCTGGTGGAGGCCTTAGGGAGCGCCCTTGCCCAGTGTCAAGATGGGTTAGCACATGTATTAGCGCACCCAGAGAAGTCACAGCATCTAGCTTATAATTTTATGATGCTTTTTGGGAATTCGGTTGCTTATTGGTTGATGGTCAAGTTGGCTATTTCGGCTCAGAAGCATATTGAAAGCGGCGATCAAAATCGTTTTTATAGTCAAAAAATCGTCACCACTGACTTTTTCGCATCCCAGCTATTAAACCGAAATGCCTCCTACTTGGGCGGTATGTTAGGCGGTATTGAGAGTTTTGAGACATTTTCTACCGAAGACTTTTACCGAAGTTAACAGCAAAAAAACCCTCTAAAAAGAGGGTGAATGTTGGGGTATATTGTGCGGGGGTTACTGTGTTTGCGTGTTGCAATGACCTAGCTAGACTAGTATCACCGCTTGGTCTCTATTATGGCGAGACCTCCATATTTTTAAAAACCTTTAATACTTAAACTGCCAACCAGTCGACATTTTTACCGTCTAAATGTAGAAATCAGATGCCATTAGTTAATAGGCACTGGATATAGTCAGTGTTTTATTGTGGACGCTTTTAACGATAATAGTTCAAGCGTTGTCAGTGGAGGGCGCTGACACTTAGTTAGCGTTGCTTAGGACTAAACCAACCACCACAGCGACACATAAAATAAACACAATGGTGAAGATAAAGCCGCCAATAATGAAAGCCAGAGGGTTTCCGCCAGCAAAGTCTTCCTGGCGGTTTTTGTCGCTCTGCACACCGATCCCGGCCGCAAGAATACTTTTGATGAGAGATCCGATTTTTTGTTTTTTCTTGGTTTCCTTTGTCACTTTTTTAACTCATTTTTTAATCATTGAGAATTGGGGTGAGCCAGCGTTCCAGCTCTGTGACTGTCATGCCTTTGCGTTCGGCGAGTGATTCTACTTGATCGACAGCTATTTTGCCGGTATTAAAATACTTAGCATCGGGATGTCCAAAATACCAACCACTGACGGCCGCTGCGGGAGCCATGGCAAAACTTTCGGTGAGTTCTAGTCCAATATTTTCTTTTACGTCTAGTAGCTTAAATAGTGCTGCTTTCTCTGTGTGGTCGGGACAGGCGGGGTAGCCAGGAGCAGGTCGAATACCACGATATTTTTCTTTAATCAGCGAGTCATTGTCTAGTGTTTCTTCTGTCGCGTAGCCCCAGTATTCTTTGCGCACTCGATGATGAAGGTGTTCTGCAAAGGCCTCGGCCAAACGGTCGGCGAGGGCCTTGACCATAATCGAATTATAATCATCATGCTGGGCTTCATACTCGGCGGCTAATTCGTCAGCACCTATACCTGTAGTCACCGCAAAAGCACCGATATAATCGTTTAAATCAGTCTCTTTAGGGGCGACAAAGTCTGCCAAAGAGGTAAGTTGTTCGCTGGCGCCGGGTTTTTGGATCTGCTGCCGAATTTGGTGCAATGTAGCCAGTGTGCTAGATCGGTCGCTGTCAGCATAGACCTCAATGTCATCATGGTTAACTGTATTGGCAGGCCATAGGCCGAATACTGCACGTGCGGTAAGACGCTTATTGTCGATAATGTCTTTTAGTAGCGCTTGGGCATCCGCGAACAAATTAGTGGCGGCTTCGCCAACGACGTTGTCGTTTAGAATCTTCGGATACTTACCAACTAGATCCCAGGTAATAAAGAAAGGCGTCCAGTCGATGTAGGGCACTAAGGTTTCCAGAGGGTAGTCGTCTAGCACTGTCACACCTAAATTATTCGGAATCTCAGGCTGATGGTCACGCCAGTTAATCTGAGGCTTTTGCTTGATGGCATCTCTATAGGTGAAAACGGTGCCTCTGGGGGTTCGATTAGCTGTACGTAACCTTACAGCCTCATAATCAAGTTGTATCTCAGCAATAAATGCATCTCGGTGTTCGGTGCTAATGAGCTTGCTAGCCACACCTACGGCTCGAGAGGCATCAGATACATAGATGGTCTGGTTGTTTTCATAGCCGGGCGCGATCTTAACGGCTGTATGGGCCTTCGACGTGGTTGCGCCGCCAATCATTAATGGGATTGTAAAGCCTTGGCGCTGCATTTCTTTGCCCAAGGTTACCATCTCATCCAAAGAGGGCGTAATTAGCCCAGATAGACCTATAATATCAACGTTGAGTTCTTTCGCTGTTTCCAAAATCTTTTGAGGGGGCACCATTACACCCAAATCGATGACTTCATAGTTATTACATTGCAGCACCACCCCGACAATATTTTTACCAATGTCGTGCACGTCACCTTTGACTGTTGCCATTAGGATTCTGCCATTGGCGCTGGCCGCAATGTCTTTTGCGTCTTCAATGTAAGGTTGTAAGTAGGCCACTGCTTGCTTCATAACACGGGCTGATTTTACGACTTGAGGTAGAAACATTTTGCCAGCCCCGAATAGGTCGCCGACGATATTCATTCCATCCATTAAAGCGCCCTCAATAACATGTAGGGGGCGTTCTGCCAGTTGCCGGGCCTCTTCAGTGTCTTCTTCTATAAAGGCTGTGATGCCTTTAACAAGGGCATATTCAAGGCGACGGTTAACATTGCCTTCACGCCAGGTTAAATCTTCAGTTTTGGCCTGAGTTGTCCCATCACCCCTGTAATTGTCTGCGATGGCGAGTAGATTCTCAGTGCCCTCTGTGGTGCGAAACAAGACGACATCTTCCACGACTTTCCGGAGTTCTTCAGGTAGATCGTCATAGACTGCCAGCTGACCGGCATTGACAATACCCATACTCAGACCTTCGCGGATGGCATGGTAGAGAAACACTGAGTGAATGGCTTCGCGCACGGGATTATTGCCACGAAAGGAGAATGAGACATTGGATATGCCACCACTGATCAGAGCATGGGGTAGGTTCTTTTTAATCCAGCTGCTAGCTTCTATAAAGTCGAGACCATAGCGGTTGTGCTCTTCAATACCCGTGGCCACTGCGAACACGTTGGGGTCAAAGATAATGTCTTCAGCGGGGAAGCCAATGTCATTGACCAAAATGTCGTAGCTTCTCTGACAGATTAGCTGGCGCCGTTCAAGGTTATCGGCCTGGCCATCTTCATCAAAAGCCATCACTACAACGGCCGCGCCGTGCTTTTTACACAGTTTAGCTTTTTCAATAAACTCAGCTTCACCTTCTTTTAGGCTAATGCTATTAACCACTGACTTGCCTTGAATGCATTTTAGCCCAGCTTCAATAACCTCCCATTTTGAGGAGTCAACCATAATGGGCAATCGGCAAATATCGGGTTCTGAGGCGATTAGGTTTAAAAATTTAGTCATGGCCGGCAACGACTCAAGCATGCCTTCATCCATGTTCACATCAATAATCTGCGCACCGTTAGCCACCTGCTGGCGAGCCACCTCGAGCGCTGCATCATAGTTCTCTTCAAGAATCAGGCGTTTAAACGCTGCCGACCCGGTGACATTGCACCGCTCTCCAACATTCACAAATAACGAGTCGGAATTGATCGTAAAAGGCTCAAGCCCAGAAAGGCGGCATGCTGGCGCTATAACGGGCACCTTACGTGGACTCACTTTGGCGACGGCAGTGGCGATAACTCGAATATGGTCTGGTGTGGTACCACAGCACCCGCCAACAATATTCAGTAGGCCAGAACTGGCGAATTCAGCGACGGTTTCAGCCATTGCGTCCGGGTCTAAATCATAGCCACCAAACTCATTGGGTAGTCCAGCATTTGGGTGCGAGCTAACTAGGGTGTCAGCGATTGTAGAAATCTCAAGAAGATGAGGGCGCAATTCTCTGGGGCCAAGGGCACAGTTCAGGCCAACACTTATGGGTTTGGCGTGACGTACCGAGTTCCAGAAAGCCTCAGGGGTTTGCCCAGACAGAGTACGGCCACTGGCATCGGTAATAGTGCCGCTGATCATAATAGGTAGCTCAAAGCCTTGCTTTTCAAACACTACTTGCACCGCAAAGAGTGCGGCTTTAGCATTTAAAGTATCAAATATAGTCTCGACCATGATCAGATCTGCGCCACCTTCAATCAGCGCTTGGCAAGACTCTATATAAGCCTCTACCAGCTCGTCAAAGGTTACATTGCGAGCGCTAGGATCATTGACATCCGGTGATAGAGAGGCTGTGCGGCTAGTGGGTCCTAAGACGCCGGCGACAAAGCGCGGGCGTTCTAACGTTGAAAACTCATCGGCGGCTATGCGTGCTAGCTGCGCAGAGGCCACATTTATCTCTCGAGAGATTTTCTGCATATCGTAATCAGCTTGCGAGATAGTGGTAGAGTTAAAGGTGTTAGTTTCTATAATATCAGCGCCAGCCTCTAGATAGGCTCGGTGAATATCACAGATAATATCTGGTTGGGTAAGGCTTAGTAGGTCATTGTTACCTTTGATGTCGCAGTGCCAGTCCGCAAAGAGTTCACCTCGAAAATGCTCTTCTTCTAGCGTGTGTTGCTGGATCATGGTCCCCATGGCTCCGTCTAGGACTAGAATACGGTGTTGGGCTGCTAAGGTTATTGAATCAGTCATAATACGTGGCTATACCTTTATTGCTCTGCTTTATCGAAATATTTCGATGGATGCGCATCATACCATCTATTATTAACAATGCGACCTGTAATTACTTGGGGGTATGTCTAAGCTCATCTATAGCGTAAAATGCGGGAATCATCGCGCTCAATGGAGTTAGGATAGAAGCATGTTAAACGTCAATATTACTGAATCAGCTCAAGACTATTTAGCGGGCCTGCTGGAGAAGCAGAACTGCGAAGGTATTGGCATCCGTATGTTTGTGTCAGATCCAGGCACTCCAAAAGCTGAGACTTGTATTGCTTATAGTCGTCCTGGAGAGCACAACGAAGAAGACTTAATTGTCGAGTACGGAAAGTTTAATGGCTACTACGAGCAGCGCAGTATTCCATTTTTAGATGACGCTAAGGTCGATTTTGCTGAAGATAAATTTGGTGGGCAGCTTACTATACGCGCGCCTAATTCTAGGTTGCCCAACATAAATGACGATAGTCCGGTAGAAGATAAGGTTAACTATTTGCTTTATAACGAAATCAATCCGAGCTTGGCATCTCATGGTGGCGTGGTCTCTTTGTCAGAAATGTCCGATGGCTTTGCGGTGTTGGAGTTTGGTGGAGGCTGTCAGGGTTGCTCTGCGGTTGATTTAACCTTGAAAGAGGGTGTTGAGAAAACGCTCATGGAGAAGGTCCCAGAACTTAAAGGCGTGCGCGATGTGACTGATCATACAGATACAAGTAACGCCTATATGTAATGAATAGTGGGGCGCGAAGGCCACTAAATATAACAAGAGCCGTCTATGCCCAAGGCTATATTTGACCCTGCAGAGCATCCTCATCGTCGGTTTAATCCGCTGACAGGCCAGTGGGTGATGGTCTCACCACACAGAAGCAAGCGGCCTTGGAGCGGTCAGGCCGAACCGGTGCCAGAGCAACAGCTACCAGCCTATGATGAAAACTGCCTACTATGCCCAAATAATGAGCGCATATCAGGTGACCTGAATTCAAATTACCCGTCTACCTATGTGTTTGCTAATGATTTTGCCGCACTTAAAGCAGATGCTCCGGAGGTTCCTGAGGCCGAGAATCGTCTATTTAAGGCCGCTAGCGCACTGGGTTTAAGTCGTGTTATCTGCTTTTCACCTGATCACAGTAAAACCATTCCAGAATTACCAGTGGCCGCGATTCGCGCACTGGTTGATACCTGGAATGACCAGATTGAAGAGTTAGGAAAAGACTATCTGTGGGTGCAAGTGTTTGAAAATAAGGGTGAAACTATGGGCTGTTCACAGCCCCATCCGCATGGTCAGGTATGGGCCAATAGTTTTTTACCTAATGAAATTGCTCGTAAAGACCAGCATCTAAAAGCGTATTTTGAGGAAAACGGGTCCAATCTGCTACTGGACTATATTGATGCCGAACTCAAAGATGGGCAGCGCATAGTCGTAGAGACCGAGCATTGGCTAGCGGTTGTTCCCTACTGGGCTGCCTGGCCATTTGAGACGATGCTTTTGCCCAAGGTGGCCGCGCGCAGAATGTCCGATCTCAATAGTCAGCAGCTGGATGATCTAGCGATTGCAATGAAAAAACTAACCAGTCGTTACGACAACCTCTTTCAGTGCTCTTTTCCTTATTCGATGGGTTGGCACTATGCGCCGTTCTTCGCAGAGGGTGAGGAGATCGATCACTGGCAACTACATGCATTGTTTTACCCACCCCTGCTAAGGTCAGCTTCCGTGCGGAAATTCATGGTTGGTTATGAAATGCTAGCGGAGAGTCAGCGGGATTTAACCGCTGAACAGGCCGCAGAGAAACTGCGCGATGTTAGCGATATTCATTACAAAGAATAAAAAATGTGTGGGCCAGCCTGAGGGGAAAATGACAAAGAAGGTAAACCAATCATTGATCGACTCGGCTCTAGTTGAGCGAGTTCAGCAAACATTTGCGAGCAGCTATGGCCATGCTCCAACGCATCTTGTGCAGGCCCCTGGTCGTGTTAATTTGATCGGGGAACACACAGATTATAACGGTGGTTTTGTTTTGCCATGCGCGATTAATTATCAAACCATAGTCGCCTCGACTGCCCGCAAGGACAACCTAATTCGAATAATCGCCGTCGATTACGATAATCAAACAGATGAGTTCGACCTAAGCCAAGAGATAGCCTTTCAGCACGATCGCATGTGGCCCAATTATATTCGCGGTGTGGTAGTCGGCTTGCTCGGTCGCGGCTGGTCTTTCGCTGGCGCAGACATAGTGGTTAGCGGCAATATCCCCCAAGGCGCCGGGCTAAGCTCGTCAGCTGCCCTGGAAGTGGCTATAGGCCAAACCTTCAAAGAGCTTTATGACTTAGCCATTAATGGCGTCGATATTGCCCTTAATGCGCAGCAGGCAGAGAACGATTTTGTTGGCTGTAATTCCGGCATTATGGATCAGATGATCTCAGTAAAAGGAGAGCAGGGCAGTGCCCTAATGCTCGACTGTCGCAGTCTCGAGGCTCAGTCTGTGGCTATGCCGAACAACACCGCAGTAGTGATTGTAAATAGCAATAAAAAGCGCGGTTTAGTGGATAGTGAATATAACGCCCGACGTTTTCAGTGCGAGCAATCAGCTGCCTTTTTTAAAGTACCAGCGTTACGCGATGTGACTTTAGACATGTTTGAATCCAAGTCTGCTGAGTTGGATTCTGTATTGGCAAAACGTGCCCGTCATGTAATCACCGAGAACTACAGAGCTCAACTGGCAGCCGAATTACTCAGGCAAGGCGACTTGGTGAAGATGGGCCAGTTAATGGCAGAATCACATCATTCTATGCGCTATGACTTTGAGATCACCGTGCCTGAGATTGATACTTTGGTTGAAATCATTAAATCGGCAATAGGAGATCGCGGTGGCGTGCGTATGACGGGTGGTGGTTTTGGCGGTTGTGTAGTCAGTCTAATTCCAGCTGATTTAGTCGATGCTGTAAAAGGCGCCGTGGAAGAACATTACCAGCAGCAGACGGGGCTTGAAGCCTCAATTTACGTCTGTCAGGCCAGCGGTGGAGCCGGCTTAATCCAAGATATACCAGCATCAGCAAGGCTATGACACAGCAGCAACTAATGACCGACAAACCCTATAGCGATGGGCTGCCTGCACAGCTGGTTATACTCAAAAATAAACAAGGCCTGCGCGTTACCTTAATGGATATAGGAGCGACCTGGCTAAGCTGTATAGTCCCTGTCAAAGGAGAGGAAAGAGAGGTGTAAATAGCCTAGCGGACTTTGAAAGCCAGACTGCTTACCTAGGCTCAACCATTGGCCGCTACGCTAATAGAATTAACGGCGGAAAATTAAAAATTGGCAGTGAGTCCTACCAGCTGGACACCAACCAAAACGGCAATACAGTACATGGTGGCAGTCAGGGTTTTGATAAGCGCCGCTGGCAAATTGCCGAGCAAACTCCAACCAGTGTGCTGTTTAACTTAACTTCCATCGACGGTGATCAAGGTTTCCCCGGTACAGTCACTGTTGGTGTTCGTTACAGACTAACCGACAACAACCGCATCGAAATTAACTATAGTGGCAGCACAAACCGTCCAACCGTACTCAATCTCACCAATCACGCGTATTTTAATTTATTGGGTGCAGAGTCTGGCAATGACTGCCTATCCTACCGTTTAACAATCGCCAGCGAAGCCTATCTACCCACTAATAAGGTGGGCATCCCAAATGCACAGCTAACTGACGTTGCAGGTAGCCCATTTGATTTTAGAGTCAAAACAACCTTAGGCGACCAGCTTCAATGGTGGAACAAGGCCAATCCCCATGATCAGATGGTTGGTTTTGATCAATCATATTTACTCAGTAAAGATGCCGACCCAGACCTCGAGCCAGCTGCAACGGTTGTATCCCCCCGACGGTTTAATAACCCTGAGCGTATTTACCGATAAGCCAGCGTTGCAACTATACACTGGCATTTGGCTGCAGGGCCCGCCAAACCGTAGTGGAGATTACTATGGTAAGAGTGCAGGGCTGGCCCTTGAAACACAGTTTTTACCGGACTCCCCCAATCATCCGGAATGGTTACCCGGCTGAAGCCTGAAGACGAGTATTGCTCTGCCACTAGCTATCAATTCGATTATTAACCGACAATAAAAAACCCCGCATAAGCGGGGTTTTTATAGCAGCATTAAAGTGCTACTTACGTAACATCAACAATCTGCTGTGCAGCAATCAACTTACCTTGCTCAGCTGACTTTTGGAACGACTCAATCTGATCAAAGTTCATGTAGCGATAGACATCCGACGCCATGGAGTCAATTTTAGTAGCGTACTCCATGTACTCAGAAACGGTGGGTAGTCGACCCAAAATACCACCCACTGTCGCAAGTTCGGCTGAGGTCAAATAGACGTTGGCGCCATCGCCTAAGCGGTTGGGGAAGTTGCGAGTTGAGGTTGACAGCACCGTGGCACCGGCGAGCACTCGTGCTTGGTTTCCCATGCAGAGGGAGCAGCCTGGCATTTCAGTACGCGCACCGACTTTACCGTAGATGTTGTAATAGCCTTCTTCCATTAGCGTATGAGCATCCATTCGTGTTGGCGGGCAAATCCAAAACCTAGAGTCTACAGAGCCGGCTTCATCTAGCAGCTTTCCTGCCGCACGGAAGTGACCGATATTGGTCATACATGAACCAATAAAAATTTCGTCAACATTATCTCCGGCAACATCTGAAAGCAGTTTGGCATCATCGGGGTCGTTTGGACAACAGACAATCGGTTCTTTAATGTCGGCCAAATCAATCTCGATAACCGCGGCATATTCTGCGTCGGCATCAGCTTCCATTAGCGACGGCTCTGCTAGCCATTCTTCCATTTTGCGTACACGACGTTCTAGCGTGCGCACGTCACCGTAGCCTTCAGCAATCATCCAGCGCAGAAGTGTTGCGTTTGAACGCAGGTATTCGGCAACAGAACTTTCGCTTAACTTGATGGTGCAACCTGCCGCTGAACGCTCTGCTGACGCGTCCGAAAGCTCAAAGGCTTGCTCTACGGTAAGGCTCTCGATGCCTTCACCTTCAATTTCTAAGATACGTCCGCTAAAGAAGTTCTTTTTACCTTTCTTCTCTACGGTCAACAAACCTTCTTTAATACCGTAGTAGGGGATGGCATGCACAAGATCACGCAAGGTAATACCTGGCTGCATCTTGCCTTTAAAACGCACTAACACTGACTCTGGCATATCCAATGGCATTACGCCTGTGGCAGCCGCAAAGGCAACCAAGCCAGAGCCGCCGGGAAATGAAATACCCATGGGGAATCTTGTATGGGAGTCACCACCTGTACCCACTGTGTCGGGCAACAGCATACGGTTCAGCCAGCTGTGAATAATACCGTCACCGGGGCGCAATGAAACACCACCGCGGTTCATAATAAAGTCAGGAAGATTGTGCTGAGTGTCGATATCGACAGGCTTGGGGTAAGCGGCTGTGTGGCAAAAAGACTGCATGACTAAATCAGTTGAGAAACCAAGGCACGCTAAGTCTTTTAGCTCATCGCGGGTCATGGGGCCAGTAGTGTCCTGTGAACCCACTGTGGTCATCTTGGGCTCACAATAAGTGCCGGGTCGTATCCCGTCTGTGCCGCAAGCTTTGCCGACCATTTTTTGAGCCAATGTAAAACCAGCATCAGATTCTATAGGTGCTGCTGGATGACGAAACACATCCGAAGGAGGCAGACCCATGTGCTCGCGAGCACGTTGAGTTAAGCCACGGCCAATAATCAAGTTGATACGTCCATCAGCTTGCACTTCATCGAGAATTACTTCTGATTTATGCTGAAATTCAGAAACTATGTCACCGGCTTCATTAAGGATTTTTCCTTCATAGGGGAAGATCTTAACAACATCGCCATTATTGATATTATCTACGGGTGCTTCAAAGACTAAGGCGCCAGCATCTTCCATCGTGTTGAAGAAGATTGGAGCTACTTTGCTACCAAAACAAATGCCGCCTGAGCGCTTGTTGGGTACGCCGGGCATGTCATCACCAAAAAACCATAGCACCGAGTTGGTGGCTGATTTACGCGATGAACCTGTGCCAACAACATCGCCTATAAATGCAACGGGCAGACCGCGGGCTTTAAGTTCGTCGATTTGGGTCATGGGGCCAACTACACCGTGCTCTTCTGGGTGCATGCCTTCGCGGGTCATTTTAAACATGGCGCGGGCATGCAAGGGGATGTCCGGTCGTGACCAAGCATCCTGTGCCGGAGAGAGGTCATCGGTATTAATTTCACCAGTAGCCTTAAATATTGCTACTTTGATACTCTGAGGGACCGCATCGTTCGACGTAAACCACTCGGCATCAGCCCAAGACTGCATGACAGCTTTAGCGTCTGTGTTGCCAGAGTCGGCCTTTTCAGCCACATCATGAAATGCATCAAACACCAAGAGCGTGCTTTTTAGCTCTTTAGCTGCTTGACTTGAAAGCTCAGTATCATCGAGCAGACTCACCAGGGTGGCTACGTTATAGCCGCCGTGCATATTCCCAAGCAAGGTAACAGCTGCGGAACGATCGATCAGAGGAGAACTGACATCACCATTAATAATGGCACTCAAAAATCCGGCTTTAACATAGGCGGCTTCATCAACCCCGGGTGGTACGCGGTTGGCAATTAGATCGAGTAAGAACTTCTCTTCACCCTTGGGTGGGTTCTTTAATAGATCAACCAGTCCAGCGGTCCATTCAGGACCGAGAGGCTTCGGTGGGATTCCTTGTAACTGGCGTTCTTCAACGTGGGCACGATATGCTTCAAGCACGAATTGCCACTCCTTATAATTTATTGATTATTTTTGGTGACGATTGGTAAGAGCTCGCCACTCTGGTCGGCCATTATATAATAATTTGTAGTTTAATTACAGATTGGGATAGCTTAACGAAGAGCAAGTAAGATGGTTTTTTGACGTGATCAAACTAAGTGAAACTCAGCTGTTAGCGACTAAATTAGCAGGTTCCAGTAAAAAATCTAATCTTTTAGGGTTTATTAGGCAGGTTTATAATGGGTATTAATGTGCAGACTATTATCCTTATATACTCGTATCGTTGTAAAATAATGACAAGCATTCCGCCTGTTTTTTTAATAGCGCCCAATTAGACTGACCAATAGAATTGACTATGACCACTCCGCTGGAAGAAATTCAAGAATTTTTACCCTGCCAAACGCCTGATAAATGGCTTGAAAATGCGCTAGATAATCCTGTCTTGATGTTAATCGACCACGCTAATTGTGAAAAGAAAGCGGCGAGTACTGCGCTTAATTTGATCTACCGATATATTGATAACTTTGAGCTGATGAATAAAATGTCAAAGCTGGCGCGTGAGGAGATGCGTCATTTTGAGCAAGTGATCGGTATTATGAAGCGCCGAAATATCGCCTATCAGCATGTGTCGGCGTCGCGCTATGCTGCTGGTTTGAGAGACTTGGCTAGGACTGATGATCCAGGGAAGCTAATCGATGTGTTGATTATAGGTGCCTTTATCGAGGCGCGGTCTTGTGAGCGTTTTGCGCGACTTGCGCCCTATTTGGATTCTGAGCTAGAACAGTTCTATACCTCTTTGCTTAAGTCGGAAGGGCGACATTATCAAGATTATCTTGGCCTCGCTAAAAAAGCGTCAAAGGACGAGTCATTGGATGATCGGATTGCAATGTTTGCTGAAGCGGAGAAGCAACTCGTTGAGCAGCCCGATACCGAGTTTAGGTTCCATTCTGGCCCAGTATATTAGGCGAAATACCCTTATCTAAATCTTTTATTTATTGTTATAAAGCACTCCCACCCATCCACGCTATGGGATAGTATGAGCTGGATGTAAGTTTCGATTTTACCTTAGCTCTTCGATTTAGTAGAGGCATAAAAATAATGATTACTCTTCTCAAGAAACAGCCCTGTATTTTAATAATCTCTCTTTTGTGTTGCCTTTTTTTAACGCCTGTATATTCCTCTGATATTGCCGAAGAGGAAGACGACAACGAGTGGGACATCACGCAACCTCAGGGTGATATGCAAACCATTACGATTGATACCACTGAAAGTACCTGGTCAAACCTCAGTGTCAGTGAGGATGGGCAGGCTATGGTTTTTGATATGCTCGGTGATATTTACACGATGCCTATTGTTGGGGGTAAAGCGACATCTCTGGTGCAGGGGTTTGATTGGAACATGCAGCCAACCTATAGCCCTGACGGTAAAACTATCGCTTATATCAGTGACAGAGATGGCGCCTCTAATTTATGGGTAATGGATGCCAATGGCGGTAACCCGCGCCAAATTAGCAAAGAGGAAACAGCCCTTATCCACACACCCACCTGGAGCCCTGATGGTGACTATATTGCAGTGACCAAAGGATTTATGTCGTCGCGCTCTATCCCCGCAGGTGAGATCTGGATGTATCACCGCTCTGGGGGTGATGGAGTGATGGTCACCGAGCGAGCTTATGGACCGCACACCCAAAAGAATATGACTGATCCTGCGTTTTCGCCAGATGGCCAGTACCTCTACTACACCGATGATATGACCTCGGGTCGAATTTGGGAGTATGGCAAAAATTCGACCACCGAACTGTTTAATATTATGCGTCACGACCTTGAGACTGGAGAATCGTCGAGTTATATCGGTGGTGCAGGGGGCGCTATCGTTCCTACGCCTTCGCCAGATGGTAAATATATGGCCTATCTCAAGCGCGAGGACACAAAAACGGTGCTGTATATAAAAGACCTCAAGTCTGGGGTTGACCGCAGACTGTCTACAGAGATGGAGCGAGACCATCAGGAAACATTTGGTTCTGAGGGTAATTTTGCTTATTTTGATTGGACCCCAGACAGCCAGCATATCGTCTACTGGACTGCGGGTAAGTTTCATAGGCTAAATATCGACAGCTTGGATGTTTCTCTTATTCCAATGCACATTAAAACTGAAAAACAGGTACAGCAATCGCCACGTTATTTAGTAGATGTGGCGCCAGATACCTTTGATGTAAAAATGATTCGTTGGGCCAGCATGTCCCCCACTAATGGTTCGGTGGTTTATCAGGCGCTGGGTAAGTTATATCTTCGAGATGTTAAAAGTGGCCTTGTCAAACGGTTGACTCGACAGAATGATCACGACGAGTTTTATCCAAGTTTTTCACGTGATGGCAAGTCGATAGCCTATACAACCTGGAACGACAAAGATCTTGGGTCGGTTAAAGTGGTTAGGGCCAGTGGGGGCATGGGATCAACTATCACTACTGAGCCGGGTATTTATGTGGAACCTAAGTTTTCACCTAAGGGTAACAATATTGTTTTTCGCCGGCTGACGGGTGGTTATCTGCTGTCCCCTGAGTGGTCGTTGGAGCCCGGCATTTATCTTGCTGACCGAAAAGCCAAGACCATGGAAAAAGTGACAGAGGATGGCTTTAATGCGCACTTTGCCGCTGATGAAGATCGGCTTTACTTCACCGACTATGCTCCTGACAGCAAGTACACAGAGCTTGATCTCTATAGTGTTGATTTAAAGGGCAGAGATGAGCGCACGCTACTTAAGGGTGATAAGGTTACTGAATATCAGCTTTCGCCTGATGGTAAATGGATCGGTTATACACATCAAAATAACGCCTTTGTGGCTCCGCTTCTAAGTACCGGTTTGCAGCAAGAGCTGGATATCGAAGATAGTGGTTTGCCGGTAGCGCAGGTGTCCAAGCGCGCCGGTGAATACTTAAGTTGGTCTGCAGGTAGCGATAGGCTTAGCTGGTCTCACGGTGCAACCGTGTTCAGCCGTGAGTTGAATCAGGCGTTTAGCTTTCTGGCTGGCGCTCCTGATGAATTACCGGAGCCGGTGTCTGAAGGCTTAAATTTAGGGTTTTCTCAAATCGCGGATAAGCCTAGTTCGACCATCGCATTGGTGGGCGGACAAGTGGTTACGATGCGTGATGCTGATAATGCTCAAGAAGTGATCAGTAATGGCGTTGTCGTAGTGCAAGACAATCGTATTGTTGCCGTGGGTAAGGTGGGTGAGGTTTCTATTCCGGATGACGCCCAGATAATTGATGTCAGTGGCAAAACACTAACGCCCGGTTTGATTGATGGCCATGCCCACGGTTCTCAGGCGAACGAAGAAATTATTCCACAACAGAATTGGAAGAATCTCTCTAGTCTAGCCTTTGGTGTGACTACGATCCATGATCCTTCTAATGACAGTTCGGAGATATTTGCTGCTTCAGAAATGCAACGTAGTGGGCAGATTTTAGGACCAAGAATATTCTCCACCGGAACAATAATTTATGGCGCTAACTCGCCCACTGCACATGCACGAATTGATAGTTATGAGGACGCATTTTTCCATTTGCAACGACTCAAGGACATGGGCGCTGTATCGGTCAAGAGTTACAATCAGCCGCGTCGCGAGCAGCGACAGCAGGTGCTTAAGGCGGCGCGTGATCTAGAGCTAATGGTCGTGCCTGAAGGTGGCGGTAAGTTGTACCAAAATATGAGCATGATTGCTGATGGCCATACGACCTTAGAGCATTCGCTAAACATTGCTACAGGGTACAGCGATCTCACCCAGTTCTGGGGCCAAACTGAGATGGCATACAACCCAACATTGGTGGTTGCTTATGGTGGCTTAGAGGGCGAAAAATACTGGTATGACCGCACTAATGTGTGGGAAAACACTCGTTTAACACGCTATGTTCCACGCTATATTGTTGAGCCGCGCTCGATTCGACGAGCGACAGCCCCTGATGACCACTATAACCATATAAAAGTTGCCGCCTATGCTAAAACGTTGCGTGATGCAGGCGTTCGGGTGTTGATTGGGGCTCATGGCCAGCGAGAGGGATTGGCTGCGCACTGGGAAATGTGGATGCTTAATCAGGGCGGATTCACTCCTTGGGAAGCGCTGCGGGCAGCCACCCATGACCCTAGTATAGCTCTTGGTATGAGAGATGATTTGGGCTCTATTGAAGTGGGCAAGCTAGCTGATATAGTTATTATGGATGGCGAGGTACTAAACAATATCCGCCGCAGTGAAATGATCACACATACAATGATTAATGGCCGTTTGTACGATGTTAGTAATATGTCGGAAATTGGCAGCGGTAACTCGACAATAGAGCCTCTATTTTTTGAGCGACTAGAGATTAATGCTATGCCGGCGGCAACGGCCAAAGCTATAGCAGAGAAGTCCGCAAGGCATCATTGGGTACACTAAAAACAGTGAAAGAGTAGAGCGCTAACCTAGGGTAACTATGTTGCGCACAAAAAAGGCAGCCTAAGCTGCCTTTTTTGTATCTTTATGCTGGGTAATCATTGCCGAACTCTATCGCTCGTCCATAGGGGTGTAGTCGCGGACATCTGCGCCGGTATAGAGTTGGCGAGGGCGTGCAATACGGTAAGGATGAGTAATCATTTCGTTCCAGTGTGAGATCCATCCAACGGTGCGGCCTGTGGCAAAAATCACGGTGAACATTTCTTCTGGAATACCCATAGCTTTTAAAATAATACCTGAATAAAAGTCTACATTTGGGTATAGCTTCTTGGAAATAAAATACTCGTCTTCGAGGGCGATGGCCTCTAACTTTTTAGCTAAACGAAATAGTGGATCGTTCTGAACGCCTAAAACTTCGAGTACTTCGTCGCAAGTCTGGCGCATGACAGTGGCGCGCGGGTCATGGTTTTTGTAGACGCGGTGGCCGAAGCCCATTAAACGGAAAGGATCGTGCTTATCTTTGGCTTTGGCAATATATTCTTCAATATTATCTTCATGGCCAATTTCATCGAGCATGCTCAGGACGGCTTCATTGGCGCCACCATGCGCAGGTCCCCAGAGAGCCGCGATACCAGCTGCGATGCAAGCGAAAGGATTAGCACCTGATGATCCCGCTAAGCGAACAGTCGATGTTGATGCATTCTGCTCGTGGTCGGCGTGCAATAAGAAAATTCTATCCATTGCCTTAGCAAGAGCAGGATGACATTCATACTTCTCACAGGGCGTTCCAAACATCATATGCAGGAAGTTCTCAGAATAAGAGAGGGTGTTGTCAGGGTATACAAAGGGTTGGCCAATAAAGTGCTTGTAGCACATAGCGGCGATCGTCGGCATTTTAGCAATTAAGCGATGTGCCGAAATTGTTCTATGTTCTTGATTTGTGATATCGAGTGAGTCGTGATAAAACGATGACATTGCACCGACAAGGCCGCACAGCATAGCCATTGGGTGAGCGTCATATCTAAATCCACTAATAAAATGCTCAATTGAGCGATTCACCATGGTGTGATATTTGATGGTATGTTCAAATTTTGCTTTTTGCTCAGCAGTAGGCAGCGCACCTTCAAGGAGTAGGTAGCAAGTCTCTATGTAGTCTGACTTATCGGCAAGAACTTCAATAGGATAGCCTCGATGCAATAGAATTCCTTTCTCACCGTCAATATAAGTAATATCAGATTGGCAGGATGCTGTTGCAGTAAAACTCGGGTCATAAGTAAAGTACCCATGGCTTCCTAAAGCTCCGATGTCAATGACGTCTTGGCCTCGTGTGCCTTTGAGTATTGGCAACTCGATAGGGGATTCGCCATCAATTGTCAGGGTAGCTTTGCGGTCAGTCATGCTATTTCCTCAAAAAACTAGTGAGAGCTGGTCAAAAACTCGGTTGGCAACTATAGATGTTCAGCGAAAATTGTCAATACGAAGTCATTGTTAAAAGCGTCGTTTTAGCGGCTCTTGACTCTACTGTTAAGCCTTTATCGGCAGAAAATGGGTGTTAATTTAGCTTATCGCTGGGATAACGGTTATTCACAGATCGAATGGCCTTTTAATGTGCCTTGGGCGGGCTTATTATGATTGCAGTACTATTTGTTTAAAAGTTTTGGGCAAAGCTAATTGAATTTGGCTTGATGAGTAATTATACTCCTGCGCCATCAAATGGGAGTGCTGTTTGAAAGGTGCTCCGCAAGTGCATTCAAGTTTAGACTAAACTCAAATTAAGTTTCATTGTTAGGACAACCAACGATAAGGTGCTACCTGTGGTGGATAAAAAAAGACCCGTTAACCTCGATTTTGGAACAATTAAATTTCCAATTACCGCCTGCGTTTCTATCCTGCATAGGGTTTCTGGGGTGGTCACTCTTTTCGCGCTTGCGATTCTTTTGTGGCTTCTCGATCAGAGTCTAGCGTCAGAGCAAAGTTTTGAAGCCGTATCCAATATATTGTCATACCCGATTGCTCAATTCTTGATTTGGGGCAGTCTCGTCGCTCTTACCTATCACACGGTTGCTGGGATCCGGCATCTGGTTATGGATCTTGGAATTGGTGAGGAAAGCTTTAACAGCGGCAGAATAAGCGCCTGGGTCGCAGTAGTGATTGCCGTTGTCTTAATCGCAGCATTAACGGGCTGGGTGATTTTATGATGGCGTTTTTTGCTCGATTTACCCTCACAGGGCCTAGCAACTGGATAATTCAGCGTATCACCGCGATTGTGATGGCAGCCTACCTGTTTTTCATTGTTGGCTTCTTAGTGACCAATCCTGCACTGACCTACGATCAATGGTCAGCGCTGAACGGTCTTTTGTCGATGCGCATATTTACACTAGTTACCATAGCGGCGGTTGCCTTCCATGCATGGATTGGTATGCGGTGTGTTTTAACTGACTACATTACGGTCAGATGGATAGGGCCAAAAGCGAATGGGGTCCGTAATGTTTTGCAGTTAGGACTGGGATTCATAATCCTGTTTTATCTAGTGTGGACAATCAAAATTCTCTGGGGACTTTAATTGAATGGGTAGTTTAAGAAAAATGAGTTTTGACGCTGTCATTGTTGGCGGCGGCGGGTCAGGTATGCGTGCAGCTCTGCAGTTGGCGCAATCAGGTTACAAAACAGCAGTTATTACCAAGGTATTTCCCACACGATCTCACACTGTGTCTGCGCAAGGTGGCATTACATGCGCCATAGCCAGCGATGATCCCAATGATCAGTGGCAGTGGCACATGTATGACACCATTAAAGGGTCAGATTACATTGGTGATCAAGAGGCCATAGAATATATGTGTCAGACCGGTCCTGAGGCCATTTTTGAGCTTGAGCACATGGGTCTGCCGTTTTCACGAACAGAAGAAGGACGGATTTATCAGCGTCCCTTCGGTGGTCAGTCCAAAGACTATGGTGCCGGTGGGCAGGCAGCGCGAACATGCGCGGCTGCGGATAGAACCGGTCACGCATTGTTGCACACCCTGTACCAAGGGAATTTAAAGAATAAAACTGTCTTTCTCAATGAGTGGTTTGCCGTTGATATCGTCAAAAATGCCGACGGTGCTGTCGTTGGTGTGGTTGCCATCGATATTGAAACCGGAGAGACCGTTTTTGTAGAGTCAAAGGCTACAGTGTTCGCTACTGGTGGCGCTGGCCGTATTTATGCATCAACGACAAACGCGCATATCTGCACCGGTGACGGCGTTGGTATGGCATTGCGTGCCGGATTCCCTGTCCAAGACATTGAGATGTGGCAGTTCCATCCCACCGGCATTCATGGTGCTGGAACGCTCGTTACAGAGGGATGTCGCGGAGAAGGTGGCTACCTCATTAACAAAGATGGTGAGCGGTTTATGGAGCGTTATGCACCAAATGCCAAGGATCTCGCCGGTCGAGATGTTGTGGCTCGCTCCATGGTACTGGAGATTCTTGAAGGTCGAGGTTGTGGGCCAGATGGGGATCACGTTTACCTTAAGCTAGACCATCTCGGTGAAGAAATGCTCAATACAAAATTGCCGGGCATTCTTGAACTATCTCGAACCTTTGCTCATGCAGACCCAGTTAAAGAGCCTATTCCTGTTGTGCCTACCTGCCACTACATGATGGGGGGAATCCCGACTAATGTTGACGGTCAGGCTCTAACGATCGATCGAGAGGGTAAGGATAAGGTCATTGAGGGCTTTTATGCCTGTGGCGAAGCGGCCTGTGTTTCTGTGCATGGTGCCAACCGTCTGGGCGGCAATTCACTCCTTGATCTGGTGGTCTTTGGTCGTGCTTCCGGTATCTTTATCGAGAAGCAACTGAGCGAAGGTATTACGCTTAAAGAGGCTACTGAGGCAGATATCCAGCGGGCCATGGTCGGTTTGAACAGGATTAATCAGTCTTCGGACGGCGAGAACGCCGCTGTATTAAGGGCTGAGTTGCAGACCATTATGCAGAATTATTTTGGTGTATTCCGACGTGGCGATTACATGAAGCAGGGTATTGAAAAGCTTGATGAGCTTCGTCTGCGGGTTGAAAATGTCTATCTTGACGACAAGAGTAACTCGTTTAATACAGCCAGACTTGAAGCTCTTGAATTACAGAATCTGTTTGAAACAGCCTATGCCACAGCCATCTCTGCAGAGGGCCGCACGGAAAGTAGGGGCGCCCATGCTAGAGAAGACTTCCAGGAACGTGATGATGAGAACTGGTTGTGCCATTCCATTTACTTTCCGGGAAGTAAGGAGATTGGCAAGCGGCCAGTAAACTTCACCTTGAAAACGCGTGAGCCCTTTGAACCTAAAATTCGTACCTATTAATATTGCGATGTGAGAGTCTAGATTTATGTTAAATGTAAGTATTTATCGCTATAACCCTGAAGTCGATAACGAGCCGTATATGCAAGATTTTCAGTTCGACACTGAGGGCAAAGACATTATGGTTTTAGATGTTCTTGAGAAACTTAAGATTCAGGACCCGTCTTTGGTATTTCGGCGCTCATGTCGAGAAGGTGTTTGTGGGTCAGATGGCGTCAACATTTCGGGTAAGAATGGTTTGGCTTGCATCACTCCGTTGTCTGAAGCTGTTAAAGGGAATAAGTTAGTTATACGTCCTCTTCCAGGCTTGCCAGTGATCCGTGATTTGGTGATCGATATGGGTCAGTTTTACGCTCAGTATGAAAAGATACAGCCTTACATGATCAATAACTCACCTGCACCCGCGATCGAGCGGCTACAAAGCCCAGAGGAGAGAGCTAAGCTAGATGGTCTATATGAGTGCATTCTGTGCGCTTGCTGCTCAACTGCTTGCCCATCTTTTTGGTGGAATCCTGAGAAATTCATTGGGCCCGCAGGTTTATTGCAAGCCTATCGGTTTCTGGCAGATAGTCGAGACACCGCAACTGAAGAGCGGTTAGCTAATTTAGATGACCCGTTCAGTGTTTTTCGCTGCCATGGCATCATGAATTGCGTGCAAGTCTGTCCAAAAGGGTTAAATCCTACTAAGGCGATTGGTCATATTCGCAATATGTTGATCCGTAGCGCGACATAATCGACTTAGGTAGGCATAAAAGTATATTTTCGCCCAGATTTTACTGGCAGTGGAAGGCTTAGACTATTAGAATGACGGCAGAATCTGCAGTCATAAGGATATATCATCAATGCCCCAGGGCCCAATGGAGCAATTTCTTAGCTCCTCCCACTATTCCGGTGGAAATGCCGCCTATATCGAAGGGCTTTACGAGACTTACCTGCACGACCCAAACGGAGTTTCAGAGGAGTGGAGTAGTTTTTTCGACTCCCTTCCGCGAACCAATGGGTCAATAGCACCCGATATATCTCATGATACAATTATTCAACACTTTGAGTTGCTAGGTCGGCGTCAGGCGCGACCAACAGTTGCACCTGGCTCTGGTGGAATTCACGTAGAACATGAACGCAAGCAGGTTAAAGTTGTTCAGTTAATCAGCTCTTATCGTTTTCGTGGGCATCAAAAAGCGAAGTTAGACCCTTTAGGCATTATGGTTCGTGCGACTGTGACTGATCTTGAGCTGCATTTTCATGGCTTAACTCAAGCCGATCTTGATACGACATTCCAAACAAGTCCTCTTTATATAGGTAAACAAGAAGCTACCTTGCGCGAGATAGTGGACGCTCTTGAAGAGACCTATTGTGGTGACTTGGGTCCTGAGTTTATGCATATAACGTCATTTGCTGAAAAGCAGTGGTTGGCGCAGCGCTTTGAGAGCGTTCGTTCCAAGCCTACTTATGGCGACGGTGCGCGTATTGACGTACTTAATAGACTGACGGCCGCAGAAGGGTTAGAGAAGCATCTCGATTCTAAGTATCCAGGCACTAAGCGTTTTGGTTTGGAGGGTGGAGAGAGTTTAATTCCTCTGCTTGATTGTTTGGTTAGGCGTTCTGGAGAGTATGGCGCTAAAGAAATTGTAATGGCGATGGCCCATCGGGGCAGGCTTAATGTCCTCGTTAACATTCTGGGCAAAAACCCTGCTGAAATGTTCGAAGAATTTGAAGGCAAGCGCCTGGTTAATACCTCAGGTGATGTTAAATACCATCAAGGTTTTTCCTCGAATGTGATGACCCCTGGTGGTGAAGTCCATATGGCGCTGGGGTTTAACCCGTCGCACTTAGAAATTTCTTGCCCTGTTGTTGTTGGTTCTGGTCGAGCCCGTCAAGATAGGCGCAATGACCCCGCAGGTCAAAAGGTTGTGCCTATTTTGATGCATGGTGATGCTGCGTTTGCAGGGCAGGGCGTGGTGATGGAGACTTTTCAGCTATCCCAGACCCGAGCCTATAAAACCGGTGGCACCATCCATATCGTTATTAACAATCAGGTTGGCTTTACCACCAGCCGCCAAGATGATGCGCGATCAACAGAATACTGCACTGATATTGCCAAGATGGTTGGCGCGCCTATTCTGCACGTTAATAGCGACAACCCTGATGCGGTTATGTTTGCTGCTATGCTGGCTACAGATTATCGATATGAGTTTGGTAAAGACGTGGTTATCGACTTGGTCTGTTATCGTCGTCGCGGACACAACGAGACTGATGAGCCTTCATCTACTCAGCCTTTGATGTATGAAATTATTCGGAAGCATTCCACTACTAGGACGCTCTATGCCCAAAAGCTTGTGGCTGAGGGTGTCCTTGAGCAAGACCAAGCCAATGAAATGGCTAATGTCTATCGGGCAAGCCTAGATAAGGGTGAGTTCGTGGTGCATAACTTAGTGCGAGAGCCAGATACCAGTTTGTTTGTGAATTGGTTGCCTTATTTGGATCATGATTGGCGAACGCCTGGAAAGACAGCTATTGCGCTTAATGAACTGCAAAATATAGGCGCTAAAATAACCTCAATTCCTGATGGGATTCAGGTTCAGAGGCAGGTGGCGAAGATTTATGACGATCGGCGCAAGATGGCAGGAGGGGCACTACCTCTAAACTGGGGTATGGCCGAGCTTCTGGCGTACGGCACTCTGCTTCATGAAGGCTATCCAATTCGCTTCACAGGTCAAGATATACGTCGTGGCACATTCTCTCATCGTCATGCGGTGGTGTTTAATCAAAAGGATGGCGATGCTTATCTACCGCTGGCTCATTTGTCAGAAGATCAACCACGTTTTGAGATTTATGACTCGGTGCTTTCAGAAGAGGCCGTGTTAGCGTTTGAGTATGGCTATGCGACAACTGCACCAGCCGGTTTGATTATATGGGAAGCCCAATTTGGTGACTTTGCTAACGGCGCTCAGGTGGTGATTGATCAATTTATTGCCAGTGGAGAACACAAATGGGGCAGATTGTGTGGCCTAACTATGATGTTACCTCATGGTTTCGAGGGTCAAGGCCCAGAGCATTCTTCGGCTAGGCTTGAGCGATTTTTGCAGCTTAGTGCTGAACATAACATGCAAATCTGTAATCCAACGACTCCAGCGCAGATCTTCCATTTGCTGCGTAGGCAAGCTATTCGTCCAATGCGCCGCCCTTTAATTATCATGAGTCCTAAGTGGATACTGCGTCATAAATTAGCAACTTCATCGCTCGAAGAGCTTGCCCATGGCGAGTTTTTCAATGTCATTGCAGACAGTACTGTTAAGCCCGCTGAGGTAAAGCGCGTTATCCTCTGTTCGGGTAAGGTCTATTACCATCTGTTCGAGGAGCGCGAAGAAAGGGGTGTTACTGATATTGCGCTGGTTCGTATTGAGCAGCTGTACCCATTCCCCGATCAGGAGCTAGATGCCGTTTTAGCGCCTTACACTGGCTTGGAAGACGCAGTTTGGTGCCAAGAAGAGCCTATGAATCAGGGCGCTTGGTATAGTAGCCAGCACCACATGCGTAATGCATTGCAAAGATTGGACCCTAAGCTAAATCTCAGCTATGCAGGCCGAGTCGGCTCAGCCGCTCCTGCGAGCGGATATATGTCTGTTCACCTTGAAGAGCAGAAGCAATTTATCGATGATGCGTTGACCTTCGACGCTTAAACTAGGAATAGATTAATGGCCATTGAAATTAAGGCACCGACTTACCCCGAATCTGTACAAGAGGGCACACTGGCGACTTGGCACAAACAGCCGGGCGATAGCGTTGCTCGCGATGAGCTTATTGTTGATATTGAAACAGACAAAGTGGTTCTAGAAGTTGTTGCGTCAGCTTCAGGTACCCTGACTGAGCAATTTAAAGCTGAGGGCGATATAGTCCTTAGTAACGAGGTTTTGGCTCATATTGAAGAAGGTGAGGCCGCGGTATCGCCTGTACTAGCATCCGCTGCTCCTGAGGTTGATCAGCAGGTGGGTGGTGCTTTGGTTAATCCGGCGGCAAAAAAACTGGCTGACGAGCGCAATATAGACCTATCGCAGGTTTCTGGCACAGGCAAAGGCGGGCGTATAACTAAAGAAGATGTCGTCAATTTCACCCCTGCAGTTGCGGTTGTGCCTGCGCCGGCATCAAAAGAGCCAGCAGTTCTGGAGCCGTTATTACCAGACGGTGAGAGGGTCGAGCGCCGAGTGCCTATGACTCGCATGCGCGCTCGTATTGCGGAGCGCCTTTTGGATGTGACTCAGACAACCGCGTCATTGACTACTTTTAACGAAGTAGATATGTCAGCGATGATGAGCCTTCGTAAGCAGTACCAGGATGAGTTCACTAAGATGCACAATGGTACTAGACTCGGCTTTATGGGCTTATTTGTCAAAGCTGCTGTAGAAGCACTTAAACGATTCCCACTAGTGAATGCCTCTATTGACGGCTCCGATATCGTTTATCACGGCTATCAAGATATTGGTGTAGCGGTGTCAACCGAGCGCGGTTTGGTAGTGCCGGTTCTACGGAATGCGGAAAACATGAGTATTGCTACGGTAGAGAATACGATTAGCAACTATGCCGGTAAGGCCCGCGATGGCAAGCTTACTATTGATGAGATGACGGGCGGCACCTTCACTATTACCAACGGTGGTGTCTATGGCTCGTTGATTTCAACACCTATCCTTAATGCCCCTCAAGCGGCTATTTTGGGGATGCACAAGATTCAAGAACGCCCAATGGCAGTTAACGGTGAAGTCGTGATTCGGCCGATGATGTATTTGGCATTGACCTACGACCACCGCCTAATTGATGGCAAGGAAGCGGTGCAATTCTTGGTGGCAATCAAGCAGTTGATCGAAGACCCTGCTAAGATTTTACTTGAGATTTAGTTCATAAATAATTGATATATATAGGTATATAAATGTCAGATAAGTATGATGTTGTTGTAATTGGTAGTGGCCCTGCTGGATATGTGGCTGCGATTCGCGCGGCACAACTTGGGCTCAAAACGGCCTGCATTGAGAAGTGGAAGAACAAGGAAGGTGCTGGTGTCAACGGCGGCACTTGCCTCAATGTTGGTTGTATTCCCTCAAAGGCGTTGCTAGACAGTTCTTATAAGTATCATGAAGCAGCAGAAGGTTTGTCGGTTCATGGTATCAGCACGGCGGGTGTTGAAATGGATATACCCGCTATGCTTGGACGAAAAGATAAAATTGTGAAGCAACTTACCGGCGGTATTTCTGGGCTATTTAAAGCTAACGGTGTGACGGCACTGTATGGCACGGGCAAACTTCTTGCTTCCAAGAAGGTCGAACTGACCGACAACAATGGCGTAGTATCTGTCATAGACGCAGAAAACGTTATTTTGGCATCAGGCTCTTTGCCTATCGCCATTCCTGTTGCGCCGGTTGATAACGACTTGATTCTTGATTCTACGGGAGCACTGGAAATTGGCGAAGTGCCAGAGCG
>Ga0302120_10000006_pt1 | contig 91305 bp, 89 predicted proteins | sample AG5_Bottom_MG_FD_203118 | JGI IMG/M metagenome (GOLD analysis project Ga0302120, IMG submission 203118) | Marine microbial communities from Western Arctic Ocean, Canada - AG5_Bottom | ecosystem: Environmental > Aquatic > Marine > Oceanic | place: Canada: Western Arctic Ocean | collected 2017-10-01 | reverse complement strand
AGCCGCGGCCGTGTGGCTTGCCGGCAGCGAAGACCGTCCAAACCGGGCGGTCACCCCGGGTGCTGACAATGCGGTGAACGGTGTCGGCGTCGATCCGGTTGACCTGCCCTGGGCGGTACCTACGCACATCGTCGCCATACGGACCGCGGTTTTCGACGTAGCTGCCCTTCACGATCAGGCTGCGCGACCACGAGAACGGATGGGTATGGGGGTAAGGGTCACGGTCAGGAAGGTTGATGGAATGCAGGAAGATCGAACCGAACGGTGTGTCGAATCTCCACCGCTCCAGATAAACCCGCTCCGGTTCGACAACGTCGTAGATGAGCTGTCGTCGGGCAAACGACCAACGCCATTCGCCATCAACCAAGTTCTCCCTGCGACGCCAACCCCATTTCACTGCAACTCATGGTAACGAACGACTCCCCAGGTTTCAGAACCGCCTCTCTTTGATCTTCACAGTGACGGGCTGACTAGGCCAAGGAGGAGTTCTGGCCGACCCTGTCGGCCCGTCCGATACGAACTAAACACCTACCCACGGCTCGTGCCGCCAAGCCCGCAACTGTCAACAGAAGCGGGGCAGCGTCATGAGTAGGGAGAAGATGTGAATCACAAGCCGACAACCGTGCTCGATCGCCTCGGGCCCCTACAACGACGGGGTCCGAGGTTTTCGCGCCACCCTCAGCCAGGACCCAGATCCATGCATCGGCCTACCCGGACCGGACGGTCTTACTCATGTACGGAGCCCAATTCAGCGCAGCTATCGACTTTCCAACCGGTCGCATATCAACCACTCTGCGTGACCAATACCTGCCGAGCCGTTTTCAATAACCTGCCGAGGCCCCATGGTCGGGTAGGCGGGATTTGAACCCACGACCTCCTCGTCCCGAACGAGGCGCGCTACCAAGCTGCGCTACTACCCGTGTAGGCGGTGAAGGGTACCGGTCACCTGTCTGGACCGGTCGGGCCGACGGCCACCCCGAATGGGTGGGATCAGGCGTCAGCCAGGACGTCCCGGGCGGTCCTGCGGAGCAGTAGTGCGTCGATCGGCTTGACGATCCAGGCATCGGCTTCGGCCCGCTTCGCCAGGAACTCATCGGCGTCACGATCCAGCAGCATCACAACCCGCTGCGGCGGGATCCGTTCGGCCCGTTCCTCCAGACGCAGGTCCAGGCATGCGGCCATCCCGCCCATATTGCCGATCTGGAGGTCCAGGACCACGAGAACAGGATCATGTTCGCGGATGGCGGCCAGTACCTCGGCGCCGGCATGGACCCGGACCACCTGATGGTCGCCACCCATCACGGCATCCACCTCGTGGTGCACGTGGTCGGCATCGGTTGCCAGCAGGACGATCGAGGCGCTCACGGGATGGAGCGTACCGGTAGGCCCCCCGACGGTACCGTTCGGGAGGCTTCGGACCGGGGCCGTTGACGCAGCCCCGTCCCGGGCGTCTACATTCATCGGACGGGTTCGGCACATTGGTCGGACCGGTAGAGGAGGCACCGATGCTGGAGATCACGGTCGAACGACATGACGACTACGTGCTGTGCCGACCCATCGGCGAGTTGGATGCCTACACCGTGGCCCAGTTCCGCGAGGCGCTCACCGAGCTGGCTGAGGAGTCATACGTTCTCGTCGACCTGTCCGATGTGCCGTTCATGGACTCCGCCGGCCTCGGTGCGCTGATCGGAGGCATTCGCAGGGCTCGGGAGAACGATGGCGACGTGGCCGTCGCCTGCAACCGTCCGGCGCTGATCCGCCTTCTCCACACCACGGGATTCGACCGGATCGTGCCGGTCCGCGAGACCGTCGAGGAGGCCGTCCTGGCCTTCGGAGAGACCACAGACTGACCGCCCAGAGCAACCTTGACCGGCCGTAGGCTGGCCTACCTGTCGCCTCGGCCGGGGCAATGGGAACGGATCTGCACCATGCCCCACCTCCTCCCCGATCGACCACAGACTCGCCGCCTGCTCGCCGCGCTCGTCCTCGCTGCTGCCTTCATCGGCGTTGGAAACCCCGTGGCCGCCGCACATGCGGAACACGAGGGCTACCTTCCGGTGGTCGACGTCGTGGAGATAAGCGGATTTCTGGATCCGGTCCTCGTGGGGATGATGGCCGACACCCTCGAGTCCCTGGACCCGTCCGAGACTGTCGCCGTCGTGTTCCAGGTCGACAGCACGGCCTCGGTGGTTCCCGACAGCGAGATCGTCAGGCTGGCCCGGCTGATAGCCGAATCCGAGGTGACGGTGTCGTTCTGGATCGGGCCCTCCGGCGCCAGGGCCACCGGTCCGATCGCCCAACTCGTGATCCTCGGTGACGACATCGGCATCGCTCCGGGTGCACGCCTCGGTCTCTTCGGTGACCCCATCCAGGGAGTCGCCGAGTTCTGGATCCCGTTGGCTACCGATGCCCTTGCCGACCTCCGTGACGCGACCGTGGGCTACGACGAGGCCGTCAGGCGTGGCATCGCCAGGCCTGCACCGGTGCTGCTCGAGCAGCTGGCGGGTGTCCCGGGCTTCGAGGTGGTGACCGTGGCCGGCGAGGACGGCGACACGGTCCAGCCGGTCACCACGACACGATTCCGCCAACTCGACGTGATTGACCAGTTCTTCCACACCGTGGCCAGTCCGGCTGTCACCTACCTGCTGCTCCTGATCGGCATGGGCCTTCTCCTCTTCGAGCTCTACACGGCCGGGGTGGGCATAGCCGGGGCGATCGGTGCCGGCTGTTTCCTGCTGTCGACGTACGGGCTGGGGGTGCTGCCGGCGAGGGGCTGGGCTTTGGCACTGCTGGTCGTGGCCATGCTGGCCTATGCCATAGATGTGCAGGCCGGGGTTCCCCGCCTCTGGTCCGTGGTCGGCACGGTCACGTTGGTGGCCGGTTCGGTCTTCCTCTTCGACGGGCCGTCGTTCTCGTGGATCACGTTGCTGGTCGGCGTGATCGGCACGGTGATGGCAATGGTCGGCGGCATGCCGACGATGGTGCGGACCCGTTTCTCCACACCGACGATCGGGCGCGGGTGGATGATCGGCGAGACGGGAAGTGCGGTCGAACGCCTCGCCCCCAATGGCACGGTGACGGTGCGCGAAGCGGTCTGGCGTGCCAGCACGAACAGGGCCACGCCCCTGGAACCCGGCGACGAGATCCGGGTGGTGGCCGTAGATGGCCTGTGGCTGGAGGTCGAGCCGATCCAAGGCGCGGCCCGTGACTACCGACGCCGTGACGGCGGGTCCTGAGAGGCCCCTCGTCCCCTCGACGGATCCGCCCTTGCCGACCTCACGGCGTGCGTCGTAGGTTCGGAGCAAGGCCGTAGCCACGGGTCGGGGCTCAACAGGGGGTGCGAAAGTGTCAGGCGGAATCACCTATCAGGACTGGCGGATCAGGGCTGCATGTCGTGGTCCCCGATCTGAGGTTTTCTATCCACCGGCTACCGGTGAGTGCAGGGACGAGAAGTTGACGCGGGAATACATGGCCAAGGCCATCTGCGATCTCTGCGCAGTGCGTGGACAGTGCCTGAAGTTCGCGCTGCAGCGTGGCGAGGCCCATGGCATCTGGGGCGGAACCAGCGAGTCCGAGCGGCGCGTCCTCAGCGGGGCCGTCTAGGACATCCGGGTTCGGGCGCCGGTAGGCGTCCGTTCAGGCCTCCGGGAGACGGGGGCCCGCGATCCTGACGTCGCCACGCCGGCGGGTCACCCCGGTTCCATCCAGACGGGCCAGCAGTGGCATGGCGTGCTTTCGCGTATTGCCCGCCGCCTCCCGGAACGCGGAGACCGTGAAGCCCTCCGGACTCTCGGCCAGGAGCCGGGCGGCCAGTTCGGCGGCGGCCTGAATGGCTGAGGCGGCGAAGAATATCCCCTCCACCTCGACCACCATCTCGCGTCGTACGAGCTCGCGTAGCTCTGCACGGTCCACTCGTTCCGGAGCGGGCGGCGAGAACGGCGAGGCGGCCAGGATTGCCACGAACGGATGGTCGGCCAAAGTGTCGACGGCATCGACGGGGGCGAGCCGACCCGCCTCGACAACCACGTCGTCGAGGAGTTCGACCGCGGCCCGGCCGTGTTCATCCAGGGTCGAGAGGTCCAGTCCCAACGGTCCGGCCTCGGCCAGCGCCCCACGCAGGTCGACCAGGGTGGTGTGGAGTTCGGTCGGATCGACGACCCAGCGGCCAACGTCCGGGTCGCGTCGCTCACCGGTGAGGCGCTCCAACTCGTCGGCATCCACCCAGCCACGTTGCGCCACCACCCGGTCCACCGACCGGTCCGGGCGGGCGCTGGATGCACGGTCCACGGGATCCACGTCCAGGATCTCGCCACCCCCGACGGTTTCGGCCCGGCCGGATTCCCGCATGACGAAGCGGTCACCGGGCAGCAACGGAAGGGGTACCGGCAGGTGCAGACGGACAGCGCCGCTGGTGCCGGGCTGCAGAGCGTCCGGGCCCAGTATCCGCATCCGTACCGGGTGCTCGCCGGAACCCAGGTAGAGCACATGGGCACCGCGTCGCGACACCGGATGGTCCAGTTGGTCCAGGACCGTCAGGGAGGCGTCAACCACCATGGTGTGGTGCCACTGGCCCGACCGGACCAGGACATCCCCACGTGCCACGCCGTCGTGGGATACGCCGACGAGGTTCACGGCGCAGCGGCTCCCCGGGGGCAGCTCGTCCCTGTCGGCGTGATGGTTCTGCAGCCCCCGGACCCGGACCGTTGCGCCGGATGGATGGACCTCCAGCTCGTCATCGCTCCGCAGGCACCCACCGGTCAGGGTCCCGGTGACCACCGTGCCCGAACCCCGGGCCGAGAACGCCCTGTCGATCCAGAGCCGTGGCCGACCGTGGTCGATCGCCGTCGGCGTGGCTGCCAGCAGATCATCGAGGGCCGCACGTAGTTCCCCGATCCCGACACCCGTCGGCGCATCGGTCTCGATTACTCGAACCCCCTCCAGGAAGGTCCCGGCCAGGCGCTCCTCGAGCTCGAGCTGCGCCAGCTCAACGAGGTCGTCGTCGGCGGGCCCCACCTTTGTGAGGGCGACGATGCCGTGCTCGACGCCCAGGAGCTCCAGGATCCGCAGGTGCTCCTCGGACTGTGGCTTCCATCCTTCGGTCGCCGCCACCACGAACAGGCAGGCGTCCACCGCCCCTACTCCGGCCAGCATGTTCTTGATGAACCGGGCATGGCCGGGCACGTCTACGAGGGAGAGCACGGCTCCCGACGGCAGCGTCGTGTCAGCGAAACCCAGGTCGATGGTCAGGCCGCGGGCCTTCTCCTCGGCGAACCGGTCGGGGTCGGTTCCGGTGAGCGCCTCGACGAGGGTCGACTTGCCGTGATCGACGTGCCCGGCGGTAGCGACTACATGCATGTGGCGTCAGCCTGCGAGGGCGGTGACCGCTGCAGCCACGACGGCGTCGTCGTCGGGGTGGACGGTCCGGAGGTCCAGGATCGTCGAACCGTCGGATACCCGGGCGATGACCGGGGGATTCCCGGCACGTAGCTCGTCCACGCGGTCGCCGGGTAGGGACAGCCCCGCTGACGGGATCTCCACACCGGGGAGGGTTCCACCACCGGGAACCGAGACGGTGTCCACGACCAGGTCCGGGTGGATTGCGAGTGCCCGGGCCCTGAGTACGTCCACCTTTGTGCCGGCCATACGCCAGAACGCAATGGCATCGCCGTCCCTGGCCAGGTATGCGAGCGCAAGGTCCTGGAGGGCGTGCAGCACGAGGCTGCCCGGGCGTAGTGCCCGGGCCAGGGGGTGCGCTTCACAGGCGGCGACCAGGTCGGCCCGGCCGGCGATGATGCCGGCCTGGGGGCCACCCAGGAGCTTGTCGCCGGAGAAGGTGACGAGTGCAGCGCCAGCCTCCAGGGTCTGGCGGGCGGCTGGTTCTCCACTCAGCCACGCGGGTGGGCCGTCGACCAGCCACGGGCAGGCGGCGTCGAGCAGGCCGGATCCGATGTCGGCCACCACCGGCACGTCCAGTCCCGACAGGTCTGCGACCGAGGTGGACTCGGTGAACCCCTCGATCCGGTAGTTGGACTGGTGGACGTTCAGCGTCATTGCCACGTCGGCGCCTGGTGACTCGATGGCGGTGGTGAAGTCCGACAGCCTCGTCCGGTTGGTCGTGCCGACCTCGATCAGCCGGGCGCCGGACTGCGCCATGACATCCGGGATCCGGAAGCCGCCGCCTATCTCCACCAGCTCGCCACGTGACACCGCCACCCCCCGGTCGGAGGCGAGGGCGGCGAGCACCAGGAGGACCGCGGCGGCACAGTTGTTGACCACCAGGGCGGCCTCGGCTCCGCAGGCCCGGGCAATGAGGCGTGGAGCCCGGTCCTGTCGTGAACCGCGCCCTCCGGTGGACAGGTCGAACTCGAGCGCTGCGTAGCGGTTGCTTCCCACCGAAGCACCCCATGGGGCGCGCCCCAGGTTCGTGTGGAGCAGCACCCCGGTGGCGTTCACGACCTCGGTCAGCATTGCCCGGTGTGTCGCCTCGGCAATGGTCCGGGCCCTCTCGGTGGCCGTGGCGGGGTCACCGTCGGCCACGGCCGAGCGCGCGGCGTCGACCAGCAGCGGATGGGGCAGGCCGATGTCGGCCAGGGACCTGGCCAGGCGATCGACACTGGGCGGCCTGTCGGCCGGGGTGTCCGGCACTGGATCCACGGGATGGGTCATGTGGTCGCGAGGATACGCGGGGTTACCGGGGTGTCACGCGGGCGCAGCGAGGCGGGCCCGGGGCGCACCTAGCATGAGCCCGTGCTTCTGGTCCTCTTCCTCGTGTTCCTGGTCACGCCGATCGTGGAACTGGTGGTAATCGTGCGGGTGGCCGGATCGGCCGGGGTGTTGAACACGATCGGGCTCCTCGTCCTGGTCAGCGTGGTGGGTGCATGGCTGGTCAGGCGGGAGGGACTGGGCATTGTGCGCCGCGCCCAGGCCGAGATGGCTGAGGGACGCATGCCCGGCAGGGAACTGGTGGACGGCCTGCTGGTGCTGTTCGCCGGTGCCCTGATGCTCACCCCCGGCTTCGTGACCGATGCCATCGGACTGTTGCTGTTGTTGCCGCCATCTCGGATGGTGATCCGCCGAATCGCCACGCGTCGACTGGGCCGCTCGAATCGGAGCGGTGGTATCGGATGGCAGTTCGGAGGGGTCGCCAGCCATGAGGGGTGGCGTCAGGATCGTCCGGCGGATGGCATGTTCGACGGCGAAGTCCTGGACGCGGATTCCTGGGAGGATGGCGCCGGAGACGGTCAGGACCGGTTGGGCCCGGGGGTCTAGGCGTCAGCCGCGTCGAGGGCTTCGACGGCTGCGGCCAGGGTTGGGGTCGTCACGACCAGCATCTCCGCCCGAGGGAGCCTCTTGGCCAGCCCCATCTGGACGTCGCCGGTCACGCCGGAAAGGCCACCCACCCGCGAGCGGACGTCGCGTTGGATCTGCGCCCGCAGGGGGCAGCCGGAGGTGGTCAGGGCGATGGTCACGTCGACCTTGCCGTCGGGGTCCACATGTACGGCACGCGCCGTCCCCAGCTCCACGATGCCCGTGCCCAGTTCGGGGTCGATCCCGGCGCGCAGGACCCCGAATACGTTCTCTACAGTGGGGAGCGCAGGCTCTGCCATGGTTCATCGTTCGGGGCCGGCGCTGGGATGCGGAAACTGTGGCCGCTAGACTTCGTCGTAAGGACATGGAGTCCCAAGTCCATTGGAGGATCTGATGATCACCTTGACCGATGAAGCGATGACCAAGGTCGGAGCCCTCATCGCCAGCGAGTCCGAGGAGGGCCTGGCCCTACGGGTCGCCGTTCGTCCGGGCGGCTGTTCCGGCTTCAGCTACGAGATGTACTTCGACAGCGACAAGGCGACCGACGACATGGAGAAGGACTTCGGCGATGTGCGTGTCGTGGTGGATCCCTCCAGCGCGCAGCTCCTCGAGGGTGCCACCCTGGACTACAAGGACGGCCTGAACGACGCAGGGTTCTCGATCAACAACCCGAACGCCCAGAGCTCCTGCGGTTGCGGCCAGTCCTTCAGCTGACCTGATCTTCCCCTCCGGGGGTCGCCAGCAGGGCCGACGCCGAGGCGTCGGCCTTCGTGGTTTTGACGACTGCCGTTGTCGAGCGGTGGACGACAGCGGGCACACTCATGGGCATGGCATCAGACGAGGGGCCCGGCATGGTCCGCCTAACCGTCGACGGCGCCGCAGTCGAGGTGCCTGACGACGGCGGCACCCTGCTCGACGTGCTCCGTGGCCACCTCGGCAACCTGTCGGTGAAGGACGGTTGCAGCCCCCAGGGCCAGTGTGGGTGCTGCACCGTGCTGGTCGACGGGCAGCCCCGGGTCTCGTGCGTGACGCCGGCCCGCCGGGTGGATGGGCGGACGGTGACCACACTCGAGGGGTTGGACCCGGCAGAGCTCACGGCATGGACCGATGCCTTCTGCGCCACCGGTGGGAGCCAGTGCGGTTTCTGCACACCGGGGATCGTGGTGCGCTTCGCCGGTCTCCGGGCATCGGCTCCTGAGGGGTCGCCGCCCGATCGGGAGCGCGCTGCCCGGTCACTGCACGCCCACCTCTGCAGGTGCACCGGTTGGCAGACCGTGCTCGAGGCGTGGGACGCCTACGGGACGGCCCCGACAGCGGCGGTCGAAAACCCCGAGGCCGTCAGCCGGGCGGCGCTGGAGGGCCGGACCTCTCAGGTAGTCGGCCCCGAGGTGGTGTCAGGAAGTGGTGGGTTCGCCGCCGATACAGCACCGGAGGGTTCGCTCGTGGCGGTGTCCGACGGCGTCGGCGGTTGGGTCGTGGGATCCACTCTGCTCGAGGCACGTCTGGCGGCTGGAAGGGTCCAGGGCCGTCGGACCACGGTCGCGTCGGTCCCACCCCTGGAGGCCCCGGTCGGCGAATGGGATGCCGTGCTACGGACGTCGTGGGTGGAGCCTGCCTACCTGGAGACCGATGCCTCCTGGTGCGAGCCGGGTGGTGAGGCGTCCAGCCCGTTGGCCAACGGCGGCGCCTTCGGGGCCAAGTTGGGCTCGGTGGCTCCGACCGCAGCCAGGGCACTGGCCGACGAGCACGGGCAGGCTGTGCTGGTGGTCCTCTCGCGGGAGGACACCGTCCGGTTGGGGGCGAAGCGTCCCCCGGTCTCCGGAGGCGCCCGGGCTGATGGCACCGGCGTCATGAGGGTCGTCCGGACCCCGGGGGTGGTCGAGGCGATCGCTGCCGTGGCGCCCGGACTGGTGGTGGAGGAGGTCGACGTGCCGGGTCCGCCCACGTCGTTGTCGATCCGGGCAGCAGGCTGGGCTGAGGCCGTCGTGCTCCTGGCCGGAGCGGGTGCCATTGACGGTCCGGTGGTGTCACCCGACGGTGCGACCGCCACGGCGGTGGTGGACGACGACGGGATCCACGTCTCGGTCAGGTGCGGCAGGCCGCTGGACGGGACCGTGCTGCGTTCCTACTGCGTGGGGGCCGCTCACATGGCCTGGAGCTGGGTCACCTCGGAAGCCCTTTCGGTGGATGGCGGTGGCATCGTGCACGACCTGACGGTCCGGTCCTTCGGGGTGGTGCGGGCCACCGACACTCCACCGATCTCCGTCGTCATCGTCGAGGACGACGGAGAACCGGTCAATGGGTCCGACGCCGTCTTCGCTGCTGTGGCCGCAGCCACCTGGCGCCATCGGGGCTGCCCCGAGGAACTTCCCACCGGCTAGCCCCACCGATCAGGGCGTGGAAGACTTCGACCTGATCCCCGGGTTTCGGGTGCTTCCCGTCGGGTTCACCGAAATTCCACCCACGAGCAACGGAGTCCCACCATGACCACCCCGGTCGGTCCCTACACCTCCGTCGTGCGCGCCGGTGACCTGCTCTTCGTGAGCGGCCAGATCGGCATCGTCGACGGCAGCCTGGCCGAGGGCGGGTTCGGAGCCCAGGCGGCCCAGGCCCTGGCCAACCTACGAACCCAGGTGGAGGCCAACGGGGCGACGCTCGACCAGGTGGTCAAGACCACGGTGTTCCTGATCGACATGGGCAATTTCGCGGCCATGAACGAGATCTACTGTGAGGCGTTCGGCGACCACCGCCCGGCCCGCTCCTGCGTGGCCGTGGCCGCGTTGCCCATTGGGGCGATCTTCGAGGTGGAGGCCATCGTCAACGTCGGCTGAGCCACCCCTACGCGATTGGAGCGGGCGTGCGCCGACCCCGGCAGGAGTGGCAGACTGCGTCCATGCTCGGCGCCGTCCTGATGGTCTTCCTGCTCGTCATCGTGATGCCGGTCGGCATCCTCGTCGGAGGCGCCGTGGTGGCATCGCTGCTCGGTGGGCTGCTGAAGTCCGACGTGGATTCCAGCCACGAAGGGTCCGAGCTGCTCGAGGTGAGTGAGGCCAACCCCTATTCCGGTCCTGCCTGAGCCTGGTCCAGTCTGGACTACCGGGCTGGCTCGGGGGTCTGGACGCCCCACCGGGACTGGCCGAACCGGTAGCCCACTGATCGCACCGTGTGGATCAGGCCGGCGTGCTCTTCGCCCAGCTTTGCCCTGAGCCGCCGGATGTGGACGTCCACCGTCCGTGCACCGCCGTAGTAGTCGTAGCCCCAGACGCGGCTGAGCAGGGTCTCACGCGTGAACACCTTGCCAGGATGGGCGGCGAGGAACTTCAGCAGCTCGTACTCCATGTAGGTGAGGTCGAGCGGCTCGCCGTCGACGGCCGCCTGGTAGGTCTCGAGGTTCAGGGCCAGAGGCCCGTACTCGACGAGTTCGGGTCGTGTGCCGCGACCGGTCCGGTAGAAGAGGTGTTCGATCCGTGCCTGGAGTTCGGCTGGCTTGATCGGCGTCAGGCAGAAGTCGTCGAAAAGGTCGTCCCGCAGCTCCAGGTCGGGCAACTGCCCGCCGCTCACCAACAGGAGCAGGGGCTGGAGCGGCATCTCGACCTTCCTGAGTCGACGGCAGAGGGCGAACGCGCCCTCTGGATCGGTATCGGCCACGACGATGGCGCCGGACCAGCCCTCGCCGGGTTCCTCGGACATGGCGGCGTCCAGGTCGGCGACCGACTTCCAGGCCCAGCCGTCCAGATCCAGGCACTGGGCCAGTTCAGGCGGGGGTGGGTTTGGGTAGACGAGGAGTGGGTCCATGGTGTGGGCGGGGTCTCCGCCCGCCCAGTCTGCCCGGCCATATCGGCTCATGCCCCCGTCGGGCGTACGGCCCCCTCCATGTCGGCCACTGGCCGCCTACCAGTTGGGTAGGTAGGTCTCGAGCTCGAACGGCGTCACCTGCCGCTGGTATTGGCTCCACTCGGCCCTCTTGTTGCGGAGGAACCATTCGAAGATGTGGTCGCCGAGGGCGTCTCGTACCAGCGACGACTCCTCCATCTCGTCCAGGGCCTCGCTCAGGTTCGTCGGCAGCCCGGCGACGCCCAGGTCCCGCTGTTCGCTCCGGCTCAGGTCGTACAGGTTCACCCGTGCCTCCGCCGGGAGATCCATGCCTTCCTCCACGCCACGCAGGCCGGCCGCCAGGAGCACGGAGAAGGCCAGGTACGGGTTGCAGGCCGGGTCGACGGCCCGGTATTCGATCCGGGTGGAGTCGACCTTGCCGGGCTTGGGTAGAGGCACCCGGACCAGCGCCGACCGGTTGTTGTGTGCCCACGACACGTAGCGCGGCGCCTCGTATCCCTCGTTGATCCGCTTGTACGAGTTGACGAGCTGGTTGGTTACAGCGGTGATCTCCCTGGCGTGGTGGAGTAGCCCGGCAATGAACCCCCGGGCGGTCTGGGACAGGCCGTCCTCGGCGTCAGGGTCGTGGAAGGCGTTGGCGCCGTTACTGAAGAGCGACAGGTGGGTGTGCATTCCCGAACCCTGCACGCCGTTCAGGGGCTTTGGCATGAACGTGGCGTACACGCCGCGGTCCATGGCGATCTTCTTGACCGCCAGCCGGAGGGTCATGATCGAGTCGGCCATGGCCAGGGCGTCGGTGTACTGCAGGTCGATTTCGTGCTGGCTGGGGCTGTCCTCGTGGAACGAATACTCGACCGGGATGGACAACGCCTCGAGCATGTGGAGTGTCTGCTTGCGAAGGTCGGAGGCGACGTCGGCCGTGGTGAGGTCGAAGTAGGAGGCCTGGTCCAGGGGAACCGGTGGCGACGTCGTATCGGAGTCGGCGAAGTAGAAGAACTCCACCTCGGGGGCGCAGAACATCTCGAACCCGGCGGCGCGGGCCCGCGCCACGTTGCGGCGCAGCACCTGGCGTGGGTCGCCGGCGAAGGGCGTTCCATCCAGGTTGGTGATGTCGCAGAAGATGGTGCCGGAGGGCTCATCGGGGTCGGCCCACGGCAGCAGCTCGAAGGTGGCCGCGTCGGGTCTTGCGAGGACGTCGCTCTCCTGGATGCGGCTGAAGCCGTCGATGGCCGAGCCGTCGAACTGGAGCCCCTCCTCGAGCACGGTCTCAAGTTCGGCAGGTGAGATGGCCACCGACTTGTGCCTACCCAGCACGTCGGTGAACCAGAGGCGGATGAGCCTGACGCCGCGTTCCTCCACGGTCCGCAGTACATAGTCCCTCTGGTCGCGCAGTCGGTCCTCGCTCGTCTTCTCCATTTCACAAGCATGTGGCGAACGGGTCCGGATCACCAGCCATCGGGCCGTCGTTCACATTGCGTTCACAGTCAGAAAACATCCATGAAACGGCTACGGCCGTAGGTTGGTCATCGACCGGCCTAGCCGGTGATCGTTGACGTAACCACGCCGGGCCGACCGGCCGACCGGGAGAGACACACGATGGCCATCAGGGCTGAGTACATCTGGATTGACGGCACGGAACCTCTTTCGTACGTCCGGTCCAAAACCAAGATCCTCGACGATGCCGAGCACCTCCCCATCTGGGGCTTCGACGGTTCGAGCACCAACCAGGCTCCGGGCGACAACTCCGACTGCGTGCTGAGGCCGGTCTTCTCGTGTCCCGACCCGATCCGCGGTGGCGACGACATCCTCGTGTTGTGCGATGTGTGCCTGCCCGACGGGGAGATGACACCGCACCCGACCAATACCCGCGCCATGTGCGTCGAGACGTACGAGAAGTACGCCGACCAGGAGCCGATCTTCGGCATCGAGCAGGAGTACACGTTCTTCAAGGAGGGACGCCCGCTGGGTTGGCCGGTCGAGGGCTATCCGGCCCCTCAGGGCCCCTACTACTGCGGCGTGGGATCCATCGAGATCGCCGGTCGCGACGTCGTCGAGGCCCACACGAAGGCCTGCATGGATGCCGGCCTGGCGATATCGGGTACCAACGCCGAGGTGATGCTCGGCCAGTGGGAGTTCCAGATCGGGCCGGTGGACACGGTGGCCGTGAGCGACCAGATCTGGATGGCGCGCTACCTGCTGTACCGGGTTGCCGAGGACTTCGGGATAGACGCCTCGGTGGCGGCCAAGCCCATCAAGGGCGACTGGAACGGTGCCGGCGCACACACCAACTTCTCGACCCGGTCAATGCGCGAGGGCTACGACGCCATCATCACGGCGTGTGAGTCGTTGGGAGCCGAGGGCAAGGTCAAGGAGCACATGGCCGGTTACGGAATCGGCTCCGAGGAGCGACTGACCGGTGCCCACGAGACCCAGCGGTTCGACCAGTACAACTACGGCGTCTCGGACCGCGGCGCCTCGGTCCGCATCCCGTGGCAGGTCCACCTGGACCAGAAGGGCTACATCGAGGATCGTCGCCCGAACGCCAACATGGATCCGTACGTCGTCACCCGTCTGATCACCAACACATGCTGTGAGGCCCTCGCCGGCTGACGGAGGACGTAGACGTCGTGTTGTGCCCCGGGCCGCAGCCCGGGGCACCTTCGATTTTCGCCCGTCTTTACAGACGCAGACCTCACCTGGACCTCATCGAGCCCTAACGCTGCGCATGGATCGTGGTCATTGCTCCACAGGAGCATGAACCAGTAGACGAACCCGGCCCGCATTGGTGGCCCGGAGCGAGGGGTGATCACGATGGATGAGTACACGGAGACGGATACATCGGGCAGGACCAGAAAATGGATCCTGCAGGGAGGGACAGCGGGTGGTCTGATCCTGGTGGGCTCGATCCTGCTGGCGTCCTTCTCGCCGATCGGTGCGATGGGTTCCATGGGTGAGGGCCATGAGATGGGCGATGGCCATGACATGGGTGGGATGGGTTCCATGCGTGGGGGCCACGACATGAGGGGCATGCGTGGTGGCTTCGACATGGGGGACATGCGCGGCGAGCGGGAAGGTTCTGCGCCCAGCAGGAGCGGGGACTCGGGCGGACGTGATTTCGGCGGACAGGTTGCAGAGACCCTGGGGATGGATCGTGCCGAGTTGCGTGAGGCCGTCCGCGGCAGTGGCAGCCTCGCGGAGCTGGCAGGTGATCGCTCCGACGAGCTGGTGGCGGACCTGGTAGGGCTGGTCAGGGAGAAGGTCGCGCAGGCGGTCGCCGAGGGAAGGCTGACTCCTGAGAGGGCCGACAAGATTCTGGCTGATGTCGAGGAGAGGGTGATGGCTCGGGTCAACGGCGAGCGCCCCGAGCGTCAGGGCCAGCGCGGCCGTCAGGGCCTCAGGGGCGGTCAGCGGGGTCTGGGTAGCTGATCGCCTGCGGGGTCGTAGGACAGCCTGACCTCCGGCACGGGTCGTCTTCAGGTCCGTCGGTACGCTGGATCCATGAACCGGATCCGCTTGGCGCTGGTGCAGGTCAACACCGTCGTGGGTGACCTGTCGGGCAACGTGGAACGGATCAGGAACCGGTTGGACGAGATAGCCGGCTGCGACCTGGCGCTCTTCCCGGAGATGACGGTGACCGGCTATCCGCTGGAGGACCTGGTGCACAAGCCCGGGTTCGTGGCCGACAGTCAGGCCGCCCTTGCCGAGGTGGCCGAGATGAGCGGCAGCTGTGCGCTGGTGGTCGGGTTCGCCGATCCAGGACCCGGTGGGGTGGTCCACAACGCCGTGGCCGTCTGTCACGGTGGCCGGATCGTCGGCACGTACCACAAGGAGTGCCTGCCCACCTACGACGTGTTCGACGAGGGCCGGGACTATGAACCCGGCTCAGGCCCCCTCCAGTTGTTCCGGGTGGGTGGCGTCCGGGTGGCTGTGACCATCTGTGAGGACCTCTGGGTGGCCGGCGGGCCGGTCGGGCGTTTCCTCGATGGTGGTGCCGAGATGATCGTCACGGTGAACGGTTCGCCGTACCACCAGGGGAAGCAGGCGGCACGGGAATCGGTGGTGACAGCCACGGCCGCCGCCTCGGGTCGTCCCGTGGCCTACCTGAACCTGGTCGGCGGCCAGGACCAGTTGGTGTTTGACGGTGGGTCGGTGGTGGCCGATTCGATGGGGTCGATCGTGGGGCGTGGCCCACGATTCCGCGAGGCCGTGGTCATCCTCGACGTGGACGTTCCGACGCTGGAGTCGGGTGACGGAGACCTTCCGGTGGCGGAGGTGTCAGATGCGGTGCAACGCGGGGACTACCTCGTGGCACCGGCCGTGGAGCCTCTCGGCGAGGTGGCCGAGCTCTATGGGGCACTGGTGACCGCTACGCGCGACTACGTACGCAAGAGTGGCTTCAGCGACGTCTGCATCGGCCTCTCGGGCGGTGTGGACTCGGCACTGGTGGCCACGATCGCCGCTGATGCGCTCGGGCCGCAGCACGTACACGCCGTGCTGATGCCATCCCGGTATTCGAGCGACCACTCGATCGCAGATGCCATGGCCCTCGTTTCCGCCCAGGGCCTGGACGCTGTCACGCTGCCGATCGAGGACGTGCACCAGGCATTCGCTGCAACGTTGACGACGACGCCTGAGGGCGGACCGGTCGGCCTCACCGACGAGAACCTGCAGTCCCGCATCCGCGGCGTGCTGCTCATGGCCCGGGCGAATGCCAACGGCTGGATGGTGCTCACCACAGGCAACAAGAGCGAGTCGGCGGTCGGCTACACGACCCTCTACGGGGATACTGCCGGAGCCTTCTCCGTGATCAGGGACGTCTACAAGACCAGGGTCTACGAGCTCTGCCGTTGGCGCAATGCCGGAGAGCCCGGGAGCGACGGTCGTCCCGTCATCTCGGAGGGGATCATCTCGAAGCCCCCGTCGGCGGAACTCCGGCCGGACCAACGCGATGATCAGAGCCTGCCGCCCTACGACGTCCTGGATCCGCTGCTGGAGGCATACGTGGAGGGCGATCGGACCAGGACCGGGCTCGTGGAGGACGGTCACGACCCCGACCTGGTGGACCGGGTCGTGAGGTTGGTGGACGCCGCGGAGTTCAAGCGCCGGCAGACGCCGCTGGGGCCGAAGGTGACCATCAAGGGGTTCGGGCGTGATCGCCGTGTACCCATTGTCAACCACTACCGGGGCTGAGGCGACGGGATGGACATGGACATGGGAGCTGGGTCTGACCCACTCACGATCGCCGAAGGCGTGGCCGAGTTCGTCGTCCTGGCCGAGCTCTCGACGGCGTTGTCCGAACGACTGGTCGGATGGTCTACCGACGGCGCCGATCCGGATTCGTCCGCGGTCATGGCGTCGCTGGGTGCCCGGCTGGCGGAGCACTCCACCTGGTGGACGGAGCGGATTGCCGAGTCCGTGCTCCTGGATGGAGAGCGGACTACGGCATCGGGATCGGGTCGCCTGGCCGAGGTGCTCGGCCTGCTCGACGTTGAAGGGTCGGATCGCACGGCGGCCGTGGTCCCGGTGCTGGAGCGCCTGATGGCCTATCTGGGAGCCCTGACCGAACGCCTGTCGCCGGTCGGGGATGCCCCTGCACGTAGGACCATCCGACTGGTGCTGGCTGATCTCGAGGATCGTCCCCGCTGATCCGTGTGCCCGGCGGTCTCCGTACCCGGGATGCGCTGAGCCACCCGGGAAGGTCCGCGGTGTTTCGTGACGAAGGTCACGTCTGGGCGTTGTGGTCCAAAGGGCCGTCGATAGGGTGACCGTCGATCGGGGGATTGGGCTGCACCTGTCAGGTGGGTCGGTTCGCCCGGTCAGATGATCGGACAGGGCGAACGATTCGGTGAGTACCAGCAAGATCGGTGCTCCCCCGGCTGGAGGAGATCAAGGGTGGCCAAGGAGCGTGTCGAACGGGACGAGGAAGACCTCGTCAGGCTGTATCTCACCGATATCGGGCAGTACCCGCTGTTGACCAAGGAGGGCGAGGTCCGACTCGCCCAACAGATCGAAGCCGGGGTCGAGGCCCGAACGGCGCTCGCAGCGAAGGACGACTCTCTCGCTCCGGCCCGCAAGCGTGAGCTGAAGCGGAACCTCAAGCGGGGCGATGACGCACAGCGCACCTTCGTCCAGTCGAACCTCCGCCTGGTCGTCTCGATCGCCAAGAAGTACCAGGCCTCCGGTCTGCCTCTCCTGGACCTCATCCAGGAGGGCAACCTCGGCCTCATGCACGCCGTCGAGAAGTTCGACTGGCGCAAGGGCTTCAAGTTCTCCACCTATGCGACCTGGTGGATTCGGCAGGCGATCACCCGTGGCATCGCCAACACCGGTCGGACGATCCGTCTTCCGGTCCACGCCGGCGACACGCTGGCCCGCCTGCAGAAGGCCAGGTCACGCCTGGAACTGAAGTTTGGTCGGCAGGCCACCCTCTCAGAGCTCGCCGCCGAGGTGGAGATGTCGGAGGAGAAGGTGACCGAGGCACTCAGGTTCGCAGCCGAGCCCCTCTCCCTGAGCGAGCCGCTGAGGGAGGACGGCGACGCAGAGCTGGGTGACGTGGTCGAGGACCGGTCGGCCGATTCGCCCTTCGAGATGGCAGCCACCTCGCTCCTTCCCGAGGAGATCAGCCGCCTCCTGGCGCCGCTGGATACCCGCGAGCGCGAGATTCTGAAGTTGCGCTTCGGCCTGGACCGCGGTGAGCCCCGGACCCTCGAAGAGGTCGGGGAGCACTTCAACCTGACACGGGAACGCATCCGCCAGATCGAGGCCCGTGCCATGTCGAAGCTCCGGCATCCGAGCAGCGACACCGGCGCCCGGGACCTCCTGGCCGTCTAGCCCGGACCCGGCATCCGACCGGCTACGGCCGGCCACTCACCTGGCCCCCGCAGTGGTGGCCTGGTGACCAGAACGGTGGTCCTGGCACTGGCCCGCAGCGTCGGATGATCGACTGGCGGAGGTGGACGGGAATCGAACCCGCCGGACGGGGATCGCCCGTCCCACCCGCTTTGAAGGCGGGGGAGCCCACCAGGTACTCAGACACCTCCACTCGTGACGGTACGGGCCGACGCCCTCGGAAACCACTCCATGCAGGCCGCCAGGCGCCGGCGTGGCCATTGCGGACGTAGCATTCCGGCCATGAGGAAGATCTTGATGCTCGGTGCCCTAGCTGCACTCGTGGCCGTGGCGGTCCGGAAGGTCCGCTCGATCTAGCCGTGTGGTGTCCGGCGACGAAGTCGTCGGATGCCGGCTACCGCACCGAGGACGATGACCGCTGTCAGGGCGCTGGCGGCGATCCAGTTCCGGTCGATGGGAACACGGTCCCCCAGGGGAACCGGATTGTCGAATTCCAGGATCAGCCAGCCCCGTTTCTCGGCCTCGCGGCGAAGGTCCCGATCGGGGTTCACGGCCACGGGGTCGCCCACCAGTTCCAGCATCGGCAGGTCGGTGACCGAGTCGGTGTAGGCCCATGACCCGCTGAGGTCCAGGCCCAGGTCATGGGCGAGACGGAGGATGGCTTCCGCCTTCTCCGGTCCCTGTGCGTAGAACTCGACCTCTCCGGTGTAGCGGCCCTCCGAGTCGATCATCGGCGTGGTGGCAATGAACTCGTCGACCCCCAGGTGGTCGGCCAGCGGTGCCACGATCTCGACAGGCGATGCAGAGACGAGGACGAGGAGGCGGCCCTCTGCGCGATGGTGGGCGAACAGGTCGAGTGCCTCGTCGTAGACGATCGGTTCGATCACCTCCGCCAGGTGCTCACGTGCGAAGCGCTGCAGGCTCTCCTGCTCCCACCCGGCGGCGAGGCGAAGGGCGGTGCGGCGGGCACGGTCCATCGTCGCCTCGTCGGCGCCGAAGAAGCGGAAGAGCAGCTGACCCCAGGCTGCCCGGAGCACCATTGCAGCGTTCAGGTATCCGGCTCGACGCAGGGCCGGCCCGTAGGCCGCCATCGAAGCCCGGGCTATGACCGTCTTGTCGAGGTCAAAGAAGGCTGCCTCCACACGACCGAGCCTAGGGCCGATGCACCGGGCGACCGAGACGTGTCGGTCGCCGGAAGCCCACCGGTATGGTTCGAGCCGTTGCCCACCGGCGACACCAACTCCCCTCTATGAGACCCGAACGCTCGGGAGTTGTGATGGTGGTTGTCTGCTGGTCGGTGAAGGGTGGCGTCGGGACCACGGTGGTCGCCGCTGCGCTGGCCCTTGCTGCGACACGTCGGGGTAAGACGGTCCTGCTCGTGGATCTGGCTGGAGACCTGGCGTCGGTCCTGGGTGTCGACGGGTCCGGAATCGGCGTGTCGGACTGGTGCTGCGCCTCCGGGGGAGCCGGCGTCGAGGCGCTGGATCGACTGACAGTCGAGGTGGCAGGGGGAACTCGGCTACTGGTGCGTGGTGGTTCCAGTTGGTCTGAAGCGGTTCCCGAACGGCTCGTCGGTCTCGTTGACGACCTGGCAGCGCGGCCGGGCGTGGTGGTCGTCGATGCCGGTGACCTCTGGACAGCAGCACCGCCGGTCGGACCACCCGCTGGCCTGGTCGACCCGCTCCTGGGGGTGGCCGAGCGATCGCTCCTGGTGACCCGTGCCTGCTATCTCGGACTGCGGCGGCTCTCTCGACAGGAACGTCGGCCGACCGAGGTGGTCCTGGTGGTGGAACCGGGGCGGGCATTGGATCGCCATGACGTGGAGGCGGTGGTGGGTGCGCCGGTGACCATCAGGATCCCTATGGACCCTGCCGTGGCCCGGTCCGTCGACGCCGGACTGCTCGCCCGCCGGATTCCACGGTCGCTGATCCGGGCCGTGGAATCGTCGTGAGCGGGACCATGCAGGGCCACGAGGTGGTTGCCGCGGTACACGCCGAGGTACTCGACCTTCTCGACGGCGGTGCTGGAGCGGCCTCGGCCGTGGAGGCGGCCGTGGCGCGCCGGGAACCTCTTCTGGGTCCGGCCGCACGCTCCTCGCTCGTCCAGGCGGTCCTCTCCAGAATCTCCGGCATGGGGTCGCTCGAGGCTCTGTTCGCCGACGGCGGCGTGACAGAGGTGATGGTCAACGGACCGGGCATCGTGTTCGTGGAGAGGTATGGACGCCTCGAGGAGACCGACGTCCGAGTTGACGCCGAGGAACTGGACCGTCTCGTCGAACGCATGGTCGCACCCACCGGGCGGCGGGTGGACCGGTCCAGCCCGTGGGCCGATGGACGCCTGCCGGATGGTTCCCGGGTGAACGTGGTGGTGCAACCGATTGCCCTGGACGGCCCGTACATCACGGTCCGCCGGTTCGGTGAGCGCCGGTTCACCATCGAGGACCTCTCAGAACCTCCCGTGGGGGTGGTCCTCCACCGTGCCGTCAGGGACAGGTGCAACGTGGTCGTCACCGGAGCGACCGGTTCCGGCAAGACCACCCTGCTGGGGGCGATGGCCTCGGCGGTCGGGTCGCACGAGCGACTCGTGACCGTGGAGGACGCCGCTGAGTTGAACATCGACAGGGTCCACGTGGTGCGGATGGAAGCCCGACCACCCAACTGCGAGGGGGTCGGGGAGGTCACCGTGCGGGACCTGGTCCGCAATGCGCTGCGTATGCGACCTGATCGGATCGTGGTCGGCGAGGTCCGTGGCGCCGAGGCGTTCGACATGTTGCAGGCCCTCAACACCGGACATGACGGCTCCCTGTCGACCTGTCATGCGAATGGTTCCGGAGACGCCCTGAGGAGGTTGGCGACCATGGTCCTGATGGCCTCTCCCGGGTTGTCGGTGGAGGTAGCCGATTCGCTCGTGGCCGGGAGCGTGGACGTCATCGTGCACATGGTCCGTGCCGGCGCCGAGCGTCGGGTGTCGGAGGTACTGGAGGTCCGTCCTCCCGGATCGGATCCTCCGGTACAGGCCCTCGTGGTCGGGGGCCGGGTTCTCCCGGCTGCTGCCAGCGGCGCAGATGGGACGGACCGGTCGCGGTGGGGTAGGTGATCGCCGCCGTGTTGTCGGTTGCGACCGTTGGTTCGGTGGCTCTGGCCATCGTGGCGCCATCGGGCTCCGGCAGGTTGCCGGCGTCGGACGTACGCAGCCCCGTGTCGAAGCGACTGGCTGAGCGTCTCGGTCGGACCCCCCGACGGATCGATGCCGCCCTGCCCGGCCTCGTGGACGAGCTGGTCCGGTCACTCCAGTCGGGAGCCACCCTGTCGGGTGCCCTGGTGGAGGCCGCCTCGGTCCTTGGCCCGTTGTCCGAGGACCTCTCCTCGGTGGCCGACGATCTGGATTCCGGCGCCCAGGTCGGGGTGGCGCTGGGCCGCTGGGAGGAGCGTCGTCCCGGAACGCGGGTGGGCCAGCTCGTGGCCGCCGTGGGCCTGGCGCTCACCACCGGCGGCGAGCCGGCACGCCTCCTGGGACTCGTCGCCGAGTCGATCCGCGACGAACTGGAGGTGGCCGAGGAGGCCAGGGCGCTGGCTACCCAGGCGAGGGCATCGGCTGGCGTGGTGGCGCTCGCACCCGTCGGATTCGCGGTGTTCGTGGCACCCGTGCGCGCTGGAGGATTCCTGGGTTCTGGCGCCGGCATAGCGGTCGTGGTGGTCGGCCTGCTGCTCGATGCCGTAGGTCTCTGGTGGATGTGGCGGCTGACCGGACCCTCGAGGTGAGGGCGGTCCCGTGGGCCTGGGGCCTGGTTGTCCTGATCGGTGCCGCCCGGGTGGCCAGCGCCACCCTCCGACCCACCCGGGACCCGGTCCGTCGACGCCGCACACCGGGGCCGGTGGATCGCCTTGGTCGGGTGGTCCGCCGGAAGCTGGGACGCGCATCGGATGCCGACGGTGACCGTAGGGCCGGATGGGCGGTTCTGGTCGGCCCGGCACTGCTGCTGGTCCATCCGATCGCCGCCCTCCTCGTGGTGGGCGTACTGCTGGGCGTCCCGGCATGGCGTCGGTGGTCGTCGGAACGTCTGGCCCGCGAGGAACTCGTCGCCGAACTTCCATGGCTGGCTGGGCTGGTACGCCTGGGGGTCGGGGCCGGTCTGCCGGTCGGCCAGGCCCTCCACGAGGCGGCTTCGCGGACCAGCGGGCCGGCCTCGGAGGCGTTGGCCGATGCACTGGCGCGCACCCGGAGAGGGGCATCGCTGGCTGACGCGATCGAAGGCCTACGTCCGGTGCTGGGCGAGGAGGGCCGTCCCCTCGTGGCGGCGTTGGTCGCATCGGTCCGACATGGGGCACCGGTCGGTCCGGCACTCGAGGCGGCGGCTGTGGACCTGCGCACCCGTGCCCGGCGGAGGGCGGAGATCCGTGCCCGCAAGGTGCCGGTCCGGATGCTCTTCCCGCTGGTCACCTGCATCCTCCCGGCGTTCATCCTCCTCTCGGTCGTTCCGATGGTGGGGGGCGCCCTCCAGCAGCTCGGTCCCGGGCTCTGAGAACCGTCCGGGACACCTGATATCGGTCGCCGGCTCGGCACTGCGTCAACATCCCCCTCAGCTCCTCCCCTTCATCTCCTCCAGGAGGCTCCACATGCGAAGAATCCACATCCGACTGTTCGTGTTCGCCCAGGTTCGACTCGCCACCCTCGACGACCGCGGTCAGACAACGGCTGAGTACGTGCTCCTGATCCTGGGGGCGGCCACGATCGCCATCCTGGTGACCAGCTGGGCCTCGGGTACCGACAAGGTCGGGCGTCTGTTCGACCGGGTCCTGAACTCCCTGATCACCAAGGTCGGGTGACCGCGCATGGGCGAAGGGCGGGTCGGCGCGACGACAGGGGCCAGGCCACCGTCGAGGTGGCCCTGATGCTCCCCGTGCTCGTCATCCTGGCAATGGCCCTTGTGCAGGTGGGCCTCGTTGCGCGCACCACGGTGCTGGTCCACCACGCTGCCCGGGAGGGGGCGCGGGCCGCCGCTGTGGGTGGATCGATGCGGGAGGTGGAGGATGCGGTTATCGGATCCAGCGGCCTGCTCCTGCCGGATACGGAGGTGGAGCGGGTCGTGGCGGGTGATCGTGTCACCGTGACGGTGCGGCACCTGGCGAGGACGGATGCTCCACTCATCGGTCCGATCCTGCCGGACGTGGTCCTGTCCGCCACGGTTTCGATGCGGCGCGAGCGTCGGGGCGGCCGACGATGTCGGGTCCAGCCGACGGTCGTCTACCGTTGGGGTCGTCCGGGGGTATACGGAGGGTGCGGGAGACAAGGTGCAGCTCGACGTCCACCGCTATCCACGTGACACCTGTGTCGTCCTGGCCGTGCTCGGTGACCTGGACCTGGCTGGTGCCCCCCGGTTGCGACAGGCGGTGGTCTCCGAGACCGCCACCGGCATCCGCCACCTGGTGCTCGACCTGACGGCGGTCGATTTCATCGACTCCACCGGGCTGGGTGTAGTGGTTGGTGCCCTCAGGCGATTGAGGGCGCATGACGCCGAACTCTCGCTCGTCTGCCCGGAGCCGAGGATCCGTCGTGTCTTCGAGATATGCGATCTGGACCGGGTCTTCACACTTCACGCCACGCTGGACGATGCGGTGCCGGCAGGTGGGTCGCAGTGAGCAGCGCTTCACGACCGGTGGGTTCCGTTGAGATTGCCGTGCCTCCCACGCCTGAGTACCTACAGGTGGTGCGGGCGATCGTGGGGGCCACCGCCGCCCTGGATGACCGGCTCCAGCCGGGCCGGGTGGCTGACGTCCGCCTGGTGGTGTCAGAGGCCGTGACCAATGCGATCAGGGCCCAGGCCACGGCCGGGGTCGCCGCCGCGATCGACGTGCGCTGTGACCTGGTGGGCGACAGGATCATCGTGGAGGTGGCAGACCATGGCCCGGGATTCGATCCGTCCGCCGTGCCCGACCTGCCGGAGGTGGAGACGCCGGAGCGCCTTCGCCACGAGTCGGGTCTGGGCGTCTCGCTGATGCACCAGTTGGCCGATTCAGCCCAGTTCGAAAGCGGGCCGGGTGGCACGATTGTGAAGCTCACGTTCGTCGTGGGGGATGCCTGAGCCAGGCGTCCGGGTGTCGATCGTCGGGGCCGGTCCCGAGGCCATCCGGTGGCATGGAGCAAGGTGACCACTACGGTTTCTTCCGGCCGAATCCGAACTGGATGGGACAGATGACAGGAAGGGAATCAGATACGGGCCTCACGTGGCTCGGCAGCGACCGAAAACTGGCGCGTACCGTTGGCCGTCCAATGGTGCGCTTCCTCGGCATCGAGGCCTCCGGGGGGATATTGCTCATGGTGGCCACGGTCGTTGCCCTCGTGTGGGCCAACTCGCCGTGGTCCGGCTCGTACTACGACTTCTGGCACACCGAGGTCAACCTGTCGGTCGGGGACGTGATCTCCCTAGAAGCCCACGGCCACCCACTCAACCTCGCGGAGTTCGTCAACGACGTCCTCATGGCGGTCTTCTTCTTCGTGGTGGGCCTCGAGATCAAGCGGGAGATGGTGGCCGGCGAGTTGCGACGACTCCGCGTCGCTGCGCTCCCCATCGTCGCAGCGCTCGGCGGCATGGTCGTACCCGCCCTCATCTACCTGGCGTTCAACCGTTCAGGTGCGGGCTCGACCGGCTGGGGCATCCCCATGGCGACAGACATCGCCTTCGCCGTCGGTGTCGTCTCGCTGCTGGGCCGGCGGGTGCCCACATCGCTGAAGGTCTTCCTCCTGAGCCTTGCCATCGTCGATGACATCGGAGCGATCCTCGTGATCGCCGTGTTCTACACCTCGGACCTGTCGATGGGCTGGTTGCTGGTGGGGGTGGCGACCATGGTCGCCGTGGTGGTGATGACCCGGGCGAAGGTCTGGTACACGCCCTTCTACTTCGTGCTCGGCGTCGTGCTCTGGTACGCCATGTTCCGCTCCGGGGTCCACACCACCATTGCAGGGGTGGCCATGGGCCTCATGGCCCCTGCCCGCCCCCTCCTGGACCGGACGGCCATGCCTCCGATCGAGCTGGTGAGGATGGACGCAGCGGACCTGCGGGATGCCAAGTTCCGCCTGAACGAATCGGTGTCAGTGGCTTCGAGGCTGGAGCACCTGCTCCATCCGGTGACGGGATTCGTGATCATCCCGGTGTTCGCCCTGGCCAACGCCGGTGTGGAGATCAGCGGGGAAACGCTGTCCAACGCCCTCACCTCGGACGTCACCCTGGGCATCGTCTTCGGCCTGGTGGTCGGCAAGATCATCGGGGTGTCGTTGTTCAGCCTCGTGGCGTTGCGCCTCGGGCTGGCGGTCCTGCCTGCCGGCACCACCCGCAGACACATCGTCGGAATCTCGGCCATTAGCGGCATCGGATTCACCGTCTCGCTCTTCGTCACCGGGCTGGCCTTGGATGCGGTCACCCTTCAGGACGAGGCCAAGGTGGGGATCCTGGCGGCTTCCATCGTGGCCGCAGCGATCGGCGTGCTCATCCTCAGGAGCGCACCGGTGCCGTACACCGGTGCAGGCCCCGAGGATGGACAGGCGCCGGGGAAGTCGTCGGATCCGATAGTTGATGCAACGGACCGGGAGCAGTCGAAGTGACCAGGGCCCTGGTGATCGTGGAGTCCCCGGCGAAAGCCAAGACCATTGCCGGCTACCTGGGCGACGGGTTCGTGGTGGAGTCCTCGATCGGCCACGTCCGTGACCTGCCCCAGCGGGCGTCGGACATTCCCGAGAGCCAGCGGGGAACCCCGTGGGCCAAGCTGGGGATCGACATCGAGAACGGTTTCGAGCCGTACTACGTGGTCAACGCTGACAAGAAGGAGCAGATCGCACGGTTGCGCCGCCTCCTGAAGGATGCCGACGAGCTGTATCTGGCCACGGATGAGGATCGCGAGGGTGAGGCCATTGCCTGGCACCTGCTGGAGCTCCTGAAGCCGAAGGTGCCGGTGAAGAGGATGGTCTTCCACGAGATCACCCCATCGGCGATAACCGATGCCCTTTCCCAGACCCGTGACGTGGACCGCAACCTGGTCGATGCCCAGGAGACCCGCAGGATCCTGGATCGCCTCTACGGATACGAGTTGTCACCCGTCCTGTGGCGGATGATCGGCAAGGGGCTTTCGGCCGGGCGGGTGCAGAGCGTGGCCACCCGGATCGTGGTCGAACGCGAGCGCGAGCGGATGGCGTTCATGGCCGCCGGCTACTGGGACCTCACAGCGATCGTCGACGGTGGCGATGGCGGGTCGTTCACCACCCGGTTGGTAGCCGTCGACGGCACCCGGGTCGCATCGGGTCGGGACTTCGGCGATGACGGCCGCCCCAGCCGTGATGACGTCATGGTGCTGGACGAGACCGCAGCAGGTGCACTCACCGCCGGTCTGGTCGGGCGCCCGCTGACCGTCGCCAGCGTGGAACCGAAGCCCTACCGACGTCGCCCGGCGGCACCGTTCATAACCTCGACCCTCCAGCAGGAGGCCGGTCGCAAGCTGCGCCTCTCGGCATCGCTGGCAATGCACGCCGCACAGGGGCTCTACCAGAAGGGCTACATCACCTACATGCGGACCGACAGCACCACGCTGTCAGACACCGCGGTGGCGGCGGCCCGGGCGGTGGTTCGCGAACGCTTCGGGGCCGACCACCTTCCGGATGCTCCACGTACGTACGCCAACAAGGTCCGCAACGCCCAGGAGGCCCATGAGGCGATCCGCCCGGCCGGTGACCGGTTCAGGCATCCGGACGAGGTGGCAGGTGAGGTGTCCAGGAGCGAGGCCCGGGTCTACGAGATGATCTGGCAGCGCACCGTGGCCTCCCAGATGACCGACGCCGTTGGTGAGACCGTCCGCATCACCCTGACCGCCGACGTCGGCCCCGACGGCGGCGACATCGCCTCAGCCGTCACGTTCTCGGCCAGCGGCACGGTGATCAGCCATCAGGGATTCCGTCGGGTCTACCGGGAGGACATGGACGAGCCGGAGGATGGCGACGACGAGCGGGTGCTCCCGGCACTGCCGGTCGGTGCGACGGTGGACGTGGTCGAGGTCCTACCCGAGGGCCACATGACGCAGCCGCCGGCCCGGTTCACCGAGGCTTCGCTGGTCAAGCGGATGGAGGAGTTCGGGGTGGGCCGACCTTCCACGTACGCCTCGATCATGGAGACCATCCAACGCAATTACGTCTTCAAGAAGGGTTCCGCCCTGGTTCCCACACTCAGTGCCTTCGCGGTTACCACGCTGCTGGAGGCCCACTTCCCCCGGCTCGTGGACTATGACTTCACGGCCGCCATGGAGCTGGACCTGGATCAGATCGCCAACGGCAACGCCGAGCGCGTGCCGTGGCTGGAGGCCTTCTACTTCGGCTCCGAGGACGACATCGGCCTCCACGCCAAGGTCACCACACGGCTCGGCGAGATCGACCCCAGGGGGGTCTCCACGGTGCCTCTCGGCGTCACCGATGACGGTCAGCCCGTGGTCGCCCGCTTCGGCAAGTTCGGGCCGTACGTGCAGGTGGGAGATGCCACCGCTTCGATACCCGACGACGTGCCTCCGGATGAACTGACGGTCGCCCGGGCGCTCGAGTTCCTGAACACGCCGACCGACAGGGAGCTGGGTACCGACCCTGAGACCGGCCAGGTGGTGGTTGCCCGTTCCGGCCGATTCGGGCCGTACGTGTCCCTCGGAAGGCTGCCCGACCGTCCGCGGCCCGGTTCCCCCGAGGCCCGGCTGATGTCTGTGCCGTGGAACCGCAAAGAGGTCAAGGTGGCCCTCGCGTATCTCCGTCTGGCCGCCGATCGGCTGGACTGGACGGGGGCCAAGCAACTGTTCGGCCTCCCGGGGAGCGGCATCGCCAAGGGGACGCGTGACCGGCTGGCCGACGCCGTCGACGGCGGGGCCACCGCACTCGTGGCGATGCGCGGGGCTGACGACCTGGGTGTGACGGGCAAGGCGCTGGCCGGCGTTCGTGCCATCGTGGACCTGGCGGACCGCATCTCCGTGGGTCCCGGCGCATCACCGGCCGAGGTCATGGAGTCGGCGCTGGAAGCCTCTGGCTACCTGGTCGGGTTGCAGTCCGACGACCGTAGCGAGGAGCGCCTGGCCAACCTCGAGTTGTTGTCAGAAGCCGCGGCGGGCTTCGCTGACGTGGCGTCGCTGCTCGACGAGCTGGACCGGCAGGCCGAAGCCGAAGAGGCGATCCGCCCGAGGACGGCATCGCTGTTCCAGACGATGACGCTCGAGCGCATCACGTTCGAGGATGCCATGCAGCTCCTCAGCCTGCCCCGGGTGGTCGGGGTGGATCCGGCCGACGGCGTGGAGATCACCGTCCAGAACGGCCGCTTCGGTCCGTACCTGCGTAAGGGTTCCGACAGTCGCAGCCTCGAGACCGAGGAGCAGTTGCTGACCATTGGCCTGGATGGCTGCCTCGCCGTCCTGGCCCAGCCGAAACGACGCGGCCGCACGGCTGCGAAGCCACCGTTGCGTGAGCTGGGGGTGGATCCGACGTCGGGCAGGCCGATCATCCTGAAGGACGGCAACTGGGGTCCGTACGTGACCGATGGCGAGCACAACGCTTCGCTGAAGCGCGGGGACGCCGTCGAGGAGCTGACCGATGAGCGTGCAGCGGAGCTGTTGGCCGAACGGCGGATGAAGGGCCCGGCCAAGAAGCGTCGTTGACGTGGCCGGGCCATCGACCCGCTACGGCGGTGCGGACCGGGTGGCGCCATCTGGGGGCATGCCACCCTCCCGTAGAGTGGCAGGGTGAGCGGATCGACCGGACCAGACTCGGCCGACCGCCGGGAGGATCAGGTTCCCGGCGATGAGTTCACGCCGTTTCGGATCCTGGGCCGAGCCTCGGTGCTCCGGTCCCGATTGTTCATCACCCCGGCCTTCTACCGCCTCTGGCTGGCCCAGGTGGTCTCGGCCACCGGGGACTGGTTGGGCCTACTGGCCATCTCCATCCTCGCCATTCGGCTGGGTTCCGGGAACGAGGGCGCCGCCCTGAGCCTTGTCCTGGCCGCCCGGATCGTGCCCGGTTTCTTCTTCGGGCCGGTGGCGGGCGTGCTCGTCGACCGCTGGGATCGCAAGAAGACGATGGTGACGTGTGACATGGGCAGGGCCATGGTCATGCTGGCGCTCCCGTTCGTGGACACCCTGATCGGGTTGTTCCTCGCCTCGCTGCTCCTCGAGGCGTTCACGATGCTGTGGGGCCCGGCCAAGGAGGCTTCGGTCCCGCACGTGGTCCCGGCCGAGTCGTTGGCCTCAGCCAACTCACTGTCGCTGCTCGCCGCCTACGGGACCTTCCCTGTGGGCGCCGGGCTGATGGCCCTCTTCGGACGGTTGTCGACCGCACTCTTCGACTCGTCCTGGGCCGACTACGTGAACCTCGACGACATGGGGCTGGCCTTCTATGCCAATGCCGTGTCGTTCCTGGTGACCGGATACCTGATCTTCACCCTCGCCCTGCCGAAGCGCCCGCGGGCCGAACGTGAGAAGGCGAAGGGACACCGCGCCGCCCTTGCCCATCCGATAGCCGAGCTCCGTGAGGGTTGGCGGTTCGTCTTCGTGAACCCTGTGGTGAGAACGGTGAACATGGGTCTGGCCACGGGGCTGATAGGTGGCGGGATGCTGGTGCCGTTGGGCGCCATCTACGCCGACGAGGTACTGGGCGCCGGGAAGTCCGGTCTCGGCGTGCTGATCACGGCGCTCGGCCTGGGTGTGGCGGCCGGGGTGGGGCTCGTGTCGTGGCTCCAGCGACGCCTCGACAAGGCCAGGGCGTTCACCTGGTCGCTGGTCGGTGCCGGTGTGTTCCTGGGCCTGGCAGCGTCCATCAGCCAGGTGCACCTCTCCACGGCAATGGTGTTCGGCATCGGGATCTGCGCCGGTTCGGTCTACGTACTCGGATTCACCCTGCTGCACGAGAACGTGGACGACCAGTTGCGGGGTCGGATCTTCTCCACGTTCTACGTCCTGGTCCGTGCCTGCGTCCTCCTGGCCCTGGTGGTCGGGCCTTTGATGGAGGACCTCCTGGACAGGCTTTCCAGCGTCTTGTGGGACCGCCACATCGAGGTGTTCGGTCTGGGGATATACGTGCCCGGTGTGCGTCTCACGCTCTGGTTGGCCGCCCTGATAATCCTGGCCTCCGGCGGCGTGGCCGTTGTTTCGTTGAGGGCCGGTGAGCTCGGGAACCCGGGGTCGCAGGGCAACACCGGGGAGGCACCGTGACCGGGCGTTTCATCGCTGTAGAGGGTGCCGATGGCACAGGCAAAAGTACGCAGGCCCGACTGCTGGCGGAACGGATGGGGGCATTGTTCACACGTGAGCCCGGTGGCACGCCGCTGGGCGAACGGATCAGGGACCTGGTCCTGGATCCTTCCGGGGATCCGCCGGTGGACCGTGCCGAGGCACTGCTGATGGCTGCGGCGCGCGCCCAGCATGTGGCCGAGGTGGTGGAACCGGCGTTGTCCGCCGGACGTGACGTCGTGTCCGACAGGTACGTGGCATCGTCGGTGGCATACCAGGGCCACGGACGTGGTCTGGGGGCCGAGGCCGTCATGGCGGTGAACCGCTTCGCCACTAATGGCCTGCAACCCGACCTCGTGGTCCTGATCACGGTTGACATCCGGGTGGCGGTCCGGCGCCTCGGAGAGGACCTGGACAGGATCGAGCGGGCCGGCGATGCCTTCCAGGTCGCTGTGGTGGCCGCCTACTCGGAGATGGCGGCCCAGGATCCGGACAGGTGGCTTGTGGTCGACGGCAACGGCACGGTCGCCGAGGTGGCCGCCAGGGTGGCCGCAGCGGTCGAGGGCCGATTGTGATGACAGGCCCACGATGAATGACGAGGCCCTCTGGGCGACCGTGCTCGGACAGGAGGCGGCTATCTCGCTGCTGCGGGCCGCCCTTGCCGCCCCGGTACATGCGTTCCTCTTCGTGGGCCCACCGGGTGCCGGCCGGGCCGAGGCGGCCCGGGCCTTCGCCGGGGCGCTTTTCGCCGGGAACGGATCGGACGGCGAGCCTGATGTCGAAGCAGCGGCACGCCATCGTCGTCTCGCCGCCGCTGGCCAGCACCCGGACCTGGTCCGTGTGGAGCCCGATGGTCGCTCCCTCCTGGTGGCTGACACGGAGAGGATCACCACGGAGGGTTGGCGGTCCCCGGTGGAGGCACGTCGCAAGGTGATCGTGGTCGACCGCTTCGACACCGCCGAGCCCGAGGCGGCGGCGAGCCTGCTCAAGACCATCGAGGAACCGCCGGCCACGACGACGTTCGTGCTGCTGGCCGAAGAGGTGCCCGCCGAGCACGTCACCATCGCATCGCGCTGCTTCCGGGTGGACTTCCCACCATTGGCCGACGAGGTGGTGGCCGCCGCCATGGTCGCTGAAGGGATGGACGCCGACCGTGCAGCGGTGCTCGCGGAGGCGGCTGCCGGAAGCATCGAGCGCGCGCGCCTGCTGGCTGAGGACCCGGCCCTCCACGGCCGGCGCAACGCCTGGCACAGCGTGCCGTCCCGACTGGATGGTTCCGGGGCGGCGGTGGCTGTCATCGTCGAGGAGCTGAGGGCGATGATCGACGGGGCACAGGCACCGCTGGTGGCACGTCACGCCGATGAGATAGCGGTCGTGGCCGAGCGCGAGGAGGCATTCGGCTCACGTGGCTCCGGTCGTAGTGAACTGGTGGGGCGTCAGAAACGCGAGCTGCGAAGACTGCGCGATGACGAGCTCAGGTTCGGCCTGGCCACCTTGAGCCGCGTCTACCGGGATTCGGCCCTGGCGGCCAGCGAGGCCGACCTGCCGGTGGAGTCAGCGGTGGATGCGACGGCCCGGATAACCAGCGCCACAGGCGACCTGGTCAGGAACCCCAATGAGACGCTGCTGCTCCAGGCCCTCTTCCTGGACCTGCCGACAGCCTGGGCCACACGGGGTTGAGCCGCCCGGACCTATTCAGGGGTGACGTAGGCGGCGGTCAGTCCACCGTCCACGCTCAGGTCGGTTCCGGTCACGTAGGAGGACTCGTCAGATGCCAGCCAGAGGGCAGCGTCTGCGATCTCGCGGGCTTCCCCGAAGCGGCCCATCGGTACGTGCACCAGGCGCCGTTGTCGTTTCTCCTCGGTGTCCAGGAAGGACATCAGCAGCTCGGTGCGCAGCGGTCCGGGGCAGATGGAGTTGACCCGGATGCCCTCCCTGGCGTGGACCACAGCCAGCTCGCGTGTCATGGCGAGCACGCCGCCCTTGGAGGCGGTGTAGGCAAGCTGTGGTGTGGCAGCGCCGACCAGGGCCACGAAGCTGGCCGTGTTGATGATGCTTCCGCCGCCGGAGCGACGCAGGGCCGGGATGCCGTGGCGACAGCCGAACCAGACGCCCTTGAGGTTTATCGACATGGTCAGGTCCCAGACGGCCTCCTCGGTGGCCTCGGCGTCGCCGTCGCCGGGGTGCATGATCCCGGCATTGTTGAACAGCACGTCGAGTCGACCGAACGCCTCCTCGGTGGCTGCAATGGCGGTGGCCACGTCGGTCTCGACCGATACGTCGGCTGCCAGGGCAATGGCCTCGCCGCCAGCGCCGGTTATCTCGTCCACGACGTGCTGTGACCCGTCGAAGTTCACGTCCACGGCGGCGACGCGGGCTCCCTCGGTAGCGAAGAGGAGGGCGCTCTCGCGGCCGATCCCGGATGCTGCACCGGTTATGAACGCCACCTTCCCGGCGAGGCGGCCACCCGATGGGTGATCTGTCGTCATGGCCTGCAGCCCCGGAATTTGTCTCCGACGGGTTCTTGCGGTCGTTCGGCCCCTGACGTAGTGGCCGGGTCCCGGGGGGTCGGGACCCGGGAGGTCTGTAGGGGGTGGGTCATGGCGGTGAGCCTGCCACACCGACCCGACACGGTGGGCCGACGGGTGGCCGTCGTGGTCGAAGCCCGCCTGTTCTGAAAGGCTCGGCCCATGACCGATGTCGAGGTCCGCCAGAACGCCAGCAGCATCGTGAGGGGCGCATGCCACCACGACTGTCCTGACACCTGTGCATGGGAGGTGACCGTCGAGGGCGGTCGTGCCGTCCAGCTCCGTGGTGTTGCCGACCACCCGTTCACGGCCGGCGAACTCTGCCCGAAGGTCAACCGCTACCTGGACCGCGTCTACCACCCCGACAGGATCCTGCGTCCACTCCGTCGAGTTCCCGGTAGTCGCAAGGGCGAGGCCTGTTTCGAGACGATCACCTGGGAGGAGGCGATCGCTGAGATCGCTGAACGCCTCACGTCGGCCATCAGCCGTCACGGGCCCGAAACCGTCCTGCCGTATTCGTTCGCCGGCACCCAGGGTCTGGTGCAGATGGGGGTCATGTCCCAGCGGTTCTTCGACGCCATGGGAGCGACGCGGGTACACCGCCACCTCTGCGGGGTGACGGCCTGGCTGGGGGCGGCCGACGTGCACGGCGTGCCGCTGGGCATGGATCCCGAGGACCTTCGACATTCACGCACGATCCTGCTCTGGGGTACGAACACGCTGGTCACCAACCGGCACCTCTGGCCCACCATCGAGGCGGCACGGGCCGATGGTGCCGTGGTCGTCGTGGTGGATCCGGTCCGGACCACGACCGCCGAGCGGGCCGACCGCCACGTGCAGCTGCGACCGGGTTCCGACGTGGCCCTGGTGCTCGGCATGCTCCACGTCATCGACCGCGACGGTCTCGTGGACCGGGCATTCCTGGATGACCACACCACCGGCTCGGACGAACTCCTGGCCGATGCCCGACGGGTTGACCTGGACGCCACTGCCACGATCACAGGGGTCGACGTGGCCACCATCGAGTGGCTGGCCACCACCTTCGCCAGTCGGCGGCCGGCCGCCGTACGGGTACTGGTGGGCCTTGAGCACCGCCAGCACGGCCAGGAGGCCCATCGGGCGCTCGCCATGCTGCCGGCGGTGACGGGCGCGTGGCGAGAGCGCGGCGGCGGTCTCTGCCGGTCGACACAGCAGTACTTCGACAGCGTCCTGGTGGATCCGGTGCCGAGGCGGGTACACGGGCAGCCGCCCCGTGTGGTCAACATGGCCGCACTGGGCGAGGTGCTGACCGATCCGGATCTGGACCCGCCTATCACCGCCATGATCGTCCACAACTGCAACCCGGCGACCATCACCCCGGACCAGAACCGAGTGCTGGCCGGGCTGGCCAGGGATGACCTGTTCACCGTCGTCATGGAACAGGCCATGACGGACACGGCCCGGTACGCCGACCTGGTGCTACCGGCCACCACACAGGTGGAGCACCTGGACCTCATGAACGCGTGGGGCCACATGTACCTGTCCCTGAACCGTCCGGCCATTGCGCCGGTCGGTGAGGCGCTGCCGAACACGGAGGTGTTCCGGCGGTTGGCCGTCGCTCTGGACCTTGAGGGTCCGGGCCTGGCTGACGACGACGAGACGATCGTCCGCCAACTGCTGGACTCGGATCATCCCTGGCTGGACGGCATCGACCTGGAGAGCCTCGACATCGACGGGTGGGTGCGCCTGAAGGTTCCGGAGGGTTTCAGTCCTCCGATGGATGGAGCCACCACCACGCCTGACGGTCGGTTGGCCCTCGGCCACCTGGAGTACCTGCCCGGCGACGAGACACCTGACGGCGATGCCGGCCTGGCGGCGAGGTACCCCCTCGGCCTCCTGACCCGCAAGCAGCACGTCAGGTTCCTGAACAGCCACTACGGCGGGTTCGCGGACCACCTACCGGCCGCCGGCGAGCCGTTCCTGGACATCCATCCTGATGACGCCGGGCTCCGCGGAATCATCGACGGGGCTACGGTCCGGATCTTCAACGACAGGGGGTCGGTCGAGATGCGTGCTGCCGTGGTGGACCGCGTGCAGCCGGGACTGGTGACCATGCCCTTCGGTTGGTGGGCGAACGCCACCTCCGGTGGAAGGGGAGCCAACGCCCTGACCAACCCGAGCCTCGGCCGCAAGGTCGGTTCGGCGTCATTCCACGACACCCTGGTCCAGGTGGAGAAGGCGGGGTCATGAGCACCACTGTCACCATCACCGGAACGGGTACGCCCATCCCCACACCGGATCGCGCCGGGCCGGGCGTCCTGGTCAGCTACCGGTCCGATGGTTCCAGGATGGACCTGCTGTTCGACGCCGGTCGGTCGACGGTGATGCGTCTGATGGGTGCCGGTTCAGGCCCCGGGAACCTTGACGCCGTTTTCCTGACACACCACCATTCCGACCACCTGGTGGGCCTCGACGACGTGCTCCTGACCAGATGGGTCATGGATCGGGAGCAGGACCTTGCGCCCCTGCCGGTGGTGGCACCAGATGGACCCTGCATTCCGTTCGTGGAGGGTCTGGGTGATCGGTGGGCCGATGACCTGGAGGTGCGGTCCGCCCACTCCGGGCGCAGCAGCGGACCGTCCGTGCTTACGACGGCCTTCGCATACCCGGACGTGCCGACCGAGGTGTGGCGGTCAGGTGGCGTGAGCGTGCTTGCCGGACAGGTACGCCACGAGCCGGTCCATCCGGCGGTGGGCTACCGGATCCAGACGCCCGACGGGGTTGTGGTGATATCCGGGGACACCCTGGTGTGTGACGAGGTGGCGGACCTGGCTGTCGGCGCCGATGTGCTGGTCTACGAGGCCATGCGGTTCTCCGAGATCCGGAAGGTTCCCGAACACCGCCGGTTCATCCTCGACTACCACGCCGACACGGTCCTGATCGGTGCGCAGGCCGAGGCGCTCGGCGTGCCGACGCTGGTCCTGACCCACCTGATCCCGGCGCCGGCGTCCGACGCCGAGGAGCAGGCGTTCGTGGACGATGTGCGGTCCGGCGGTTACACGGGCGAGGTGGTCGTGGCCAGGGACCTCACGTCGGTGACCCTGCCCTGACGGGACCCGGCTCCCGTGGCGCTGCGACCCGACCTGGCGGCGGGCTGAGCCCGGGTCACCGGTCGTGGAGGACGAAACGGATCCGCTTGAAGCCCTTTCCCTTCGACTCGGTCTTGACGACCTCCAGGCGACCGACCTGGCCGGTGGACGAGACGTGGGTGCCGCCATCGGCCTGCCTGTCCAGGCCGACGATGTCGACGATGCGGATTTCGGACACCGATTCCGGGACCAGGTTCACCTTGGTCCGGATGAGGTCACGGTCCAGCACGGCGTCGTCCCTGGAAATGAACGACACCTCGATCGGCCGGTCGGCTGCGATCTCGATGTTGCAGAGGGCTTCTATCTCGGTGGCGAAGCCTTCCGGGAGCTGGTCCACCTCGAAGTCCATGCGTCCTGAGAGGGCATCCATGTTGCCTCCGGTCACCACCCGCTTCCAGTCCCTCCACATCACCCCGCAGAGGATGTGCATGGCGGTGTGCGTGCGCATCATGTGCCTTCGCCGGGCGCCGTCGAGAACGCCGGTGACGGTCGTGGCGACCTGGGGTGCCGGGCCGGCCAGGGTGTGGAGCACCCTGTTGTCGACGGTCCGCACGTCGAGGACCGCCGCCGCTCCGGTGGCCCACTCCAGGTGTCCGGTGTCGTGTGGCTGGCCGCCGCTGGTGGCGTAGAAGGCGGTCCTGTCCAACTCCACCCGGTCCCCGTCGACGGACACGACGGTGGCATCGAACGAACGCAGGTCGGCATCGGTCAGGTAGAGGCGGTCCGTCATGGCCTGGCCTCCCAGTCAGCGGGCCTGGTGCCGCTCACGGCGACACGCAGCTCGCCGTCCACCACCTGCCAGTCCAACTGCGCCAGACCGTGGCCGTCGGGTGGCCATGTGGTCGTCGGATCACAGGAGTCCACGAAGACCGACGAGGCACCGTCCCACCGGGCCAGGCAGGTCTGTCCGTCGCTGGTTGGCGGCACGGTGGCGAAGAAGGCGGCCCAGCCGGTGGACGGGTCGTCGCCTGCGTGGGTCAGCCAGAGCGGCCGATCCCGGCCTGCCAGATCGGGGAACGGCACCGGGCCGTTGTCGGCGATCTCGGCGGAGAGGCGGGCAGCATCCATGCCCCTGAAGTCGGCGTCGCCCAGCTTCACCTCGACGAGACTGGTCGAGCCGGCCAGCCAGAGCATTAACACCAGGGTGCCCACGGCGCCGGCAAGGCCCATGACCGCTATGGCAAGGGCGCGCCTGACGTCGATTCGTACTCCCCGGGCGACGGTCATGGCCTGCATGGCTCCCTTCGGACACCGGCCCCGGATGTGTCGGAAACCCGTGCCACGGTTCGGCCCGCTGGGTAGGTCCCATGGGGGCGCTGCCTAGTATCGCAAGAGTCGGGATCCGGATGTCAACCGGGCCGGCTGGCGGCCAGTGACCGGTTCCGATCGGCAGGAGGATGACAGGTGGATCTGTTCGAATACCAGGGCAAGCAGTTCTTCGCCCGGTACGGGATGCCCGTGTCGCCAGGTGAGATCGCCTTCAACGTCGAGGAGGCCGTGGCCGCAGCCGAGCGCATCGGTTTGCCTGTGATGGTCAAGGCGCAGGTCCACACCGGTGGCCGGGGCAAGGCCGGAGGCGTGAAGTTCGCCGCCACGATCGACGACGTCCGCGAGCACGCGGCCAACATCCTGGGCCTGGACATCGGCGGGCACGTGGTGGGACGGGTGTGGATCGAGCTGGCGTCGGACATCGCCGAGGAGTACTACGCCTCGTTCACCCTCGACCGTTCGGCAGGCAAACACCTCGGGATGCTCTCGGCGGAGGGTGGCGTGGAGATCGAGACGGTTGCGGACGAGAACCCGGATGCCATTGCCAAGATCTGGATCGACCCGGTGGACGGCCTCGACGAGGCGACGGCCCGGGCCTGGGTAGCTGCGGCGAACCTGCCGGAGGCTGCGGTCGCGGGCACGGTGGACATCGTCCAGAAGCTCTACACGGCCTACGTGGAAGGCGACGCCGACCTGGTGGAGATCAACCCGCTCATCCTCACACCGGACGGCCGTGTCCACGTGCTTGACGCCAAGGTCACGCTTGACGGCAGCGCCGTGTTCCGCCATGAGGAATATGCGGAGTTCGACGAGACCCAGACCCGCGACGAGCGCGAGACGGCAGCCCATGCCCGTGGCCTCCAGTACGTCGGCCTGGATGGTTCGGTGGGTGTGATCGCCAACGGCGCCGGGCTGGCCATGTCCACGGTGGACGTGGTCAACCAGGTGGGCGGCAGCCCGGCCAACTTCCTTGACATCGGCGGCGGCGCCAATGCCGACGTCATGGCCGGCGCCCTTGAGGTCATCAACAACGACCCGGCGGTGCGGTCCATCTTCATCAACATCTTCGGCGGCATCACCCGTGGCGAGGAGGTCGCCAACGGCATCATCGGAGCCCTCGAACGGGTCCGTATCGATGCTCCGATCGTGATCCGACTCGACGGCACCAACGCCGACGAGGGTCGGGCCATCCTGGAGCCGTATCTCTCCGACACCCTTCAGATGGCCCCGACGATGCTGGAGGCGGCCCGCAGGGCCGTTTACCTGGCAGCGTCAGCGGGCACCGATGAGAACCGGGAGGCCTGAGCCATGAGCATCTTCGTCGACTCCGACACGTTGGTCGTCTACCAGGGCCTGACCGGTAGCCAGGGCAGCTACTACGGCCTGTTGAACCGGGAGTACGGCACGCAGGTGGTGGCCGGCACCAACCCCAGAAAGGCCGGCACGGACGTTGACGGCATCCCCGTCTACGCCTCGGTCGCCGAGGCGGTCGCCGAGACCGGGGCTACGGCCTCGTGCATATTCATCCCGGCACCGGGCGTGCATGCCGCGGTGATGGAGGCCGCCCGTGGTGGCGTGGAGTTCATCGTGGCGATCACAGAGGGCGTACCCGCCCATGACGAGGCCGACCTCTACAACCGGCTTCGCCGGGAGTTCCCCGACGTGCGGCTACTCGGCCCCAACTGCCCGGGGATCATCTCTCCGGGCCAGTGCAACATCGGCATCACCGCCGGCCACATCGCCCTTCCCGGCGGCCCCGTGGGCATCGTCAGCCGGTCCGGCACGCTCACCTACCAGGCGTTGTACGAGCTGAAGGAGAAGGGCATCGGCTGCACGACGTGTGTCGGTATCGGCGGTGACCCCGTGCCGGGCACCTCGTTCATCGACTGCCTGGCTGCGTTCGAGGCTGATCCGGAGACGAAGGCCGTGATGATGATCGGTGAGATCGGAGGGTCCGCCGAGGAGGAGGCCGCCGAGTTCATCGCCAACCACATGACCAAGCCCGTTTCGGCATACGTCGCCGGCGTGACCGCCCCACCCGGAAAGAAGATGGGCCATGCCGGTGCCATTGTCTCCGGAGGTCGGGGAACCGCCGCCGCCAAGATGGATGCGCTGCGCGCCGCCGGTGTGAGGATCGGCCTGAACCCGACCGAAGCCGGTGAGCACATGGCTGACATCGTCGCAGGTCTGGGTTGACGGAACCGCCAGAAGGGGCCGCTGGTACGGTCGCCACCATGTCGCTGGCGGTGCTGGTCTCGGGTACGGGTTCGATTCTGGACGCCATGGTGGCAGCCGGCCTTCCGGTCGCCCTGGTCGTCTCAGACCGTCCGTGCCCGGCCATTGCGCTGGCTGCCGACCACGACATCGAGGCGGTCGTCGTTCGCCGGGATTCCTTCGGTTCGGACTTCGACCGGGACGCCTACACGGTGCGCCTGACGGAGCTCCTGGTCGACCGGGGGGTGTCGGTGGTAGCCATGGCTGGGTTCGGCACGATCCTCGGCCAGCCGGTCTACGACCGCTTCGCCGGGCAGATCCTGAACACCCATCCCGCCCTGCTGCCTGCCTTCCCCGGTTGGCACGCGGTCCGCGATGCCCTCGCCCACGGCGTCTCGGTGACGGGCTGCACCGTGCATCTGGCGACCCTCGAGGTAGATGCAGGTCCGATCCTCGCCCAGGAGCCGGTCGATGTCCGCTCCGACGATGACGAGGCCAGCCTCCACGAGCGCATCAAGACCGTTGAGCGGCGCCTCTACGTGGAAACCATCCGTTCGGTCCTGGCTGGGGAGCCGACGGCTACTGCCCCACCAGTTCCTGCCGGTGCCTCCGAAGGAGTCTGCAGATGAGTACGTCCACACCTCGCCGGGCCCTGCTGTCCGTCTACGACAAGACGGGGATCGTGGACCTCGCCCGCTCCCTGGAAGGCCTGGGGTGGGAGCTGATCTCGAGCGGTGGGACGGCGCTGGAGCTGACGGCCGAGGGCATTGCGGTGACGGAGGTGGCCGAGATCACGCAGGCCCCGGAAATGCTGGGCGGTCGGGTCAAGACCCTCCACCCGGCGGTCCACGGCGGGATCCTGGCGGATCGGTCCGATCCATCGCACATGGCCGACCTGGCCGAGCGTGGGATCTCTCCCATCGACCTGGTGGTGGGAAACCTCTACCCGTTCACCTCCGATCGGGGCATCGAGCTGATCGACATCGGGGGTCCGGCCATGGTCCGCGCAGCGGCCAAGAACCACGCACACGTGGGCGTGCTGGTGGATCCGGCGGACTACGGGCCTGTCGTTCACGAACTCAGGGCCGATGGCTGGCTGGGGGATGCCACCCGTCGCCGCCTTGCCCGGAAGGCGTTCGCCCACACGGTGGCCTACGACGCGGCGATCGTGGCCTGGTTCGATGCCGATCCCGCTTCGGGTCATGCCGATGATCCCCTCAAGCCCTCGATGCACCTGTCCCTGGAACGGGTGCAGGACCTCCGCTACGGCGAGAACCCCCACCAGGTTGGTGCCCGGTACCGGGCGGTAGGAACAACGGGGTGGTGGGACACCGCCGTGGTCCACGGCGGGAAGGCCATGTCGTACCTGAACCTCTTTGACACCGAGGCCGCATGGCGCCTCGTGCACCGTCTGGGCGACGAGCCGTGTGCCGTGGTCGTGAAGCACGCCAACCCGTGTGGGGCGGCGGTCGGCTCCGACATCGCCGAGGCGTACCTGGCAGCGCATGAATGCGATCCGGTGTCGGCATTCGGGGGGATCGTGGCGGTGAACCGCCCCGTCACCATGGCGATGGCCGAGGCTCTGTCCGAGGTGTTCACCGAGGTGGTAGTGGCACCGGCCTACGAGGCTGACGCCCTGGTGCATCTGCAGGCAAGGAAGAACCTCCGGATACTGGAGGCCGCCGGACCCACCTGGCCCGAGTTGGATATCAGGGGGATCGATGGCGGGCTGCTGGTCCAGACAGCGGATCGCCTCATTGCCGAGCCGTCCACCTGGCGGGTGGTGACCGACCGGGAACCCACGGAGTCGGAGTGGTCGGACCTGGAGTTCGCGTGGCGCGTCGCGGCGCGGGTGAACTCGAACACGATCGTGCTGGTGAAGGACCGCCGTGCCGTGGGGATCGGTGCCGGCCAACAGAACCGCCGTGACGCCGGACGAATCGCTGCTGAGAAGGCCGCCGGTCGGGCCAGGGGTGGGGCCTGTGCCAGCGACGCCTTCTTCCCGTTCACCGATGGTCTGGACGCAGCCGCCGAGGCTGGCGCTACGGCGGTGGTCCAGCCGGGTGGGTCGATGCGTGACGATGAGGTGATCGCCGCTGCGAACGCCCACGGCATGGCAATGGTGCTGACGGGTGAACGCCACTTCCGGCACTGAGAAGCGGGCCGTTCGACAGGCTCCGGACGTCCGATAGCGTCGCCGACATGAGCGCACAACTTCTCGAAGGTGGACCGGTCGCAGAGGCCGTCCTGGATGATGTCAGGGCCCGGGTGGCCGCCCTCAAGGCCATCGGCGTGACGCCAGGCCTGGGCACAATCCTCGTCGGCGATGACGGCGCCAGTACCGGCTACGTCCGCAAGAAGCACGAAACCTGCGAGTCGGTGGGCCTCGCCTCCAGCCACATCCAGGTCCAGGCCGGCGACCCCCCGGCAGCTCTGGACGAGGCCGTTGCCGCCTTCAACGAGGACCCGTCGGTACACGCGTACATCATCCAGCACCCGGTCGCTGACGGTTTCGACTTCAATGCCGCCCTGTCCGCCATGGACCCCGGCAAGGACGCTGACGGCCTCCACCCGACGAACCTGGGCAGGCTGGTCCTTCAGGAGGACGGGCCGGTGCCGTGTACACCGGCCGGGATCCAGGCCATCTTCGTCCACTACGACATTGAGATAAGCGGCAAGCACGTGGTCGTGATCGGCCGCGGCCCGACGTTGGGCAGGCCGTTGGCCCTGCTGCTGACCACCAAGGCTCCCGGCGCCAACGCAGCGGTGACCGTCGTGCACTCGGCTGTTCCGGACCTGGCGGACCTGACCCGTGAGGCCGACATCGTCGTGGCAGCCCTTGGTGTGCCGTCCTTCGTGAAGCCCGAGATGGTGAAGCCCGGGGCGGTCGTGGTGAGCGGGGGCATCTCCTGGGAGGGCCGCCGACTGCTGGCCGATGTCGACGAGTCGGTCGGCGAGGTGGCGTCGTGGATCACTCCCCGTCTCGGTGGCGTTGGTCCGACGACGGTGGCCATGCTGCTGCGCAACACGGTCGAGGCGGCGGAGCGCTCCGTTTCCTAGTCGGGACAGGTGGGCTCCGGTTTCCCCGGCGGGCACCTCGCAGCCGAACTGGTTCCGGCCGCCCTCCGGATCACCTGATCTATCGCTGGATAGCGACCGCTAACGCCGGGCGTTCCACTGAATGCCGACGGGTCTGCAATCGGTAGGGTCGTGCCCATGGCAGAAAAGATCACCATGGGCACTGACGGTGTCCTGCACGTCCCGGACGATCCGATCATTCCGTTCATCGAGGGTGACGGCACCGGCGTGGATATCTGGCCGGCGGCTCGTCTCGTGCTTGACACCGCTGCGGCGAAGTACGGCCACACCATCGAGTGGAAAGAGGTACTCGCAGGTGAGAAGGCCTACAACGAGACGGGCGACTGGCTGCCACAGGAAACGGTCGAAACCTTCTCCGAATACCTGATCGGCATCAAGGGACCGTTGACCACCCCGATCGGTGGTGGCTTCCGGAGTCTCAACGTGGCCCTCCGCCAGATCCTCGACCTCTACGTCTGCCTGCGACCCGTCCGCTGGTTCAAGGGTGTGCCGTCGCCGGTGAAGCGCCCCGACCTGGTGGACATGGTGATCTTCCGCGAGAACACCGAGGACATCTATGCGGGCCTCGAGGTTGAGGCCATGACGCCCGATGCCCTGAAGCTCCGGGAGCTTCTGGAGGACGCATTCGGCTGGCGCATCGCCGAAGACGCCGGCATCGGCATCAAGACGATCTCCAAGACCGGCTCACAGCGGCTTCAGAGGGCCGCCATCCAGTACGCGGTGGACCGTGGCCTCCCCCGGATCCACTGGGTGCACAAGGGCAACATCATGAAGTTCACCGAGGGCGCATTCCAGAAGTGGGGTTACGAGCTGGTGCGTGAGGAGTTCTCCGACGTGGCCGTTGGCTGGGATGACTGTGGTGGCGACCCCGGAGACAGGATCCTCGTGCAGGACACCATTGCCGACATCGCCCTCCAGCAGGTGCTGACCAGGCCCGCGGAGTTCGATGTGATCGCCACCATGAACCTGAACGGCGACTACCTGTCAGATGCGCTGGCTGCACAGGTAGGCGGCATTGGCATAGCCCCCGGAGGCAACGCCAACTACGTCACCGGACATGGCATCTTCGAGGCGACCCACGGCACCGCCCCCCGCTATGCCGGCCAGGACAAGGTCAACCCCTCCTCGGTGATCCTCTCCGGTGCGCTCATGTTCGAGCACATCGGCTGGCAGGAGGCTGCTGACGACATCGTCCGTGGGATCGAGTCAGCGGTCGCCGACAGGATCGTGACCTACGACTTCGCCCGTCTGATGGATGACGCCACGGAGGTCAGGTGCTCGGAGTTCGCCTCGGCCGTCGCCGACCGGCTCTGAACTGAGTCCCCGGGAGCCGGTCATGTCGCAGCCCGGTGCAGGCCCGGCTGTCCCGTCGAGCGTTTTCAGGCGCGGCTGGCGGTTGATTCGACTATCGATACGGACCCATCCGCTGGCCCATGCCACCGCCATCATGGGCGCCAACGTGTTCGCCCTGGCCGTGGTGGGCTTCACCGTGGTCGTCGGTCGTGTCACGGACGAGGTGATCGTCCCGGGCCTGGATGGTGGTGGGGTGTCGCGCCGGTCGCTCCTGGTGGCGGTGGCCACGGTGGTGGGAATCGGCGTGGTGCGTGGCACATCGATCATGGTCCGCCGGTGGTTCAACATGCTGGCGATCGCCAGGACCCAACGAACATGGCGACTGGCCGTCACCGACAGGTTCCTGGACGCCCCGTTGGACTTCCACCGCTCGCGACCTGCCGGCCTCCTGCTCGCCCATGCCGATGCCGACGTGGAGGTGGCCACCGCCATGCTCATGCCGTTGGCGTTCTCCATGTCCGTGGTGCTGTTGGCTGTCGCCTCCCTGGTCAGCCTGCTGGTCGTCCATCCACTGTTCGCCTGCGTGGCGCTGTTGCTCTTCCCGACGTTGACGGTGCTGAACCGTCGCTTCACCAGTGCCGTGGAGGCACCGGCGGCGCTGGGCCAGGACGCTGTCGGGGTGCTCTCGGGCATCGCACACGAGAGCCTCGACGCGGTGATGGTCGTCAAGACCCTGGGGCGCGGCGGCGAAGAGGTGGACCGGTTCACCGAGGCGGCCAGGGAGCTCCGCGGGCACCGCCTGGACGTGGGTCGCCTCAGGAGCGGATACGCACCGGTCATCTACGCGCTGCCCAACCTCGGGATCCTCGTCCTGCTGGTCCTGGGCTCCTGGCTGGTGGGGCGGGGGTCGGTGTCGATTGGCGACGTGGTCAGGGCCATGTCCCTGTTCTCCATCCTGACCCTGCCAATGGAGATCCTCGGCTACATGTTCCAGGAGATGCCGCGCTCGGTGGTGGCCATGGATCGCATCAACCGCGTCCTGGCCGTCAGCCCCGAAGCCCGACCCGCCCCGGTGCCCGCCGTCGGCGAGCGGGTGGCAGTCGAGTTCGACTCGGTGGCATACGCGTACCAGCCGGTCGACAAGGGTGCGTCGCGGATGGGGGGAGCCAAGCAACCGGGCCCGCCACCGGTGCTTGCCGACCTTTCATTCCAGATCCAGCCCGGCGAGTCGGTTGCCATGGTCGGCGCCACCGGGTCGGGGAAGAGCACGATGGTCTCCCTGCTTTGCGGCCTCGTCCAGCCCACCACCGGTCGTGTGCTGCTCGGAGGCGTGGACGTCTCGGACCTGGGCCCGGACGGGGCAGCGGGGGTAGTGGCCCCGGTTCTCCAGGAGACATTCCTGTTCGCCGACACCGTGCGGGCCAACCTGACCCTGGGCCACGACATCTCGGCCGAGGAGATAGACGCCGCCCTGGAAACGGTGGCGGCAGACGGTTTCGTGGAGGCGCTTTCCGATGGGCTCGACACCGTGGTCGGAGAACGGGGGGCGACCCTGTCAGGCGGCCAGCGCCAGCGTCTCGCCATAGCCCGGGCCCTGCTTCGCCGCCCCCGTGTACTCGTGCTGGATGATTCCACGTCGGCCGTGGACCCGACCATCGAGGCCGGGATCCTCCGGAACCTGAGGGTCGCGCCAGGGACACGTCGGGCTGCATCGGATGCTGGCGTACCGACCCTCCTGGTCATTGCCCACCGGCTGGCCACGATCCGGATGGCGGACCGGGTGCTGTTCCTCGATGGTGGTCGTATCGCCGCTTCCGGTAGCCACGAGGAGTTGCTGGACGTGCCGGCCTACGCGGCCCTGGCCAGGGCATACGAGGAGGCCGGCCAGTGAGCGACGGGGACCTCGGTCGGGAGACGGAGACGGGTGACGGGATCGGGGCCGTGGGTGCTTTTGCAATCCTGCGGCGCGGAATGGCCGCCTCACCGGAACTGCGTAGCGGGATGGTCTTCACCGCCCTGATGGCCCTGGCCGTCGCTGGCTCCAAGCTGCTCGTCCCGCTCACCATCCAGGCGGTACTGGACGGGGCAATGACCCCGGACGGCGTGAGCATGGGCCGGGTCCTGGTCCTGTCGGGCGGGGCCGCCGTCCTGGTGATCGGCAGCATCCAGTTGGGCCGGGTCACCTACTTCCGTCTGGTCTCCATGGCGGAGAACGTGCTCTACGGCCTGCGGGTGCGCACCTTCGCGCACCTGCACCGGCTCAGCCTCGCTGAGCACACGGCGTCCAGCAAGGGTGTGATGACCGCGAGGGTGACCAGCGACGTGGAGACCCTCACCAGGTTCGCCCAGTGGGGTGCCGTGGCGTGGATCATCAACTCGGTCCAGATAGTCGCCGTACTCGTCATCATGTCTATCTATTCATGGCAGCTGACGTTGGTGACGCTCAGCCTGCACCTGCCCCTGATCCCGATACTGCGCTGGATGCAGCAGCGCCAGCTGATTGCCTACAACCTGCTTCGCAGCAGGGTCTCGGAGACCTTCGGGGTGATATCGGAGTCGGTGCACGGGGTGGAGGTCGTCCGCACCTACGGGTACCGCGAGCCGACCCGACACCGGGTCCGGTCCGCCGTGGACGCCCAGTACCGACAGCAATTGGTGGCAGCCAGGTACTTCTCGCTGGTGCTGCCGATCTCCGATGTCCTCGGGGTGGCTGCCATCGCCTCGGTCATCGGTGCCGGCGTCTGGTGGGGCGGAGCCTGGGGCGTGAGCTCCGGTGAGCTGGTGGCGTTCGTGTTCCTCTCGAACCTCCTGGTGGCTCCGATGACCGAACTGGGAGAGGTGCTGGACCAGACCCAGACGGCCCTGGCGGGGTGGTGGAAGATCCTGAACGTGCTGGACACCCCTGTTGAGGTGGTGGACCCCGTCGAGCCGCGCCCCGTTCCCGATGGAGCGCTGGAGGTGCGGGCCGAGGCCGTGGAGTTCTCGTACCGGACCGGAGGCCAGGTGCTCCGCGGGATCGACGTGGTGCTGCCGGCGGGCGCCTCCGTGGCGGTCGTGGGCGAGACCGGCTCGGGAAAGACCACCTTCGTGAAGCTGCTGGCCCGGCTGGCCGATCCGACGGCGGGTCGTGTCCTGGTAGGTGGCGTCGACCTGCGCGACGCATCGCCGGAGGATCGGCGGCGAGCCGTGCGGATGGTCCCCCAGGACGGCTTCCTGTTCGATACGACGATCAGGGCGAACATCGGGTTCGGTCGGGCCGGATCCGGCGATGACGACGTTGACGCTGCCATTGACATGCTCGGGCTGCGCGAGTGGGTGGAGCGCCTGCCAGATGGTCTCGAGACGATGGCCGGTGAGCGTGGCGAGGGGCTCTCGGTGGGTGAACGCCAGTTGGTGGCCCTGGCCAGGGCACAGCTGGGTGACCCGGGTCTCCTGATCCTCGACGAGGCCACGTCGGCGGTCGACCCCGAGACGGAGACCGCCCTCGAGCGTGCGCTGGAGCGCCTCGCTGTCGGCCGGACCACGGTCAGCGTTGCCCACCGGCTCTCAACGGCCGAGCGTTCCGACCTGGTGCTCGTGTTCGACGACGGTCGGATCGCCGAGAGGGGTACGCACGCCGAACTGTTGGAGAGCGGCGGCATCTACGCGGGTCTCCACGCCTCGTGGCTGGGCAACACCCGTACCGCCGGGATGCCCGGGACGCCCTAGGAGCCGACGATGGAGCCACGGGAGTCGCGCGAACCTCAGGACCGGATCGACCCGACGACTGGTCGAAGGGCCCGGGAGTGGGACCGGCTGGTCTCGGGACTACTGCCTGTCGGCATGCCCTGGCCTCCGGTCGGCCCGATCGTGGTCGTGTCCCCCCACCCGGACGACGAACTGTTGGCGGTCGGGGCCACCCTGGCTGCGGCATCCGATGCGGGGACGGAGATCACGATCGTGGCTGTCACCGATGGCGAGCTGTCCCATCCGCACCTGACCGACGGTGAACGCGATGGGCTGGTGGGCCTGCGCCTGGCAGAGACCGACAGTGCATATGCGGCGGCCGGGATCGTGGCCGTCCGCCACCGCCTGGGGCTTCCCGACGGTCGGGCCTCGGACCATGCGGGGCGCCTGGCCGGGCGGCTGGCCGACCTGCTTGCCGGCGCCGCCTGGTGCCTTGCTCCGTGGGAGTCCGATGGGCACCCTGACCATGATGTCTGTGGTCGGGTGGCCGGGGACACCTGCCGGGAGCTCGGGGTGCGGTTCGCCCGTTTCCCCGTCTGGTCCTGGAACTGGGATGATCCGTCGTCGCCGTCCATCCCGTTTGACTCGGCTGTGGCCTGGTCGTTCGGCGATGACCTGGCGGCCCGGAAGCAGGCCGGCATCGCCGCCTACTCGAGCCAGGTGCAGTCGGCCGACGGCCACAGGCCGGTCCTCCCCGCAGGGTTCCTGGAGCACTTCGCCCGATCCTCTGAGGTATTCCTTCCGTTCTCCGGCTGAGCCGCGCGTCACGCCCCCGCGCTGGGGCACCCGATGCGGGCGATAAGTAGCCTCGCCACCGTTCGACCCGTCCTGCTTAGGAGCATCCCGTGAGCCCCACCCCCGTCAGAGTCGCAGTAACCGGCGCCGCCGGCCAGATCGGCTACAGCCTCGTATTCCGGATTGCCAGCGGCGCCATGCTGGGCCCGGACCAGCCCGTCATCCTGCAACTCCTTGAGATCCCCCCGGCAATGGGTGCCCTGGATGGCGTTGCCATGGAGCTCGACGACTGCGCCTTCCCGCTCCTGGCTGGCCTTGAGCTGAGCGACGATCCCGACACGGCCTTCGGTGGGGCGAACGTCGCCCTCCTCGTCGGCTCGCGTCCCAGGACCAAGGGGATGGAACGCCAGGACCTACTGGAAGCCAACGGCGCCATCTTCACCGGTCAGGGCCGTTCCCTGAACGACCACGCTGCGGACGACCTGCGGGTCCTCGTGGTCGGCAACCCGGCCAACACCAACTGCCTGATCGCCATGAACAGCGCCCCGGACGTTCCCAGTGAGCGCTTCACGGCCATGATGCGCCTCGACCACAACCGGGCCCTCACACAGGTGGCCCAGAAGCTCGGCACGAGCGTCAACGACGTGTCGAGGATGACCATCTGGGGGAACCACTCGGCGACCCAGTACCCGGACCTCACCCACTGTGAGGTTCCCGGTGGCACCGCTGCCGATGTGATCGGCGACCAGGCGTGGTTGGAGGGTGATTTCATCCCGACTGTCCAGCAGCGTGGGGCGGCGATCATCGAGGCTCGTGGTGCGTCCAGCGCTGCGTCTGCGGCCAACGCCGCAATCGACCACGTGCACGACTGGGTGGCGGGAACTCCGGACGGTGACTGGGTCTCCATGGGAGTGCCGTCCGACGGCAGCTACGGCGTGCCTGAGGGTCTGCTCTGCGGCTTCCCGGTGACCTGTGCCGGCGGCAGCTACCAGATAGTCCAGGACCTGGAACTCGATGACTTCTCACGGGCCCGTATCGATGCTTCGGTCGCCGAACTGGTCTCCGAGCGCGACATGGTGCAGGACCTTGGCCTGATCCAGGCCTGATCCAGGCCTGATCTCAGGAGTGGCGGAGAGCGTCGAACACGTCTCCGAGGCCGTCCAGGACGGCCCGGTGGTCCACCAGTACCCGGGGGTCGCCCGATAGGAGGACGTCCCCGTCGATCACGGCCCGCAGCGGATCCAGGGTCCCGTCGGCGATGGCTGCCGCAGTTGTCGGCCCGGTTGTGAAGCTGAGGTCGGGTTTGTCAGCCGGGCCGGTGATCACCCTCGCCGTGCCGCCCTCGAGGCGCACATGCCAGGTGGCGCCGTCTGCCACCCGGTACTCGATGACGAGGGCCATGTCAGCGGTGGCCGCCAGAAGGCCGTCGTGGGTCGATGCGGCCGCATCCATGGCTTGTATCCAGGCTTCGGTGAGGGGCTCGACCACGGTTGCGCAGCCTAGGTGCCGGGTCTGCGGCCGTTGCACGGCTGAGTCGCTACTCCCGCCATGCCCATGCCCATGCCCATGCCCGGTCCCGCTCCGCTGCGACCCGGAACCTACGGCTACGGTCCGCTTGGAAGTCCGGTCGGAAGTCCGGTCTGCCAGGGCCAGTCGGTGGGTGGACTACGAGCGCTGGACCGCAACGAGGGGGAGGCGACCCATGACCGAGATCGGGCGTGGCCAGAAGACCTACGACTATGGGATCCGGCGTGGACGCTGGCTCCGCCTCGAGGGCCCGGACGACGTCCTGGACCTCATGGACGCCGGAGCCGAGGGCATCGTGGCGGTCGTCCGCGATGCCGGCGCCACCTTCCTGGGACCGATCTTCGACGAGTTGGCCGGCGTGGTGTGCACCGGTGGCACCATCCGGAGCCACATCGGGATAGTGAGTCGGGAGTACAGGGTCCCCGGGGTGATCGCCGCCCAGTTGGTCGAGGAGCCGGCCAATGGCACCGAGGTGGAGTTGGACGCATCGGGTGACGAGGGCGTGATCCGGCTGGTCACGCCATGAGCGACGATCCTGCCGGCGGTACAGGCGCTGGCGCCGGTGTGGCATCCGGAGGAGTCGACGCAACCACCCGGGACCAGGTGAACTCATGGCTGGCCGCCATCAACCCGGTGACCAGCCACCTGATTTCAGAACGCACCTCCTACTCGTCGCAGCTCATACCGGTGACCCCGTACGTGACCGTGTCATGCATCGAGGCGTTCCTGCGCTACCCGGAGGCGGTGGCGACCATCGCCGCAGCCATGTCGCCGGAGGAGATCGGTGCGGCCGCCAGACGGCCCGGGTGCCAGGTCGACTCGGTGTTCCTGTGGGGGATTGCCAACTTTTTCCTCATTGGCCGCAACGTCATGGCAATGGTCGATCCGACGCTGGACTCCGTCGCCCGCACCCACACGGTGCTGGACTTCTGGGCACGGGCCTCAAAGGCATACCGGGGCGGTCCGCACCTGCATGCAGCCGAGGTGGGCAACCGAGTCGACGTGCTGCCGGCGGGGATGGTCGACCATCTGGCTGCCGGGGCCACGGAGGTCGACGACGAACGTCGTGATCGGATCCGCAGGGCCAACGCCGCGATCATCAACCACCTGTTCCTGCTCTACTTCGATACCCGGGTGGGTCATGCAGACACCGGCCCGTACCGGCTCGACGATGGCCGGACCCTGATCGTCCGGGACTTCTACCGCCTCGCAGAGAGCGACTTCTCGTGGTCCGGCGTGGCGGCGGGCGTACCGCACAGCAACCTCACGGCTGCACTGATCCTGGATCCGCAGGTCGAGGTGTCCATCACCGACTACGGGACGACCATCTCGGCGCCCGAGGACTACCTGGAGCACCTCAGCGGATTCGGCCTCTACACGACCGATGGTGTGGCCCCCGGTGGGTTGCCGGTGCTCCTCACCGACCTTGACTTCGAGGCCACGGCGGCGGCGGCGAAGGTCGCCCAGCGACAGCACTACCGGGACATCGTGGCCATGGACCGTGATGAGCGCATCGCCTGTGGTGCCTACGTCTACTTCACCTTCCTGCGACCGTTCGCCGAGATCGCAGGTGTGGCCGACGAGATCGACTGGACCTGTCCAAGGGACACCTCCGCGGACCTGTACCCACTCGTCACGGCCGACATGGAGCCACCGGACCACGACCCCGACGCCGACGTCTACCCGGCCTACGCCTGAACGGTCAGTTCCTGTGGCGGGCCAGTCGGTCCACGACGAGCACCACTGACACCGCGGCCACGGCGAGGGCGGTAGGTGCGACCAGACCGCCAGTTGCGTCCGGCCAGCCGAGCCCGGCTCCACCGACGGCCTCTCCCTCATGGCGGCTCACCACGCCCACACCGTGGGGCCAGGGCCACAGGACACGTAGGGAGCCAACCATGAGCCCGACCATCACGGCCAGCACGTCGTCGCGGCGCCTCTCCAGTAGGCCGGCCAGAAGCGAGGAGAAGCACGCCAGGCCGATGATCGCACCGACGCCGAACACGACTGCGTCGCCGACCAGGCGTTCGTCCACCATGCCGATCACGGCGGAGTACATGCCGAGCATGAGCAGTAGGAACGAGCCCGAGATGCCCGGTAGGACCATGGCGCACACGGCCACCGCCCCTGAGGCCAGCAGCACCGGGGCGGATGGATCCGTGATCGGAGCTCCCTGGTAGCCCAACCCGGCGAAGACTGCGATTCCGACCAGAGCGGCACCGCCGAGGCGCTGAGGCGACCATGCCACCTCGCGGCGGGTCACCACCACCGAAGCTACGACCAGGCCCAGGAACAGGCCGGCCATGGGTTCCGGATGGTCGATGAGGGCTCCCTCGATCACGCCGGCCAGCAGTACGACCGTGGTCACCAGACCGACCATCAGCGGAATGAGGAACCACCAGTCGACCTCGCGGAGACGGCGGAGGCCACCGTGGACGTCCCCCCGGGCGAAGCGACCCAGTGCGTGCGAACCGCCACTGATCGCAGCCAGCAGCCTGTCGTAGATTCCCAACAGCAGGGCCAGCGTCCCGCCGGACACGCCGGGGACCACGTCGGCTGCTCCCATGCAGGCACCGCGTCCCAACTGTGCAAGCAGCGATCGCGTCCCCGGGCGGGTCCGGCCCCGGGGAGGCACGGTGTCATCCATCAGGCGTCGACGCCGTCGCCGGCCACCAGGTAGGGGGCCAGAAGGGCGGCCATGTCGGCGGGGAAGCGGGTGGGCTTCCCGTTGGTGCCGGTGACGGCGGCCACGACCTCCTGGGTCGCCAGGACCACGGTGCCCCGGAGGAGGCGTTGCCCCCAGCGGGACGAGGCGCGGCGTAGCTCGAGTACCTCGGTCTCGATCACGAGGCTGTCGCCGGCGACCGCCGAGGCCAGGAACTTCGTGGTGATCCGGGTGACGACGAACCGGAAGCCCTTGGCTTCAAGGTCGTGCAGCCCCAGCCCTGCTTCGTCCAGCAGTTCGATCCGGCCGGTTTCGAACAACTGCACGTAGACGCTGTGGTTCAGATGGCCGTAGGGATCCAGCTCGTAGAAGCGGACCTTTACCGGGTGGCGGTGTGGGGCAGTCGAGGCATCTGGCACCCGGGCGACGCTAGCCGTCGGGGTTCCACCGGCCGGAGCCGCCCGGGGTCGATGGACGGCTGGACGGCTCGGCGGCCGATGGCGTGGGGCTACCCTCGATCCCATGGCGGGCAGCGACTCAGGTTTTGGGGTCCAGATCCATTCCGAGGTGTTCGAGCCGATGCCCGGCGCACCCGAGGCCGGCGCTGTGCTGCTCGTCTCCGGAGCCGATTCACACTGCACGCGTTGGACGTCGGCGTTCATCCAGCCCCTGCTGGACCTGGGACACCGCGTGGTGCGATATGACCACCGGGACAGCGGGCTGTCCACCAAGGTGCCGGCTGATGTCGGCTACACGCTGGCGGACCTGGCTGACGATGCCTGCGCGGTCATGGACGAGCACGGAATCGTCCGGGCCCACGTGATTGGTCGGTCCATGGGTGGCATGGTCGGCCAGGTGATGGCGTTGGACCATGCCGACCGTGTGGCCACGTTGACGTTGCTGGGTTCCAGCCCCGGTCTCGGAGACGAGAGCCTGCCATCGGCGGCCGACTGGCTGGTCGACCAGATGGCAGAGAGGCTCTTCGCCCCGCCAGCGGTCAGCCATACCGAACGCGTCGCCTGGATTGTCGAACTGGACGAGATGTTCGCCGGCGACCGCTACCCGATCACCACCGCCGAGCGGATCCGTACGGCCTCAGCCGAAGTGGAGCGGTGCTGGTACCCGGAGTCGGGGCACGGCCCGGCGGTCAACTCCTCGCCGTCGCGGCTGGGCCGACTGGCTGGGATTTCCGTACCGACTCTCGTCGTACATGGCACAGCCGATCCGGTGTTCCCGGTAGAGCACGCCGTGGCACTGGCCGACGGGATTCCCGATGCCGGGCTCTGGCTGGTCGAGGGCCTGGGACACGAGGTGCCCGATGGCCTGGTGCCGGAACTACTCGACCGCATACGGGAGCATCTCGCCGTTGGGGTCTGACCGGGTCGAGCGCGGAAACTAAGCCCTTCGAGTCCCTCCGAGCGCACCAGACGTTTTCGCAGGTCAGCCGGTGTCAGATTCCCGGCGAGGCCTGTTGCCGTATGGGGCCTTAGGGCTTCGGAGCGTTCAGGCTGCGTCTATCGCTGGAGTGCCCGATTTGGGCCGGATCTGTAGCCCAATCAGGTCGGCGTCGGTAGCGGTGAGCCAATGGCGCTAGTTGGCGCGTCGACAATTCTCGATGATGGCGTCGCATATCTCCGACCAACGCTGCTCTGGTAGGTCGTGTCCCATGTCAGGTATGCCCAGGAATCGTGACCCCGGCACCGCCTTGGCTGTCGTCAGACCACCACTGGGCTTGACGAGCGGATCGACTAGTCCGTGGATGACCAAAGTCGGGGCTGTAACCGCTTCAAGCAGTTTTGTTCGATCACGGGTGCTGGAGATCGCCGCCATTTGCCGCTCCAACCCCTCGGGTTGGAAACTTCTATCCACATTGAGTTGAGCATGCTGCCGGTACTCGTCAGCATCGAACTGGGGTCCAGAAATAAGGCGGAAGACCTCTACGTTGTCCTCGACGGCGCTTTCCAGAGTGGGTTTTGGCCGCCATGCGAACTTGGGAATCAGCGAGGCCGCAATGCCCCCATTTCGGCGGTCACCAGTGTTCGACATGATCGAACACATGGTCCGGACGCGATCAGGATGGTTGAGCGCAATCTCCTGGACGATCATCCCGCCCATCGAAATGCCGACAACGTGGGCCGAATCGATCTCGAGGAAATCGAGCAGACCGGCGGCATCGTCCGCCATGTCGACCATGGAATAGGCCACTCCCTTCAGCGGTCGTCTGGTGAGGAGAGCGCGAATGGTGCTCGATTGGCTGGGTGGCTTCCAGGTCCCCTGCGAAGACAAACCACTGTCGCGGTTGTCAAAGCGGATGACCTTGAAGCCGCGGTCAACGAATAGGCCAACGAACTCGTCTCGCCAGTCCGTCAACTGGCCCCCAAGGCCCATGACGAAGAGCAATGGCTCACCATCACCTTGGACGTCGTATTCGATAGCGATCCCGTTGACTTCGGCCTTGGGCATCCCCGAACCGTAGTTGTGGCTGATGATTTCCCGGCTATTGGTCCCCATCTTCGAGCCACTGACGCTCTTCGCTGGTGAGTTCCATCTCCGCCGCCTGAAGATTCGCGGCGGCCTCCAAGCCATCGCGCGCAGCACAGACGACATGGGTGCGGAAAGGTGAAGTCGCGACGTAAGCAATGGCGATCTGCTCTGGGCTACATCCCCGCGAAATCGCTAGTTGTAGCGACCGTTCCCGTCGGCTCCGGTTCTGCACCGAGTCGTAGCAACGGGTCGTTTCCACATCAGTGGCTGACTCTGGCCTCCGTGCTGCAGTCAGGAAACCTCCCGCCAGGGGCGACCAGGCGATGACCGCAACCCCAGGGTCGGCGAGGCGAACCCTTTCTTCAGCATGGGCTGGCCCAGTGATAGTGGTGACCCCTGGCCAAGGCTCTGCGAGTTGGTCCACCAGCGAGAACTGCGGGCTGGTGGCTACCGGCAGAGCGACGTCTGCCCTACTTCGAGCCTCCCAGAACCGCTCGGCTGACCAGTTGGACACTCCCCAGGCTTCAATGGTGCCCAAGGCCACCTCGCGCTGGGCAGCATCCACCAACTCGCCGACTGGCACGGTGACATCGTCCCTGTGAAATAACCAGAGGTCGAGCCTGTCGGTACCCATTCGGTCGAGAGTCACAGCGATATCGGCGGCCACCGTCTCGGGCGAAACTCTGGACGCCGCCCAGTCGGGCGGCCCGGGATGACATCCCTTCCCGATAAGCGTGATCGACTCGCGAATACCTCGGCTGGCCGCCCAGGCGCCGAGGCGCCCATCACACGTACCGCCTTCGTCGGCGTAGACGAGTCCGGAGTCGAAGGCACCGACCCCGGAGGCGTGGACCTCATCCAGAAGTCGATCTGGATCGGGCACCAGAGTTGCTCCGAAAAGGGGCGTTGCCCCCTGGATCACAGGCGGCAGCATTTGGATGAACTGTTCACGAGAGAGCCTCTCCGTCGCATGGGTAGACAACTCCGACTCGAGACCGGATCTCGTCCATCAGAACCGCCATAGCCAATGACCATGACCTGGGGACTATGGGACTCTCCATCATCCCAGCCTCCAGACACCGGGCCACCTCGGCGATCTGGTATTCGAAACCGTTGACCCGATGAGGTTCGTGCACCTCGTCGATCTTTTTGCCTTCCAAAGATGTAAGCGTCATCTGCTCAGCACGCCAAAAGCATGGAATGTCAACATGCCCCTTAGACCCGACGATGCGTCCATCACTGCCAAGGTCGGTATTGATCGCAGAGTTGAGCTTGGCCAATCCACCGGTGGAGTATTCGGCAGTCACCGAAAGGCGGACATCCACACCGTCGCGAGATAGTTCAGCCTCAGCGTCAAAGGAAAGAGGCTGGGACTGGAATACCAGCTCCGCCAAGGTCAAGGTATAAATCCCGACGTCCAGCAGACTGCCTCCGGCCAATTCGGGCGCCCAAAGACGACCATTCGGGTCGTAAGGGGCGTTGAAGCCGAAGTTCGCTTCGACCATTTGGATCTCGCCTAGACGCCCCTCCTGGATCCACTTCCTACATGCCGCCATGACAGGAAGGTGTCGAGTCCACAAGGCTTCCATAAGGAAAGCTCCCGATAACTGAGAGATCTCGATCATTTGTCGAACCTGAGCTGCGTTGACAGCCATCGGCTTCTCGCACAACACGGGGACTCCAGCTTTCAAGAGAGCCACAGAAACGTCTCGATGACTGCTGTGTGGGGTGGCGACGTAAACAGCGTCCACCTCGCCTACAAGGTCGCCCAAGTCACAACTCGACGCGCCAATATCATGACTGTCTGCGAAAGCCGCGACCTTGGGGGCATCACGGCCAACGACAGCGATGACCTCGTGGCCGACTCCTCGGGCCGCTCCAAGGAACGTGGAGACAATGCCCCCATGCCCAACAATCCCCCACCGCATTAGACCAGCATCGCACCTTGACCCAGAGTTGGGCCTCCCCGGGGGCCTGTCCGGCCTGCGGGGGGGGTCAGTGCTGGCCGGTGAGAGCCCGGTTCCTGACCTTCGCCTTCATGTAGTCGCGGTTCATGAACGCGATGAAGTCCAGCGAGATCTCCTTCGGGCATGCCTCGGAGCACTCGCCGTGGTTCGTGCACGAGCCGAAGAAGTCCTCCATGGTCTCGACCATGGTCTCGGTCCTGCTCCAGCGCTCCGCCTGGCCCTGGGGTAGCAGGCTCAGGTGGCCGATCTTGGCGGAGGTGAACAGTTGCGCTGCCGAGTTCGGGCACGCGGCCACACAGGCACCGCACCCGATGCAGGCGGCGGCGTCGAATGCCTGGTCAGCAGCGGCCTTCGGCACCGGGATGAGGTTGGCGTCAGATGCCGCTCCCGTACCGACGGAGATGTATCCACCGGCCTCGATGATCCGATCCAACGGGGACCGGTCGACGGCCAGGTCGCGCACCACCGGGAAGCCGGCCGCACGGAACGGCTCGATCACGATCTCGTCGCCGTCGGAGAACTCCCGCATGTGGAGCTGGCAGGTGGCGGTGGCCTTCTGGGGTCCGTGGGCCCGCCCGTTGATCATCACGCCACATGTACCGCAGATCCCTTCGCGGCAGTCGCTCTCGAAGGCCACCGGCTCCTTGCCGTCGGCGTTGAGCTCTTCGTTCAGGAGGTCGAGCATCTCGAGGAACGAGGCATCAGTACTGATGGTCTGGTGGTGGACGTCGAAGCGGCCCGCGTCCTGCGGGCCGTTCTGGCGCCACACCCTGAGGGTGACGCTGATGGTCTCGCCGTGTCCTCCGCCCATGTCGTCGTGTTCCTTTCTGGTCCCGGCATCCGGTGGCGCCGTGGCCACCGGGGTCACCGGCTCGAACGTCGTGCTGCTGTCTGGTGGCCCTACTTGTACGAGCGCTGGGACAGCGCCACGTCTTCGAAGTTGAGCTCCTCGCGGTGGCGGGTCTGGGCCGTGCCTTCACCGTGCCACTCCCATGCCGCCACGTGGGCGAAGTTCTCGTCGTCCCGTTGGGCCTCGCCCTCGTCCGTCTGGTGTTCGGTCCGGAAGTGGCCGCCGCAGGATTCCTCCCGCTCGAGGGCATCTCGGGCCATCAGCTCGGCCAGCTCGAAGAAGTCGGCTACCCGGCCGGCCTTCTCGAGTGACTGGTTGAGCGTCGCTGCGCTACCCAGTACCCGTACATCGGAGTGGAACTCATCGCGCAGCGTCGGGATGTCGGTCAGCGCCTGCTCCAGGCCCGCCTTGTCACGTTCCATGCCGATGTGCGCCCAGACGATGCGGCCCAGTTCCTTGTGGAAGTGGTCCACCGACTTCGTGCCGTTGATCGACAACCAACGCTTCTGCTCGTCCTCGACACCGCGCACGGCCTCGGTGAACACCGGGTCGTCGATCGGAACCGCGCTCTGGCCCAGTAGGCCGGCCATGTCGTCTCCGATGGTGTACGGAAGCACGAAGTAGCCATCGGCCAGGCCCTGCATGAGGGCGCTGGCTCCCAGCCGGTTGGCTCCATGGTCGGAGAAGTTGGCCTCGCCGATCGAGTAGAGGCCGGGAACCGTGGTCATCAGGTGGTAGTCCACCCAGAGGCCGCCCATCGTGTAGTGGATGGCCGGATAGATGCGCATCGGCTGGTCGTACGGGTTCTCACCGGTGATCCTGTGGTACATGTCGAAGAGGTTCCCGTACTTGGCCGAGATGGCCTCGATGCCGTCCCGGGCAATGACCGCCTGGAAGTCCAGGAACACGCCGTTCTTGAGCGGGCCGACGCCGCGCCCCTCATCACAGACCGTCTTGGCGTTGCGCGACGCCACGTCACGTGGGACCAGGTTCCCGAAGGCCGGATACTTGCGCTCCAGGTAGTAGTCGCGGTCCGATTCGGGGATGTCGGCCGCTGCCCTGGCATCGGTGGCGCCCGTCGGCACCCAGATCCGTCCGTCGTTGCGGAGCGACTCGGACATGAGCGTCAGCTTGGACTGGAAGTCGTCGCTGACCGGGATGCACGTCGGATGGATCTGCGTGTAGCAGGGGTTGGCGAAGAAGGCGCCCTTCTTGTGGGCCCGCCAGGCGGCGGTGACGTTGCACATCATCGCGTTGGTGGACAGGTAGTAGACGTTGCCGTAGCCGCCGGTGGCCAGCACGACGGCATGCGCCGAGTGGGGGGTCACCTCTCCGGACAACAGGTCGCGCGTGACGATCCCGCAGGCCCGGTCGTCCTTGAGGACCACGTCGAGCAGTTCCGCACGGGTGTGCAGCTCGACGGTGCCAGCCGCCACCTGGCGCATGAGGGCCGAGTAGGCGCCGATGAGGAGCTGCTGGCCGGTCTGACCCCGGGCGTAGAACGTGCGCGAGACCTGTGCGCCGCCGAACGAACGGTTGTCCAGGAGGCCGCCGTAGTCGCGGGCGAACGGAACGCCCTGGGCAGTGGCCTGGTCAATGATGTTGACCGAGACCTCGGCGAGTCGATGCACGTTGGCCTCGCGGGACCTGTAGTCGCCACCCTTGACGGTGTCGTAGAAGAGCCGGTGGACCGAGTCGCCGTCGTTCGGGTAGTTCTTCGCAGCGTTGATGCCGCCCTGGGCGGCGATGCTGTGGGCCCGGCGCGGGCTGTCGTGGAAGGTGAAGGCCTTCACGCGGTAGCCCAGTTCTCCGAGCGAGGCGGCGGCTGAGGCGCCGGCCAGGCCTGTGCCGACCACGATCACGTCGAACTTCCGCTTGTTGCTCGGGTTGACCAGGTTCATGGAGAACTTGTGGTTCTCCCACTTGTCAGCCGTGGTTCCGGACGGGATCTTGGCGTTCAACCGCGGGCTGGTTCCCGTTCCGACGCTGATGTCCATGCTCACGGTGACACGCTCCCGGTCGAATCGGTCCCATGCCCGGCGGCCGCCGAGCCGTGGCCCTGCCTGGCCAGGCAGGCGTTGCCTTCGACCTCGCCCACCGGGCACCTTCTTCCGTCCTCGTTGATCAGCCCGGCCTGGGTGAGGATCGGGAAACTCAGATTTCCGACCAGGATCAGGCCGGCCAGAGCGGTGGCCAGGGTGCGCCGCAGGTGGTTGTAGCGGGGGTTGTTCACCCCGAGGCTCTGGAACATGGACCAGGCGCCGTGGAAGATGTGCCACGCCAGCGCGATGTTGGCAACCACGTAGATGATGGCCACGGGGAGGTAGCCGAGGGACTCGGCGACGTTGTGGTATGGATCGCCGGGTACGAAGCCCTCGCCCAGCCACCAGCCCCAGGTCAGGTCGGCCAGGTGGAACAGGACGAACAGGGCGATGATCGGTCCCGTCCAGCGCATCGTCCTGCTGGCGAAGGTGGCGGCGATGTGGTCTCGTCCGCCCTCGTACTTCTTGGCGCCACTGATGCGGCCGGCCTTCTCGCTGGAGCTGCCGCTCATCCGGCTGAGGGTGATCGCCGAGTGGAGGTGTACGACGAACATGGTGAGCAGGCCGAGGCGCATGAGCCAAAGCACGCCGCTCTCGGGCACCAACCCGCCGCCGATGGTGCGAAGCGACTCGGCGTATTCGTACATCCGGGCGGGGCCCTCGTACACGTGGAGGTTGCCGATCATGTGGATGAGGACGAAGCCGATGAGGCCTAGGCCGGTCAGGGCCATGACCCACTTGCGTCCGACCGCCGACTGGTAGAGGTTCAACGGGAAGGGCCATTCCCGGCCGCGGCTCCGGACCGGGGCCACGCGATATCGCTGCTCTGTGGTCTGTGCCATGGTGCCCCTCCTCAGGCTGTCACCGGGTCGGCGGGCGGACCGACCGGGGTGATCGCCGGCAAGAGGGTAGCGCGTGGTCGCTGTGCGCAATCCTGCCGAAGGCCGGATCGGATCGTGGATCGCGCTCCGGATCACACCCCGGGTGGCTGGACCCTCAACCGGCGCCTATACGGCCTCGGTAGTGGTTGGTGGTGGTGGTCCGTCCATCGGCCGGTGGTGCGGTTCGGGTCACCCGCAGGTCCAGGAGCACCTCCCCGATGGCATCGCCCAACTGGTGCTGGATCGTGCCGATCAGCGTCACGGAATCGGCTTCGATCGAGCCACCCCAGGACCAGGCCTGCTCTCGGCCGGAGACGGTCAGCACGGCGTCCACGCGTATGTGGTCGATCGGCGCCCGGCCGTCGTGAACGACCAGTACCTGGCATTGCAGGGTGGACCTCGGGGTGATGCTCAGCGGTGGTGGGTCCGCCACCACGATCGTCTCTGCGCAGGCTGCGGCGACCGCCTCGTAGGCCGGTTTCGGGATCCGACGATGGTCCAGGAGTGAGCCGGAGATGGCCGGTGCGCCGTCGAGTAGGCGGTCCAGGGCGAAGCCGCCGGTGGGCCGGTACTTGCGGCGGCGCAGCGTTTCAACCTGGATCTTGAGCAGGTCGGCTTGGTGCTGGCGGGTGGTCGACGCCCAGGATTCCGGGTCCGGTCGGTCGGCTGGGGGAAACCGACGTACCAGCACGTCTACCTCGGCGCCGTACCTGGTGGCCAACTCCCCAAGGTCGACGTCGGGCCAGGTGGATGAATCCAGGGTGCCGTCGGTCAGGGCGGGCGAGTCCTCGGGGACCGACTGGGAGCCGAATGCCGACACGAAGCGGCCGACCCGGGGCAGGCGGTCCAGATAGTCGGCGAGGTCCCCGAGCCTGCCGCTGTACCAGCCGAACCACAGGTGGCTGTCGGCGTCGTCCAGGTGGGGCAGGTTGGGGAGCACGCCGGAGTGGCTGATGATCGGTCTGGACGGGTCGGCCTGGTCCAGTGCCCTGCGGACGGTGCGGTCCAGAACCGTCCGGTTCCATGTCGGCCACTGCTGCCCCATGAGTCGTGGGGCAGCACGGGTGCGGTCCACCGGGTCGGGGGCGTCATGCCCGCACCACACCACCACCGAAGGATGGTGGCCCAGCAGGTCAACCATCTCGCGGGCCTGGCGGGCCGCCTGGCCCCGCACCCCCCGGTGGTATCCGCCGCTCAGGGGCATGTCCTGCCAGAGCAGCATCCCGGATCGGTCGGCAGCGTCGTAGAGGGCGGGAGCCGAGACGTGGCCGGCCACCCTGAGGAGGTTCAGGCCGGCGTCACGGGCCAGCTCCAGGTCCCTGCCGGCCGACTCGGCCGTCACCGATGCCAAGTGCCGGTCCAGGGGTGGAACGATGGCCCCCCTCAGGAACAACCTCTCGCCGTTCACCTCCCACACGTGGTCCTTCATTTGGATCGACCGGAAGCCGATGGTGCGCACCGTCGTGTCGCTGACCAGGCCGTCCTCGGTGGCTACGTCCAATACGACGTCGTTCAGTGGCTGGTCCCCCAGCTCGGTCGGCCACCAGAGCGGCGGGCTCGGTACCCGGACCGTCCATTCGACCCTGTTTTCGCCGCCGGCCAGGGGTTGGCGGTGGCGGTGGTCGATGCCAAGGATCCGGGTCCGTAGAACCGCCGCCCTGGGTCGGTCGGAGTCGACCACGGCCCGCAGCGCCAGGGTGGCTACGTTCTCGGTGGACCGGGTGCACACCACGCGGATGTGCTTGAGGTGGATCGGTCCCGTGAGGCGCAGGCTCACCGGCTGCCAGATACCTCCGGGGTTGTGGCCGCCGGGGCCGCCCTGGGTGGAGCCTGTCAGGGTTCGCTTCTCGTCGGGGTTGCCGATCGGCGGACAGGTCACCTCCACGGCCAGGAGATGCTCGGAACGTGATCGTGCCGCACTGGTCACCTCGAGGGCGCGCCGGAAGAAGTACCCCTCGGTGGGGCCCAGGTACGAGCCGTTCAGCCAGACGTCGCCCTGGTAGGAGACCCCGCCCAACTCCAGCCAGAGCCTCTGGTCGGTGGTCGGCGAAGGGGTCGAGAACCGGGTCCGGTAGAGGAGCGGTCCGTCCTCCCCTGCGAAGTCGGGTTCGGCCTGCCAATGGCCGGGGACAGTCACCTCCGGCCAGCCGCCATCGTCCAGGTCATCGTCTGGAAAGGTCCGGCGGAGGGCATCGTCGGCCACCCTGGCCCGCCAGGGCCCCGGAAGGTCCATGGCAGCGACGCTACCGGCGCCCCGCCCCGCCTATCGGCCGCAACTAGCCGGAGCGGGTACAGGTGGCGGCAGTCAGGCCCGCTGATCGGGTACCGGCCGGCGAGATGCCCCTCACTATGGTTCCCGTCATGACGCGACCGACCACGCTGGGTGAACTGCGATCGGCCGGTTGGGAGTCCATACCGGTTGCCGAGGAGCTGCGCCGCAATGCCGTGGCCAGGATCCGGTCCGGGGAGCCGATGTTCCCGACGGTGCTCGGCTACGAGGACACGGTCATCCCGCAGCTGGAGAATGCCCTGCTGGCCGGGCACGACGTGATCTTCCTGGGCGAACGTGGGCAGGCCAAGACCCGGCTCATCCGGAGCCTGACCGGTCTCCTGGACGAATGGATGCCGATCGTCGCAGGCTCGGAGATCAACGACGATCCCTACGGACCGGTGTCGCGCCACGCCAGGGACCTGGTGGCCGAGATGGGGGACGACACCGAGTTGGGCTGGGTGCACCGCGACGACCGCTACGGCGAGAAGCTGGCGACCCCGGACACCTCGATAGCCGACCTGATCGGCGAGGTGGACCCGATCAGGGTGGCGGAGGGCCGCTACCTGTCCGACGAGCTGACCCTCCACTATGGGCTCGTGCCTCGTACCAACCGTGGGCTGTTCTGCATCAACGAACTCCCGGACCTCTCCGAGCGCATCCAGGTCGGCCTCCTGAACGTCCTGGAGGAACGCGACGTCCAGATCCGGGGACATCGGATCCGCCTCCCCCTGGACGTCGTGATGTTCGCCTCAGCCAATCCGGAGGACTACACCAACAGGGGTCGCATCATCACCCCGCTGAAGGACCGCTTCGGATCCCAGATCAGGACCCACTATCCGCTGGACCCCGACATTGAGATGGACATCGTGGACCAGGAGGCGACCATCCCGGTGGTGGACGGGGTGGGCGTGGTCGTTCCCGACTTCATGTCCCGGCTGGTGGTGGCGATCACCCACGAGGCGCGTCGCAGCCCGCACCTGAACCAGCGGTCCGGGGTGTCGGTCAGGATGAGCATTGCCAACCAGGAGGCCCTGGTGGCCAGCGCCGTGCGCCGGGCCGTGCGGTCCGGTGAGGCGGTGGCCGTGCCGCGGGTATCGGACCTCGATGCCCTCGCCGCGTCGATGGCCGGCAAGGTTGAGATCGACAGCATCGACGATGACCGTGACGGTGAGACCCTGAACCGGATCGTGCGGGCTGCCCTCCTGGGGGTGTTCCGCGAGGTGGTTCCCGGTGAGCTGCACCGGGGCGTGGTCGAGGCCTTCGAGGAGCATGACGGCGTGTCGGTCGGCGAGGCCGTCGGATCGGCCGCCTATGCCGACGTGGCCGCTGGGATCCCAGCGCTGGCCACGGCCGTGACGGTCCTGCTCGGAGACGAAATGGACGGTGGCGATCCCCCGGCGGCCCTCGTCGCCAGCGCCGTGGAGCTGGTCCTGGAGGGCCTGCACCTCTCGAAGCGCCTCAACAAGGAGACGACCGGGAGCCGGTCCCGCTACCAGATCAGGGCCTGAACATCCCCGTACCGGGTCTGGACGACGCGACCCGGGTCGCTGGTTGGAGCGTCGGGACTGGCTGGGGCCGAGGCCCCGTTGGTCGGGTTCAGGCCCTGCGGGTCAGGACCCCGGCGTCAAAGACGACGCGGTCGCCAACACGGGTCTGGAACAGGACCCGTCCATCGTCGGTTCCGTCTTCTATCCAGGCGTGCACCTCGAGGGTCTCGCCGGGCATGACCGGGGACTTGAACCTGCCGCCCATGGATGCGAAACGTGCAGGGTCGGAGCCACACACGGCGTGAAGGAGGGCCCGCCCGGTGAATCCGTAGGTGCACAGTCCATGGAGGATCGGCGTGTCGAATCCCGCCCCGGCGGCGAAGGTCGGATCGGAGTGCAGGGGGTTGCGGTCACCGCTCAGGCGGTACAGGAGGGCCTGGTCCGTTCTGGTTTCGTAGGTGACCACGTGATCGGCCTCGCGGTCGGGGAGTGCCCAGTCGTTGGATGGGCCGCGATCGCCACCCCAACCACCCTCGCCGCCGATGAACAACCCGGCACGGGTGGACCACAGGGGGTTCCCGTCCATATCGGTGACGTCTGACTGCATGTAGACGAGGGCCGCCTTCCCCTTGTCGTAGATCTCACCGATCCTGCCGGTGGCGATGCCGGTGCCCGCTGCCGGGATCTCCTGGTGGCAGGTGATCGCCTGCTCGGCATGGAGCAGGAACATGGGGTTGAAGTCGCCGAAGCCGGGGGTCCTGCCCCCACCCATCACCACGCACTGGGTGGGGAAGGCCCGCTGGTCCACGCCGTTCGAGTTCTCCGTGGTGAACTCCAGCTCGAAGCCGGTCGGGTCAGAGACGCCGGCGCCGATGCCGAGCGAGTAGATGAGGCTCTGCTCGGAGGTCCAGGAGATCTCGGACGGTTCGCCTACGGATCCGGCGGCGTCGGGGTTGATGGGCATGTGAACTCCAGGGGCTCCGGGTGGTTGGCATGGGAATCGTGTGCCGGCCCCATGGCCGGCTGCGAGTCGGTCCGACAGTACGGGAGGCCTGCGACCGGGGTCCAACCGCGGCCCGGCCGTCACGCCGACCGGGAGCCGTGTGGGAAGGCGGGGCTAGGGTCGATCCGTGACCCGTTGGCGACGTCGTTCCCATCGCCGGGAGGTGCGACGGTCCACCTACTCCAGGTGGGACGGCACCCAGGAGGTGCCGGATCTGGACGCCGATGCGCTCCTCCAGGCCATGGGGGACGAGCTCATCGAGCACGGCGACCCGGAATCGGCCCTGCGTCGGATGCTCCACCAGGGCCTCGAGGTCGACGGCCAGCACCTCCAGGGCATCCGGGAGATCCTCGAGAGGCTGCGACGGGCCCGCAGGGAGCGCCTCGAGGCCAATGACCTGGGCGGCGTCTATGCCGAGATCGACCAGGCCCTGCGCGACGTGATCGACGAGGAGCGCGCTGCGCTGGACCTCCCGGAAACCGCCGCCGGGGCCGACACGGGTGGGCATGCTCCGGAGGCGCCCATCCCGGACGAGGCCACGATGGCCAGCCAGGCCCGCCGGGACCATCTTGACCTCCTCGAACACGAGGACCTGGCTGGGAAGGTGCGGGGGCTCCAGGAGCACGATTTCGCCTCTCCCGGGGCCCGTGAGCGGTTCGAGGCCCTGCTGGAGCGACTCCGCGAGCAACTCATGGCGCAGTTCGTGGAGCAGGTCTCAGACGCCACGCAGGCCATGACGCCAGAGGACCGTTCCCGGATGGTTGAGATGCTGGCCGAGCTGAACCGGATGCTCGAGCAGCGGGCCGAGGGCGGCGAACCCGACTTCGCCGGTTTCATGGAACGATTTGGTGACTTCTTCCCGGAGAACCCGGCGACGCTCGACGAGCTCCTGGAGGTGCTGGCCCGCCGGATGGCGGCCATGCAGCAGGTTCTCAACTCGATGACGCCCGAACAGCGTGCGCAACTCCAGGAGCTCTCGGACCAGTTGATGGAGGACCTGGACCTCCAGTGGGAGGTGTCCCGGCTGGGCGAGTCGCTGCGCGAGGCCTTTCCGCAGATGGGGTGGGAGGACTCCCGCCAGTTCACCGGTGACCAGCCCCTGGACCTGGGCGGGGCCTTCGAGGCAATGGAGGAACTCGCTGAGCTGGACCAGCTCGAGCAGATGCTCAGCGGGGCGTCCTCGCCGGGGGCTCTGGCGGAGGTCGACATCGACCGCGTGCGGGACCTCCTGGACGATGAGTCCGCAGAGAGCCTCGAGAGGCTGGCGGAGATGACCCGACTGCTCACCGAGGCCGGCCTCATAGAGAACACCGAGGGGAGCCTCACGCTGACCCCCAGGGCGATCCGGCGGCTCGGCCAGAACGCCCTCTCGGACCTGTACCGACGGCTCAGCCGGGACCGGTCCGGTCGCCACGACCAGGACAGGGCCGGGGTCGGCCACGAACGCGAGTTCACGACCCGCCCGTGGGAGTTCGGCGACCCGTTCGACCTGGACATCGAGCAGACGGTTCGCAACGCGGTGGCAAGGGCCGGTGCCGGTGTGCCGGTGGCCCTCACGCCGGACGACTTCGCCATCGAACGAACCGAGTCGGAGGTGCGGTCCTCCACGGTGCTCATGCTGGACCTGTCCCTGTCGATGCCGATGCGGGGGAACTTCCTACCGGCCAAGAAGATGGCGATGGCGCTGCACTCGCTCATGTCCAGTCAGTTCCCCCGGGATTTTCTCGGGGTGGTCACGTTCAGCGAGGTGGCCAGGGAGATCCGTCCCGAGCGCCTACCCGAGGTGTCATGGGACTACGCGTACGGGACGAACATGCAGCACGGCTTCGCCCTGGCGCGTTCGATCCTGGCGCGCCAGTCGGGCAACAGGCAGATCATCATGGTCACCGACGGCGAGCCGACAGCGCATCTGACCGACGATGGCCGTCCCGTCTTCAGCTATCCGCCCACCCGCGAGACGGTGGATCGGACGCTGCGCGAGGTCCGGCGTTGTACCCGAGATGACATCAGGATCAACGTTTTCGTGCTGGACGCCACGCCGCACCTGGCCCGGTTCGTCGAGGACATGACCCGGTTGAACGGCGGGAGGGCGTTTTTCACCACGAACGAGAACCTCGGGGACTACGTTCTCGTCGATTTCGTGGAGCAGCGCAGGGTGGCCAGCTGAGGCGGAGTTTCCAGAAATTTGTGATTTCCCTTGCAATTATGGGAATCACAGTGGTGTAATTCCACTGCTGGAACCCTTATGGGGGCTCCCCCCACTACCGGGGGCTTGTCGAACCGGCGGAAAGGCGGACAGTGACGATGGGAATCATCGCCAAGCCCGATCTGGATACCGACTGGAAGAACTACTCCAATTGCCTGGGAGTGGACCCGGACCTGTTCTTCCCGGAGCGTGGGGCGAGCACCAGGGAGGCCAAGGAGGTCTGCCGGGGTTGTGTCGTCAGGGACGACTGTCTCGAGTACGCACTCGCCAACGGCGAGAAGTTCGGGATATGGGGCGGCATGAGCGAACGCGAGAGGCGTCGCATCCGGCGCCAGCGTGCTCTCGACCGCCAGGCGGCGGAGCGTGTCGTGGAGGCCGTCTGACCGAACGGGCGTGCGACGAAGCGGTGGGTAGGATGTATCCATGAACGCCATCGCAGTGCTCGGCACCCAGGAACTCCTCATCGTGGGAATCGTGATCCTGGTCATGTTCGGCGGTAGCCGGATACCGAAACTGGCCCGCAACCTGGGCAGGGCCCAGCGCGAGCTCCAGAAGGGGCTGGCAGAGGGTCAGGCCGACGTCGAGGGCGACGAGGGCACCTGATCTGATACATGACCCGGGTTCCACTCAGACGTGAGTACCGACCGCCGACGGGCCCGACCGACCCGGTTGGGTGCTGGGTACACTTTCGAGCCGCCGGTCGGCCAGCGTCCACCGCTGTGTCGACCCATTCCCAGGAGCGATCCACGCCGATGAGCAACTTCACCCAGGAACTACCGCCACAGCCACCGGTTGGTGACGTGAAGGTCGTCTACCTGGGTCCGGCCGCCCCGCACTGGGAAGTCCGATCCACGTTCGGCGATCTCCGACTGATCGAGTCCTTCCGTGACCGGGTGCATGCCCGCCTGATGCTGCTCCCACCGCATGATCCCCAGTTCCGACGCAACCGCGAGCGCATCAACCGTGATGCCGAGCGCGAGAATGTCCTGATCACCTGGGATCTCGGCTACGACGAGGCCTAGGGCTAAAAGCCCGCCATGGTCCACCATCCGGGGGTTCGACCCCAGCGGTGTCGGTCCACCGGGGCTTTGTTCGCGGCCAGTCCGCCGCTGCGCCCCGGCTCCAGTGCACCCATCGCCGCCAGTGGGCATCTCCCCGGCAAAGGGCACTTCCCAGGTAATGGGCACCACGCAGGCAATGCGTATTGCGCCGGCAAAACGACAGCAGCCCCGACGAAGGTCGGGGCTACTGCCGAGACGGGGCGTGGAGGGGTCGCCCCGGCGGAATCAGGCGGCCACGGCCACCAGCTCGTCGTTGCGGGCCGCGGCACGTCGGGCCTTCAGGATCCTGCGGCGCTGCCGTTCGGAGCAGCCACCCCAGACCCCGTGCTCGACCCGGTTCATCAGTGCGTATTCCAGGCACGGTGCGGCGACCGTGCAGCTCTCACAGACCAGCTTGGCGAGTGCCACGCCGATGCCGTCGTGAGGGAAGAACACCTCGGGGTCGGTATTCGCGCAACTTCCCTGCGCCATCCAGATCGTGTCCATGGATCGTCTCTCTCTACTTTCGCGTCGGCTCCGCCCGTGACAGGTGTATTTCTCTCACATCGGACCGAAAACCCCGGTAAAGCCAGAAGATCCTTCGGAACCCGTCCCGTGAACCGACCCGTATCGGGTGCCTGGCGCGCCACCGGGGGCCGTCGATGACCGAAGGACCGTCAGCGCTGGGTCCCGGCGGGTCAACCAGCGAGGAGTTGTCCACCGCGGTCCGGGCCGCCCTGGTGGTGGCCCTGCTCTACCTCTTCCTGACCGGGGTGGAGCTACTCAGCGGCGGTTTCAAGACCATGGGCGCCGGTTTTGTGGATGGCCTCTTCGAGGGCGTATCGAATCCCGTTGGGGGCCTCTTCGTCGGCCTGCTCGCCACCGTGCTGGTCCAGTCGTCGTCGGTCTCGACCTCGGTGATCGTCGGTCTGGTGGCTTCCGGCGTCGTGGGCGCCGACGAGGCGGTTCCGATGGTCATGGGCGCCAACCTGGGGACCACCGTCACCAACACGCTGGCCTCCCTCGGGCATGTGCGCCGCGACATGGAGTTCCGCCGTGCATTCGCTGCGGCCACGGTTCACGACTTCTTCAACATCCTGGCCGTGATTATCTTCCTGCCCCTGGAGCTGGCCACCGGCTACCTGTCCACCACCGCCCGCTGGATCACCGAGCAGGTGATCGGCAGCTCGGGTGCCGAGTTCAACAGTCCTCTCAAGGCGGCGGTGAAGATGCCCGCCGGTTGGGTGAAGGACCTCCTGTCGGGCCTCGGCGCGGGCGGCAACTGGAAGGGCGGGCTGATGATCCTCATCGGCCTGGCATCCATCCTCGTGGCGCTCGCCTACATCACACGCAACATGCGGTTGCTGGTGGCCGACAGGGTGGAGGCGGCCATCAACCGGACCCTCGGCGCCGGGTCCGGGTTCGTGGCGATCCTGCTCGGTGCGATTATCACGATCTCGGTGCAGTCGTCGTCCATCACGACCTCCGTGCTGGTGCCGCTGGCCGCCTCCGGCGTCCTCACGCTGGAGAACATCTATCCGGTGACGCTCGGCGCCAACGTGGGCACGACGGTCACGGCGCTTCTGGCGGCGTTGGCGACCGGGAACCCGGCGGCGGTCACCGTTGCGGTGGTCCACACGTTGTTCAACGTGAGCGGGATCGCCCTCTTCTATCCGATACGGGCCCTCAGGCGCATACCACTGAGGCTGGCGACCGGCCTGGCCGACGTGGCCGCCGAACGACGCAGCGCCGCAATCATCTACGCGGTGGGGATGTTCGTGGTCGTTCCCCTCGTCGGCGTCCTGATCCTCCGATGAAGACCGACACGTCCGGCAGTTACAGCAGTTACAGAAACTAGGAGAACATCCCATGGTCATGAGCTTCTTCCGTCGTAGCGACGACAGCGGTATCGATCGCATCGAAGCGCAGGTACAGCGAATGGTCACCGACGCCAGGCACACATTCGACCTGGCCATGAACGCCCTCACCGGTGGTTCGGTGGCCTCTGTCGGCGACGAGGTGCGGCGAACTGATCGCCGGATCAACGTCACCGAGATGGAGATCCGAAGGGAGCTGGTCGTCCACTTCTCGGTCCATGCCGCCGGCGACGCCACTGAGATGCTCGTGTTCATGAACATGATCAAGGACCTTGAACGGATCGGTGACTACAACAAGAACGTCTTCGACCTGGCTGAGGAGGGCGTCTCGTTCCTGGACGCTGACGATCTGGACCGCATCCTCGGCTTCCGCGACGAGATCTCGTCGCGGATCGCCCTGATGGGTGAGATTCTCACCACCCGGGATGCCGAGAGGGCCAGGGCCTACATTGCCCGCGGCGATGAGATGCGCCGGGAGTTCGACGCCCTTGTGACGGAGCTGGTGCACTCCACCTCGGTTGCGAACCATGCTGTTCCGCGGGCGCTGCTCTACCGCTTCCTGAAGCGCATAACCGCCCACTCCGTGAACGTGGTGACCGCCGTGGTCATGCCGGTGGACCGACTCGACTACTTCGACGAGGACGGCTACGGCGACAAGGCCGACAAGGGCTGAGTCGGTGACCTCTCACGGTCGTCAGCGCTGGACCCACCGGCCGTAGGGTCAACGACCATGCGCATACTCGTCACCAACGACGACGGAATCCACTCGCCGGGCCTCCACGCCCTGGCCGCGGCGGTCGTCGCTTCCGGGCATGAGGTGGTGGTGGCCGCGCCGTCATCGGACTGGAGCGGGGCGTCGGCCTGCCTCGGGCCGCTGGAGGATCCGAGGCGTGTGCCGGTCGAACAGGTGACCTTCCCGGTTCCGGACGGTTCGACGATGACCGGGTTCTCGGTCGGGGCGCCACCTGCCCTGATCTCGATGCTGGCCGACCTGGGCGGTTTCGGTGAACCACCGGGGATGGTCGTCGCCGGGATCAACCGTGGACCCAACACCGGGCGATCCACCCTCTTCTCCGCGACGATCGGCGCCGTCCTGGCCGGCGAACGGTTCGGCTGGTCGGGTATGGCTGTAAGCCTCGACGTGGCGGTGCCGGACGGGGCCTCCCCCAACAGGTCTGATGACGGCGGGCCGGGCCGGGAAGGTCCCCGCGAGCCGCACTGGGGCACGGCGGCCGGCCTCGCCCTCATGGTGCTTCCCTGGTTGGTGGCGGCACCGCAGCGAACCATCCTGAACCTGAACGTGCCCGATGCGCCACCGGCCGATGTCCGTGGACTCCGTAGTGCCGGGCTGGCTCCGGTGGGAGGCGTGCGGACCATCATCACCGGAATCGACGATCACGGCCTGGACCTGGATCTGATTGCCAACGACCGCCCGGTACCCGAGGGCACCGACAGTGCTGAGCTCGCAGCCGGGTGGATGACCGTCACATCGCTCCTGCCCACCAGCACGGCGGGCGTGGCGCTCCCTCTGGCGGAGTGGTCGGCGGCCTGGCCGGATCTCATTGCCGAGGCCGGATCGATCGTCGGCCCGTAGCCTCCGATCCGTGACTGCCAATCGAGCGGGTTCAGGTGCCGGTGACGGGTCAGGCCCGGATGCCAGGGGGTCGGCGAGCCCGTTCACCCGTTTCGCCCGGATGCACGTGTTCGGGTCCATGTCGGACGCCATGGTCACGGTCGCCCTGGCCAGCTCGATCTTCTTCTCGATAGATCCGGACGCGGCCCGGTGGCGCGTCGCCGTCTACCTGGTCCTCACGATCGCCCCGTTCGCTGTGGTCACCCCCCTGATCGGTCCGTTGGTGGACAGCGTCAGGGGTGGGCGCCGCGGGATGATCCTCATCACGGTCGTGGGTCGGGGGCTCATTGCCTGGCAGATGGCCTCCAACCTCGACGGCCTGCTGCTGTTCCCGCTGGCCTTCGGCCTGCTGGTGCTCCAGAAGGGTTATTCCGTGGCCAAGAGCGCCGTGGTGCCATCCCTGGTCCACAACGAGTTGGACCTGATGGCGGCGAACGCACAGCTGGCGATGTTGAGCGCTGTGGGGAGCATGCTCGGCGCTGGGATCGGCGGTATCGCACTGCTGGTGGGGCCGGCTGCTCCAACGAGGGTGGCGCTGCTCGGCTACCTGATCACCCTTGCCATGGGGTGGAGCGTGCCGACCGTTCTCGTGGCGGCCGGCCGGGCCAGCGCAGGTGAGATGGCCGCACTCCGCCAGAAGGGAATCAGGGCGGCAGCGGCGGCCATCGGGGTGTTCAGGGCGGTCGTCGGCTTCACGACATTCCTGCTGGCGTTCGAGTTCAGGGGTGGCGAAGAGGGTGTGCCCATCGACGCGGCCGGCCGTGCGGCCGGAGCGTCCACCGGCATCGTGCGCGGTGAGGATGTCCTGGGGAGTCCGGCAGCGCCGGTCTGGCACTTCGGCCTGGTCGTGCTGGCGGTGGGCATCGGGGCGTTCCTGAGCGCCACGTTGGCACCGAAGCTCCGGCGACGGTTCTCGGAGGAAATCCTCATTCGGGGAGTCCTCTTCCTGGGGGTGAGCGGAGCGGCACTGGCCACATGGCTGGGAGGGATCCCGGGTGCCGTGGTGATTGGCGGCATGGTCGCCCTCTGCAGCGGTACCGCCAAGTTGGCCTTTGACTCACTTGTCCAGCGTGACGCCCCGGGTGCGAACCACGGACGGTCGTTCGCCAGATTCGAGGGGCGGTTCCAGATGGCGTGGGCCGTCGGCGCCTTCCTGGCGGTCTTCCTGCCGTTGCCGGTGGAACACGGCTACTTCATCGTGGCCGCTGCAATGGCGGTCGCCCTGGCGTGGTTCCAACTGGGGCCCCTACCGCCCAGGACCGTCGTGACACCGGATGAGCCGGACCGGCCCGACGGGCAGCTCGGTTTCTGGCGCCGGGACTGACCCTGTGGTCGCTGTGGCCTGCCTGCATCCGTGGGGGTCGGGTCGCCGTGGTCGGGCCCGGTGGTCGCCGTTACCGGTCGGGACGAGTCGGGATGGGTCGGCCCACGCCGTCCACGCAACCCACGCAGTCTGCTCAGTCCACGCCATCCACGATGACGACGGTGCAGTCGGCGTTGGCGTGGCGTATCGCCGCGATCGGTGCGTAGTCATCGGAATACGCGAACTCCCGGGCCGCGTCGATGTCGGGGAACTCCACGATCACGATCCGGGTGGGTGACCAGAGGTCATCCTCGACGACGTCGATCTCTCCGCCACGGGCCCGGTACCTGCCTCCGTACTTCTGGACCATCGGGCCGGCGAGGGCCTTGTACTTCTCGTAGGCCTCCGGGTTCGTGATCTTTGTGTCAACGACCACCCATGCGCTCACAGATTCTCCTGTCGGTCACGGGAGCACGGACCGCATCCCGGGAGCCGCAATCGTGGCATGTCCCGGTGGTGGCGGGCCATCCGGTCGGGTCGATGCGGGCCAGCCAGAGGACCGACGCGTGCGCCTACGGCTGGGACGGGTCGGGCAGGTCGATGCGGGCCAGCCAGAGGCCCGGCGCGTCCACCTCCGACGGTGTCGGTAGGTTCTGGGCGCCGGCCCAGAGGCGGCCCAGGCCGTCGGTGCCGCTGCGCTCGACCACGCCGGCGACGAAAGCGGAGCCCCGGTCAACCTGTTCGAGCGTGAGGTTCAGGCCGAGGATCCGCTCCACGAACCGGTCGGCGTCACCGGTGCCGACCCGGCGCCGACGAACGGCCTCGGTGACCTGCCGGTATGACCCGATGAGGGTGCCGCCTATGTCGTCCATGACGTGGTCCACGTAGCCGATCACGACCGCGACCAGTGCCTCCAGGTGAGGCAGCAGCGCCTCCTGCTCGGGCGAGCGGACGGCGCCGAGCACCATCTCCGGGTCAAGTGCCTCCTGGAGGCGGGCCAGGGCCTCCGGGCCGCTGGTCAGGTCGATGTCGCCCAACTGGTCCTGGAGAGCCGAACCGTCGTTGCGGAACGCCCCGGCGTGCCGACTCAGGAGGTTGGTTAGCGCTGTCCGGAGGTGGGGCACGCCGAGCACTGCATGGTGGGCGACCTCGTGCAGGCAGATCCAGAGCCTGAGATCCTCGGCCGGCAGGCTCCAGTCGGCTGCGAACGCCTCGACGTTGGGAACGATGACCAGCAGCTCGTCGTCGTCCCGGGGGATCGGCAGGTCGTACGTACCGAGGCTGCGCAGCGCCAGGCGGCCGACCATCGTGCCGGTCGTGACGCCGACCATCATCGGTGCCATGGCTGCCAGAAGGCCGGACAGCCATGCAGTGGAGGGATCCCCATCGGGATCCGTCGGGTCGATACCGAACCCGGAACCCAGGTTCATGCCCGGGTCCATGCCGGGGTCCGTGCCCGGCATCTGGGCCATCTTCGCCATGTAGGGGCGGTAGGCATCGACCGATGCCGTGGCCCAGGCCGTACGGGTCACCGGCCGCAGGCGGAGGGGGCCGCTCTGCGAGACCTGCAGCCCGGTGCGGTCGGCTATCTGCAGTTCGGCGACCCGGAGCAGTGATTCGTATTCGATCCGGACCAACGGGTCCACGTTGGGTTCGCTGCTCCCGCCTGAGGCCACGGCCATTGCGATCTGGCGAGCCGGATCAGGCCCGCCCGCGCCGCCGGCGAACGGCTGGCCGCCGGGGAAGCCCCCGGGGAGGCCCGGCATTCCACCAGCGCCCGGAAACCCGCCGCTGAACATCTCGCCGAGTACCCCGAACAGCCCTGCGGACGGGTCAGGCTGGTCGCCGGATGCGCCGGCACCCTCTGCGTCGTCGGGCTCGTAAGGGCCTCCAGGGCCGTCGTTCGGGAACTCTGGTGGATCCTCGCTGCTCACGGAGGCACTCTATGACGGTGACCAGCCCCGCCTGCCTGCACCGCACCCGCCCATGAGGGTCGTCGTGACCGGTTCCACCGGTGCGGTCGGTCGACGGGTCTGTGCCCGCCTCGCCGCCGACGGCCATGACGTGGTCGGGCTGGACCGGCGGTCCAGCGTTCCGCCGGCACCCGGGGTCGAGATCAGGGTCGTGGACCTGGCCGTCGCCGACCTGCGTGACCTGCTCGCCGGTGTCGACACGGTGGTCCACCTGGCTTCCGGGGTCACGGCCGGTGACGTGGGCGGTAACACGGGGCACGAACGGCTGGCGGTCGTGGAGAGGCTGCTGGCCGCGGCCGGTGACGTGGGGGTCGGCCACCTGGTCGTGAGGTCTTCGGCCATGGTCTACGGAGCGTGGCCCGACAACCCGGTGCCCCTGACCGAGGACGCGCCGGTGCGGCCCTGCCCGGACTTCCCGTTCGCCGTCCACCGTGCCCGCCTCGAGGAGATGGCAGCAGCGTGGGCGGATGGCGACCCGGACCGTGTGCTGACCGTGCTGCGGCCGGCGGTGACCGTGGCCGAGGAGCGTCCCGGCGGGTTGGCCAGCGTGGTCGGCGCTGCTACTTCGATCCGGAGCAACGAAGGCGAACCGCTCGGCCAGTTCCTGCATTCCGACGATCTGGCGGACGCGGCCGTCTGCGCCGTGGCGGAGCGCTACGACGGCCCGCTGAACGTTGCGCCCGACGGCTGGATAGGCGTGGACGTGATGGCCGAGCTGGGTGGGCCGGGACCGCGACTGCGACTGCCGGGGAGCCTGGCGGCGCTGGTGGGACGGGTGCTTTTCCGGGTCGGTCTGTCGCCGGCGCCTCCCGGGGTGTTCCCCTACACGGTGCACCCGTGGGTGGTCTCCAACGACCGGCTGCGTGACCTGGGGTGGACGCCGTCGCATTCCAATGAGGAGGCCTACGTGGCCGGCCACGAGCCGGGCGTGCTGGACCGCCTGACCGCCAGGTCCAGACAGCAGCTCTCGCTGGCGGCGGCCGGGCTGTTGCTGGCCTCCATGCTGGGCGTGGTCGTCTGGCTGGTGCGTCGCCCGCGTCGGCGCTGACCCCCACCGGCCGACGTGTCCCAATACGATTGCGTCCGATGCCCGCTGGAATGTCTACCGATTCTGAGTCCGACCAGCCTGTAGGCGTGCCGTCTGCCGTTGGTGCGCCGTCTCCGGACGCCCCGGATCCGGATACCTGGCTGGGGCTCGGGTCCGACGTCCTCCCTGTCGACGAGGTCACCGGATGGGTGGGCCGGCCGGACTGCGGAGCGGTGGTGGTGTTCTGCGGAAATGCCAGGGACCACTCCGACGGACGGGTCGGTGTGACCGCCCTTGAGTACGAGGCGTACGAGTCGCAGGTGGTTCCGCGCCTGGCTGGAGTTGCCGCCGAGGCCCGAAGCCGTTGGCCCACCCTGGCGAGGATCGCGATGCTCCACCGGGTGGGTCCTCTGGCCATTGGTGAGGCGGCCGTGGTGGTGGCCGTTTCGTCACCCCACCGTGACGTCGCATTCGAGGCCTGTCGGTGGTGTATCGACAGCCTCAAGTCGACTGTCCCGATCTGGAAGCGTGAGACGTGGGATGGCGGCGAGAGCTGGGGACTGGACGCGCAGCACATGACGGACCTGACGGGCCAGACGGGGGCCGACCGGTGAACCCGGCTGTGTTGTTCCTGCTGGGCGGGGTCCTGCTGGCTGTCGTGCTGTCGGTGGTCGTGTGGTTGTTCAGCCGGCCGAAGAACCGCGTCGAGGACCCGAACCACCTCCGCCATACGTTGCGCACCCTCCGGATGGAGTCCAGGGACCGCCCGAAGCCGGCCCACGGTGAGGGCGGCGTGCGGATCCTCGGCGACGAGGACCACGGGTCCGGCTCCATCGACGGCCAGCTGGACGGCTAGGAACACCTCATGGCCCGCGACCTGGCGATCGACCTCGGAACTGCCAACACGTTGGTCTACGCCCGCGGGGAGGGCGTCGTGCTGGCGGAGCCATCGGTTATCGCGATCAACGAGCGCACCGGTGAGGTCCTGGCCCTCGGCGAGGAGGCCTGGCAGATGATCGGGCGGACCCCGACGCACGTGGTGGCGAAGCGGCCCCTCCGCAAGGGCGCCATAACCGACTTCGACGTGACCCAGCGCATGGTGCGACTCCTGATGCAGAGGGTCGGCGTCAGCCGGTTCAACCGACCCAAGGTGCTCATCTGCGTGCCGTCGGCGATCACGGCGGTCGAGCGGCGGGCGGTCACCGATGCGGCACGCAGTTCGGGGGCGGCCGACGTGCAGCTCATCGAACAGCCGATAGCAGCGGCGATCGGGGCGAACCTTCCGATCAGCGAGCCGATCGGCAGCATGGTCGTTGACATCGGGGGCGGAACCTCGGAGTCGGCGCTGCTCTCGTTGGGCGGGGTGGTGGTCCTCGAGGCGGTCAGGGTCGGATCGTTCGACATAGACGCTGCGATCCAGACCTATGTACGTCGGGAGTACGGGCTGTCCATAGGTGAGCGCACCGCCGAGGAGATCAAGTGCCACATCGGGTCGGCGGCACCCACCCCCGACGAGGTCCGGGCCGAGGTGAAGGGCCGGGAGCTCATGAGCGGCCTTCCCAAGACCGTGGTCCTGACCCCGGTGGAGATCCGTCAGGCCATCGAGGAGCCGGTGACCGCGATTGTCGAATCGGTGTTGACCTGCCTGTCCCAGGCTCCCCCGGAACTCGCCCAGGACCTGCTCGCGCAGGGCATCTGCCTCGTGGGGGGCGGAAGCCTTCTTCGTGGTCTGGATGTCCGGCTGGCCGAGGAGGCCGGGGTCCCCGTGATCCACGTGGACACGCCAATGGAGTGCGTGGTGAACGGCGCAGGCCAGTGCATCGAGTCGTTCGACGCGATGCGTGCGATGTTCATGGACAGTCGTCGGTAGTACCCGGTCCGAGTAGGTCCTCGGCGGCCTGGCGGACCTGCCAGTCGCGGTCATCCAGCGAGAGTTTCAGGGCCGCCTCGACGTCGTCACCCTCGAATGCTGCGAGGGCCAGGACGGCCCGGCGTCTCACGGCTGGTCGGTCCCTGAGGCCACCCAGCACCGCCAGACGGCCCCGCTCGTGGCCGAGTGCACCGAGGGCGGCCACGGCGGCCTCCCTGCAGAGAGCGTCCTCGTGGCCGCCGGGTTCCGGCCCGGCTATCCCCACCAGGACGTCGACGGTCGCCTCGGCGATATCCGGGAGTTCCCCGGCCGCCCAGCAGGCCACCTCCACGACGGAGTGGTCGCCGTCGCCCAGACAGGCCAGCAGGAGTCCTGTAGGTGCCGTGGTGTGCCCGGCGATGTCGTTCCAGTCCGCATGTGCCCGGTCCGAACCGCCGGAGTCAGGTCTGGCGGCCGGTTCGTCGGCCTGTTGGTCGGCCGGGGTCGTACCGGACTGGTCGGGGCCCGCCAGGCATTCGAGTGCCCGTCGCCGGACGGCGGGTCCGGGGTCCGCCAGGCCGGTCGCCAATTCGTCGGCGGTGAGCCCGTCGACTCCACCTGCCCGGGCAATGCGATCCAGGGCCCCGAGTGCGGCGGAGCGAACCGGAGCGGCCGGATCCGTCAGGAGCTGGCGGGCCAGGCTGGCATCGCCCCCATGGCCGGCGAGGATGGCCTGCCGACGGCGGGTCGACACGTCGGCATCGGGCGCCGGGTCTGGGTGGACGTGACGACCCACCGGCGGGGCACCTCCGGTGGGGGCGTCCCGCGTCCGGTCGGTGGGGGCGTCCTGCGTCCGGCCGGTGGCCTCGTTGTGGTCCGGTACGGCCACGGTCAGCCGATGGCCTGTTCCACCAGGAACCCTGAGAGGAACATGCCGATACCGATGGCGGTGGCCGTCGCCACGCCGCCTATGACGATGAAAGCGGTGAGTAGGACGATGGAACGGATCCGGTGCCACCAGCGAAGGTGGGCGCGGCGGCCGGTGACCACACGTCGCGGAGGCTGGAACCAGACGCCGAGACGTGCGCCGGGACTCCAGGATCGATCGATTGCGTACTCGACCTCGCCTGACGGCGCCATGTGTGCACGCCCGGCATGGAGCACCAGACCCGGCGGAAAGGCGAGGCCAGCGGGGAGGAGCCTGCCGGTGGGCCAGATCGTCGTACCCGGCCAGCCCGGGTGGTCCCGCCGTGTGGCGGCGCCATACCAGGCCCTGACCATGGCAGGCTGGACGGCCCCCGGTGGGAACCGGTGGGACATCCCGTAGCCGAGAGCGCCCAGGACCATCACCATCAACCACGAGGACATCAACAGCGGCGTCGTGGCCCAGTCACCTGAAATGGGTGGGAGCAGTTCCATGACGGGAAAACTACCCGTGTCGGAAGCCGGCTCCGGGCGCGCTGCCCGCTGGACGCACCGTCGTGGACCGGACGACTCCACCCGTTCCGACTCCGACAATGGCTCCGACAGCCTTTCCGACCTCGGCTCCGACTCCAGTGGGCGGAGTTGGATCGGCACCCTGGTGCTGCTTGTCGTGGCAGTGGCGCTGCTCCTGACGTTCATCCGACTCCCGTACTTCGTGTTCCGACCGGGTTCCGTCCAGGCCCTCAGCGACAGGGTGACCATCACCCGTGGCGAACGGTTCGATCCGGTGGGCGAGGTGTATTTCACGACAGTCCGCCAGGACTCCACCGTGAACGGTTGGGAGTACCTCGAGGCGAGGTTGAAGGGTTCCCTCACGCTGGTCGGGGAGGACAGGGTGCTGGGCGGTCGGAGCCGTGACGAGAACCGGTCCTTCAACATGAGGCTGATGCGGGTGTCGAAGTCGACGGCAGTAGCGGTGGCCCTCCGCCACCTCGGCATCGACCCGATAAAGGCGACCGGGGTGGGGATGGCCGAGGTGGTCGGCCCGTCGACCGGGCTGTTGACCACCGACGACGTGATCCTGTCGGTGGATGGGGTCGAGGTCCGGGTGGCCATGGACCTGGTGCATGCGATCGGGGGTCGGGCCCCCGGTGAGGTGGTGAGCCTCGAGGTCGAGCCGGTCAGGGGCGGAATGTCGCGGGTGGTCGAGGTGGTTCTCGGCGAGCGGGAGGACGATCCGACCATCGGATTTCTGGGCGTCGTACCCCAGACGCGGTGGGAGGACGTGGACGACCTTCCGGTGGACGTGCTGGTGAACACGGGAAGGGTCGGCGGCAACTCGGCTGGGCTGGCCCTGACGCTGTCGATCCTGGACCTGGTCACTCCCGGGGAGTTGACCGGTGGCCTGAGGGTGGCGACGACCGGCACGATCGACATCGACGGCAACGTGGGCCCCATCGGGGGAATCGTCCAGAAGGTGGCGGCTGCCGAGGAGGCCGGGATCGACCTGCTCCTCGTGCCGGTAACGGAGCTGGCCGAAGCGCGCGAACACGCCGGCGACCTGGCCGTCGAGGGCGTGTCCACCCTCGATGATGCCCTGGCAGCCCTGGCCAGGCACGGCGGCGAAAGTCGCGATCTGGTACTACCGGACGGCTGATCCGGGGCCCTTCGCTCGAATGCCCGTCATAGGCTCTACCCATGCGCCCTGAAGACGCCCCGCCGCCCGGTCCGCGCCCTTTCCCCCGCCAACGGCAGCGCCGTTCGCGGGGCTCCACGAAGTTGCGAATGGTGGCCGGAGGTGTCGTGTCGGCACTGTTCGTCCTGATGCTGTCGCTGCGTGGCCTTGCGGGATTCTGGACGGACTACCTCTGGTTCGATGCCCTCGGCCACGAGAACGTGTTCGTCTCGGTGTTCGGCGCCCAGGTGGCCCTGGTGGTGCTGTTCACCCTTCTGTTCTTCGGACTCCTGTACGGAAACCTCACGGTCGCCGATCGTCTGGCGCCACCCATCCGACCGCCCGGCCCGGAGGAGGACCTCCTGCGCGGCTACCACCTTGCGGTGGGCCATCGCAGGGGCCTGGTGCGCCTGGTGCTGTCAGGCCTGTTCGCACTCATAGCCGGGCTGGGAGTGTCCGGTCGTTGGCAGGAGTGGCTCCTGTTCACCAATGCCGTGGACTTCGGCGTCTCAGATGCACAGTTCGGTCGGGACCTGGGCTTCTACATCTTCCGCCTGCCGTTCATGAGCTTCGTGATCAGCTGGCTGTTCGCCACGTTGGTGGTGGTCCTGATCCTCACCACGATCTTCCACTACATCAACGGTGGTATCCGACTCCAGTCGGTTGGCGAACGGGTCCAGCCGCAGGTCAAGGTCCACCTTTCGGTCCTGCTCGGCCTGATCGCCCTCGTGCGGGCCGGCGACTACTGGCTTGCACGATTCGAGCTGACCACATCGAACCGGGGCGCCGTCGTAGGAGCCACCTACACCGACGTGAATGCGCAGCTCCCGGTCATGAACCTCCTGATCCTCATCTCGCTGTTCGCCGTTGTGCTGCTGCTGGTGAACATCAGGCGGCGGGGCTGGGTGCTGCCCGCTCTTGCTGTCGGGCTGTGGGCGTTCGTGGCACTGGTGATGGGCGGCATCTATCCGGCGGTCATCCAGAGTCTGCGGGTGGAGCCTGCGGAGTCTGAGAAGGAGGCGCCGTACATAGCCCGGAACATCGAAGCCACCCGGATGGCGTTCGGCCTCGACACGATCTCCGTCGTGGAGCTCTCCGACTTCGACAACAGGATCGACGCATCCGACCTGCGCTCCAACAGGGGAACTGTCCGCAACATCCGGATCCTGGACCCGCTGATCGTGCAGGGCACCTTCGATCGCCTGCAGGGCGAGCGCGAGTTCTACACCTTCACCGATGAGATGGACACCGACCGCTACACCATCGGTGGTGAGACCACCCAGGTACTGCTGGGCACCCGTGAGCTGGAAGTGAACCCGAACCGGTCGTGGGAGAACCAGCACGTGGCGTTCACCCACGGTTACGGCGTGGCCATGGCGCCGGTGAGCCGGGTGAAGGGTTCGGGAGATCCCGACTTCCTGGTTGGCGACCTCCCGGTCTCGATCGATCCATCGGTCGAGGTGACTCTGGATCGGCCGCAGCTCTACGTGGGCGAGGGACTCGACGGCTATGCCGTCGTCGGTGCCAGCCGCTCAGAGGTGGACTACACCGACGAGAATCAGGAGACCCAGGCGGTCCGCTACGCCGATATCGGCGGCGAGGGTGGTGTCGGCATGGGGACGTTGACCCGTCGGGCGGCGTTCGCTCTGCGCTTCGGCCAACTGGAGCCCCTGATCTCCAACTTCGTGACGTCGGACTCGCGGGTCTTCTACGTGCGTGACGTGCGGGAGCGTGTCGAGAAGCTGGCGCCGTTCCTGCTCTTTGACGCCGACCCGTACCCGGTGCTGATCGATGGCCGGATCCTCTACGTGGTGGACGGCTACACGACCACCGACCGGTACCCGTATTCCCAGTTCGCATCCTCGGGTGAGTTGCCGCGTGCCAGCGGCCTCAACCGTCACAGCTTCAACTACGTGCGCAACTCGGTGAAGGCCACGGTGGATGCCTTCACAGGTGAGGTCAAGTTCTATGTGGTGGACGAGAGCGATCCGCTGGTGGTTGCCTACGGCGCGGCCTTCGGGGGCCTGTTCACGCCGGCGTCCGAGATGCCGGCGTCGCTGGTCGCCCATCTGCGTTACGCCGAGGACCTGTTCCGGATCCAGAGCGAGGTGTGGGGCCGCTATCACGTCGAGGACACCCAGAACTTCTACCAGCGGGCATCGGAGTGGGCGGTATCCCAGGACCCGGGTCGAACCGGCGAGGGTGCGGCGAACCTGGCTGTCGTCGACGAGGCGGGCTTCCGGATCGGCACGGCGCGCATGCGCATGGCTCCGTACAGGACCATGGTCGCCCTGCCTGACGGCGACGATGCCGAGTTCGTGATCATGAGGGCGTTCGTGCCCCTCGACGAGGACGATGCCCGTAAGGAGCTGGCCGCCTACATGGTCGGCCGAAGCGACGGCGACCGCTACGGCGAGCTGGTGGTCTACCGACCGCCATCGTCGAATTTCGACGGACCGGCGTTGGCCGAGGAGCGGATCCGCAACGACGAGGCTGTGGCGAGCCTCCAGACCCTTCTCAGCCAGCGGGGCTCGAACGTGCTGTTCGGTGAGCTGCTGCTGGTCCCGATCGAGAACTCGATCCTCTACGTGCGGCCGCTGTACGTGCAGGCTGAGGGCGACAACACGGTGCCTGAGCTTGAGAGGGTGATCGTGGCCGTGGGCGAGAAGGTCGTCATGGCCAACTCCCTGCAGGAGGCTCTCGAGGAGCTGACCAGGGCCAGTCTGGTCGACCTGTTCGCAGGCATCGGCGGTGCGGCTGCCGAGTTGGAGGAGTACTCATCGACGCCGGATGCTGATTCCGGATCGGATGCCGGGGCTGGCGACACTGACGGATCGGATGCCGACACCGGTGGCTACGAGGTCGACGGTGAGATTCCCGCAGACCTACGGTCGATCGTGATCGAGTTGTCCAGCCTGCAGCAGGCGTCGGCGGCCTCGCTCTCGGAGGATCCTGCGAACTGGCAGGAGTTCGGTCGCATCCAGGCCCGGATTCAGGACCTGCTCGACGCCCTGGAAGCCGCAGCCGGCTAGTACGCGGCCGGCCAACAGGCAGGCATTCGGTACGCAGCTAGCCGGCCGGCTGCCAGCCGCTGGTGCGGCGGCCGGATCCGGGGCTGTCTCCGGTAGGTGCTCCGGAGCGGGCCCGGGCCGGGGAATCGGCGGTGAGGTCCACGAACGACTCGTCGCCGTCCAGGTCCGGGGTCGGTATGGGGCCGACGGCGTCTTCGTTGGCGGCAGTGCCGGTGGAGCCGGCCACCTCGGCGATGCGGGCGTTCAGCTCGACGGCCACGCGCGAGAGTTCTGCGGAGAGGCGGGCGACCTGGAGTCGCAGGTCCATGACCTCGTCGGTGTTGTCGTTCCCGGCTGACGAGTCGCCCACGACATCGAATCGGCGCTCGACCGTGGCGACGCGTTCGGTCAGGTCCCGTAGACCGTTCACGAGGTCCAGAAGGGTCTGTTCCGGAGCCGCCATCTCGGCGTGGGCGGTCGTCCGGTTGGAGCGTCGGAAGGCCATAGGGCGACTGTACCCATGGTTGCCGACAGGTCCGGGGAGCGGTCAGGCTCGCTGGGCCCGGGGTGGGCCTGGTGGACGCTGATGAAGGTGTGGCCTGTTACGTCCTGTCAGCCAGGTCGGTGAGGTCGGTGAGGGGTGCTCCATGGCGAACTGTGCCGTTTCGCTACCCTGCCGACCGTGACCGGATCCCGACGATGCGTTGTTCTGCCGGCCCTCGTGTTGGCGGTCTCGGTGCTCGGGGCCTCGTGCGCCGGGCACGACGGGCGTCAGATGATCGCGAACGGTGTCGGGTTCACCCCTGAACCGACGGTGACGGCGGTCGAGGAGGCCCCTGCACATTCGGTCGCAGCGGATCGGGCAAGGGTCGAGGGCCGCAACACGATCGGTTCAGTGGTGACCGAGGTGATCTCCGGATCGCTGGGAGAGGCTGGGTCCTACGAGATCTCCATCCAGCAGTTGGATGGTGTCTGGGAGGACGATCCTCTCAACGTGGCCCTCCGTAGACCGGTCCTGGCTGAGATAGCCAGGACAGCCGATGACCTGGCCTCTGATGGGGAAGTGCCTGCTGAGGGAGGGTCCCTGACCGGCGCGGCGGTGGTGCACCTGCTGGACGATCGGTTGTTGAGCGTGGTCTACGACTTCGAGTCGTATCTCGGTGGCGCTGCCCGCCCTGTTGAGGCTGTCCGCTCGGTGCTGTTGGATCTGGACACGAGCGCCCTGGTCGGCGTTGCCGACCTGTTCCTGCCGGGGAGTCCATGGCTGGAGACGGTTGCATTCCTGGCTCGCAGGGACATGACGGAGCGTCTGGGCGAAGGTGCCATCTGGGGTGAAGGAGAGGGTGACCGTTCCGGGCTGGGAGCCGACGAGGCGAACTACCGCATCTTCGGGGTCACGGCATCGCACCTGGTGCTGCGTTTCGAGCGGTACCAGGTCGGGCCGGGTGCTTCGGGAGCACCGGAGGCGACGATCCCGTGGTCGTTGCTGGTCGGGTTGGTGGATCCGGACGGACCGGTGGGGCACCTGCTGTCGTAACTGTGCTGCCTGCACGTGGTGTTCAGGCCAACCCGGTTGCGCTGTCTGACGTGGCGCTCTCTGTGCTCTGATCGTCCCGTAGGGGCGTTGGCCGATTCAGGAATCGGTTGAGGGGGCGTGGTCGATCCCGATTACCTCTTCACGGTCGGCGACCGATGCGAGGGCCTTCGCCAACTCGACCTCCCCGAGTCCACGGACGTCGACGGTCGCCTTGCGTAGATCCTTGGACGGATCGTCGGATTCGGTGGTCAGCACGCCCATGATCCGGCCGCCAGCAGATTCAAGGGCCGTGAAGAGGGCGTCGAGTGTTCCGTGACCGGAGCGGTAACGGACCTCGAACTTCCTTCGGGACCGTCGAAACATGACGTACGGCTTGAGTGGGCCGAAGGTGACGACGACCACCAGGGCCATTGCGCCGGCCACGATGGAGACTAGGTAGAGGCCCATTGCGGCGGCGATTCCGAAGGCGGCGGCCATCCAGAGGGTGGCGGCCGTGGTGATGCCGGTGACGGTGAAGCCGCTACGGATCATGGCGCCGGCGCCGATGAAGCCGATGCCGGTGACCACCTGGGCGGCAACCCGGGATGGGTCGTTCTGGGGGCCGACGACGGCGTAGGCGCCGGCGATGGTGAACAGCGCGGCACCCAGGGCGACCAGCGAGTGGGTCCGCAGACCGGCCGTCTTGTGACGGGTCTCGCGCTCCAGCCCGAGCACGGCACCGAGCGCGAGCGCCAGTGCCAGCCGGCCGATCAGTTCCAGTGAGCTGGGGGCGTCCATGGCCTCGAGCCTGCCACAGGGAACCCGGTCGTTGTCAGACCAGAACGGGGCTGGCCGGTACGGATCGGTGGATCCGGAGAGCCGGTCCGGTCCTACGACCAGCGGGACGAGCTGGTGAGCGACTCGGTGGGTAGGCGGATGTCAAAGCGCCTACGCACCTCGGCGTCGATCTCGGGCGATACGTGCGCGGGGAAGTGGCTGGAGAGGATCCCCGAGGCGATGACCCGGGCCCTTTCCTCGGCCGTCGTGGCCCCGGCGTCGAACCAGTCGGCCGGGCTGACCCTGTCGCCGACCTCCGGATAGATGTACTCGCTCTCCATCATCGTGAGCGTCTGGTCCTGGCCGAGGAAGTGGCCGGCGCCGAATATGACCGACTTGATCGTCTCGACCGAGAGGGTGTCGGGTGTGACCTCGATGCCCCGCACGGTCCGGTTGACGGCGCCCAGCAGGTCGTTGTCGATCACGAGGGCCTCGTACGAGCAGGCCAGCAGGCTGGCCAGCATTCCGGCCGCCTCATAGACGAGGTTGGCTCCGGCGTTTCCGGCGAGGCCCACGGTGAGGCCCTTCTCGTGGCCGGCCTGGTTGTCGGGAACCTTTGAGTCGGCCATCCCGGCAGCGACGCCTGACGGCAGGCCCAGCCAGTTGGCCACCTGGGCGGCGGCAGCCATCATTACGGCCTCCTCACCGGAGCCTCCGGTCATGGCGCCGGTCCGCAGGTCGGAGACGAACGGCCAGAGTCCCATGACGCACGGGTGGCCGGGCTTCACGAGGTTGACGTAGGTCAGGGCGGACAGGCACTCGGCGAGGGCCTGGGCCAGGGACCCGGCCAGGGCGGCGGGTGACGTGGCACCGGCCTGCCCCGCCGAGAGGAGGTTGATGGGCATGCCGCAGTGCACCTGGGCGACCATGGAGCGCGCGGCGTCCTCTGCGTAGCGCAGGGGTGGGACGACGAAGGTGTTGTTGGCCACGCAGAAGGGCCGCTCGGCGAACGAGCCCGGCTTCCCGCCCAGCATCTGGTCGAACATGTCGACGGCCTCGACGACGTGTTCGGGCTGGAAGAACGACGTACCCATCGGCTTGGAGGTGCCCATGGCCACCGCGTAGGCGGAGTTCAGGTCGAGGTCCCGGGCCTCGACCATGTCGCGGGCCACGAGCGTCCGGACGTGGAAGTGGACGTGTTCGAGCGTGTCGACGAGGCGGGCCACGTCGTAGACGTCGTGGAGATCCGATGGGCGGTGCTTGCGGGTTTCGTGGTCCCAGACGGAGACGGCCGCGCCTGCGGTGCCGAAGTGGACCCGGTCGCCGCCCACGTCTATGGACCGGTTGTCGTCGAAGCCATGCCAGGTGAACGACTTGGCGGCCATGTCCACGGCATCCTCGACGAGTGACTGGGGGAAGTGGAGGCGCTCGTGCTCGTCCACCCAGCCGCCGGCCGGGACCACCACCTCGATGAATTCCGGAATCGGGGTGCCCATGCCGAATTCGCTGAGCAGGGTCAGGGCCGTGTCGTATATGGAACGGCACTCCGACTCGGTGAGCGGCTTGTAGGCGCCTCCGGACTGTCCGGGGCGTACGGCCCGCTCGTCCTCCGGGAGTCCGGCGGCTCGGGCGGCGACCCGGGCGGCACGTCCGCCGGCTCGTACGCCGCGCTTCGGCCGGGTGGTTTCGGTCATGTCCGGAGCCTTTCGTTGGAAGGATCATGTGCGGCCTCCGCCAGCACCGTGGCGGTATGTCGTTCGCCGAACAGGGCGATCTCGAAAGTTGAGCCGGGTGCCCGGAAGGTCGGGTCGACGTAGGCGAAGGCCAGCGACTTCCCGACGGTGTGGCCCCAGGCGCCGCCGGTGGTGATTCCCATGGCGGTTGAGCCGTCGTCTGCAGGGTCGTATGTGGGTTCGTTGCCCCGGCAGTCGGAGTCGGAGGCATCCACGGCGCAGTAGACGAGGACCATTTCCAGGCCGGTTAGGTCGGGTCCGGCGGCGTCGCGGCGGGCCAAGGTGGCGTCGCGGCCCAGGAAGTCGCGGCCGGGTGTGTCGAGGTCCACGAACCGGTCCAGGCAGGCTTCGATCGGTGTGATCTCGGTGGTGAGCTCGCCGCCCCACGCCTTGTAGGCCTTTTCGATGCGCATGACGTTCATGGCGTACGAACCGAAGTGGACCATTGAGTGGGGTTCGCCGGCCGCCACGAGGGCGTCGTAGAGCTCCGGCATGCGGTCGATGGGGTGGTGGAGTTCCCAGCCCAGCTCGCCCACGTAGCTGACCCGCAGGGCGGTGACGGGCACGCCGGCAACCTGGATCTCCCGGGCGGTCAGCCACGGGAAGGCCTCGTTGGTGAGGTCGGCGTCGGTGCAGGCGGCGAGGACGTCGCGGGCCCGGGGTCCGGTGACGGCGAGGATGGCGGTGGCATCGGTGACGTCGGCGATGGTCACGTCCTCGCCGCCGACCACGTGCTGGACCAGCCAGTCCTGGTCGTGGGTGGTGCCGGTGATGGCCGAGTTGAGGTAGTAGCGGTCGTCGGCGAGACGGGTGATCGTCATCTCGCACTCGATGCCGCCGAGGTCGGTGAGCATGTGGACGAGGCGGATCCCACCGTCGGTGATGGGCAGCCGGTTGGCCGAGAGGCGGCCCAGCAGGTTGGCGGCGTCGCTTCCGGTCACCTCGAACTTGGCGAAGGCGGTCAGGTCGGCGATGCCGACCCGCTCACGTACGCCGGTGCATTCGGCGGCGACGATGTCGTGGGCGTTGGAGCGCCTCCACGAGTACTGCTCGGCCTCGCCGTAGTAGCGGGGGCGTTCCCAGCCCCAGACGTCCTGCCACTGGGCGCCGAGGGCGTCGAGCCGTTCGGCGATGGGCGTTCGCTTCATGGGGCGCCCGGCTGACCGGTACTCGCCGGGCATCCGCACCTGGTACATCTCGTGGTATTCGTCCACGGACTTCCGAATCGTGTAGTCGAGGTCGGACCACGGGCCGAAGCGGCGGGGGTCCATCTCGCGGACGTTGATCTCGGTCTGGCCGTGCACCATCCACTGGGCCAGGTACTTTCCGGCGCCCGGGCCCTGGGTGATGCCGATGGAGGCTCCGGCGCACATCCAGTAGTTGCGCACGCCTGGGGCCGGTCCCATGAGGTAGCCGCCGTCGGGGGTGTGGGTGATGGGGCCGCTGACCACCTGCTTGATGCCCGCCTCGGCGAAGATCGGGAACCGTTCGGTCGAGATCTCCAGCCACGGGGCGAGCTGTTCGAGGTCGGGTGGTGTTAGGTGGAAGTGGAGGTTCCAGTCGATGCCGTCGAGGCCGTAGGTGATGGAGTTACGGGTCTCGTAGGGCCCGATGAGGAGGCTGTCGATCTCACGGCGGTAGTAGCAGGACGAGCGGGGGTCCCGGACGACGGGCATCTCGACTTCCTGTGCGGCCATCTCGGGGAGCGATTCGGTGATCAGGTACTGGTGGATCATCGAGACGATGGGGACGTCGATGCCGGACATGGCCCCGAGTTGGGGGGAGTAGTGGCCGGCGGCGTTGACGACGTGGTCACAGGTGACCTCGCCCTTGTCGGTGGTGACCTTCCAGCGGCCGTCCGGGAGCTGGTCGACGGCGGTGACGAGCGTGTGGCGGGCGATCTCGGCGCCGAGCTGACGGGCGCCGACGGCCATGGCGTTGGTGGAGCTGGTGGGGTCCGACCAGCCGTCGTCGGGCGTCCAGAAGCCGAGGATGATGTCGTCGGTGGCTCCCATCAGAGGCACCCGCTGGCGAACCTCGTCCGGGCTGATGAGGTGCGATTCGATGCCGAGGGCGCCGAGGATGCCCTGGACGTAGCGGTACCAGTCGGCCTGGTCCTGGGTGACGGCGAGGCGGATCGCGCCGCAGCCGTGCCAACCGGTGGACATGCCGGTCTCTGCCTCGAGGGTCTTGTAGAGCTCGATGCCGTAGGCGTGCACCTTGGCCATGTTGAGGCTGCCGATGAAGTTGGGCACGAGGCCGGCGGCATGCCAGGTGGAGCCCGACGTGAGCTCGCCCTTTTCGATGAGGAGGGTGTCGGTCCAGCCTTCGTGGGCCAGGTGGTACAGCAGGCCCACGCCCATGGCGCCGCCGCCGATGATTACGCACTGCGCGTCGTTGCGCATGGGTGCCTGCCTCTCTGAAGGCTCCGCCGGCCGGGACCTGAGCCTCGGGACCGGACAGAGTGTTCCAATGAGTGGAACGTTCCGACTAGTGGTGTCCTAGGCTAGCGATATTCAGACCATTGAGCGAACTTTCGCCGTGCTGCGGGCCCTGGCGGGCCGGTCGGACTCCACGGGCGTGACCGAGGTGGCCCGGACGACCGGGCTGGCCAAGTCGACCTGCTCGCGGATCCTGTCCAGCCTCGCCGACCTGGGGATCGTGGAGCGGATCGACGACGCCGGCCGTTACGTGATCGGATCGGGCCTACGGGCGCTGGCTGCATCCGGGGCGCCGGCCGGCACGCTGCGGGACCTGGCCCGGCCGTACCTGCAAGAGCTGGCCGGTCGGCTGGGCGAGTCGGCGGCGTTGGCGGTGATGGACGGTGGGGAGGGCCTGTATGTGGCGCAGGTGGCGACGCCGGGGCCGGTGCAGGTGACCGACTGGACGGGCCAGCGGTTCCCCCTGCACACGATCGCCGCGGGCCAGGCCTTCATGGGGTCGTGGACCGACGAGAGGATCGCCGACTACGCGGCTGATGGACTGGAGGAGTTCACCGTGCACACGGTGACCACGCTGGTCGGGTTGCGCCAGCGCGTCGGCGAGGTGCGCCGGACCGGGGTGGCGTGGACGGTCGGCGAGTTCTCCGAGGAGATCACCGGTGTGGCCGCACCGGTGTGTGACGGCGACGGGGAGACTGTCGCATCGGTGACGGTGTACGGGCCGGATTTCCGGTTTCCGGGGGACGCCGACACGTGCGAGATCGAACGCCTGGTGGTCGAGACCGCCAAACGGGTGGGCGCCCTACTGGGCGACTAGGTGACCGGTGTGACCCGGTCAACTACGCGGAACGGGTAGGTCTGCTGGTGCCGGGCCTCGCCGACCTCGGCGACGACTCGGTAGCCGCCCTCGTGGGGGAATGCGATGG
>Ga0302120_10000005_pt1 | contig 101555 bp, 97 predicted proteins | sample AG5_Bottom_MG_FD_203118 | JGI IMG/M metagenome (GOLD analysis project Ga0302120, IMG submission 203118) | Marine microbial communities from Western Arctic Ocean, Canada - AG5_Bottom | ecosystem: Environmental > Aquatic > Marine > Oceanic | place: Canada: Western Arctic Ocean | collected... | reverse complement strand
TTTAGAACCTAGTTCCATCAGTCGATTAATGACATCCTCACCATACTGTGGAGAATATACAGTCGTTCCAGAACTGCTTCCCCCCTGTGATTTAGAGCCCTCAGAAGGACTATACTGTTGCTGATTAAATTCAATCAACGCCTGCTCATAGACATCAACCATTCGCTCAAGACTCGATCGTTCACGCTCTAACTTACCTAAGCGAGCATCCCTAAATCCTTTATACCAAGATTCATTTTGAACACCTATGCCGTTCTTAACAACAAGTTCTTTAAGTATTGAAATCCTATATTTATTTTCCAAATCTAACTTATAAAGCAAATCTGCAACTGTCATGCCCGACGCTGGGTCTGTAATGGATTTGTTGTCTAGTGAGCCCGACAACCCAGTAACACTTTTAGATAATAAGCCGTGAGTGTCACTTAATACATTGACTTGAATTAGCAATTCACCAGATTTTATATTGCTATCCAGCGCGCTTATTGTAGGAGAAAACATGACCAAAACACCACGATCTTCAATGGCATTCGTAGCCCATATCTTTGGAATACTGTGCAACAGGTCACTTGATTTTTTAAGGTTTCCATCAAGCAAATTCAGGTCTATGGTTAGGATCACATTCTTTTTAGATTGGGCAATAATTTCGTTTGTGTACTCAGAAACGGCATCACTATATTCTTTATTGGTTAATCCCTTTTCTTTTGACAACAACCCAGTCACTACAGACTCTAGTTCGTCAGCACCATTGAAATCAGGCGTCACATTGATTGCACTCACTAGGTCAGCATAATCGAAACTTGGGCTATCAATATTTCTATAGACTTCAGACAAGACTGACCCTGAGATAAGTTCCTGTGGTGAGAATTTTTCACCGTTTGGGAAAACCCCGTTTTCAACGCCTTGAAAGTTAAAATGAACTTGAATGCTCGCATAGTTGCTTTTGTCTACGACAAACCCACCCAGTGAATAGACTAGTGTCAGAGATAAACAAATTAGACCAAATAACAAAATACGATATTTCGCCTTCCACAAAGGGATGAAAATATCTCTTAAGTCAATTTCATCGTCAAAATTATGCTCAACTGGATTAGGTGCTTCCTTGTTCATTTACATCTCCGGATCACTGAATACAGTGCGTTAATTACAATACTAAATAGGGCATATCTAATCAAAGGCAACTCAACATAATGAAAAGTAATGGCAATGATCAGCACTTGAAATATATGAAGAGTCAAGAATAAAGAGGCTCTGTTCCAGTAAAGAAGGCTGGGGTAGAACAAAGTGAGCGTTCTTGCCAAGACGATACACGCTTGGTGCGTGTTTGGACATGGTTTATCACGTGTACCCTTATAGATTCTTACTCAATCACATTGAGGTGGTAGCCGATTAAGACCCGCTATGTGAGCAAGTTCTTCCAGTGGGATGTTAAGGATTTTTCGTACATCTCTAACTGTTACACCAAAATTCTCAATAATTATAAATTATAACCATAAATCGAACATAGATGCCTATAAGAATACACTATTCTGTTTTTTAGTTGAAAATTCAGAATTGTTCCTAGTTTTGACTGATGTTAAAAATGGGGGGATTACCTGCCCATGCGGGTCAGCGGGATTTAGTCAATTTTGTGAAACGTATGCATGGAAAGCCAAAGGAAGTGCGCATTATTCATGGCGATGAGGGTGCTAAGGCGGCTCTGACTAAGCTGCTAACAGAGGTAGCGCCAGAAGCTAATGTTTGGGTGCCTTGATGTAGGTTTTAGTGGTGGTCTTTAGCAATACGGGCATAGTGGTGTTTTTCAAGATAGTGTCCGCCAATAGCAAATATATATATAGAATGTTGATCAAATTTATAAACCAAACGATCTTTTTGAGAAATACGTTTCGACCATAATCCAGTCAAATTATGCTTTAATGATTCGGGTTTTCCTAACCCTGCAGCAGGGCTGTGAGAGCTCAGCATTTCTTTTAATAACTTGCATAAAGCTTTGTGTAATTTTTTATCTTTGTCACGCACTGCTTCATATGCTGACCAAGTATCGCCTTCAAATACCAATGATCTCATTCAATTGCTCTTCTGTAGGCTGGTATCCAATCCTTTTAGAATGGGTATTAAGAGATTTGGCTACTTGTTGCATCAGGTTATTATTTTGCAAAATATACAAGCTCTCTTGCTCTCGTTCCCAATCATCCGCACTCATCACTATAAAGTCATCGCCAGCCCTGCGAGTAACCTTCAGTGGCTCATGACTGCTAACTACTTGCTCTACCAGGGATTTAATATTATCTCTGAATTTATTCACACTAACTGCATCCATATCTATCACCTTAAGTACCGTGTTGCCGTACTAGTGTATAGTAAAAAACCATTCGTGTGGCTCTAAAGTTGAGCCTTCTGCTAGTCGCATGTGTGCTGGATGGTGCTAAGGTGGCGGGGCGTCCTTGCCCCGCACTTTGCGCCTACATCCATATTGGCAAACACTGCTTTTTGGACGGGACGTCCATGCCCCGTAGTTTATGACCGCATCCATGCGGAATAATACGAAACGGCGTTGTTATTGGAAGATATAGAAGGCGAGGCTAATACCAAAAATGCAGAAGTTGTCTTGGCTTCCATGTCTTTCAGTTGCAATCCGTTTGCAGTGGTATAACTCACTAGGCGTGAACCCTGATGAGTTATTTAAAGTGTAGTATGGATTTTAGGGTTTGCAGAAAATAATTTGATAGATTGCTTCGCTAACAAAGACGATAAAGGGGCTCGCAATGACGGTAAAAGCGATATGAGGTGGGAAGAGAAACGAGGCGGCGGGGCCGCCCCGTGAGGTTTAGTACTTGTAGCTTTCTGGCTTAAACGGACCTTCAGAAGGTACGTTGATGTACTTGGCCTGGGTGCTAGTTAGCTTGGTCATTACACCACCAAAACCTGCCACCATGTCGGCTGCTACTTCTTCGTCTAACTTCTTAGGCAAGATCCTTAGCCATAAGTTGGCGGCCTTATCTGCTGGGCTTAGGTCTGCGAACTTGGCGTCCCATAGGTGCATTTGCGCTAACACTTGGTTGGCGAAAGAGCCGTCCATGATGCGTGATGGGTGACCCGTGGCGTTACCTAGGTTAACTAGGCGGCCTTCAGATAATAGTAATATAAAATCACTCTTGTTGTGATCAGCAGCACGATACACCTTGTGTACTTGAGGCTTCACTTCTTCAAACTTCCAGTTCTCACGCATAAAGGCGGTGTCGATCTCGTTGTCGAAGTGACCAATATTACAGACTACAGCACCGTTTTTAATGGTCTTGAGCATGTTGGCATCACACACGTTGGTGTTGCCGGTAGTGGTAACGATAATGTCGGTGGTTCCCATTAAGCTAGTATTAATACAGCTAATATCGCCAGTGTTTATGCCGTCTAAGTATGGTGACACTACTTCAAAACCGTCCATACAGGCTTGCATGGCGCAGATTGGGTCTATCTCAGTGATCCTAACAATCATGCCTTCTTGACGAAGAGAGGCTGCTGAACCTTTGCCTACATCGCCGTAACCCACTACTAAGGCTTTTTTACCTGCTAGAAGGTGGTCTGTAGCACGTTTAATAGAGTCATTTAAAGAGTGACGGCAGCCGTATTTGTTGTCGTTCTTGCTCTTAGTGACCGCGTCGTTTACGTTGATGGCCGGTACTTTTAAAGTGCCCGCTTCTAGCATTTCTTGTAAACGGTGAACACCAGTGGTGGTTTCTTCAGAGATACCGTGGCAGTTGGCCAAGATTTCTGGGAACTGATCATGCAGCATGGTGGTTAGATCGCCACCATCGTCGAGGATCATATTAGCGCCCCAGTCTTTGCCATCTTTAACAATGGTTTGCTCGATGCACCATTCAGCTTCTTCTTCGGTTTCGCCTTTCCAAGCAAATACAGGGATGCCTGCAGCGGCAATGGCGGCTGCGGCGTGGTCTTGGGTAGAGAAAATATTACATGAAGACCAGCGTACATCGGCGCCCAAATCGACTAGAGTTTCGATTAGCACGGCCGTTTGAATGGTCATGTGGATGCAGCCCATGATTTTGGCATTGGCTAGGGGTTTTTGTGCGGCGTACTTGCTGCGTAATGCCATAAGGGCGGGCATTTCTGTTTCGGCAATGTCGATTTCCATACGGCCCCATGGGGCTAAAGAGATATCGGCAACTTTATAGTCGATGAAGTTGGTCATGGGCAAGGCATCCGGAGGTAAAAATCAATGCATATTATACGCTAGTAAACCTCGCCTGCCGACTGTGAAACAGTGTTTTTTTGATCTTGACCTTTATCTTTTCCTACCTTTGCTTTATCTGCAGCAATGTACTGTGCAGCGAGGCTGTCAGTGGCTTTAACAAAACTGGTGACGTCGGTACCTACAGCCACAAAGGTGGCGCCAAGGGCGAGATATTGTTGCACCAGTTCTGGCACGGCCATAAGGATGCCTGCCGCTTTACCTGCGGCTACGATGTGTTCAATGGCAGTACAGATAGCCTTTTGTACAGGTTCGGCTGTGGGCTGGCCTAAATAGCCCATGTCGGCTGCTAGATCTGCTGGGCCAATAAACACGCCATCAATGCCATCTACGGTGAGTATGTCTGCAAGGTTGTCTAATCCCCTTTGGGCTTCAATTTGCACGATCAGGCACACTTGGTCGTTGGCCGTTTGCAGGTAATCTGGAATGCGGTTGTGATGGGAAGCGCGTGCTAAAGCGGCACCTACGCCTCGAATGCCTTTAGGGGGGTAGTTCATGGCCTGTACCAGCTGTTTTGCTTGTTCAGCCGTTTCTACCATGGGCACTAGGATCGTTTGGCAGCCTATGTCTAATACTTGCTTGATCATCCATGTTTCGCCTACGGGCGGGCGTATAATAATATTGGAGGCAGATCCTTGCAAGGCGTGCATTTGGCTAACGAGAGAGGTGATGTCGTTGGGACCGTGTTCGGCGTCTATGACGAGCCAATCAAAACCTGCACCGCCGGCAATTTCTGCAGCGTTAGGGCTGCCCATAGCAAGCCAAAAGCCGATCTGTTGCTGGCCTGTAAGAAGCTTTTGCTTAAACTCATTGATGGGTGCAGGCATGGGTGTTCCTTGTATGATAAATCAAAAACGGCAGCTTACTTCGCCAAAATCGCCAAAATCGGCTTCGATTAGAGTGCCTTTTTGGGTTTCTATCGGCCGAATAAAGGAGCCAGATAAGACGATCTCACCGGCCTTTATGCTATCACCATATTGGTTTAAGCGCGCGGCTAACCAGGCAATGCCTAAAGCGGGTTGATTCAGTACACCCGCACCTAACCCCGTTTCTTCTACTTCGCCGTTGGCACTAACAATGGCGCCAATCCAGCGCATATCCACTTCTCTTGGGTCTGTATGCCGCGTTCCTATCACTAAACCTGCGTTGGCCGCATTGTCGGCAATAGTGTCGAATACATTACGCGCCACGCCTGTTTCTGGACATGTTCGGTGAATACGCGTATCCAAAATTTCTAGAGAAGGCACAAGGTAATCCGTAGCCTCTATCACTTGTTCTACGGTGATTTTCTCGCCAGAGAGGTCATGTTTCATTACAAAAGCGATTTCTGCTTCTACCCGAGGCTGAATAAATCGATGTTGAGGAATATCACAGCCACTTTCAAACAACATGTCATCAAACAAAATACCAGAATCTGGAATGTCTATGTTTAAAGCGGCTTGCATGGCCTTAGACGTAAGGCCAATTTTGTGCCCTACAATACGTCGGCCGTTGTTTAGCTTGTGCGCTACCCAACCAGCTTGAATGGCATAGGCATCGTCCATGGTCATGTTGGGGTAGGCCAAAGAGATTAACCCGGTTTGTTGGCGGGTTTGTTCTGCAGCGTCTAGGCGTTGGGCAGCTTCTGAGATCTGCTGTTGACTGAGTGGCATAATCTTAATCCTCGTCCACAACACTGTTGCGCAGGCAGCCAATGCCTTCGGCTTCCACTTCTATGATATCACCTGGCTTTAAATACACCGGTGGGTCTAGGCGTGCTCCAGAACCTGTAGGGGTGCCAGTAACAATGATGTCACCGGGGGCCAAGGTGGTAAAGGTGGAGATGTAGTTAATAATGTAACGGAAATCGAACATCATACGACCGGTACGGTCTTCTTGGCGTAATTCACCGTTAACCTTAGTGGTTAGGCGAATGTCTGCAATTTGGCTTTCATCTTTGTAAGCCACCATCCATGGGCCAATAGCACCGCTGGAATCAAAGTTTTTACCTTGGGTCACGTTAAACTTAGCGTGGCGTACCCAGTCTCTTAAGGTGCCTTCGTTACATAGGCTAATGCCAGCAATATGATCTAATGCCGTGGCTTTAGGAATGTGTCGGCCGCTTTTACCAATAACAATGACAACTTCACCTTCGTAATCTAACTGGCTAGACGCCTTTGGGCGCACTAGAGGGGTGTCATGGCCTGTAAAGGAACGGGCAAAACGAATAAACATGGACGGAAATGGCGGTGCCTCTTGGCCGTCTTTGTATTCTTCGTTACGGGCTGGGTAATTGACACCAATACAAATGAGCTTTTCAGCGTTATTAATGGGAATTTGGTAAGTGAACTCTCCCTGTTTAAAATCATCACTTTGGCCTTTAGCAGCGTCTTCTAAAACTTGTAACTGACCGGCTTCAATGACGTCTTTTAGAGTAGGGTACTGGTCAGCAAAGGTGTTGCTGAGGCTGATAAAACCGGTGTCGGTGACTATGCCATAGTGGCTTTTTTGGTCTGCCGTAACGGTGGCAAATTTTGGGTAATTGTTCATGCTAATTCCTGTGTGTTATACGTTAAACTATTTAGCCAGCTGAGGCGGTTGGTGCCCGGCCATAGCAAAACAAATATTTTTGGTTTCCATATAAAATTCAAATGACCAGTCGCCGCCATCACGGCCAATGCCCGAGGCTTTAACACCGCCAAAGGGTGCTGGCAAATGGCGTGAGTTTTCAGAATTAATCCAAATCATGCCAGCTTGCAGTTGGTCGGCAATGGCCCAGCAACGCTCTACATTCTGGCTCCACAGGTAACCTGCCAAGCCGTATTCAATGTCGTTGGCTATGGCTACAGCATCGGCATCGTCTTTAAAAGGAATGGCTGTGAGTACAGGACCAAAGATCTCTTCTTGAGAGATACTCATTTGGTTATTGGCCTGGGTAAAGAGTGTGGGTTGTACATAACAGCCGGCTAAACCGGCTACTTTCTTGCCGCCGGCGGCAATAGTAGCGCCCTCAGCTTTGGCTGCTTCAAAGTAAGATAATACCTTGGCTTCGTGTTCTGGGTGGATAAGCGGACCAATTACGGTGCTTGGGTCCAGTGGATGTCCTACTTTAATACGGTTGGCGCGGTCTGCCACCATGGCACAAAAGGTGTCGTAAATGCTTTCCTCTACCAATAGACGTGAAGATGAAGTGCAGCGTTCGCCATTAAGAGAGTAGATCATAAAGGCGGCGGCATCGGCGGCCTTGTCTAAATCTGCATCTGCAAAGACCAATACGGGGTTTTTGCCACCTAATTCAAAGTGAGCACGCTTTAGGGTGTCGGCACCTTGTTTTTGGATTAGCGAACCAGTGCGGCTTTCGCCCACAAAGGCAATGGCTTTAATCAGTGGATGCTCGGTGAGGGTTTTACCTGCATCTTCTCCCATGCCGTTAACGACGTTCCATACCCCTTTAGGTAAGCCTGCATCTTCGGCAATTTGCACTAACAAATTGGCGGTTAAGGGTGAAAACTCAGCGGGTTTATGCACAATGGTGCAACCTGCGGCCAAGGCGGGGGCAATTTTCCAAGTGGATAACATAAACGGCGTATTCCACGGGGTAATCACGCCTACAGGGCCAATGGGATAACGTTTAGTGACATTGACTTGGCCTTGGGCATAAAGCGATTGGCCATCTTGTGCTTGTACGGCTTTGTCGGCAAAGAAACGAAAGTTTTCTGCGCCCCTTAGAGCAGCTTTAGCCATGAATTTAATGGCCTGACCGGTATCAATACATTCCAATAACGCAATTTCATGGGCACGGGCTTCTATGCCGTCTGCCACCTTGTGAAGAATCTTTTGCCTTTGCTTACCACTCATGGCTGCCCATGGGGTAAACGCGTTATGTGCGGCTTGGGCAGCAAGGTGTATGTCGGCTGCTTTGCCATGGGCTATTTTGGCAAGGGGGCTTAGATCTATGGGCGATAAGCTCTCAAACCAGGTGTTATCTAATGCCGCTTGTTGTTGGCCGTTGATGTGGTTTAATACCCCATCACTAAACTGGGTTAAGAAGCCAGCTGCATCGCTTTGGTTTTGTTCGAAACTGCTCATTATTTGGTTCCTTTATCGGGGCCAGAGGCCTTGGTAGCATTACGAATACGGGGGTGCATGGCGTTGGTTTTCCAACTGAGTGGGGTGTTGATTTCCCGTACTTCTATGGAAAGGGCAAAGTAAGGTTGGCTTAATTGCTTTGCTAAAAATTCATTCATGGTGGTATTAATGGCTTCGCCAAGGCGTTCTTTGTCTGCTTGGCTGCGGCCTAAGCCAATGCGAATGGAGGTGTCGATAAAGCTGTTTTGTGGCAGTAAATCGGCTATAGCGTAGTGATCACATTTTATGGCGCGTACACGTACTGCACCCAGTTCAAATAGACCAGTAGCGATACCGGTGGTGTGGATGGCGCGGCATAAGCCATCAAAATCAACCTGAGACTCCAGGTTGGCGGAATATTCCATGGTAACGTGGGGCATGGGTTTGTCTCTTTGTTGTGCGGGCTGTTGGCTACAGCAAACTAATTAATATGTTAACTAAATTATTAATGTGATGCAAATCATGATTTATCTTAAAATGCATACCTTTGGCCTTTGCAGAGACGGGGTTTGGCGGTTTAGCGTGGGGGTAGGTGGTTAACTTGTTTAGTAATGTGTCCTAAGTCCGTATAATGGCTGGCAATTGCCATTTAAATCCTTTCATTAGCCTGACTTTAACCCTTAGAGACTGACTATGCAGCCGACTAAAACAGACCGTGCTTTACCTTTGGCCCTATTAAGAGCGCGGGAAACTGTGATGTCACCTATTCGACGGGTGCTTAAAGCCCACGATGTGACTGATCAGCAGTGGCGGGTGTTACGAGTGTTACACGAAAATGGCGTAATGGATGCTAAGGAATTAGCGAAAAGTGCCTGTGTGCTTGCGCCTAGTCTAACCCGAATCATTAAGCACTTAGAGCAACAAAATATGCTCACACGGTGTGCCGACGGCAAAGATGGCCGCCGAGTGTTATTGGATATTTTACCTTCAGGTGCTGAGTTAATCGAGTCGGTTACCCCAGAAGTACAGGTGATTTACCAGGGCCTCAACGATAAGTATGGTGCTCAAAAGATGAGTGACTTATTGGATCTGCTCCACGATGTGGTGGAGCTAAAGTAGGCGAGTATTCTTCTAGCTTAGGCCCTTGGTAATATTTTTCGAGACAATGTGTGCCCCTGTCCATGCGTTTTGAAAGTTAAATCCGCCAGTGATGGCGTCGATATCTAACACTTCCCCCGCAAAATAAAGCCCAGGTAAACATTTGCTCTCGAAGGTTTTGAAGTTGATCTCTTTAAGGGATACACCTCCTGCTGTAACAAATTCTTCTTTAAATGTACTTTTGCCTTGTACGTTAAACACAGCCTGTGTGAGTTGTTTGGCGAGGGTCTCTAATTGCAATTTGTTAACATCGGCCCAGCGTGCGTCTTCGGTGATGTTGGACGCTAAAACGAGTTTATGCCACAGCCGTTTAGGTAAATTAAATTGGGTAGATTTAAGCGCTGTTTTTTTAGCAAGTTCTTGTTTTGAGTTTTTTAACACGTCTAAGCAGTCTGCAAATGATTGCCGAATAAAGTTAACTTCTATTTTAAATTTGTACTCGCGCTTTGCTATTTCTAAAGCACCAAACGCTGATAGCTTTAAAATAGCAGGGGCACTCATGCCCCAGTGAGTAATGAGTAAAGGCCCTTCACTGCATAAGTTTGTGCCAAGGATTTTAACCTCTACGTTTTCTGCAACAACTCCAGGGATGTCCTTTATACGCTCATCACTTATTTTGAACGTAAACAAAGAGGGCACTGCTTTAGACACTGTGTGCCCTAAGCCTTCTAAAAGATCCCAGATTTTAGTGCTGCTGCCGGTGGCGATGACTATTTTTTTGGCTAAAAAAGAGCCTTGAGATGTGTCTAGTTGAAATAGGCGGTCTGCATTTTTAAGGGATTTCAACGAGTGGCTGTAGAGCACGTCTACACGATATTTATTTGCTTCGTTTAAAAAACAATCGACGATGGTTTGCGACGAGTTTGAAGCGGGAAATATACGTCCATCATCTTCAATTTTTAGCTCTACACCCCGTTCTTCAAACCAAGCGATGGTGTCGCCTGTCATAAATTGGTGAAAAGGGCCTAATAGCTCTTTTTCACCACGGGGGTAGTTTTGCACCAATTCTGAAGGGATAAACTCGGCATGTGTGACATTACATCGGCCTCCTCCAGACACCTTAACTTTAGTTAAGCCTTTTTGTCCGCGTTCTAAAATGGCTACCTTTAAGTGGGGTGACTGTTTTGCGATATTGATGGCAGCAAAAAAGCCAGAGGCTCCTCCACCAACAACAATAATGTCTTTTTTAATCATATTTAAAACTACACTGGTTTTAATGCGTCAATAACACGTCGGTGGGATTATAGGCTCCTGTATCGGTGCCATCAATAGGTGGGTGGACTGCCGCAGGCCTTCGGCCTTCGCAGAGACGGGATTGGAATATGCCTCGCAGAGACGGGATTGGGATATGCGGTGCAGATGAGGTTATAGGAGTGTAAGCCGGATGGTTAATCCGGTTCAAACACTACATTCACTTGTCCTGTGCCGGAGCTTGGGAAGTATTCGCCAATGATCTCACCCTTGCCTTGGTACTGGTCCCAACCTAAGGCACCATAAAGCATGGCGGTGTCGTGCATGCCGCCTTCGCCGTTACACTTCTGGGCGTATTCGGGCAGCATTTTTAGGAAGGTCGCGTGGTCTCCACTGGTCCATAAATCCAGTACGTGTAGATCCATTTGGCGGTTGAATTCGCTGGATATGGTAAAGGTGCCGTTATTGGCGACGTAGTCTTCATTGGCCCATATTTTGTGGGACATAGAGCCAGAGGCTAATAACAATACCTTGCTGTCACTTTCTTCTACGGCTTCTTTAATGGCTTGGCCCATCAAACGTGACGATTCAATGCTGTGTACGCTACACCAAGCTGCAACAGACACTATTTTAAGATCTGACGTTGGATTCATCCAGATCATGGGCACTAGTGTGCCATATTCCAATGTTAATGAATCAAGCTGATGGGAGAGGGCATGCACGCCTTTGGCTTGGGCTTTTTCGGCAATAAGATCACCTAATGCTGGGTTGCCTTCATACTCGTATTCTAAGTTTTGAATAAATTGGGGGAATTCATGGCTGGTGTAATTGCCTTTAAAGTGTGGTGCGGCGTTCACGTGATAGCCTGCATTTACTAACCAATGGGTGTCCAGCACGATAACGGTATCGGCTCCCAGCGCTTTAGCTCGGGCTACAATTTCTTTATGGCCGTCAATGGCTTGTGTACGTTTACCAAAGATAGGCCCAGGTTGCTCCGACATGAGCATGGTAGGCACGTGAGTGATTTTGGCGGCTAAGACGATGTTTCCCATGGGAGTCTCCTTTAGTTAAGTACGATGTTAAGTGTGATGTTAAAGTAAGCGAGGGTCTGGTTCTAGACCCACTAGGTGGCGGCCATAGATCTGTTTGCATACATCATAATCTGTATAAGCGTGGGCAGCGGTCATGTGGGAATCCCTAAACAACCGCTGTGCTTCATTGCTTAAGAACCATGCATTAGCACCGCTGGATTCAAATAAGCGATCTACTGCGGCCACGCACATTTTAACGGCATAGGCCTGGTTAGTGCGCCATTGAGCCAGCTGGTCTGCATTGGGCAATGCGTGCTTAACACCCATTTGCGCTAGGTCATTCCAGTCTTTTTCTAGCAGGGCACGGGCGGCATTAATTTGGTGCTTTGATTCTGCCAAGCGCATGTAGGCGGGTACGTCTTTACCTACTTCTGCACCCGTATAAGCGCGTACACGGGTTTTAGAGCGTTCTGTAAACCAGCGAATCATTTGTTCTGCGATGCCTAGGCTTATGGCAGAAAAGCCACTGGCAAAATATGGTCGGTAGGCAGCAAAAAAGATATCGCTGTCTGGGTACATGCCATACCCTCTGGATTGACCAGTCATTAAGGCTTTGGCAGATTCGATGCGATGTTCGGGTACAAATACATCGCGCACTTTAAGGGTTTTGGTGCCCGAGCCTTTCATAGCCATGGCGTGCCAGTTGTCAATAATTTCGTAATCGGCCCGTGGTATTAAAGCAAAGTGCTGGTGGGGTGCAGGGTCCACTGCAGCACCGGCACGAATGAACCCCATAATAGCCCATTGAGCATGGTCGCAACCACTGCTCCAGCTCATGTCGCCACTAAACATCACGCCACCCTCTACTACTGTGGTTTTACCAAAAGGGGCAATGCTAGAACTTATGGTCGCTTCAGGGTCTTGGCCCCACACATCCTCTTGGGCCTGTTTTGAGAACAGTGCCAACTGGTGGCTATGGGTGCACAATAAGCTGGTAGCCCAGGCCGTGCTGGCACAGGCACCGGATAGGATCGTTACCGCTTCTGCAAACTCGGGTAAAGACAGTTCTAACCCACCCCAAGCTTTGGGCTGAAAGGCACGCAGGAATTTAATATCTTTTAGCAGGGCAATATTCTCCGGCGGCGTCATGCGCAGGGCTTCGGCCTTGTCGGCATTGGCGGCGATGGCGGGCAGAATGCCTTGTAAGGCGCTGATGAGCTGGTTAGAGGATGTCATGGGTTGTGGCCTAAGTAATGTTTTTATCAATTTAGTTAACACATTAACTATTAATGAGCCTATAGTAGCAACTGTTGTATGGCGCCGCAACAGGCAGTATATGATTCATAAACAATCAAGATCATTAAAAAAAAGTATCATATGAGCGCTTTGTATAGTTTACTTGTGAAGTTAATCGAGTGTATGCTAACCCTAAATTAGTGATTGATATCACTGGTTTATTGTTTGCTGATAAATATAAAAACCGGAGTAACACATGAAAAAGTTAATCGTTGCCACTATGGCCACGGGCCTTATGCTTGGCGCATCTACAGTGGCCAACGCTGCTGAAACCCTATTACTATCGTCTTGGTTGCCACCTAAGCACCCTGTGGTTGCAAGTATTATTAAACCTTGGATTGCAGCTGTAGAAGCTGAAAGTGGTGGTGAACTTAAAATCCGCATCTTACCTAAGCCTCTGGGTGCACCGCCAGCTCATTACGACCTTGCCAAAGATGGCGTTGCCGACATTACTTACGGTGTTCACGGTTACCAGCCAGGCCGATTTAAACTTACCGCAGCTACTGAACTACCTTTCTTAGGTGACAGTGCAGAAGATGTGTCTGTTGCTTACTGGCGCGTTTATAAGAAGCACCTTGAATCTGTAAACGAACACGAAGGCACTGTTCTTTTGGGCTTAATGTCCCATGGACCCGGTGTAATTCACAACAACGTACGTGCAATTAACAGTGTTGCCGATATGGCAGGCTTAAAGTTCCGTGTAGGTGGTGGTGTTGCAGGTAATGCAGCTAAGGCCCTGGGTGTGACAGCAATGTTAGCCTCTGCAACTAAGAACTACGAAATGCTCTCTAGTGGCGTTGCTGACGGCACCTTCTTGCCAACTGAATCCATTAAGTCATTTAAGCTGACCAAGTTGTTGTCTCATGCGACTACAGTGCCTGGAGGCTTGTACAACACTAGTTTCTTCTTAACCATGAACCCTGCGAAGTTTGATAGCTTAAGTGCTGAAAACCAAGCCGCTCTAATGAGTGCTTCGGGTGAAAACTTTGCGCGAATTGCGGGTAAAGGTTGGGATAAGCATGATGCTCTAGGCCAAGCTGCTATGGATGCTGCAGGTATTGAAACTATTAGTGCAAGTGATGCGTTTGTAGCTGAAATCAAAGCGGCAACAAGTCATTTGGAAGCTGACTGGATTGCTAAGGCTAACGGTCTAGGTGTTGATGGTGCTGCTGTAATGGCAGACTTACGTGCAGAAATTGCTAAGGTAGCAGCTGAGTAATGTCGCTTAGCGAATCAAGTGGCCGGCTATTAAAGTCTGGCCCTTTAATGCAGTTTATTCTGCAGCGTATATTGGGTGGCCTAGCGGCCACCTTTTTGTTGGTTTTAATGCTATTAACCTTAGTTGATGTGGTGGGCCGCTATGGCTTTAATTCGCCGGTCAATGGCAGCTTTGAAATCACAGAATTGCTGTTAGCTGCCATCATATTTTCGGCTTTACCTTTGGTGTCTGCGAAAGATCAACACATTACCGTAGACCTGATTGATGCCTTTGTGCCTCGCTTTTTTGCTTGGGTGAGGGATGTTGCCATCACGTTAGTGACAACTATTATTCTAGCTGCTATCGCCTACAAAGTGTGGACCAAAGCCCTTGAATCGGTGCACTATGGTGATCGAACAGCCATGCTGTATTTACCCACAGCACCGGTATATTTTTATATCAGCATTGCCTTAGGCTTGAGCAGTGTGATTGCTTTATTACTCACCTGGCAGTATGCCCGCGCAGGCGTGTTACCTTCCTCTAGAAAAGCATAAGTAACATGTATGAATCTTTAATTGCCTTTGCCGCCATGCTCACCTTGGTCATTTTGGTGCGTATGCCTATTGCCTTTGCTATGGGACTTGTAGGGTTTGTTGGCTTCGGTTTAATGACCAGTTTTTCTGGTTCTTTGGCCATGGCCAGTATCATCACCTATGACACGGGCCTTAACTATGGTCTTTCGGTGGTGCCTTTATTTATTTTAATGGGTAATTTTGTAAGTCGAGCAGGCTTATCTGACGAGTTATATAATGCAGCTAATGCCTTTTTGGGCCATCGGCGCGGTGGTCTGGCCATGGCGACAGTGGTTGCTTGTGGCGGTTTTAGTGCGGTTTGCGGTTCCAGTTTAGCTACCGCTGCCACCATGTCTAAGGTGGCTATGCCACCCATGAAAAAATACGGTTATGACGAAGGCTTAGCCGCGGGATGTATTGCTGCGGGGGGCACTCTCGGTATCTTAATACCACCCAGTGTAATCCTCATCATTTTTGGCATTATGACTGAAACTGATATTGGTTTGCTGTTTATTGCTGGTATTTTGCCAGGCCTGTTAGGTGTACTTTTTTACTTGGTCGCAGTGCTGGTGACGGTCACCTTAAAGCCAGAAAAAGGCCCCAGAGGTGAACGCTTTTCATGGCCTCAACGCTTACATGCGCTTTGGGGTGTGTCTGGTGTATTAAGCTTGTTTGCATTGGTGATTGGCGGTATTTATGGGGGTATATTTACACCTACTGAAGCTGCCGGTATTGGTGCGTCTGGTGCTTTCTTTATTGCCTTAATTCGTCGTCGTTTAAGCCTACAATCGTTAATTGACACCTTGGTAGAGAGTGCCCGTACCACGACCATGATTTTTGTAATCCTCATTGGTGCAGAAATATTCTCAAACTACGTCAATATTGCCGGCCTGCCAGAACTGCTATCAGATTGGGTAGTGTCTTTTGACTTGTCAGCCATCGCCGTTATTATGCTTATTATGTTGGTGTACGTGGTGTTGGGCACGGTATTAGAAAGCTTGTCCATGATTATGCTTACGGTACCAGTGTTTTATCCTTTGGTGTTGGGACTTGATTTAGGTGATTATTCAGAAGCCTTAATGGACCCAGATATGGCGCTGGTTTGGTTTGGTATTATCGTCGTGGTGATTACTGAAATAAGCCTTATTACGCCACCCGTAGGCCTTAATGTATTTGTACTGAAAAGTATGCTCGATGATGTGAAGCTCAGCACCATATTCCGTGGTGTAACCCCGTTTTGGATTGTTGATATTGTGCGTTTAATGACACTTATATTGCTTCCAGGACTGGTACTGTGGCTGCCTAATTTAATGGCAAACTAGCACAATGAGAAAGTCTAAAGTGTCTATGGGTAGCTATGGGTAGCTATGGGTAGCTATGGGTAGGCGCGAATTCATTATTATTATTGCTTTACTCATGGCCATGGTGGCCCTTACTACGGATGCCATGTTGCCAGCGTTAGGCCGTATGGCGCTAGATTTTGGTGTTAATGGCAACGCCATTCAATTGGTAGTGACCAGTGTATTTGTAGGCCATGCTTTAGGTCAATTGGTCTATGGCCCGGTGTCTGATACTTATGGACGCAAGCGCAGTATATTTGTGGGCTTGGGAATTTTCTGTTTGGGCAGCCTTATTAGTGTGTGGGCTGAGTCTCTAGAAATCATGTTGCTTGGGCGTTTCTTACAGGGTTTTGGTGCTTCAGGGCCACGGGTGATGGTGGTGGCTCTTGTAAGAGACTGCTTTAGTGGTGCGGCCATGGCGCGCACTATGTCCTTCGCCATGACGTTGTTTATGGCGGTGCCTATAATGGCGCCGTTAGTTGGGCAAGGTATTTTGCTTTTTGGCCCTTGGTCGTGGATTTTTGGCTTCTATGTGGTGTTCGCAGGGGTTATGTTTACGTGGGTCTACTTTCGCTTAGATGAAACCTTAAAGCCGGAAAACCGCTTATCCTTACACCCGAAAAAGCTATGGCACACCATGGTGCAAGTGCTGGTGAACCCCATTGCTACTGGTTACTCCTTCGTGGCTGGCTTGGTGTTGGGTGCGTTTATGGGTTACCTGAGTTCAAGCCTGCAGATATTTCAGCAGGTGTACAGTGTAGGTGAAGCCTTTCCCATTTATTTTGGCGTTTTGGCAGTGCCTACCATTGTGGCGTCGTTACTCAATGCAAAGCTGGTCATGCGTTTTGGTATGTACGCACTGGTGCAAGTGACTAATGTCATGACCGGCGCAGCGTGTCTGGCCTTCTATCTCTACGCGCAGAGCCTAGATGGAGGGCCTAGTTTAGGCCTGTTCATGGCCTTGTGTAGTATTATTTTCTTTGGTATTGGATTCCGTTTTGGCAACCTTAATGCCCTAGCTATGGAGCCTTTAGGCAAGCTTGCCGGTATGGGCGCTTCTGTTGTTTGCTCTTGCTCCACCTTGGTTTCGGTGCCTATTGGTATGTGGGTGGGGATGTCTTACGATGGTACCGTGATGCCTTTAGTGCTTGGCTTTGCCGTGACTTCCTGGGCAGCTTTTGTGGCGATGCTCTACCTTAATCGGCTGCGTCAGCCACCCTCCCAAATTTGATTCTCAGCCCCTAAAACTGGATTTTTTGCCACGGCAGAGTATGCTAGAAGGACAATAATAAATAGGAGTTCAAGATGGTTATTTATCCAGACATAGAAATCCAAAGTGGTCGTTGCGTTAATTTACGTCGGGGCCACATGCAAGATCCCATCGTTTATGACATGACCCCCTTAGAGGCAGCACAACAGCACGTTGCAAATGGCGCCCAAGTGCTACATGTGGTGGATTTAGATAACGTTATGCGCGGCGGTCACGACAACCACAAAGCAGTGTTAGAAATCATAGAAGCAGTGGATGTGCCGGTGCAAGTGGGCGGTGGTATCCGCACCATAGAAGGTGCACGCTGGTGGTTTGAACATGGCGCTTCACGGGTAGTGATCGGTACAGCTGCCATAGAAGATCGACATTTTTTACACGAATTGTGTAACCACTACCCAGGCCAAGTGATTGTGTCCATTGACGCTCGTCAAAACAAAGTGATGTGCCATGGCTGGACCGAAGAAACCATCTACACGCCGTTGGAGATTGCTGTAGATCTACAAGAACGTGGTGTAGCGGCTATTATTTATACAGACATCGACCTTGATGATGATCACCCAGAAGCCACGTTTGCCATGACCACTAAAATGGTAGATGAGTTGCATATTCCGGTGATCTCAAGTGGTGCGGTAAAGACTTTGGATGATATTTCTACCTTACGTATGCTGCCTAATATTGCTGGCGTTGTGGTGGGTAGGGCGATAATGAATGGGGCAGTATCCCTAGTAGATGCACTGGCCGTGTGCCAGCAGCCAGACACTCATGCGGAGTTTGTATAAAACCTTACTGTGTCGTCGTTGGCGGCGCAAATATGGACCTCTTGGGAGCACCTCAAGAGCACTTAAAGCAGTACACGTCTAATCCTGGTAAGGTTTCATCTAGTCCTGGAGGAGTAGGCCGTAATATAGCTGAAAACCTTGTGCGACTGGGCCAGCCTTGCTGGCTGATGGCGCCTTTAGGGGACGATGCTAACGGCATGTACCTGAAGCATCATTGCCAACAATTAGGCATTGAAACTGAATGCATGGTGACCCTAGCAGGCGAGTCTACTTCAACCTATTTATCAATCGTTGATGAAGCAGGTGAAATGCAGGTTGCTATTGCCGACATGACGTTGATTGATCAGTTTGGTGAAACCCAGCTAGAGGCATTTTTGCCGCAATTACAGGCTGCGTCCATGGTGGTGTTAGATGCCAACTTAGCGCCAGACTGTTTGGCGTTTTTGGTTAAAAATCTGCCGCTGCAACATTTTTTTGTGGATACGGTCTCCGTTGCTAAAGCTATTCGAATAGCGCCATTTTTGTCACACATACATAGTCTTAAACCTAATTTGATGGAAGCTCAAGCCATCGCTGGCACAGATTTTGGTAGTCACCCTTCCAACTCCCAGCTATTGCAGTTATCTAAGTGGTTTATGGACCAAGGTGTAAAGCATTTATACTTAAGCTTAGGTTCTAGGGGCTTACTTTATAGTGATGTTGCTCAAGGTTTTATTATGGCGCCTAGCGCACCCGTAAAAGCGACTGATATAGTCAATAGTAATGGTGCTGGAGATGCTATGATGGCCGCTATAGGCAACGCGTGGTTGCAGGGTTGTGATGCATCACATATTGCAGCCAGTGCCTTGGCCTGTGCTCAGATTGCCATGGCTAGCGAAACCACTATTAGTCCTCACCTAACCCCAGAATTATTACACCGCATGTTAAAGGAATACCCGTGCAGCATAACCCCACTGAGTTAAACACATACCTAGATATACATCCTCGCATTCAACAGGCTTTGGCTAACAACAAGCCCGTTGTGGCCTTGGAATCCACCATTATTTCCCATGGTATGCCTTACCCACAAAATGTAGAAACAGCCATGCTAGTTGAGCAGGCGGTGAGAGAAAATGGTGCAGAACCTGCCACCATTGCCATTATTAATGGCCGCTTAACCGTAGGCTTAGATGAGCAACAAATAACGCACCTGGGTAAAAGTGGTTTTGAGGTTATTAAAACCAGCCGCCGGGATATTCCTTTTATTGTGGCACAAAAGCAAGACGGTGCCACAACCGTAGCTTCTACCATGATTATTGCAACCATGGCAGGTATTAAAGTGTTTGCCACGGGAGGTATAGGCGGTGTTCATCGTCATGCCGAAACGACAATGGACATTTCTGCAGACTTACAAGAATTAGCCAACACATCAGTTGCAGTGGTATGTGCGGGTGTGAAGTCTATTTTAGATATTGGGCTTACCTTGGAATACCTGGAAACCCACGGTGTTCCTGTAGTGGGTTATAAAACCAAGGTAATGCCTGCGTTTTATACTCAAACCAGTGGCTTTGAGGTGGATTATTCTCTAGATTCTGCTGCGAGCATCGCTCAGGCGTTGTCTGCAAAATGGAACATGGGCTTAGCCGGTGGTGTGGTAGTGGCTAACCCCATTCCAGATGCCTACGCCATGGACCCTGTTGCCATAGAGCAGGTAATCTCCGAAGCCATTGTGGAAATGCGGGAGCAGGGCATCCACGGCAAACAAAGTACACCGTTTTTGTTATCTAAAATTGCACAAGTGACTCAAGGCGAGAGTTTGGCGGCTAATATCCAACTGGTATTAAATAATGCCCGTCTTGGGGCTAACATTGCCGTAGAGCTGGCTAAGCTTTAGTTATACCAAACTCGAAGGTGTGTCGATTTTGACTCCTTTTTGTCCTCCGTTCTCTAATAATTTAAATGCTATTGTTTATGTCATGAACCGGTGTATAGTTTATAAAGACAAAGGGCAGCAGCTCGTAGCGATTGCTTGCAGCTTGTGCATGAACCCAAAGGTTATGCTGTTTGATGAGCCAACCTCAGCACTGGATTCTGAAATGGCATCCGAGGTGCTCGACACCATGACAGACCTGGCCCAAAGTGGCATGACCATGATTGTTGTGACCCATGAAATGGGGTTTGTTAAGCAAGTAGCTGACCGGGTGATCTTTATGGATGAAGGTAAAATTATTGAGTCAAATGAACCCATCGCATTCTTCGAAAACCCACAATCAGACCGCACCAAAAAATTCCTTAGTCAGGTGTTGGTGCACTAACTTTAGCGACACCTTCCTGCTTAGTTTTAAGGGCTAGAGCACAGTGAGTATCTCTTCTAACGGCTTTTTTATCTTTGCGACACCGGGCACGGTGGCGTCTTTAGAGGCGTGGCCCACAGCTAATATCATCACGGCTTTTTCGTGGCTTGGTCTGCCAAGGAGCGCATTTAGAAAACGCATGGGGTTTGGCGTATGAGTGAGGCTGTACAAGCCGGCATGATGTAATGCTGAAATAAGAAAGCCTGTGGCTATGCCCACGCTGTCGGGTACGTAATAGTTTTTAAAGCGTGTGCCATCATCAAATACACCGTAACGTTGGGCAAAGATAACAATCAACCATGGGGCAATATCTAAATGGGGCTTATCGGCATTAGTACCGATGGGTTCTAAAGCTTTAATCCATTCATCACCGCCGCCACCGGCGTAAAACTTCTCTTCTTCGGCTTCTGCGGCTAAACGCATTTCATGCTTTATTTCAGGATTACGAATAGCCACAAAATGCCATGGCTGGTGGTTGGCCCCGCTGGGTGCTGAACCTGCCGTGCGAATACAATTTTGAATGATGTCTTCTGGCACTTCTCGGTCTATAAAATCACGCACGGTATGCCGCTTTTTCATAGTTTGGTAATAAGCTAAAGCAGCCTGTTGCATGCCTTCATCGGTCATGTCTGGACGAGGAGTAAGCTTTACCGCTTCGTAGGAAAGTTGTTCTCGTGCAAACATGGCGGGTTCCTAGTTAATGCTGTGAGGTGATGGGTTATAGTGCCAATTAACGCTATTATACCTTGGCTAGAAACGGCCCTGGCCATCAATATTAGGTGGTTCTACCCATGATAATAGTTCCCTAGTACTCTAAGTTATCACTATAACTTAGAGTACTTTTTGGCTGTGTCGACACCAGTTAAGCCTTAGTTGAAAACCAACTTAGAACTAACTCAATTCAATAATGCAGCTGCGCCTACTAAGGGTCACTTTGATTTATGTAAGGCCTATAACACTGTACCATGTTTTGCCTTCAATATAATTAGCAACAGAGATTTACGCATGACTAAAGCACGACTGTTTTTGGTAGACGATTAAGAGTTTATATTGGAAGCCATTTCTACTTGATTGAATCTCGTGCGGAACAGCAGGGTATCCATGTGATCGGAACGGCCCACAGTTATGAGCAAACTCTCGTTGCCTTTGAGCGTGAGCGGCCAGACCTAGTGTTGTTAGACATGTACATGCCCAATGTTAATGGCCATGAAATGACCTTTATGCTGAAGCAACAGTGGCCAGAAATAAAAAATAGTGATGCTGAATACCGTTGACACTCCAGGTGATTACTTGGGACGTTATATTCGTCTGCTATACTTAGCGATCGTTATTGCCTGTGGGCGTTATTGGCTTATGCCTGCGTTTTTTTTAAAACGGCAATCTAAGCTAACTTAATAGGGAGCAGTTTGTGGGATTACGTTGGATACCTATACCTATGGCAACACGTAAAAACCTGTTAAATATCGGGCTCTGCCTGGCTTTAATTTGGGGTATTTATGATGCCATAATGGGGCCAGACTTAGTTTCAGACCTACGTGACTTTACGGGTCGTTATGGGGCTTACTTGTTGCTTATTAGCTTACTGTTTACGCCTTTGAGTCAGCGCTGGAATTGGGTTAAACGCAATGTGTCTATGCGGCGCAATGTTGGGGTATGGGGTTTTATCTATGCCACTGTGCATGTGCTTATTTGGATTACCCTTGAGTTTTACTATGATTGGGCACTAATGCTAGATGAGATTGCTGGTAACCTGTTTATTTTACTGGGTATTTTAGCCTTTATATTGCTTACACCCTTAGCTGTCACATCTAACTATCGTGCTCTTAAACGCTTTGGTTACCGTAAATGGCAAATGCTACATACCTTCACTTATATTGCCGTACCCGCTGTAATTGCTCATCATTTTATGGCGCAAAAATCCGATACCTTAGAGCCTCTGCTCATGGGGTTTGTATTAGTATTAACGCTTGTTTGGAGGTACCGTCATGCCCGTTAAGTCTTCCGAAATAACTCCAGAAAAAGTTTATAACAGGCGCCGGGTGTTAATCGCTGCGGGGCTAGGAGTGTTAGCAGTGCCGTTGTTAGATAAAGGCTATGGGGCACTTCAGCAAAGCCAGGAAGAGATAAATGCGCCGTTTCCCCCAGTGACTGCTCAGCCGAATAGGCAGAACCAGCCGTTAGAAGCTACGCCGTATGAAACAGTCACTGGGTATAACAATTATTACGAATTTGGTTATAGCAAAGATGATCCTGCCAATGCAGCTAAAACCCTGATGACCTCACCGTGGAGTGTGGAGATTGGTGGTGAAGGTGCAAATAAGCCAGGTATTTATGATATTGCAGAGGTTAAAGGCGAGCACTCCATAGAGAACCACCTTTATCGTTTTCGCTGTGTAGAGGCTTGGTCTATGGTGATCCCGTGGAATGGCATTAAGTTGGCAGACATTATTAAAGCTGCTGCGCCTAACAGCAAAGCTAAGTTTGTGCGCTTTACAACGCTAAATGATCCCCAGCAAATGCCTAATGCCGATTGGGCAGGCGGGCCTTATGTGGAAGGCTTAACTATAGAGGAAGCCATGAACCCACTAACGTTATTAGCCACGGGCATTTACGATAAACCGTTAGAGCAACAAAATGGCGCACCGATTCGCTTGGTGGTGCCGTGGAAGTACGGCTTTAAGTACGCTAAATCTATCGTTAAGATTGAATTGGTGGAACAAATGCCTCAGAACACCTGGTGGTTACAAAATAAGCGTGAATATGGTTTTTATGCCAACGTTAATCCAAGGTTTGACCATCCCCGTTGGACTCAAGCCACGGAACGCGTTATTGGTGAATTAGGCCGCAAGCCTACGCTGTTATATAACGGCTATGCAGATGAAGTCGCTCATATGTACCCAGATTTGGACAATCGGTTGTATTTTTACTAAGTCAGCTATCACAACTCAAACATGCGCCAAAGTTGCTCGCCCCAGAGTAAGTACGTTAAACCACCCACTGATAAAAATGGCCCGAAGGGCATCTCAGGACTGGATGGTGTTGGCCTAAAGCGTAGTGCTAAACCTACTAGGATGCCAGTCACTGCGGAAACTAAGACGATGATGGGTAATGCTTGCCAGCCCAGCCAAGCGCCTAATGCGGCGAGTAACTTAAAATCGCCGTAGCCCATGCCGTGCTTGCCAGTAACGATGCGAAAGCCCCAGTACACTAGCCATAAAGACATATAACCTGCTACTCCTCCCCAGAACGCGTCCTGCAACGGGGTGAATAAACCGAATGAATTAACGACTAAGCCTAGCCACATTAAGGGCAGGGTGAGCTGGTCTGGCAGTAACTTATGCTCTAGGTCGATAAACGTAAGAGCCACCAACACATACATTAATACTAACGCCATAACAGTGGCTAAACTTGGGCCTAGCCCCCATGCAATGATCAGCCCTAAGCCAGCAGTTAATAGTTCAACCAAAGGGTATCGTGGGCTAATCTTGGTATTACAAAAAGCACACTTTCCTTGCAGCCATAGGTACGAAATTACAGGAATATTGTGCCAGGCTTTTAATGGCGTTTGGCACTCAGGGCAATGGGACCCTGGCCATGCAATAGACGCTAGCGCAGGGCTTGAAGCCTGTTGATCGCTGTCTGATAGTTTGAGGAGAGCGCGACATTCTTGCTGCCATTCGTGTTGCATCACTTTAGGCAACCGAACTATCACTACGTTTAAAAAGCTTCCTATTAATAGACTAATCAAGGCTGCACTTATTAACCAAAATTGGAAATATTGCTGTAATAAATCGAATAATGGGTAATCGGCCATGATCATTGACTTTTTAAATGCAGGTCAAAAAATTTCACAATTTTATCTTCTAAATCGGCCGCTAATTCATTAGCCGGTATAGTACCTGCAAGCCCTGCGGTTTGCATAAAAGGTGAGAAGAGTGGGGCATCAGAAAAGTCAAAATGTTCTGTGCCGGGCATAAGTATAGACGCTTTTTGTGGGCTGTTGCTCAGAAGTTTATCAAGCTTTTGATAATTTAGAGGATCCGGCCAAGATTCTCGGCCTATGTAGAGCAAAGGGGTGCTTACGCCTTGGTTAATTACTTCTGGAGGTACCGGCACCATCCATCCGTCTAAGGCGATGGTGGCGTCTATGCGAGGGTCTTGGTTGGCCGCCACAATGCTGGTTGCGCCTCCGTATGAATGGCCAAACATTCCAATGTTCTCTAGATTTGCTGCCGCCCATAGTGGGTCATTAGCGGCGGCTTTTTTAGCTACGGTATCAATCATAAAACCGATATCAGCAACACGGGTTTTTACTTGGGGATTACGCAAATCCCAGAATTGTTCTGGAGTGAGCTCGCCTTCATAGCCGGAACGGAAATCGGCGATAGTGCCGTCGCTAAATAGGGTGAGGCTGGCATCATAGGAGTGGTCTACGGCAAGTACTATGTAGCCTCTACTGGCTAAGGCTTCAAACTGTGCAGTGTTCTGAAAACGCATGCCCCAAATTCCATGGGAGAATACCACTAGTGGAGTTTTTTTAACCTGCGAGTGTAGAGGTGCATCAAGTATAGAATGGGTGTCTATTTCTCTCAGGTGATTAAACAAAAATTGCGGTAGTTGTAATACCACGCTAAGGGCAGGTAACCATTCATCCGGGTTAGCTAGGTAGGGTAGTGGGGTGGCGTCTGATTCATGGGCTGGATACCAAGCTTGCACCACAATGCGGCGTTTATCACCTACTGTTTCTGTAAACCACTCATCCCTTGTTTCGTCGGTCCATTCGAATATTTGTGTACCTACAGTATATGGGCCTGTGGGTGCGGGAAGGTCGTTAAGAGGGATTAATATTGGCATGATATACCGATGGCCAAAGGTGAAAGTAACGGTAACAATAATAATGAAGCCAAGGACATACAGGCTAATTTTTTTCAACATAAGGTAGGGCCAGAAGAGGGTATACAAAAACTATATAGTAACCCAAATGGTAACACAAATTTCATCAGGTAATGTTTACCAAATCCTTACGGTCATTGATGTTGCAGGTAATCATATCTTAAAGTTGAGCCATGACTTCTTGTTCGTTAATTTCTAGTAGGATTGGACCTGAGTGTTCAGCAGCTTGGTGTAGCACATCCGTTAGGTCATTAAACTGTGCAAGCTTTTCATACTTAAGGCCATAAGCTAGAGCAAGAGCATCTAGTTTTGGTGGCGAAGGGCTCACACCTATAGGCGTGATGCCAACAGCCAACATGGAAGATTCAATTTCACCATACCCTTGATTGTTCCACACAATAAATATGATGGGTAGTTCAAACGTTTGGGCAGTGGCTAATTCAGCTAAACAAAATTGCATGCCTCCATCACCCGTTAAGGCAACGATGGGGTGGTTATTGTTTTGCAGCCGTCGCCCTATAGCGGCCCCTATTGCAGCAGGCACGGCATAGCCTAAGGTGCCAAACCCTGTGGCAGAATTGAACCAGGTTTTCGGTGCAGGCGCTTCAAAATAACAATTGCCGCCATAAATGGGCTGGGTTGAATCTCCCACAATGATGGCTTCGGGTAGCGCGTTAATGACGGCTGTTAGAAAGCTGTGGTGCTGCTGATAAGGCCTAGGAAGCTCTGTAAACGAGGCATTTCTGGTGGTGTGTGCACGGGCGTCGCCTAAGCTAACAGTGGGCTCTTGCTGATCTAATAATGGAAGCAGGCACGTTAACGCGTGTAAGACGTCACTGTGAATTCCAACCTGCTGTGGTGCATCTAATACGTTAGGGTTAATGTCGATGCGAATGAGGTTTTTCAAAGGTGGGAATTGGCCGTTAACGTTCATATCGTAATCGGTTTGTCCCATTTCCGTGCCTAGGGCAATGACGCAATCAGCCTGTGCTAATAAACTACGGGTTGCTTCTAAGCTGGGGCTGGCAGGCACACACAAGGGATGGCCAGCCATAAGTCCACGGCCATTAATGGTAGTTACTACTGGCGCATTAAGTGTATTGGCAAGCTGTTGAAGTTGATGGTGTGCATTAACTGCACCACCACCTGCAAGGATAACGCTTTGCTTGTGCTGATTAATCACATGGGCTGCTTTGTGTATCTGCTCTAGAGCACTGACACTGAGGTTTGTTGTCTGATGACTTGCCACCTCAGCCACCTCAGCTATCTCATTATTGGCTAGCTGCCCAATAACATCTAAGGGGATTTGAAGATGCACAGGGCCAAGAGGGGTGCCATTATTGACACTTAATGCGGCAAAAACCTGGGCAATGGTGTTTGTTACACTGTCGTTAGCATTGAGCTGAAAGTTAGCAACAGTAAGGGGTTTAATGATGCTGGCTTGTTGTGGCATAGCATGTAAACAGCCTTGTGATTCTGTGCCAGCAGCGTTCACTGTAGAGATCACTAGCATGGGAATGCTATCCCCAAGAGCTTGGCCCATAGCGGTAGCAATGTTAGTGAGACCAGGCCCAGTGATAACAAAACATACGCCTGGTTTAGCTGTGATGCGAGCGTAGCCATCGGCCATGAACCCTGCGCCTTGCTCATGGCGGGGCGTAATGTGTTGAATATTGGAGGCTGCTAAACCACGGTATAGCTCCAAGGTATGTACACCAGGAATACCAAATACAGTATCAACACCATATGCTTCTAACAATGCAATGAGCTGTTGGCCTTTGGTTATAGTGGGTGTGCTACTCATGGCTGTACCTGCTGGCATTGGTCAATGAAGCTGCGAATGCGTTTACAGCCTTCTAGTAATAAGGTGTCTTCCACGGTAAATGAAATGCGTATCCACCCGTATGAGGCTTTACCAAAAGCGCCCGCATCTAGCACTGCCACACCAGTGGTTTTATAAAGGGCATTGGCAAATTCAAGGCCGTTCATACCTAAGGCTCGTACATCCATCATGATAAACATGCCTGCACTAGGTTTCAGAATGGGTGTGGCTTTAATGTTGTTCAGTGCGCTAAAGACGATGTCTCTACGTTGTTTAAAGGTTACCCTAATGAATTCACTTTCGGCTTGGGACTGCTGTAACGCAGCGAAGGCAGCGGCTTGGGTAAACCCAGATAAGCCATACAACATACACAGGCCTAAGTTGGAAAAATGTTCCATAAGTGAAACTGGACCAATAGCCCAACCTACGCGCCAGCCGGTCATAGCATAGGTTTTTGATAGGCTGTTTAGCGTGACGGTACGCTCAAACATACCTGGACGCTGGGCGATGCTGATATGTTCACCTTCAAATATTAGTTCACCGTATACTTCATCGGCAATGATCCAGAGATCATGTTTTATGGCAAGGTCACAGATTGACTCAATCTCACTCTCAGACATCATCACCCCTGTAGGGTTGTTGGGGTTAGTAATGAGTAAGGCTTTGGTTTTAGGTGTGATAGCTGCTCGGGTAGCCTTGGCATCAAACCGAAAGCCACTGTCGGCAGACATGGGCACAGGGACTAAGGTTGCACCAGATGCGCGTAAGGTGGCTTCGTAGGTGACATACATCGGATCTAGGGCCAATATTTCGTCACCGGGATCTAATAAACATAAGCTAGCTGCAAATAGCGCATTTTGAGCGCCAGCAAAAAGCATTACATTGTCTGCACTTATTTCTTTGCCCATGTCTGTCATGGGTGGTGATTGAAACTGTTCTGCAATCACTTGTCTCACTTCAGGGCGCCCTGTGACAAGTTGATAGTGAGTGTCGCCTGCCTGAAGGGCTTCAATAGCGGCTTGCGTGATGACCTTAGGGGTAGCAAAATCAGGGTCCCCTACACTTAATACAATCACATCTTTTCCTGCCGCGGCAGCTTTTATAGCAACTTCATGAAGGTTCCACGCAGCTGCACCTTCGCCGTTGATCCGATTAGTTAATTGAGAAAATTGCATAGTCACCTTGACAGCGTAAACGCCGTTATTGAACGATCGTCCAATAATATTGAGCACTTGCTCAATAGTCAAATAAAGCCGACAATTAAGGTTAACTATTTTGCCTGTTTTGGAACTACTTTGAAGAAGAAATCAGATCGTTTATCTCCCCCCGAAAGGCGAAGTCAGCTCATTGAAGCTACACTTATATGCTTAATGAGTGAGGGTGCGAGTGGTTTATCATCACGCAAAATTTGTGCCCAAGCTCAGGTTTCAGTGGGGCTACTCAATCATCACTTTTCCAGCCAAGAGGAGCTGGTGGCCGCAGCCTATGAAGAAAGTTCTCGGCGTTACCATCAAACCTTAAGGGCACGTATAGAAGCCGATACGCAGAACCAAGATTCACCAATCAAAACCCTTGTATCCTGTGCCTTTGAGGAAGATATTATGTGCCCAGATCAGTTGCGAGCTTGGGTAGTGTTTTGGTCTAAAACCATTGATTCTAAAGTGATGAGGGCCACTCATGACCGCATTAACGAAAGGCTACAATCTTATCTTATAGAAGTGCTCGCTAAGTCCTTACCTAATAGTAAGGTTGATCTGCGCGTGTTAGCGATTGAGTACAGTGCATTAGCAGACGGCCTGTGGTTGGATTGGAGCCTTAACGGTAAGCACCAAAGTTCTGAGCTGTGGCAAACCATTTTGAATCAGTGGTTAGATCGCACTTTAGCTATGGCTTAGGCGGCCAACGTAAGCCTATTTTGCCAAGGGCGATTCCCCCTGAAACTTATTACCCAGAAGCCTTAGGCACTCGGACTTCTAACCAATGGAATAGCAGAACAATAACGCCGGTGAGGCAGATATAAACACCAGCAATAAGCAGTAGTGGCTCATAGATACGGTAAGTTTCTTGACGGATGATGGTGCCAACACCAAAAATTTCATACACGGTGATGGTGGCCGCCAAGGGTGTGGCTTTAAGAGTGAGCACCATTTCCCCTGCAAGGGTAGGCAATACATTCTGCAGCGCTCGTGGTAGCCATATACGGCGTAGTAATTGAAAACGGCTCATGCCACTAGCAATGCCTGCTTCGAGTTCGCCCTTGGGTACGTTTTTAAATGCCCCGCGCATAATTTCACCTTCGTAGGCTGCCACACTTAGTGTAAAAGCAACCACGGCATAGGGGAACGCATCGCGCAAATAAGGCCAAAAAAAGCTCGTACGTATGCCGTCAATATAAGGGAAGATGGAGCCAAGCCCGTAGTAAAGCAACCACAGTTGAATGAGCAGGGGAGTGCCACGAAAGGCGGTGCAAAAGGCTTTCGCTGGCAGAGATAAAATCCGTGGCCCAGTTACTTGCACCAAACCAAGGGGGATGGCGAGCAGCATGCCAAAAAATATGGCCATCACCAGTAACTGTATAGTGAGCCATGTGCCGGCAAGTAATTTAGGAGCGTATTCGCCTACCCAGTACCATTCCATGTTAATGCCCTAAGCTAGTCATACCACGAGTTGAGCGGCGTTCTAACCACTTAAATCCAAGGTTGGAAATAAGTGTGACGGTTAAATAAATGGCCGCAGCTATTAAAAAGAACTCCAAATAATAACGAGTAGTACCTGCAGCTACACGGGTAGTTAGGGTGAGTTCTTGGAATCCAACAACGGCTAATAATGCTGTGTCTTTGGTGACGATTAACCACAGGTTAGACATGCCTGGTAACGCCAGCGGAATCATGGCTGGGATGGTAATCCGTCTAAATAAAGTGAATCTAGACATGCCAAAAGCTCGCCCAGCTTCCAATTGGCCCCTAGGTATGGCTTGTAATGCACCACGGATCACTTCTGTAGAATAAGCACCTTGAACCACACCCAAAACAACAATACCTGCAACTAAACCACTGATATCAATGGGCTTATAACCCAAACTCATGAGTAGTTCGTTGAGTAGGGCACTGCCTGCGTAATAGAGTAATAAAATAAGTACCAGCTCTGGCACTGCGCGTACCAAGGTGGTGTAAGTGCCGAGTAAAAAACGGGTAACTGGACCGCCGTTTATTTTGCCTAATGCGCCAGAAAAACCTATGGCTGTGCCTAAAAAATAAGCCCCAAACGCGATTTGTAGAGTAGCTAACAAACCATAAAACAGGTTGTCACCCCAGCCCATATCTGAAAACTTGAGTATGTTGAGGAATGCTAGAAATGCGTCCAAGGGCGTCCTTTAGGTTAAAACGAATGGCCAAAGATAAGTGGATGTCATCTAGAACATAGCCGAAAGATCAAAGATCCTTCGACTACACTCAGGATGACAAGGAACGCTAAACGTTAGCCGCCATAGATGTCGAAGTTAAAGTAAGGTGCGGAGATCTTATCAAAGGTGCCGTCGGAACGAATTTGAGCAATAGCCGCGTTAATTTTGGCTTTAAGATCGGACCCCTTACGTAAGCCAACACCCACACCAGGGCCAAAGATGCTTATATCATGTAAGTCACCTTTAATTTCGCAACATTGGCCTTCGGTAGATTCTAAGAATGGCTGCATAGCCATGCTGTCTCCGATTGCAGCATCTAGACGGCCAGAGAACAAGTCTTGGTTGTGCTCATCAAAGTTCTGGTAAGACTTAATGGTAGCTCCAGTCATGTGAGCCTCAACGTAGTTTGCATGTGTAGTAGCTACCTGAACACCAACAAACATACCCTCAACGCTGGCAGCATCGGCGCTAATGTTTGAGTCTTTAGGTGCAACAATAACCGCTGGCGTATTGTAGTATTTGTCTGAGAAATCAATGGTCTTCATGCGTTCTTCGGTAATCGACATGGAGTTGATAATAGCATCGATTTTGTTGGAGGTTAGTGCAGGAATAAGGCCATCCCACGCCGTCTTCACCCATACGCAGTCTTCATTCATGGCCGCACAAATAGCGTCAGCAATCTGAATTTCCCAGCCTTCTAGTTGACCAGAAGCGCTTTCTGCTGAAAAGGGAAGGTAAGGTGCTGGGTCGATACCAATACGCACTTCCGCTTGGCTAACGCCAGCCACTAATATTAACGAGGCTGCAGAGCCTAATAGGAGGTTTTTAATTTTTTTCATAGTCGGTTTTCCTTGTTTTTATTAAATTACTTGAACCTTTTAGTTCACACTGCTTAGAAAGGCTCGACAACGAGCACTTTCAGATTCATAAAATACTTTTTGTGGACTACCTTGTTCTTCTATACAGCCCTCATGCAAAAACATGATTTGATTCGATACATCTCGTGCAAAGCGCATTTCGTGGGTCACCATAATCATGGTTCTACCCTCTTCGGCAATGCCTCGTATCACGTTTAACACTTCACCTACCAATTCCGGATCTAGAGCAGAAGTGGGTTCATCAAACAACATCATCTTCGGTTGCATAGCTAAAGCGCGAGCAATAGCCGCACGTTGTTGTTGGCCGCCTGATAAGTGCATTGGATACGCATCTCGTTTATCCCACAAACCCACACGATTTAGCAAGCGCTCAGCTTCATCTACAGCTTGGGCTTTATCTATTCCTAAAACGTGAATAGGCGCTTCAATGACATTTTTCAGTACGGTTTGGTGTTGCCACAAATTAAAGCTTTGAAACACCATGCCCATATTGGTTCTTAGACGTTGGATCTGTTTTTGACGGGTAGGACGTAATATATGTCCTTGCAGATCTCTTTTAAATTCAATGGCTTCACCCGCCAGTGAGATGTGGCCTTGATTTGGCAGTTCCAACAAATTTAAACAACGTAAGAAGGTAGATTTACCGGAACCACTGGAACCAATGATGGACCAAACTTCGCCTTCTTTGGCGCACATTGAAATACCTTTGAGTACGTCATTGGCACCAAAAGATTTATGTAAGTTTTCAACCTCTAAGGCATTATTGGCTTGGAGTTCCGTGGGAATTGACATGACCTTCGCGTTTTTCTTATTGTACGACCGTTCAATAGTATGCAAGCCATAGTGATTAGTCAACCTTGGTATAACGATGAGTAGTTGTTGATCAAGTTGAGTAGAACAGGGCGATTTAATCGTGACGGGCTTTACTTCATCGCAGCATGTTTGTAGCATCGCATTAACTGAACGATCGTTTAATACCATGTTAATTATGTCAGTGCAGTTATTACCCAAATGCTAAACAGTCACCACAAGGAACTCCCCATGCCCAGCTTTGGTTGCCAGTCCATGTCTCTGCCTCTTCAACGTGTGTTGATGCGGGCACCGCGCGAGAGTTTGTTACACGCCGACCCTCAGCAATGGCATTACGGCCCTACTTTTGACGCCACTAAAGCGTTAAAACAGTACGAGGTTTTCCGTCAGTTAGTGCTGGCGTGTGGTACAGAAGTTATCGATATTGAAGACTGTAATGATGGGTTATCCGATGCGATGTTTACCCATGATCCTTCACTCATGAGCGATCACGGCGCTATTATCCTCAACATGGGTAAACAGTTGCGTAAGGCAGAGCCTGCACTGCATGAGCAAGCTTACATCAATGCAGGTATTCCTATTCTAGGGCGAGTGGAAGGCAATGGGAGTGTTGAAGGTGGGGATTGTATTTGGTTAGACCAGAACACCCTAGTGGTGGGGCGAGGATTTCGCTCTAATCAAACAGGTATAGATCAACTTAATGCCATGTTGAACCCCCACGGGGTTAAGGTATTAGGATTTGATTTGCCTGTTTGGCAAGGTGCAGAGGCTTGTTTGCACTTGATGTCTGTGATCTCTCCACTGGCACCAAAGCTAGCTTTAATTCACGCGCCTCTAGTACCTACTGCCTTGTATCAGTTGATGCAATCTATGGGAATAGAGTTGGTTGAAGCTCCTCATGATGAATTCATGGCGAGCAGTGGTCTGAACCTTAATGTGCTTCCTACATCCCCTTCAAAGTGCATTATGATTGAAGGTTTTCCAGGCACCAAGGCGGCCATGGAAGCCGCTGGATGTAAGGTACTCACCTTTACTGGTGATGCCTTATGTATTGCGTGTGAGGGCGGCCCTACGTGTTTAACTCGGCCTATTTATAGGGCCTAGTTACCACTGGAACAATACCTCTAACGGCCTATAAAAAATTGGTGCAATGGCGGCATCACTTGAGGCATTTCAACTCCTAGCTCTTTTGCTGCATGGGTAGGCCAGTAAGGATCGTGGAGCATTGCTCTAGCCAACAGAACAATGTCTGCTTGGCAATTAGCAATAATACCTTCTGCTTGCTGTGCTTGGGTAATTTCGCCTACTGCCATGCTCATTAAGCCAGAACCTTGGCGCACGTCTGCGGCCATGCCCACTTGTTGAGCAATACCACCATTAATTGAACCACGGGCTGCCGGTGTGGCTCCACCAGAGCTGCAGTCGACTAAATCTACGCCTAATGCTTTGAGCCATGTGGCCACTTGGATATTATCTTCAACAGTCAGTCCGCCTTCTACCCAGTCGGTCATGGATAGCCTTACAGCTAAAGGTAAGCCTTGGGGCCAAACATCACGAACTTTTTCTGTCGTTTCAAGCAGCATACGAGCACGGTTTTTTAGGCTGCCTCCGTAACTGTCTGCACGGGTGTTGACCAGTGGCGACAAGAAGCTATGTAGTAAATAGCCGTGCGCACAATGGATTTCAAGAAATTCATAGCCCGCCTCTAAGGCCCGTTTCGCTGCCGCTACAAAGGCGTCTTGTACCTTGTGGATGTCGTCTTGCTGCATTTGTTTTGGTGCCTTCCATAAACGCGTACCATCGTCATCAAACGGCTGATCTGTTGGACCTACGGTATTCCATCCACCTTCTGCGTCTGTAAGTTGCTGTCCGCCTAACCAAGGTTGTGCGCTGCTGCCTTTGCGGCCAGCATGGGCAAGTTGAACGCCAGGCACTGCACCTTGGCTTTTAACGAAGGCAGTAATGGGTTTTAAAGCGTTCACTTGAGTATCGTTCCAAAGGCCCATGCATGCTGGAGTAATGCGGCCTTCAGGCAATACGGCGGTGGCTTCTGTAATCACAAGTCCTGCCCCACCAACGGCTTTAGAGCCCAGTTGTGACATATGCCAAGCTTGAGCAACACCATCAACAGCTTGATACTGGCACATGGGTGCTACGCCAATACGATTACGTAAGGTGATGTCTTTGATCGTAAGAGGGCTAAATAATTGTGACATTGTGAGGCTTCCGGTGCAGTCAAAATAATAGTGGAGCAGACCATGACATGGTCTATGTATAGGGTCAATAGAGTTTACGTGGTGTTGCAAAAAAGTTCGATTTACATTTGCTTAAACATAGATTTTGGTTTTATTATTGAGCTTTTGAGAACACTATTATGAATATAGGTCGCCACCAAACCAGCGAACGCACCAGTAAAGTTGTTGTACACAATAATGTAGCCTATCTGTGCGGTCAGGTTGCTGCTGATGCTGACGCAAATATTACCGAACAAACTCAGACTATGTTGGCCAAAGTAGACGCGTTGTTAGCTAGTGTAGGATCAGACACTACGCGCATGTTAACGGCCACTATTTACTTAAAATCGATGGACGATTTTGCTGCCATGAACCTAGTGTGGAATGCCTGGGTACCTACAGGCCATGCGCCTGCCAGAGCCTGCGTGCAAGCCGCTATGGCTAGGTCTACTTTGTTGGTTGAGATTTCTGTCACCGCAGCGTGTTAGTGCATAGGCCCCATTCTAATTCAAAGCCTAGTTTAAAGCATAAACGCAATTCCATGGTCTATCGTTGGGCCGTGATGTTGACTGTGTTAGGTGTCAGTGGCCTATCTGTGGCGTCTGATTACCAACAGGGTGAATTGGTCATTGGTAAGGTTGAGTCCGGCACCAAGGTGTGGCTTGATGGTGCGCCAGTGCCGGTGTCAGACGCTGGGGTGTATGTATTTGGTTTAGGTCGTGATGCTGCTCCAGGGTCTACTTTGACCACTGTGCTGCATAATACCCGCACTGAAACCTCCCTTTTGGTAAAACAAAGGCTTTATGAGGAACAAAAAATTGATGACTTGCCTAGCAAAAAAGTCACGCCGAATCCGACCTCTACTCAGCGCATCCGCTCTGACAATCAACAGATAAAAGAAGTTAGAAAAAGTTACCAAAAAAGCCATAGCCCGATCCATTGGCTAGGACAGCAATGGGTACAACCTGTTGAAGGTAGAATCAGTGGCATGTTTGGTTCACGACGCATTCTTAATGGTGTCCCCAAGAATTCACATAATGGCGTGGACATTGCCGCAGCGAAGGGCACTGACATCATCGCACCTCTGGCTGGGCAGGTGGCTTTAGTTCATGAGGATATGTTTTATACGGGTAAAACCATCATGTTAGATCATGGGTTAGGTGTAACTAGCGTATACGCACACATGCAGCACATAGAGGTGAGTGTAGGGCAATTGGTAGAACAAGGGCAGGTGTTGGGCCAAATTGGCCAAAGTGGCCGCGCTACGGGGCCACATTTACACTGGGGTGTCACTTGGCAGCAAACTCATGTGGATCCGCTGCTGTTAGTGAACTAGAGGGTCTGTTTATTTAAATCGTTTCAAACGCATGCGCCGCAAAAGATGGTCTTTTCTAACAAACTGGTGGTATAGAGCAGCGGCAATGTGAATGAGCAGCACCAATACTAGTAGTTTAGTAAAAATTCCATGGGCCAAGCGAGTGGACAGGTGATTAAAATTCTCTGGCATAATGCTTGTGCCTGCAAAAATACTTGCAAAATCAGCTTCTATGGCCATTGCCATCCCGCTTGCGACGACAGCAATGATCAACAGATAAATAAGTTTGTGGGCCCAATTGGCCATGTTATCCATCTTTGAACCCTCTGTACTGGCGGCGTGAGGTTTGCCCCGAAGTTTGATGTTTAAGTACCTTAAAATGAGTAATAAACCTGTGATCACCCCCAATATGGAATGGCCTTGCAAAGGGATCAGTTTTTCTGGGTTACTGTTTGCCATGGGTTCTAATATTTGACTGCCTACAAATAACATAATGACGACCATAAGAGCCATTAACCAGTGGAGGACAACGGCAATACGATTATATTGGGTGCTTGACTGCATAGTTAGTTCCCTATGTTCCTTAGTTCAACAACCATTCTCTTCCTTTTAGCATTAAATGCCAATAGACAGACATTATAGGTGTTTTTTGGCATAGTAGTGCTCTGTCGATAAGTGACTGTTTAACATTAGTGTAGAAAAGGCGAATTTAGATGCAGGATGTGTGTGTTTTTTGTGGTTCTAGTCCGGGCAAAGATCCTGTGTTTATGCAATCAGCGAAGGCTTTAGGGGATGCCATTAGTAGCGCTTCTATGGGCTTAATTTATGGTGGTGCTCAGGTGGGCCTTATGGGGCAGGTGGCGGATGCAGTGCTCGCTGGAGGACAGAAAGTAGTGGGTGTAATCCCTCAGTCGTTTGCTCATAAGGTGTCACACGAGGGTTTGACAGAATTGCATGTAGTGGATTCAATGCACACCAGAAAAGCCATGATGTTTGAATTGGCAGGTGCTTGTATTGCCTTGCCAGGAGGCTTTGGTACCCTAGAAGAGCTGACAGAAGTGCTAACCTGGGCGCAATTAGGATTTCATCAAAAGCCTATTGGTTTGCTCAATATTAATGGTTATTATGATTCGCTATTGACCTTTTTTGACCAAGCAGTTTTAGCTGGTTTTATTAAACCCCAGCACTTAGAGTTGTTAATTGTACATCACGACCCCACAAAGTTACTGCAGCTGCTAGAAGACTATAAACCACACACTGTTACCAAGTGGTCCAATTAATTAGATTTGTTAGAGAGTTACCTTATGATCGATACTAAAAAGTTTTACATCAATGGTGCATGGGTTGCGCCTTGCTCAGGTAGTGGGTCAGGCAGTGAAATGGACGTGATTGACCCTTCCACAGAACAGGTGTGTGCGGTCATTTCAATTGGAGGCCAAGCCGATACAGATGCTGCTGTAGCTGCTGCTAAAGCAGCTTTCGATAGTTGGAGCCAAACCCCAAAGTCTCACCGTCTAGCGCTGCTAAAGAAGTTCTTGGAAATATATCAAAGCCGCAGTGAAGAAATGGGTCATGCCATCAGCCAAGAGATGGGAGCGCCTATTGATATGGCCCTAACCTCTCAAGCTGGATCAGGCTCAGGGCACACCAAAGGTTTAATTAGAGAACTTGAAAAATTTGAGTTTGAGCGCGCATTAAACGAACGAGCACCTAATGATAGAATTATCTACGAGGCCATTGGTGTGTGTGCATTAATCACCCCTTGGAACTGGCCTATGAACCAAGTAAGCCTAAAGGCCATTGCGGCAATGGCTGCTGGTTGTACCATGGTCCTTAAACCGTCTGAAATTGCGCCTTTATCGAGTTTAATATTTACCGACATGATCCACGAAGCAGGCATTCCTGCAGGCGTATTCAACATGGTGAATGGAGATGGTGTGGGCGTAGGGTCCCAATTAACCAGTCATCCAGATGTTGATATGGTGTCTTTTACTGGCTCCACTAGAGCGGGTGCCCTTATTTCTAAAAATGCTGCTGATTCTGTAAAACGAGTGGCTCTTGAGCTGGGTGGCAAAGGTGCCAACATTATATTTGCCGATGCCGACGAAAAAGCGATTGCACGAGGCATTAACCATTGCTTTAACAACACGGGGCAGTCCTGCAATGCGCCTACACGAATGTTGGTTGAGCGAAGCTTTTATGAGCAGGCTGTGGCTTTAGCTGCAACTGCAGCTGCAAAGGTTCAAGTGGGTAGGTCTGCAGACCATGGCCGTCACATTGGCCCGGTTGTATCTGAACTGCAGTACAATAAAATCCAAGCCCTCATTAAAGTAGGTATTGATGAAGGTGCTCGTGTGGTTATCGGTGGTCTTGGTAAGCCTGAAGGGTTAGAGACAGGCTATTTTGTTAAGCCCACCATTTTTGCTGATGTAAACAACGACATGAACATTGCTCGTGAAGAAGTGTTTGGCCCAGTGCTATGTATGATTCCCTTCGATACAGAAGAAGAAGCGATTGCCATTGCAAACGACACAGTTTACGGTTTAACCAACTATATTCAAACTCAAGATAGTGCCAAGGCTAATCGCATTGCTCGTCGTTTACGGTCTGGTATGGTGGAAATGAACGGTACTTTTAGGGCGTCGGGCTCTCCATTTGGCGGCTATAAACAATCAGGTAATGGTCGTGAAGGTGGTGTTTGGGGTTTAGAAGATTTCTTAGAAGTGAAGTCTATTAGTGGTTGGAGCAACGATTAAGTACACTGCTACTTAACTCGGCTCGCGCCGTTTAGGCCATTTAGTCCAATCAGGTCAGCCCTGTCTATTGAGTTTGGCAAGGCGGGCCTAACTATTTCCTGCTTAGATACTCATGTCACAACTAGAGGCTAGGCTATTTTTTACCTTTTTAGATCCCATATATGCTTATCACTCTTGCCGATTATCGCCGTATTTATTCAACTATTCACTCCCTATTAATTGCCGATTCGGTAAATAGCCATGAAGCTAGTATGCTGTTTAGCGTGTATGGTGCCCAAATTCTGAAACGCCATTACGGTATTGCCGCGCAGCCTGTGGTCGGTTCTGCAGCCTATCACTTGGGTTTGCAAGCTAAGATTCTAGCCTTTGGAGAATACCAATCTGGGCACTTACAAAGTAACGATACCCAACACCACTGGTGGGTTGAAGCCGATGGGTGGATGATTGATTTTATGGCGCCTTTGTTTCCTGTGCTGGTTAAGCGTTCAGGAAAAGAGGCCAAAATTGAACCTTGGATGATGCAAAAGCCTGTGGCAAAAGCTAAAAACACCTTAGTAGATGTGCAAAATCAAGGCGATTTCTTACTCGTAAAAAATGATAGTTTGGCGAGCCAAAAAATGTCTCAAATGGTCACAGAAAAAGCCCACATACAACGGGGAAAACTAGCTGTAGATTGGTTTGTTAAGGCGCCTAAAAAGATGCCGTCACCATTGAATGTAAAGTTTGAAGGCGCCCAAGATGCCAGTAAAACGAAACTTATCCCCTATAAGAGCTTCCTGGTGAGTGGCTCTTGGTAGCTGGGTAGAGGCTCGTCTGTGGTTTCCTACGCAGCCCGTTTAGATAAGTTTATTAGCCAAGAGCTAGGCTATAAGAAACGCCAAGTTCAGCTACTGCTGGCCCGTGGTTTAGTGACCTTAGATGATGTGGTTTGCTATCAAGGCGACCAGCTCATTGGCCAGTTTTCAAAACTAGAAGTCGAGGGTAAGCTCCTAAGACACCACACACCTATCTACCTGATGCTGCATAAACCAGCAGGCATTGTCAGTGCCACGGTCGATGATAAACACACCACGGTGTTGGACCTTCTGCCATCAAAGTACCGCGGATTGCACATTGCAGGGCGCTTAGATCTACAAAGTACGGGTTTATTGTTGCTAACCAATGATGGCCAATGGTCTCGAAAAATCACTCAGCCAGGCACCAAACTTCCTAAGCACTACACAGTCACTGTAGCTAACCCAATTACCCAGGAGCAAGTGGATGGTTTTACTGAGGGAATTTATTTTGCCTTTGAGGATTTGACCACCGCCCCTGCGCAACTAGATATGATTACTGCTACAAGCGCTCTAGTGATATTGGAGGAAGGGCGCTACCACCAAATTAAGCGTATGTTTGGTCATTTCCGTAACCCGGTGCTGAGCATTCATCGCACTCAAATAGGCCATATTAAACTAGCTGCCGATTTGGCACCTGGGGATCACCGTGTGGTCTCAGACCCCTTGGACTTTTGAACGTAGTTTTTTAGTGGTTCCCTTTTGAGTTTTAGTGTCCAAACGCCGCGTTTTAGACCCTTTAGTAGGTTTGGTGGCTATTCTGCGTTTTTCTACCACCATTGCTGCTTTAATCACCTCAGACAACTGCTCTAAGGCCGTTTGACGGTTGGAATCCTGGCTACGACTGGCTTGAGATTTGATGATAATTTTGCCTGAAGCACTGATGCGATGGTCTGAAGTATTGAGCAGTTTTTGTTTTACGTAGGCGGGCAAAGAAGTTGAGGCACGGATGTCAAAAAACAAATGCACTGCAGTAGAGGTCTTGTTAACGTGCTGACCACCCGCACCCTGTGAACGAATAAACTGCTGCTCAATTTCGTGGTCGGGAATGATGATGCGGTTGGATATTTTTAACATCTACTTTATGGCCTATGGTTTCAATAAATACTTTTCTTGGAACTCAGGGCTTACTTTAGTGAGCCAGTAACTCATGGCGCTGGTGAAGATAAAAGCAAACACTAGACGAAACCAGAGTACGCCAGAAAGATGAGCACCTAATAAAATCACTAGCAAGGTATCTTCAATAAGGCTATGGCAGAAGCCAAGTAGTATTAGGGAGGTAAACACGTCCTTTTTGGACACATGGCCCGCACGGGCCTCCTTAATCAATAATCCACCACCAAAAGAGAGCCCTAGGGTAATGCCCACCAAGGTAATCGTGGTGGCTTCTTTGCCAATACCCATTAACTTAAGTATAGGGCGGAGTATCCACTGGATGATTTTTTCTACCCCGATAATCCGCAGAATTTTTAAAAAGGTAAGAAGCGCTATGATGATGATTTGAATCGTCGCTAAGGCTTTTACTTGGCTGAAGAACCAATGATCCAATCCATTGGCAATAGGTTCTGGTTGCCACGCCATTTGAGCAGGCTCTTGCAACCATTGAGTTTGGTCATAAAAGACATGCAATAACCAAGCAAAAGCAAAGGCGCCAAACAGACGCGTAATAATAGCCACTCGCATTCTCATGCCTGCTAGCTGAGCAATACGAACTTCTATAGGCAGTCCATGGGCCATTAACAATAGGCCGCTTAATACAGTCATTTGTGCCACGGTTAAACTATTATCAGCAGCAAACGAGTAGAGTACAATCATGCCGCCGTAGATATTGGTAGCAATGGTTGCTGCCCACACTAAACCCATTTCTTGGGGCAGGCCCACAATGGCCATAACGGGGCCTAACCATTGCCCTAAAAGAGCGATACCACCGATTTCTTCCAGCACCTTAACAATTAATATGATGGGCACCATAAGCTTAAAAAGAGGCCATGAAACGGTGATAACTTCGGCAAATAATTGCTTAAAAAATTGGCGCACTTGAAACATTAAACTAACCTTAAGTTGGACTGACGATTTGTGCACAGTCATGTAAGCCATGTGACTAATGCACGAGGCGATGGTAACTGATTTGTTCATCCATGTCTTAGATTCAACACATCCATTGACACAGATTCCAAGGCCGTGCACTATCCGCGCCTAGATTTGCTTCAATGGATGGAATTCATGAGTACAGCATTGCTCTTAGCGTTAATACCGACTTTCTTTTTTGTATCGGTGACCCCAGGAATGTGTATGACCTTGTCCTTGACTCTGGGCATGACTGTTGGCATACGCCGTACTATGTGGATGATGTTGGGCGAGCTTATCGGGGTAGGCACAGTGGCCGTGTTAGTGGTCATCGGAGTGGCAGCACTCATTGTGCAATACCCACAATTGTTTATAGGGCTTAAAATTGCGGGCGGAGGCTATCTGCTTTATTTGGGCGTGCAGTTGTGGCGTTCACGAGGCAAAATGGCGATAGATCTTAATGACACACCCAACAAGACAGGACGCTTTCAATTAGCCACTCAGGGCCTTATCACAGCTATTGCCAACCCTAAAGGGTGGGCCTTCTTTATTGCTTTGTTACCACCGTTTATAGACCCAGCACAGCCCTTGCCAAATCAAATGGTGATGTTGCTCACCGTCATTTTAACCCTAGAAGCCGTGTCCCTCATGGTTTACGCTTTAGGCGGAAAGAGCTTAAGTAAGGTGTTACAAAAAAGTGGTAATGTGCGCTTGATGAACCGTATTGCAGGCACCTTGATGATTGGTGTGGCAGGTTGGTTGGCCTTGGGCTAGATTGAGTGACGAATTAATTTTTGAGTGGTTAATGCTCATATTGACTCGTGCTTGCGTAAGCCGTAGATCAACCAACAGCCCACACACATGATGCCACAAGAAATGATGATGCTTAAATGATAGCTGCCAGACCATTGGGCCAACATACCCGCTGCTGCTGGAGCGGCCATTTGAGCCACGCCATAGGATAACGTCATTTTGCCCATCATTTTTGCTGGGCGAGTGGGAAAGTAACGTCCTGCCATTGTGAGCACTAAGCTTACAATACCAATGAAAGTACCACCAAATAAGCCAGCGCCTATAAAGGTCCAGATTAAACCTGGGCTTAAAATGGGGATGAGCATGCCAGTAAACTGCAGAACAAAGGCCAACAATAAGGCGTTCAAATTGCCAAGCTTACGGGCTACTAGGTCCCAAATAATGCACGCTGGAGCAGCTGCTAGGCCAATAATCATAAAGGTTATTGCACCATATTCATTGCCCCCAGCGATCTGGTTTACATGGGCAACGATGAAGGTAATGATGACGGCATAACCCACACCTGCACAAAAATAAGCCAACATAAACGTCTGTAGAAATTGCTGCGATGGTGGTTTATCCAGCATTTTTTCACCGCCCACGGTATACCCGCTGGTATCAGGTTTTGGTAACCAAAACCATGCAGGGATGGCTAATAATGTGCCTAATGCGGTGAACCAAAACCAATGCTGTTGCCAACTAATCTGACCTGCAATTAGGTATACAAAAAGTGCGGTCAAAAAGATTCCAAAACCCATGCCAATAAAGTGAATGCCTAGCTCTGAACGTAATTGGTGACGCAGCAACCAATGCATCACCAAGCCTGATCCCAGCAATAATCCAGCTGCACTGCTTAAGCCTGAAAGAAACCTTAATAATCCCCATAACCAAAAGTGTTGGGTTAATCCTAAACCTACAGTCGTGACCAGTGCCACCATGAGGCCTAAACGATAGAGGCGGTCTTTGGTGTTGAGGTTGTTTATACTGGCTGCAATGAGCGCACCACAAAAATAACCTAAGTAGTTAAAGGCGGCTAGCCAGCCACCTTCGGCGATACCTAATCCAGCTTGATTTTGCATCAAGGGCAACATGGGAGTGTAGGCAAATCGAGCAATACCCAGCATTAAAATAAGGCTGGCGATACCGGCGCTGAGTACTTTAAAGCGTTGGATACGTAAAGAGGCAAGATTGGACGCGCTAGGAGACATAGTCTAAGTTAACACTTTAAAGGTGAGAACGGTCATTATGAAGAGGCGGTCTACACAATACAATCTAGACATTCCTGTAACACAGTGGATATGGCTCCCACGCTTGGGCTAAACTTAAAACCTAATACTCAAGCCAGCTGGAACATCTCATGGACGACGCAAACAACATTAAGCCCGACGGCGCCACCTATGGCAGAGCTTTAACAGGTATTGGTATTAACCTGTTAGTAGATGACATGAGACGCACGCTAACGTTTTTTCAGCAGGTACTAAGCCTAAAACCAGTTTATGCTGATGCAGACTTTGCCATTATGCGCCATGACGGCATGGAATTTATGCTACACAGTGATGCGAGCTATCACAGTAACCCGCTTTTGGGATTGCTGGAACAAGGTGCCATGCGCGGAACTGGCGTGGAATTACGACTTTACGGCATAGACCCAGACGCCGCAGTGACGCAAGCACAAACATTTGGTCACTACGTGTTACAAACAGCCACCGACAAACCCCACGGTTTGCGCGAAGCCTATATTCTTGACGCCAACGGATATATTTGGGTGCCTAGCGTGGCGATACACCATGACGTCTAGTTCAGTACTTTCTAAAACCCGTGGGCAAGTTGTATTTTCGGGTTTTTTCTTCGCCTACTTTACTTGTTTTGGTTTAGTGTTGCCGTTCCTGCCTTACTGGATGGTAAGCCGGGGCTTAGATGCCCAAGAGGCTGCGCTTATTCTTAGCTCTGCATTTGTGAGTAAAGTATTTTTTGGCTTAGGTGTGGGTGTCTTGGCAGATGCTACTGGCTATAAAAAACGCTGGATAGTGGTGTTGTCTGTACTCGCTTTTTTGGGGTTTGGTTTGTTTGTACAGTTTGAAACCTTTTGGCCCATGCTCACTGTTTGGTTTGTGGTAGGTGCCTTACAAACTACCCAGGTACCGATGGTAGATGGTTTAGCCATCGCCGCTGCTAGGCTAGGCAAACTTAATTATAGCGGTGCACGGTTATGGGGTTCGGTTGCTTTTATTGCATCTTCTACCTTGAGTGGGCTTTATATTGCAGCTTATAGTATTGATGCGTATCCACAACTACTCCTAGTGCTGGCTGCTATTGTCATTGTTTTTGCGTTGTCTTTACCAGACATTCGCCCACAATCTAAAGCAAGCCGTAAGCTGGCCTTTTTGGAGCTGTTTAAGTTGCCTGGGTTTATTGCGGTGGTTGCTGTTGGCTCTTTAATACAAGCTAGCCACGGTGCCCTCTATACCATTGGAACCTTGCATTGGATTGAGGCGGGCATAAGTGAATCAATTATTGGTCTGCTTTGGGCCCAAGGTGTCGCCGCAGAAGTAATTCTGTTTGCCATTGGTATGTGGTTGTTAAGCAAAGTTGGCGTTAAAGGCTTGCTATGGATGGCAGTGATTGCAGGTGTTGTGCGTTGGCTTACATTAGGTTGGTCTAGTAACATTAGTCTGCTTTTTACAGTGCAAATACTGCATGCTTTCACCTTTGCCGCCACTCATTTAGCGATAACGCAATACATCACCCAAAAAGTACCTGATGAACTGACAGCGTCTGCCCAAACATTTTATGATGCTTTAGCCTTGGGAGCATTGATGGGCATGAGTATGACCCTAGTAGGGGGGTTGTATGAGCACGTTAATGGGCAAGTCTTCTGGGTTATGGCGTTTTTATCGCTCTGTGCAGGCCTTGTGCTTAAACGCTATACAAGATTAATTTAACTAAACGAGACGTTCCGTCAGTATGAATTTAGACCCGTTGTACAATATTTTTTCCTTGGTTCACTTAAGTACCATTGGGCCGGCATTTCTTATTGCTACTTATATGATGTTGACCAAAAAGGGCTCAGGGCAGCATCGGTTCCTAGGCCGTATTTACATGGTGTTAATGTTGTTTACAGCCTCGGTGACTTTATTCATGTCGGCTCAGGTTGGCCCTACGTTGTTTAATCACTTTGGATTTATTCATCTGCTGAGTGTGTTGGTGCTTTATTCCGTGCCATCGGCCTACTTTGCCATCAAAGCTGGCGATGTGAAAAAGCACAAGTTTCGCATGATAGCGTTATATGTCGGTGGCATGTTAGTTGCCGGTGGATTTACCTTGGTGCCTGGACGTTTTCTTGGCGACCTGCTGTTTGGTTAAGTCAGGTCGCTGTATAAGGCTTATGAAAATGAATATAACAGTTCACCAATCCGGTCCTCTTGAGGGTTAACACCTAAACCATAGCCTTTGGGTAAATCGAAGTAGCCGTCACTGCTACGAATGGTATTTTCTGGATCATAACTTTCTTCAATGTAGTTGCCAGCTGTCCAAACAGCTTCGAGCATAGCTGGCTTAACGGTGGCTCCCATATGTAAAATGGCCGCAGATAGAATGTCACCCCCCCAAGTGTCTTCACAGGTATGGGGTAGGCCACGCGCTTCGCAAATATCCCTCATGGTAGCCATATTATTAAGGCCGCCCACACGAGTTAGTTTTAAACCAAAACCGTCACATACGTTCATGGAAATGGCTCGTAACATGTCGTTGATGTTCTCAATATTTTCGTCAAGGGCGATAGGATGAGCCATTTGTGGCCTAATGTTAGCCACTTCTTCCATGGTGTTGCAGGGTTGTTCAAACAAAAAAGGAATGTCTTTGCAGGCTAAACTAAGCTGCAAGGCTTGGCTGCCAGTCATGCCACGGTTTGCGTCTACCACTAGGTTCACTTTTTTACCCACGGTTTCCCACACTTTATGAATCACTTCAATATCTGTTGCTACGTCCCGGCCACCACTTTTAATTTGTATGCGCTGGTAGCCTTGATCTACTTTATCCTTTGCCTTGCGGGCCACTTCATCGGCAGGGCCCTTACTGATGGCAAAATAGGCTGGTAAACGCTCACGCACGGCGCCACCCAATAAGTCACACACACGCATTTTATAATGTTTACCCATTAAATCCATAATGGCAAAATCGATCGCTGCCTTGGCATAGTTGTGGCCATTTAATAGGTCATTCATGCGCCTTTGTAACAGCAATGGATGGAGGCAGGAACTGCCTATTAATGCTGGTGCTAGGTGGCATAAAGCCGCCCGAGCACCTAGTGCATGTTGGGGTTGGTAAACAGGGCCAAGGGGAGACACTTCTCCCCAGCCAACTAACCCGGTGTCGGATACGACTTTAATGATGGTGGCATCAACGGATGTGAGGGTCATGGTGGACATGATATAAGGCCCATCAACTATCGCTTGATGTTTTTGAAAAATATGTATTTCTGCAATCTTCATCCGCAGTCTCCAAGTGTTTAAAATGCTTTTAATAGTATCAATAACTAGGTTGAAGAGTATCATAATCACGCCATTCGTTATTGCGCAAGAACAGACGCCACGCTTAAGAGACTGACGTAATGCAAGATCTAGTGTATGAATGACAAGAATAGTGTTAAATTTTCAGATAACTCCTTTCGTCTCTCTTAGGGTATGCAGCTATGTCGTCTAATGATCCCTTGTTACAGCCCTATAAGCTAAAACACTTAACCCTTAAAAATCGCATTATGATGACGTCCCATGAACCGGCCTACCCGGAAAATGGGATGCCTAAAGAGCGTTATCTTGCGTATCACTTAGAACGCGCCAAGGCTGGAGTTGCACTTACCATGACAGCGGGTTCAGCCACTGTTTCTAGGGATAGCCCGCCGGTATTCAATAATATATTGGCGTATAAGGATGAGGTGGTGCCTTTTCTAAGAGACATGACGGACGCTTGTCATGAGCACGGCTGTGCAGTGATGTTGCAGTTAACCCACCTTGGCCGCCGTACGGGTTGGAATAAAGGCGATTGGCTGCCTGCTGTGTCGCCTTCGCATCACCGTGAAGCGTCTCACCGCGCGTTTCCTAAAAAAATTGAAGATTGGGATATTGATCGCATTATTGGTGATTATGCGGATGCCGCAGAGCGCATGTATGCTGCAGGCCTAGACGGCATTGAACTGCAAGCATACGGGCATCTAATGGATCAGTTTTGGTCGCCCTTAACCAACACCTTAGAGGCGCCTTACGGAGGCTCGTTAAACAACAGAGTTCGGTTTACCTTAGAGGTACTGCAAGCGATTCGTGATCGCGTAGGATCAAAGTTTATTGTTGGCGTTCGTTACACTGCAGATGAAGCTTATGCCGGGGGCATTAACCCAAGGGAAGGTATCGAGATTTCTAAAATTCTACGTGATACGGGTCATGTGGACTTTCTTAATGTCATTCGTGGGCGTATTGACACTGATGCAGCCCTAACTGATGTCATTCCCATCATGGGTATGAAAAGCTCCCCCCATCTCGATTTTGCTGGCGCGGTGCGTGAGGCAACGGACTTTCCCGTATTTCATGGCGCTAAAATTCCCGATGTTGCCACCGCACGCCATGCCATAGCAGAAGGCAAGCTGGATATGGTTGGCATGACTCGGGCGCACATGGCCGACCCTCATTTAGTGCGTAAGATCATGCAGGGTAAAGAAGCCGATATACGCCCTTGTGTGGGAGCTAACTATTGCTTAGATCGCATTTACCAAGCGGGTGATGCCTTGTGTATTCACAATGCAGCTACCGGGCGAGAGCTCACTATGCCCCATGATATTCCCAAGGCTGATGTGCGTAAAAAGGTGGTCATTATTGGTGCGGGGCCTGGTGGCTTGGAGGCTGCTCGAGTGGCTGCGGAAAGAGGTCACCAAGTGATCGTGTTAGAGGCGGCCGCTGAACCCGGTGGGCAGATACGCCTCACCGCACAAACCCCAAGACGTGCAGAAATGATGTCGATCATTAATTGGCGCATGGCTCAGTGTCAGGCTAGAGACGTAGAATTCCACTTTAATCATTGGGCGCAGGCGGATGATGTTAAGGACCTAAACCCAGACGTAGTGATTGTTGCTACGGGGGGTATGCCTGATACCGATGTACTAACCTCGGGTAACGAGCTTGCAGTATCAAGTTGGGATATTCTTTCTGGTGATGCCAAACTTGGCAGCAATGTACTGATCTTTGACGATGCTGGCGACCACCCAGCACTTCAGGCTGCAGAACTTTTAGCTAACAGTGGTGCCAAGGTAGAAATAATGACACCTGATCGCAGCTTTTCACCCGATGTGATGGCGATGAACTTAGTGCCTTATATGCGCAGCTTACAGGATAAAGAGGTCACCTTTACGGTGACTTATAGAGTGGCAAGTGCACGCCGCATTGTTGATCAAGTTGGCGATCACATTGAAGTCACCTTAAGTAGCGATTATGGCAGCATTAACAAGACTCGTCTGGTGGATCAGCTTGTTATAAACCACGGTACCTTGCCCTTGGATGGCCTCTATTTTGACTTAAAGGACGATGCATCTAACCAAGGTGAGCTTGACCACGCTGCCTTCATTAAGGGACTACCTCAAACCCAGGTTCGTAACCCAAAGGGCCGCTACCAGCTGTTTCGTATTGGCGATGCAGTGGCTGCACGTAACACCCATGCTGCGATCTATGATGGCTTGCGCTTAGCCAAAGATATTTAATTTCCGCGGGAACTGGGTGGCGTAATCACCAATGGTGAAGGTTTACAGCTATTCATAAAAGTGAATCAGTATAGACGAAAGGCTAATGTCCTCGACACAATTTCAGCGTATTGTTGTTCGCGACTTATTTAAAATATTTATCCAGAGGGAACTAAAATGCAAGCGCTATTAATCAACAAGGATGATGCAGGATACACGGCCAAATTAGGCCAAATTGAAGAAGCGCAATTGCCTGAAGGTGATGTGTTAATAAAGGTGGACTATTCCACCCTGAATTACAAAGATAGCCTAGCCATTACTGGCTCATCTCCAGTGGTGCGTAGCTTCCCTATGGTGCCTGGAATAGACCTTTCAGGCACGGTGGAGAAGAGTGATCACGAAGACTTTGAAGTGGGAGATAAGGTTGTATTGAATGGCTTTGGAGTAGGCGAGGGGCATTGGGGTGGGCTAGCCCAAAAGGCTCGGGTAAAAGGGGATTGGCTAGTGCCTCTGCCAAGTGCCTTTACGCCGAAACAAGCTATGACAATTGGTACTGCAGGTTACACGGCAATGCTGTGCGTTATGGCCCTAGAGCAGCATGGTGTAACACCCGATAAGGGTGAGGTTTTAGTCACGGGTGCTGCTGGTGGTGTGGGTAGTGTTGCCATTAGCTTGCTAGCAAAATTAGGCTATAACGTGGTGGCATCAAGTGGCAGAGCCGAAGAAACAGATTACTTGTTGAGTTTAGGTGCCACCAAAGTGATGGACCGTAATGAGCTGACTGAAAAGGGTAGGCCTTTGGCTAAAGAACGCTGGGCCGGTGCTATAGACGTTGCAGGTAGCCATACCTTAGCTAATATTTGTGCATCAATGAAGTATGGAGGCACTGTTGCGGCGTGTGGTTTGGCCCAAGGATATGATCTACCAGCCACAGTAATGCCTTTTATCTTGCGTGGTGTGACTTTAGCCGGCGTTGACAGTGTTTACCGCCCTAAGGCAGACCGTATTGCCGCATGGAATCGCCTTGCACAAGACTTAAACCTCACACACCTAGAAGACATGATGACGGAAATCACCCTAGAACAAGCTTTAACAACTGCGCAAGACCAAATGGATGGTCGCACCCGTGGTCGCTTTGTAGTTAATGTGAACGCTTAGCCAAGGAATTAAATATGAATACTATTAGTCGCTACTCTGTACCCGCACTAGAAGATCTGCCAGCAGATATTAAAAGCCGGGTATTAGAAGTGCAAGAGAAGGCCGGCTTCGTCCCCAACGTGTTTTTGGCTATGGCCCACCGTCCCAACGAATTACGTGCGTTTATGGCTTACCATGATGCATTAATGCTGAAGGAAAGTGGTTTAAGCCAGGCCGAGCGGGAAATGGTTATTGTCACTACATCTAACGATAATGGGTGTTTGTATTGTGTGGTGGCCCATGGAGCCATATTGCGTATCCGGGCGAAGGATGCCTTGGTGGCAGATCAGGTGGCAGTAAATTACCTTAAGGCGGATATCTCTCCACGTCAAAAAGCCATGCTCACTTTTGCTCTAAAAATATCCAACAATTCTCAAGCAACCGATGATGAGGATTTTGTGATATTGAAAAGTCATGGCTTTAGTGATGAAGATATTTGGGATATTGCAGCAATTACAGCCTTTTTCGGGCTCAGTAATCGTATGGTTAATTTTGCTTCCATACAGCCTAATAAAGAGTTTTATGGCATGGCCAGAGGCTTCTAACTTGAGTTGAAATAGGTGTGGCAGCCTATTAAAAACACTCCAGCACAAGCTAAGTGAGTTATTAGACTTTAGTCACACATAAATAACCATTATCTAGCTATTTTATAGCGTTCAGCCCTGTTGATCTTACTCCAAACGCGTTACCCTATTGCGACCTTTTTATACGCTAATCCGACACCGCTGTTGTCTGTTAATTAACCATCGCCAAGGAAAAATTCATGCCTGAGTCTCTCAAAGATAGCGCCATGCGCTATCATACTCACCCAACACCCGGGAAATTGTGTATTCAACCCACAAAACCTCTGGCTAATAAACGTGACCTTGCACGCGCTTATTCACCTGGTGTGGCCTATGCTTGCGAAGCGATTGTAGAAGATGAGGATATGGCCGCAGCAGTAACTGCCCGCGGTAACTTGGTGGGCGTAATCACTAATGGTACAGCAGTACTGGGCTTAGGTAACATTGGCCCATTGGCATCTAAGCCGGTGATGGAAGGTAAGGCAGTTCTATTTAAAAAGTTTGCTAATATAGATGTCTTCGACATTGAGATTCAAGAAAACGAAGTTGATAAGCTAGTAGACATCATCGCCTCGTTAGAACCCACCTTTGGTGCCATCAATCTAGAAGACATCAAAGCGCCAGAATGTTTTTTGGTAGAGAAGCAGCTGCGTGAACGTATGAACATCCCAGTTTTCCACGATGACCAGCACGGTACAGCGATTGTTGCTGCAGCTGCGGTTTATAATGGTTTACGAGTGGTAGGAAAAAACATAGAAGACATCAAAGTAGTTGGCTCAGGTTCTGGTGCGGCCAGCATCGCCTGCTTAGACTTGCTTGTGAGTATGGGGTTGCCCCGCGACCATGTCACCTTGATAGACCGCTCAGGGGTTATTTATAAAGGCCGAGAGCATGGCATGAACCCTTGGAAGGAAAACTACGCAAGGGAAACGGAAGACCGTACCTTAGCTGACGCTATGGTTGATGCAGACCTGTTTATGGGTTTGTCTGCCCCCGGCGTTCTTACCCAAGACATGGTAAAAACCATGGCTCCAAGGCCACTTATTTTGGCGATGGCTAACCCTACACCAGAAATTATGCCTGAACTGGCCATGGCAGTGCGCCCCGACGCTATTGTTGCTACCGGGCGTTCTGACTTCCCTAACCAGGTAAACAATGTACTGTGTTTCCCCTTCATCTTCCGTGGTGCATTAGATTGTGGCGCCACTACAATTAACGAAGCCATGAAGCAAGCCTGTGTTAGAGCCATTGCAGACCTAGCCTGCAAAGAAGTGACCGACGTTGTTGCAGCAGCCTATCCTGGGGAAAACTTTAAGTTTGGTCCTGAATACCTTATCCCTAAGCCCTTTGACCCACGCTTAATCGAAGAAGTGCCGATAGCTGTAGTTAAAGCTGCAATGGAAAGTGGTGTGGCAACGCGTCCTATTAAAGATCTAGACGCCTACCGCATTAAGTTGCAAGGCTATGTTAACCAAGCTGGCTTGTTCATGCAGCCGATGATTGAAAAAGCCAAACAAGGCCCACAGCGCCGCATCGTGTACGCCGAAGGCGAGAACGATGATGTGCTCATGTCCATGCAAGCCATGGTGGATGAAGGCGTAGCAAAACCTATCCTTATTGGCCGACAAAGTGTGATGGAAGCGTCTATCGACCGTTTGAGTTTGCGCTTTAAGCTAGGCGAAGAGGTAGAAGTGTTTGATCCTAAAGACTGTGACCTGCACAATCGTTATTGGCAGCATTACCACAAAAAAGTGGCACGCAAAGGCACCTCTGTAGAAACTGCGAAACAAGAAATGCGCAACAATAGCACTGCTTTAGCCTCTGTCATGGTTGATTTGGATGAAGCCCATGGCATGATTTGCGGTAAAGTAGGGCGCTTTGACACCCACTTTAAAACCCTTTTACAAGTGCTTGGTCCCAAGACTCCAGATACTCATGTATCTACCGTATGTGCGTTATTATTGCCTAGCGGGCCATTATTCTTAGCAGATGCGTTCTTAACTGTAGATCCAACTGCGCAAGAGATCGTGTCCTCTACTGAAGCGAGCATGAACTTTGTGCGTCAGTTTGGTATTAAACCCAAAGTTGCACTTCTGTCTCACTCTAACTTTGGCACATCAAGTGACCCACAAGCCAACAAGATGCGTCAGGCTTCTGCTACGCTACGTGAGCGTTACCCTAATGAGGAAATTGAAGGTGAAATGCACTCATTCACAGCCCTTAATGAAGAGCTGCGTCAGACTATTTTCCCCAATTCAAACCTAACGGGCCAGCCAAACTTGTTGATTATGCCTAACTTAGATACGGCCAACATTACCCTGGGCCTTATCCGCTCGTTAACGGATGCCCTACTTATTGGGCCCTTTGTGCATGGTTTAGCTAAACCTGCTCACATTGTAATTCCATCAGTTACGGGCCGTGGCATGTTTAATATGAGTGCTATTACCGCAGCCGATGTGGAAGTGCATTGTGAAACTAATGAGTGCAGTATTTAAGTCTTAATCATTTTTGAACAGGACCGCACAAAAGTTATTCATGGTCTATTATTATTGAGTGTAAGAAGTATTACCTGAATGTCTTTGCCCAGTTTATCTGGGCTTTTTTTTTGCTTAACTTACGCCCAACAGCGTATTAACAAAAAGTGGCTCATAAATATAGTTAGCATCCCCAAAGCTATCGTTAAAACCCTAGGACTACAGGTCGGTTCCAAGCTAGACCTATCTATCGTTGATAATCGAATTATTTTAACGCCAATTGATGAAGAATTAACACTGACAATGCTTTTGGAAGCTAGTCCGAAGGAGTGTTTCTCTATTACAGATGAAGATCGCGAATGGTTGGATACAAGTCCAATAGGTGGGGAGGTGTGATGTATATACCCGACAAGGGAGATATTGTTTCATTGAATTTTGATCCTAGTGCTGGGACCGAAATTATGAAGTACCGCCCAGCACTAGTTATTTCTCGCAAGAAATTCAATCAACATACTGGCTTTGTGTTTGTTGCGCGGATTACCAGTACAAAACGTAGTATGGCGTTGGAAGTGCTATTAAGTGAAACATCGACTTAAGGGGTTATCCTTGTTCATCAGTTGCGCTCGCTAGACGTTGAAAGCCATGGGATTAAGTTCATAGAAAAGGCTCCAGAATCAATCACAGAAAAAGTAACAAAGATGGCAATTGTCATTATTCAGTAAGTTGAGTTAACAAGGATGGCTAACCTGAACTTACATATGAATTTACGCTCTCTAGCGGGTTCATCCGTGGGTTAGTATTTCTGCCACCAAGAATCCCTAACTTTGGGTTCATGGACTAATTGCATCAGCTCGCCTATTCGTGGAATGACAAATGCCTGGTTTTGCTCTTGAGCCAGCAAGCTCGTTTGCTCGGCGGGCTCGTCCCAAGGATGTAATGACAAGGTAAAAGCGCCCCAGTGCACGGGCATCATGATGCGGACATCTAAATCTTGCGCAGCTTGCAGGCTCTGCTTAGGCAGCATGTGAACTGTCTGCCAGCGGAAATTATATTGCCCTGTATCTAGTAGGGCGATATCAATAGGGCCAAAACGTTGGCCAATTTCTTTAAAGTGGGGGCCATAACCGCTGTCACCGCTAAAAAATACCCGCTGATCTGGTGCATCAACCATCCATCCACCCCAAAGAGTAGAGTTGCTATTGCCCAGACGCCTGCCAGAAAAGTGACGAGCGGGAGTCAGTGTAAGTTTAATGCCATTTAAATCGTTAGATTGCCACCAGTCCATTTCGGTAATACGCTCTGGTGCTATGCCCCAATGTAAGAGGTGTTGGCCTACGCCAAGGGGTACGTAGTAATGTTTAACCTTGGCATCTAGTTCCATAATACTCGGGTAATCTAAATGGTCGTAGTGATCATGGGAGATGATGACGGCGTCAATAGGGGGGAGTTGTGCTGGTGTTATAGGCAGGGTTTTGCTATAACGTTTGCTGCCAAGAGTAGGGTGGGGTGCGGCTGTGTCGCTAAATATAGGGTCAAACAATAAGGTTTGATTAGCTGTTTGTAGTAAAAATGAGGAATGGCCAAACCATAACAGTTGGTTTGCATTAAGTGGGTTGGCAAGTTGTGATGAGTCTATTTCTACTACCTCTATGTTGCGTTCTGGGGCGAGGTCCTGGGCAGTCACATAATCCCATAATGCGCTAACCATAAGACCAAAAGATTGATCTAAATGAGTCTCAACTTCATTAACAAACTGGGGTTGTGAATAGTTTGTTGAGTGAGTGTAGGTCTGTTGTTGTGAAGGTGTCATAGGGGCACCAAACACGTCAGCGTTCGAATACCAATAATACCCAGTACCCGCAGCAGTTAGGGCTAAAGTGAGTGTTATAGCAACTAAACTGAGGACTATTTTTTTAATCATTTAAATTAAAACTCAAGGTTTTTTTATGGTTTAGGGTGATGTGATGATTACCGTATACTATTAGATAATAACTATAATGAGTTCCACACAGTACCTTTTTATTAATTTTTACATAGCCTCACCAGCGTGTTTTTTAGATTGCTTCAGGGTTAACCTTGCACTGCTTTAGTGGGTGTGAGATGTTAGCCAGCTGTCTTCAATGCTGAGTACTAGTGATGTCTAAAATTCAATTTAATAAAGCCTTTACGCAACAAGAGCCAATTCCTGAAACAGCCAAAAAAAGGGTCATGGAACTACTTGATTCAGGTCGATTACACCGGTACAACACGGTGGGCAGTGAGTTGTCAGATGCGGCTTTATTAGAACAAGGCTTTGCTCATTACCAAGGCAGAAAATACTGCTTGGCGTGCACCTCGGGTGGTTATGGCTTACATATCGCGCTGCGGGCTATGGGGTTGCAAGCAGGGGGCCAAGTACTTACCAATGCCTATACATTAGCACCAGTGCCGGGTGCTATTCATGCTGCTGGAGGCCAGCCAGTATTAGTAGAAATTGACGAAAATTATCACCTCGATTTAGCTGACTTAAAGGCTAAGGCAAAAAGTAGTCATGCTAAAATTTTGTTGCTGTCACTGATGCGTGGACATATTCCTGATATGGACCGACTTATGGCTTTGTGTAACGAGCTAGGCCTGCAGGTATTGGAAGATTGTGCTCATACTATGGGTGGTGCGTGGGGTAAGGTAAAGTCTGGCAATTTTGGACAGGTCGCAGCGTTTAGCCTGCAAACCTATAAACACTTGAATACCGGTGAGGGTGGCTTAGTGGTAACGGATGATGCAGAAATTGCTGCTCGCCTGATTATGCATTCAGGGTCGTACATGCTTTATGAGCGTCATGGTGCAGCACCATCACCTGAAGTGTTTGAAAGCATACGCTTAACCAGTGCCAATATGTCTGGTCGCATGGACAACATACGTGCGGCCATAGGCTTGGCCCAACTACCAGGTTTAGATAAAAACTGTCAACGCTGGAACCGCCGCTACACTATCTTACACAACAGTATTGCAGCAATTGAGGGGTTAGATATTCCCCTAAGAGATGCGAGGGAGTCTTTTGTGGGGAGTTCACTTCAGTTTCGCCCAATAGGCTTAGATGGAGCACAAATACCAGACTTTATGTCTGCCTGTGCAGCTCAAGGCGTAGAACTTAAGTGGTTCGGTGATGATAATCCCAAGGGTTTCACCAGTCGTTATGACAGCTGGCATTACATTGACCCTATGCCTCACTTGCCAAATACTCTTAGAGCGTTAGAAAAAACTCTAGACCTTCGAGTACCACTAACATTTAATGACCAAGATTGTCATTTAATTGGTGCTGTTATTGCACAAGTAACAGCTGAGTTCATGGGACGATAGTCAAAAAAATCCCATGAGCTCAGGGTAAGGTTTACGCTTTTGGGCGCAGACCTTTAGGGTCGTAGAAACCTTGCAAACTAACTTGAGCTGAATAGCGCTTGAGAGCAATTTCGATCTCAAACTTTGCTTTTGATAGGCGAATTGGAGATAGGTCAGGAGAGTTTACATAACCCATGCCAATGGCACTGCCTATGTAATGGCCATACATACCCGAGGATAGATAACCCACGATTTCATCGTTCATAACGATGGGTTCGTTATGGAATAACATCGCTTCAGTATCGTCCAGCTTAAACTGCACCAACCTGCGAGTAGATTTTTTGGATTCAAGTTGTTCTTTAAAGCCATTAATACCTATAAAGTCACCCGCTTTTGGCTTGGCGGCCCACGCAAGGCCAGCATCAAACAAGGTGTCTTCTGGGCCTACATCATGACCCCAATGTACAAAACCTTTTTCCATACGGGCACTATTAACGGCATGCATGCCCACGTTGCGTATACCAAACTCGGCACCGGCTTCAAACAAAGCACGGTAAACAGTGACTGCGTGTTGAGCTGGAATAAACAATTCCCAGCCTAGTTCGCCAACGTAACTTAAGCGTTGTACCCACATACGTACACCAGCCACGTCCATTACTTTACCCGTAGCAAACGGAAAGGCTTCATTACTTAAGTCTGTTTCTGTAACTTTAGACAATACGTCGCGAGCTAATGGGCCTTGAAGAGCCATAGCACCAAAGTTCATGCTAATGTCTTGCAGTAACACATCGTCGATCAGACGGTGATTAAGGTGCCACCAATCCCTTGAATGGGAGCTAATGCCGGTGATGACCCAGTAAGTCGTCTCACCGGTACGTACAACCGTTAGATCTCCTTCGATGCCACCGCGGGCGTTAAGGAAGTGGGTGTACACTACTTTACCTACGGGTACATCAATATTGCCTGCACAAATATACTGTAAGTTCTTGCCAGCGGCAGGTCCGGTCACTTCAAACTTACCAAAGGATGACATGTCGTAAATACCAACGCTTTCACGCATCGCCATGTGTTCTTGTTTGTTGTTTTCAAACCAGTTTGGCTTTTGGTAGCTGTATTCGTACTTTGCTTCTTGTCCTGGATTGGCAAACCAGTTAGCGCGTTCGTAGCCGCACACTTCACCAAAACAGGCGCCTGCTGCTGTCAATTCTTGGTGTAATGGCGAATGAATTTGGTCGCGTGCTGTTTCGTATTGATAGAACGGCCAGTGCATAGCATAACTATGACCTAAGGCTTCTGGGATACGTTCAGACACATATTCGTCATGTTGTTGGGCGGGGTGATGGCGGCGCAAATCGCACTCGCTTACGTCACCTGATGGAAAACCATCAATCATCCAGTCGGCCATGATTTTACCCACGCCGCCGCCAGCACCAATGCCTTTGGAGTTCATGCCTGCTGCTATAAACAACTTGTCTACTTCAGAGGTAGGACCAAGCAGGTGAAGGTTATCGTTAGTGAAACTTTCTGGGCCGTTAAACCAAGTGCGAACCCCTGTTTCTTCCAGCTGTGGGAAAGTTTCCATGCCATTTAAAAGGTAGGGCTCTACGTGGTCTTGGTCTAAGGGAAACTGTCCAAAACAGAAGTCGTCGGCTATTTTATCCATGGGTAGTCCAATAGCGTTGTCTTCAAACCAGCCTACCAACATTTTTCCAGCGTCTTCTTTAAAATATAGGCCACGGTCAAAGTCGCGTAGTACTGGGCGCTGCGTTAGGCCTTCCATCTCTTCTGTAACAATGTAGGAATGCTCACAGGCATACAAAGGTAGTTGCACGCCTACTGTTTTAGCAATATCTCGGGTCCACATGCCACCACAAAGAATCACCTGATCAACTTCCATGGTGCCTTTATCAGTGCGAATGCCGGTAATAACGTTGTCTTTAGTCAGCAACTCTTCCATTACCGTGTTTTCAAAAATCTCCACACCATTCATCTTGGCACCCTTAGCTAATGCCATGGTGGTGTCGATGGGGTTGGTTTGGCCGTCATCAGGGGTGTATAGGGCCCCGATAACACCTTCGGTATTAATTCCAGGGTAAAGCTCTGCTAAGCGGGTGTTGTCGATCATTTCTGATTCCACACCAAATACTTTACAGATAGACGAAGTACGTTTAATTTCTTCTAAACGTGCTTCTGTACGAGCTAAGGAGATACTACCAATGCGCTTATAACCTGTAGCTTGCCCTGTCTCTTCTTCTAAACTGGCATACAGCTCGTGGCTGTACTTGGCTAAGTTGGTAAGGGTAGGTGTAGGCCATGCAAGGCTTATTAGGCCTGCAGCGTGCCAAGTGGTGCCGCTAGTGAGCTGTTGACGCTCTATTAGCACTACGTCCTTAATACCGCGTTTGGCTAGATGATAGGCTACTGAGGTGCCGATAATACCACCACCAATGATGGCAATACGGGCTTTTTCTGGCAATACTTTGGTGTCGCTCATAACATTCTCGTTAGCCGTGGTTAGCAAATAGCCCACGGTGTTGTTTTTATTGATATCAGTGGCTAGCTGCGCAACAAACTATTGTTTGGGTTATAGGCAGAGTCGAGTTCTACATGGCAATGCCGTGTGCCAACAGAAGTCTCTACAGTAAGTGCCTGGCCCGCATTACAATGTTCGGGTTTTAGGTAGGCGAATGCTAAGCTTTTTCCTACCCGATAGCCATAGGCGCCACCGGTGATAATGCCTGTATGGTCACCATTAGCAAACACTGCTTCGTTACCAAAACATTCTGCAGGCACCTCGTCATCAAATACTAGGTAAGCTAGCTGCATAAATAGGCCGTTAGCTTGGCGTTCGAGCATATTAGTACTGCCAATAAACTCGCGGCTTAAGTCTAAGAAGCGGTCCATGCCAGCCTCTAAGCCCGAAATTTCTTCAGTAAATTCAGTGCCGTAAGCACGGTACATTTTTTCCATACGCATGCTGTTAAAGGCGCGAGTACCAAAGTCACGTAAACCTAAAGGTTGACCAAATTCCATTAACGACTCATAGATGGAAATAAGCTGCCAAACGGGCATGTGTAATTCCCAGCCCAATTCGCCAGCGTAAGATACCCTCATAGCAAAAACAGGGGCGGAATCTAGCTGAATAGTTTGGCAAGCCAGCCAAGGGAAGGCGCTGGTGGATAGGTCATCTTCACAAATGTGTTGAAGAATTTCACGGGCGTTAGGGCCAGTGAGTAATAAACCACCCCAGTCTTCGGTGAAATCTTCAAGGGTGACATCATAATCACCTACATGTTGCTGCATCCACTGCATGTCTTTAATTTGTGAGCCAATAGCACCCATCAATACAAAGTGGTCTTGGCTAATGCGGCTAACGGTTTGCTCGGCCATGATGCCTCCGTTCTTCGCGTGGAATAGTGTGAGACTAATACGGCCATCTTTAGCGGGTAGCTTGTTGCATGATAGGTGATCTAAGAAGGCATAAGCATCTGGCCCTGTCACACGGAATTTAGCTGTACCGCTGATGTCAGTAATACCACAAGTGTTTTGCACTGCTGCACATTCTTCTGCAACTACAGCATGTGCTTCGCTGTGGGTCCAGGTTTCGCTTTCGCTACGTACTGCATCAGTTTTAAACCAAGCTGGCTTTTCATAGCCTGCAGTCACAAAGTGTACGGCATCTTTTTGTGCCATTACTGTATGTAATGGGCTGGTACGAATAGGGCGCCCATGGGGACGGTTTTCTGTAGGTGAACCACTGGAGTACATGCGTTCGTATGATTCAATAGCGCGGGTAATACAATAATTCTTATTAGCCCATTCACCAAAACGGCGGCTGTCTAATGAGGCCATGTTAAGTTCTGTCTGGCCGTGAACCATCCACTGTGCCATGTATTTACCAATGCCACCTTGAGCAATGCCAATAGAGGCGCCGGTCATGTTCCAAAAGTTAGTTAGGCCAGCTACTGGGCCCACTAAAAAGTTGTCATCTGGGGTGTGGGTAATAGGGCCATTAATAATGGTTTTAACACCCACTTCTTGGAACATAGGCACCAGCTCCATACAACGTTCTAGCCAGGGCATTAGGCGGACTAAGTCGCCAGCAAACAATTCACGATCAAAATCCCAATCCATGCCGTTTATGGCCCATGGCTTTGAACCTCGGGTTTCGTATGGGCCCACCAGTAAACCATTACCTTCTTGGCGAATGTAAGCGGCGGCAGTAGAGTCTCTGGTGACTGGTAACTCCTTCACTAAGGCCGCAATGTCGGGATGGTCTTCGGTGATTAGGTATTGGTGTTCTAGGTTGATAATAGGCACATGCACGCCCACCATACGGCCCACTTCTGGGGCGAAACAACCCCCTGCATTGACTACATGCTCGGCAATAATCTTGCCTTGTTCAGTGATTACCTCGTAACCGCCTTGGGGCAGAATGTTGATGTCTGTGACGCGGTTGAAACGGCTAATTTGAGCGCCATTTTCACGGGCTAGCTGAGACAAGGGCATAACCACAGCCGTTGGATCTACGTGGCCATCATTTGGGGTGTATAAAATACAGCGAGCACCGTCAAAGTTCATCACCGGGTTAATGGCTTTGGCTTCTTCTTTACTCACCCAACGCATTTCACAGCCAATGTTGTGAGCCCGGCTCATAATATTACGGAACCATTGTTCCTCTACTTCTGTGTAGCCTACCCGTAGGCTGCCACATTTGTGAAATGACGAAGGTAGCCCTGTTTTGGCAGGTAGTATTTTGTCATACAACTCGATGGTGTAATCGTGAATTTTAGACAAGGTATGGTTGCCGTTAAAATTAGGACAAAGGCCTGCAGCATGCCATGTAGACCCGCTAGTAAGCTCACCCTTTTCAATCATTACCACGTCGGTCCAGCCTTCTTCCGTAAGATGGTACATGAGGTTAACGCCAAGGGAACCGCCACCAATAATAACAACGCGGGCATGGGATTGTAGGGACATAGTGTATTTCTCTAAAAGCCGGTATTAACGGCCAATTTGTTCACGGGTAAGGTGGATGTCAAATTCAGCGCGTATCGCTAAATCGGCTTCATCATTGATATGTTTAGGGTAATAGCTGCTTAGTAACTCGTTCTTTTTCTTGACAGCCTTATCAAGTAATACCGGTTTGCCTTGCTCTGCCCACACATTGGGGCTGCTACGGTCGCCTAAATCTGGGTAAATGTATTCGCTCTGCATTACCGATAAAGTTTGCTCTGAACCAAGATAATGGCCTTTGCCACCCATACACACATCATTAATCACGTCGAAGCTTAGGCTAGACTCATCCACTGTAACGCCTTTAGTCATGCGCATACAAGAACCTAACAGATCGTTGTCCATTAGTATGCTTTCAGGGCATGCGCCCATAAGGCTAGCGTACATACCAGCAGATTCGTACACCACATTGGCGCCCGCCATAGCGGCAGAAACGGCTGTATAAGCACGCTCAGAACCGGCTTGATAATCTGGGAATTTGGCATCGGTCATGCCACAGGCGGTACCTGTTGGTAAGTCAAAGTAGTTGCCCATTTGTGCACAGGCAGCCGATAAAATACCTTGTTCTGGCGAACCACCACTCATAGCACCTGTACGTAAGTCAGACACAAAAGGCCAAGTACCAATAATAGCGGGCGCACCTGGTTTAATCGCATTCACATAAACTAAACCACCTAAGCACTCAGCCCAAGCTTGAGACACTGCACCCGCCAACAAAGCAGGGGCGGTGGCGCCGGCTTGTCCGGCAGAAAGTAACAGAATAGGCATGCCACCTTCAACGCCCACTCGTAAACACTCCAAGGACTCTTCAGCAAAGGTCATTGGTGGTACTACAAAGCAGTTAGACATGCTCACAAAGGGACGCGCGCGCCAAGCTTCTTCACTACCAGAAAAGTGATGCAGCATTTTTAAACCAGCTTCAACATGATCTGCTTCTGCGAAGCTTGTGCCAATGTGTTTGCTGCTGCCCATGACTGAGTTATACAGGGTGTTTAAATCCATGGTTTTGGTGTCTTCGATATCTCGCAATACACACATACGTTGGAACATGTGGATATGTTCGCAGGTGTCGGCGATGCGGGCCATGTCGTATAAATCTTTACTAGTGGAATTTCTGTAGGTGTTGTTTACTGGATCGGCTATGTGTACTGCTGCCCCGGCGGTAGAAAAATGCACACGTTGTCCGTTTAGCTCTAAATCATGTTTAGGATCAATACCATGGAGTGTGAGGTTACGCTGGCAGATGCTTAACGTGTGGTCAACCAAGCTACGGGGAATACATAAACGACCGTTATCCCCCATAATGGCCCCAGCTTCTACCATAGTTTTGGTACAATGAGGCGTAGGGGTGCCAAAGCCTATTTCTTCGAGAATACGATAGGCATTGGCAGCGATGGCTGCCATCTCGTCGTCTAACAGGGGTTTAAATGTGCCGCCTGTTTCACCTGGGTGGACGGGTTTTGCTTCTTCAGTTAACGGTGCTAAACGCTCTGTTAAACGGGCCTGACGGCCACCGGATCGACGTGACATAGCTGCTTTCCAAGGTAATTTCAAATCGTATAAAACAAGGCTATTCTTAGCTTAAATTTCACTCTATTCAATTGATTAATTCTATTGACATGGATTAGAATAACTAATCTAAAATACGGCGCATGAATGAGGTTAATTAATGGCCAGAAAACTGCCTCCACTAAATAGCCTACGTGCCTTCGAAGCAGCAGCAAGACACCTGAGCTTTACTCGCGCCGCAGACGAGTTATTTGTCACCCAAGCGGCTATTAGCCACCAAGTGAAAGGCTTGGAGGAATACCTCGGCCATAGTTTATTTAAACGCTTACCCCGAAACTTAGCGCTGACGTCACAAGGTGAGGCGTTGATGCCCGTGTTAGCAGATGCGTTTGACGATATGGCCAATGCCGTTATTAGTCTCAAACAAGAGAAGGCTGGCTCTGTACTTAATGTACGCTTAGCGCCTTCTTTTGCGGCTAAATGGCTATCACCACGGTTAAAAGAGTTTTGGCGACTTTACCCCGAAATTGACTTGTGCTTGTTTCATGCTCACAATGCGGTCGATTTTGAACGTGAAGACATTGATCTTGCAGTAACTTATGGCCGAGGTGACTGGAAGGGGGTAGAGAGCACGCCCATCATAAAGTTAGATTTTTTTCCTGTAGCAAGCCCCACATGGGTCGCCAATAACGGGCCCTTAATTAAACCTGAACAGTTGCTCGATGTGACGTTGCTGCATGATGCAGGCCCGCATGCCTGGAACGAATGGCTAAGACAAGCGGGCGTGAAAGGTATCAATAACAAACGTGGCACTACTATTGACGACACCAATGTATTGATTCAAACGGCGATAGATGGTCAGGGTGTGGCGTTAGGTTCTACTCCGTTTGTGGAAGATCACTTGGCGTCTGGACGCTTGGTTACTGTGTTTGATCAGGTGCTGATAACTGACTATGCCTATTATGTAGTGTGCCCTAAAACAAATCTACAACGCCCTGATGTAAAGGCGTTCAAGGAATGGTTGTTAGCTCAGGTCTAATCGGGTAACCGATGCTCAGGCACCACCATAGCATCACTAGCAGCCCACACGGACTGATCAAAATTAACTACGGAACCCGTCATTAATCCAGATTCGTCGCTGGCTAGGAAGGCTAAGGCACGGGCCACTTCTTCAGGGTCTACTAAACGCCCGAAAGGCATCCCAGCACCTACTGTCTCTTGCCAGCCGTCTTCAGCACCATGGTATTTTCGCTGAACGATGTCTTCTCCATCGCTCGACATCCAGCCAATATTTAAGCAGTTCACGCGGATGCGATCACGCATTAGTGCGTGGGCTGCATTGCGGGTGAGGGTGTTCAGACCCCCTTTTGATGTGCAGTAAGCGGTGAGCATGGGCATGCCTGCATAGGCTGCAATCGAGCCTATACTCACGATGGCGCCATCAGTGCCCTTACTGCGCATCAATTTAGCTGCCTCTTGGATAAGAAAGAATGGGGCTCTCACATTAATGTTCATAATGCGGTCGTAGAGTTCTGGAGAAGTGTCTAGTATCGTGCCACGGGAAGACAGACCTGCGACGTTAATGAGAATGTCTAATTGTCCAAAATGCTCTTGTGCAGCCCCTATAATACGCTTCGACGAGTTAACTTCAGCTAAATCTGCGGTGACAAAATGAACTTCACAGGAGGGGTATTGCTGTTGAATTTGTTCAGCTACTACAAGACCTTTGTCTGTTTGCCGGCCACACAATACCAGGCCTTTGGCGCCTCTTTCTGCAAATAGGCGCGCAGTGGCCGCACCTAAACCCTGGCTTCCACCAGTGATGACGGCAATTTTGTTGTTTAGACCGGTTAATTGTGCCATGAACTGATTCCGTATGAGGTGAATTGTATGAGTTGATTGACCTGATTATTGGCCAAGCAAACCAATCATCTTGTCGGCTTCTTGGCTCACTTCAGGAATAATGCTTTTCATGATGGTAAGCCGGTCAAATAAATTGGGGTCAGTTTCAAGGGTGTGGCGTAACGATTTGCCAAAACGCTGTCTTAGACAGGTGCCTATGTTGAACTTACACACACTTCCCTTGGCTAGTTTTTGTATATCGGGGGTCTTTACGCCACTAGTGCCATGGATGACTAAAGGGACATCTAAAGCCGCTTGTAGATCTTCAAAGCGGGTAAAATCTATATCTACAAAGGTGTTTTCTAAGCGATGTACATTTCCCACTGATACGGCTAAAACATCAGGCTTGGCCTGTTCTAACATCATCATGGCTTCATTAATGTCTGTCAGTTCAGACTTAATATGATCCCTGCCAGTGGCATAAGGCACAGAGCCAACTTCGGCCTCTACGGACACGCCCAACTTTCTAGCATGTGCCACAACCTGCTGCACCCCGGCAATGTTTTCTGCAATGGGTAGCTGTGAACCATCGTACATTACAGAAGTGAAACCGGCGTCTATTGCTTTGAGTACCGTAGGAATATCATAGTTATGGTCTAAATGAAGGCACACTGGCACTTTGGCACTTAATGCAAGAGGCTTGAGCATACCTATAATATGATCCAGTGGCATAAATAAGGTCATATCCAGGTTAACCGCCAGGATAACGCTAGCATTGCGACCTTCTGCAGCGGTTACAACGGCTAAGGCATCTTCGTAGCCAAACACATTAAAGCAAGGCACAGCATAACCCTGTTTTAAGGCAGGCTGCATTAGGTCTGTTAAATTAACTAACATGGTGGCCTACTTAAACTTGTTTATCATGTCTTTCATACCCGGGATTGTATCCAGTTGGTAGACATGTTCAGGATGAAAGTTTTGGTGTAGTGGTCGTTGCGACAAGCCCCCTAAAATAGTGAAGTAGTACATTTCGTATCCTGGACCTGCTACACAAGGGTGATACCCTTTTTCTATCTGGATGGTAGAGCTATTGCGAATATGGTACACCTCTCCCATATCTTCGCCTTCCTGGGTAAGAAATTGGGCGCCAAAGCCATGTTCTGGGTTAAAGCGAAAGTTATACACTTCGTCATGACGTGTTTCCGTAGGTAGCGTATCAGTATCGTGTTTGTGGGGTGGAAATCCAGACCATCCTCCAGCGCCTACGGTAAATAATTCACTCACTAGCAAACGGCCTACTTTTCCTGCTTGAGCTTTGCCCAATATGTGTTTGATCTTGCGGTGGGTTTTGGTGTCATCAGAACCGTATTGAACTGGGTCGATGTCGGCTTCACGAACCACAAACGGCTCATACACATCGTCGTGTTTGGCACCAGAGACGAAGATTTCAGCCGCGTCACTGACACAGGTAAAAGTGACTTCAGTACCAACGGGAACATAGACCCCTTCAGGTTCACCTTGCCAAATGTGCATACGTTTGCCTACCGCTTCAAAGTGTTCGCCAGCGACGTTAACATCAATACTGCCGGTGGCAGGGACTAAGCAGGTTTCGTAACCCTCAACTTTTGAGGTAAAGGATTCACCTTTAGTGAGTTTTACAATGTTGAAATAACACAAAGGTGTTTTTTCGTCATTGCGGTCAACAATGGCTTTGTTTTGGTTATCATGAGGTGGAATATGCATATATAACTCCTAGTAAACTTGTCGCTAACACCAGTTGGCAGCGGGTGTCATGGTGGTGGATTTTTGCATTAAATTAATGCGTTCTGTGTTAGGCATGGCACTGGCACAACCCCGTTGGGAAACCACAATAGCAGCGGCGGCACTGCCGCAAGCAATAGCGGCTTGCCAGTCGTGATGGCTATTATAGTGGTGTACCAAATTGCCCAAAAACGCATCCCCAGCACCATAAGGTTTTAGGGGTGTTACTGGGTAAACGCCTGTATCTAGGCGCTGCCCTTGGTTAAATAAACTAGCACCATGGCCACCACGCTTGAGTAAAATGGTTTGTCCCATGGGTAGTACTATGTTGGGTAAATTAGCTTGTTTTATGTAGTCTGCTAATTGATCTGTCAGTACAGCGAATTCTTCTTCATTACCAATCACTACATTGGCATGTTGCGCAGCAAGGCTATAAATAGTTCGTGTGGTTTGTAGATTGGGCCAATTCCATGGACGGTAATCTAAGTCTAGCCATACAGTGCAGCCGTTATTTTTAGCGTGTTGCATTAGCTCCAGACAGGTTGTGCGCGAAGGTTCTGCAATCAAGGCGGTACCCGTGACGACTAGGTTGTTACTGTTAGCCACAGCTATGCACATAGCATCTGTTAAAGTCAGCTGTAAATCGGCAGCATCATTGCGGTAAATTACCACGTCGCAGTCTGTGGGTCTTACTTCTGCAATGGCAAGGCTTGTGCGGCTGTTGCCTTGGCTGGTTTGCAGGAAAGTATCACTGACATGGTATTGCGCTAGTCGCTGGCGCACAAAGTGGCCAATGGCATCGTCTGACACGGCTGATAACAAAGCCACTTTTGCACCAACGCACCCCATAGCTACAGCAATGTTGCCGCCAGATCCCCCCATATCGGCACTAAAGCCATGGGCATCGCTGGTTTTACCATCATCGGGTTGGGGGTAGAGATCTAGCCCTGCACGGCCTAGCACTAGTGCATGCCAAGTTTTTTCAGTGCGAGTGTGGGGCAGGTCAGTCATGTTATTCCACTTCCGTCCACTGGCCACTCATAGCCGAGCGATCAATAGCATCCATAACCTTTTCTATCTTTAAACCATCAGTAAAACATGGCCAAGTTTGGCCGCCTTGGTCAATGGTAGTTAGGAGTTGGTTTAGCTCACACGCTTTGACGTCTATATAACCAAGGGTATGGCCCGCGTTAGGTAAAAATGCATCATAGGGCTTGTGATAAGGGCCCGATAGAATAGTGCGGAAACCTTGCTGACGTGGGTCGTCAGAACGAGTATAAAGTTGTAGTTCGTTTAGGCGTTCTTGATCAAAGCGAATCATGCCTTGAGAACCATGTACTTCCCAGCTTAGGCCACACTTGCGGCCCCAAGCTACACGACTTACGCGGAGGGTGCCTTTAATGCCACTATTAAAACGGGCAATGGCCATACACACATCGTCGTTGTCTACGGTTTTACGGGTATTAGTCTTAGGGTCATGACGGTCGGCATAAACAATGTCATATTCACCCACTACGCTATTAATATCGCTGCCAGTCATAAAGTGGGCTACACTCACTAAGTGACACATGACGTCGGCATTGGCGCCAGTACCAGATAATTCACGGTTCATGCGCCAGCTGTATGGTCGATCTGGATCAGCTTCGTTGTCTACATCGTAAACTCCAAAAAAGCCTGTGACATCACCAATCACACCTTCGTTAATCATGTCACGTGCTGCATGAACTAGAGGGTTCTGGGTATAGTTATAACCAACAATCGTTTTCTGTTCGCTAGCTTCAGCCGCATCAACCATAGCTTGGGAGTCTGCCAAGTTGGTGGACATGGGCTTTTCACACCAAACATGTTTGCCCGCTGCTAGGGCAGCAATAGCAATTTCTTTGTGCACAGAGTTAGGTACACAAATGGAAATCAAATCCACCTTGGGGTCATTAACGACATCCATATAGTGGGTAGTACAGCGGGCAAAACCCATTTCCGCTCGCTTATCTTCAGCAATTTTTGGGTCTTGATCACATATCATTTCTAACCGTGGACGTAAATTACCACCAAAAGCAGTCCCTGCTGATGCATATGCAATGGAGTGGGCTTTGCCCATAAAAGCGGTGCCAATAACACCTATACCTATTTCTTTCATATCTGTGTCTCTAAAAACCTATTTGGCTATGTAATCAATAAATAAGAAGAATTAACTGTTGCCGTTGCTGTTATTGCGGTACTGATCGGCAACTACAGCGGCAACGATAATGATACCTTTAACAATATTGGTGTAGAAGGAGCCAATACCCAAAAAGGTAAAGCCAGACGTAATTACACCTAAAATACACACCCCAATAATGGTGCCAGTAATGCGTCCTTTACCGCCCATTAGGGAAGTACCACCAATAACCACAGCGGCAATAGCATCGAGTTCGTACAACATACCCGCACCGGATTGTGCTGTTAGGGTACGTGACGTTTCCACTACAGCGGCCAATCCATAGAGACCGCCTGCTAAGGTATAGACCAACAGCTTATGGGCTCTAATGTTGATGCCAGCCACACGCGCCGCTTGTTCGTTAGAACCAATGGCATAGGTGTAACGGCCATAACGGGTGTAGCGCAACAGCAAATGAAACGCCATTGCCGTGGTTAAAAATATGATCACTGGAATAATGCCACTGCCCAAAATAGCGTAGTCGTCAATAAAGAAACTCACCTGGGAACCACTGGTGTACCAGCGTGCCAAACCACGGGCGGCTACTAACATACCCAGAGTAGCAATAAATGGAGGGATGCCCGAATACGCAATTAAACCCCCATTGACTCCTCCCAGAACAAAACCCATCAAAATGCCAGCAAATATAGGCACTAATACGGGCATGTCGGTTAGAGCAGGGTAGACCGCACGAGTGTAGTCAGATGTTTGGGCCAAACTTGCCGCTACCATACCAGTAAAGGCCAGCATCGAGCCGCTAGATAAATCAATGCCTGCCATAATGATGATTTGGGTCACACCGATGGCAATGATGCCAATAATAGACATCTGAAGAATGATAATAGTGAGGCGCTGGGTGTTAAAGATAAAACTTTGCCCAGCAATAAACCAACCCAAAATTTCGAAAGTAAGGGCAGTGCCAAGTAACACTGTTAAAATGCTGATGTCTTTAGGGAGCCAGTCTTTCCAACTTTTCTCAGTCTTGTAACCGCCTGTGGATGAAGATGATGCCATGGTAATGTCCTTGTTATGCGCGGGAGCTTTGTTTGGCTTGACGGCGTTGATCAAGCATTACGGCGCCAACAATAATCATGCCTTTAACAATTTCTTGGTAGTAGAAATCGATGCGCAAAAAGGTGAATCCAGAGGTAATAACACCTAAAATGCAAACTCCAATAACGGTGCCAGAGATGCGGCCACGGCCACCGAATAGAGAGGTGCCACCGATCACTACGGCAGAGATCGCATCTAACTCATACATGGTTCCCATGCCTGACTGGGCAATAGTAGCGCGAGCACACATCACCACGCCGGCTAAGCCTGACAAAGATCCAGCAATGGTATACACCATTATTTTGTGCCGCCGCACATTAATACCAGCAATTCTTGCTGCCTTTTCATTAGACCCTATGGCATAGGTGTGTTTACCATATACGGTGTGCTTCAAAATGAGATGAAATATGACAGCCACAACAAAAAACACCAACACTGGCCAGGCTCCAGAACCAATGACGGTAAAAGAGTCAGATAAGGAATAGACCGGTTGACCTTTAGTGTAGATCACAGCAACAGCACGTGCGGTCACGAGCATGCCTAAGGTAGCGATAAAGGGAGGTATACCTGTATAGGCAGTAATTGAGCCGTTAATCCAACCACAAGCAGCACCCACTGCCAAACCCACAGCAATAGGAATGATAATAGGTAACCCCAAAAATTGTGGAAAAATGGGGGCAAAAGCATCAACTGATTGAGCAAAACTTGCTGCGACCATAGCTGACAAGGCTAATACGGCACCACCAGATAGATCTATGCCGGAAGTAATGATGACCTGTGTGACACCGACGGCTATGATACCGAAGATAGAAACCTGCAAAATAATGATCTCTAGACGTTGAACATTGCCTAAAAAACTTTTTCCGACAAATACCCAACCTAGTACTTCAAATAATACCGCGATGCCAACAAATACAGTAAAAATACTGGCCTCAGCGGGGAGGTTTTCTCGCTTAAACATGATCATCTCTTATATGTAGCTGGCTTTTTCATGAACACCGCCCTGCATGCCCGTAATCATAGAAACAATTTCATTGCCGTCAGTTTCAGCGGCAATCACTTCGCCGACAATGCGTCCACGACGAAACACCCAGATTTTATCAACTAGGTTAAATACTTGGCGTAAATTATGGCTGATTAAAATAAGTGGTACCCCTTGCTCCTTTAAACCACGAATAATATTTTCTACCTGGGTAGTTTCTTGCACACCAAGCGCTGCAGTAGGTTCATCCATTATAATTAGCTTGGATGCAAAACTAGCAGAGCGGCTAATAGCCACACACTGGCGCTGACCACCGGACATGTCGCCCACGTGGTTACTTAAATTTGGGATCTTGATCGCTGTTCTTTCCAATACTTCCTTGGCTTTTCTCATCATTTTCTTTTCATCAAGTATGCTAAATGGTCCAAACTTGAAGAGTAATTCTTCACGGCCTAAAAATAAGTTGGAAGGCACGTCTAAATCATTACATAAGGCTAAGTCTTGAAATACTGACTCTATGCCCGCTTCTCGAGCCTCTAGTGGCGAGTTAAATTCCACTCGTTTACCTTCAAAAAATATGTCACCTGAGGTAGGTTGTTCTACACCAGTAATTTGGCGTACAAAGGTAGACTTTCCTGCACCGTTGTCACCTACAATAGCGACGTGTTCACCTTTTTTTAGAGTGAAGTTAGCTTCTTCTAATGCGTGAACACCGCCATAGCGTTTGGTAAGGTTTTCGGTGCGCAGAATGATGTCTTCTTGGTTGTTCATAGTGTTCTCTAAATGCACTGAAAGCTAAAAATTAAATGTATAACTAAAAACCTCCGGAGTTTATCCAGAGGTTTTTTCATAACTAAGGCGTTATAATTTAGTTAGCGCCCATGTAGTCTGCCATGTTGGCAGGAGTTACCAATTCAAAAGGAATGGTAATTGCATTAGGTAGAGACTCACCGTTAATCGCAGCGATTGCAGCGTCGATGCCACCAGTTGCTTGACCTGCAGCGTTCTGGAATACCGTGACGTCCAACTCGCCTGCTGCCATAGACGCTAGAGCGTCAGCAGTTGCGTCTACACTACCAATAAGCACGTCATCCATACTGATGCCAGCATTTTTGAAGGCTTGAACTGCGCCTAGGCCCATCTCGTCATTGTTAGCAAATACAATATCGATCTGCATACCAGAACTTAACCAATTAGATACAATGTCGTTGCCTTTAGAGCGCTGCCAGCTACCCACTTCAACAGCTTCTAGGGTAATGCCATTACACATAGACAGTGCTAATACTTCTTCGAAGTCTTTAGAGCGTGTTACAGCGGCTTCGTTAGACAAGATGCCTTGTAGCATTACAGCAGTACCGGCACCGCCAGCTTGGTTACATAATTCGAAGGCTGCCAAGGTGCCAGACCAGGTTTCATTAGAACCAACAAATGTGCTGGTGCCGCCTAAGCTAGCTGAGTCAGATGGCATACGGTTGACATAAACAATAGGAATGCCAGCTGCATTAGCCATTTTAGTCATTTGTGGGGTTGCAGCAGCACTTACTGCTGTCACTACTAGAGCATCAACGCCAGAAGCGATGAAGTTCTGCACTTGGCTTAGCTGGGTGCCAACATCTTCGCGGGCATCTTCTATTTGAAAGGTATGACCCCTTTCCTCAGTATGAACTTTGGCAGCTTCACGCATTAAGGTTAAAAAGTTGTCGTCGAAGTTAGAGCTCAAATATCCAATGGTTGCAGCATTTGCGCCGGTAGCCATAACCACAGATAAAGCTGTGGCTGCAAACAAATTCATTTTTTTCATTATTTTTCCTCCTAAAAAGTTAGCCAAGCTAATTTTTAGTGTTTGTTATGCGGAGTATTCCGCGGTTGCTCAATATTACTACTTCAATAACTTAAGGCTAATGCCTTAGGTTAAATCTTGTTCTAACAAATACATAGAGAGGCTGTTAAAAGGCAACCTACACAAACATACTTGAGACAGATCAATTTGTACCATTTTCAAAAATAAATTTCAACATTTTTATTTTTGAAATAAATATTCCATAAATAAATTGATTTACGTATACTCTGGTTATATTTAAATTGATCTGTCGTTGTAGGTCCTAAGTCGGCTTCCCGCTCTCCTTTCATTAAAGAATGCTAGGGTATTGATAAGTTGGATTTTTTGTTTTGAAATCAAACGATCACAGCTATAATTTATACCTAATAGTAAGTGGCCGCGTTGGCAATACCAAACAGAACACCATGGTGCTGGTTTAATATATGACAAAAGTTATTCAAGTAAAACCGCCTCGTGTGTTTAGCGAGCTGAAGCCTTGGTTACAAGATCACTACCAAGACTTGCCTAAAAGGTTACAAAATGTTGCGGTGTTTGCTATGCATAACCCTGACGTTATTGCCCTTAATACCATTGCCTCAATTAGTGACCAAGTGGGCGTAACGCCATCCACCATGGTGCGATTTGCCAAGTCCATTGGTTATCAAGGTTTTTCTGACATGCAGATTGTATTTCAGGAAAGTATGCGGCATGTGCCTCAGCCCTATTCAGAACGTCTTAATTCAATGCAACGCTCCGCAGACAGGGAACAAACTGTTTTATCCCACTTTACCCAAGCTGCTGCTGAATCAATTTCTCGCTTGGAACAGAATGTAGATGCAAGTGCGTTATTAAGAGCTAGTGAGCAGTTGGCACAGGCACGAATGGTGTATATTGCTGGCCAAGGTAGGGCAGAGCCTGTAGTAGCTTATTTGCACTACACCTTGGTAAAGCTTGGGGTGCAATCAGTGGTTTTATCGGGTATGCCACACAGTATGGCAGACAAAGCTCGCATGTTAAAAACCGACGATGTGCTGCTGGCCATTAGTTTTAGCCCCTATACTGCTAATACCCGTGAGTTGGTTGATATTTGTTTACTTAATAATACTAAGGTTGTGGCTTTAACCGACTCAACCCTAAGCCCAATAGCCAGGGCTGATGATTTTCACTTAGAAGTGTTAGAAGAAGAAGTGAGCGGCTTTCGGGGATTGTCGGCAACGATGTGCTTAGCACTTTGCTTGGCCGTAGAGACAGGAAGAGTGCGTGCTGAGTTAGATAAGCAGTTAAATAGTTAATCTTTTCTTTGCTCGCTATTTGGAATATATATTTCTTTTAGGTCTACATATGAAACATAAGAGTTTAGATTTAGTATGCTTTGGTCGTTCTAGTGTTGACCTATATGGTCAGCAGGTAGGTGGGCGCTTAGAGGATATGGGTGGTTTTGCCAAGTATGTTGGTGGCAGCCCAGCCAATACGGCTATAGGCACCGCTCGATTAGGGCTTAAATCGGGCATGATTACCCGCGTAGGTGACGAGCATATGGGGCGCTTTATTCGTCAAACCATGCAAGCCGAGGGTGTTGACGTGCAAGGGGTAAAGACTGATCCCGAACGTTTATCGGCCTTAGTTATTTTAGGCATCCAAGACGAAGAACAATTCCCTCTTATTTTTTATCGTGAAAACTGCGCTGATATGGCCTTGTGCGAAGACGATATAGACGAAGACCTCATTGCTTCAAGCCGTGCTTTACTGTTATCGGGCACCCACTTAAGTACACCTACCGTTGCGGCGGCCAGCCGTAAAGCCATTGACTTGGCAAAGAAACATGACACTAAGGTGGTGTTAGATATTGATTATAGACCTAACTTGTGGGGCTTAGCAGGCCATGGTGATGGCGAAAGCCGGTTTATAGCCGATGAAAATATTAGCGAGCATGTACAGGCATTTCTGCCTGATATTGACCTTATCGTGGGCACTGAAGAAGAATTTCATATTGCTGCAGGTTGTCAGGATAGCCTTGAAGCTTTGGCTATAGTGAGAAGTATGTCTAAGGCAATACTTGTCTGTAAGCGCGGGGCATTAGGTTGCCGGGTGTTTGAAACGGACGTTGATGATTGGCAATCGGGGGCTGAAGGGCCTGGTTTTGAAGTTGAAGTGTTCAATGTATTAGGTGCTGGCGATGCCTTTATGTCTGGCTTATTACGGGGTTGGTTAGGTGGTGAAGATTGGCCTACCAGCTGTGCCTATGCTAATGCGTGTGGTGCCTTTGCAGTATCGCGTCACGGTTGTGCGCCGGCTGTGCCTTCATGGCAAGAATTGGAATATTTTCTAGCCCATGGAAGTGAGCATAAAGCGCTGCGCTTTGACCCTATACTGAATCATATTCATCGTACGACTAACCGCAATAAACAACACAAGCGTTTGGTAGCATTCGCTATCGATCATCGCCATCAGTTTACCAATTGGGCCACATCTGCAGGTAAATCGCCAGCTGATATTGTTAAATTTAAGCTGCTTGCAGTGCAGGCTGCACAACAAGAGGCTGGACAAGATCCTGGTTTTGGTATGTTAGTGGATGACCGCACAGGCCGAGCAGCATTACATCAAATAACTAGCACTGGTGCATGGATAGGTAGGCCAATAGAAGCCTCTGGAGAATTCCCTCTGGTATTAGAAGCGCACGGCGACATAGTAGAGCACCTATTTGATTGGCCACTTAACCAAACGGTTAAGGTGCTGTGTCCTTATCGGTTAGATGATGATGAACAAACACGTAAGCATCATGAACAGTTGATCCTCCAGATAGATAAAGCCTGTCGCTTCACTGGGCATCAGTGGTTATTAGAAATTATCACAGCCCGTGATGTTGGCAGTCCAGCCTTTGAACAGGTTGCGCCCATCATGCAGCACTTTTATGACCTAGGAGTTAAGCCAGATTGGTGGAAGTTAGAGCCAGCATTAGCAAATGCCTACTGGGATAACGTGGGTCACATCATTGATCAAAACGATATTTATTGCCAGGGTATTATCGTGTTGGGTTTAAACAGCACTATTGAGCAAATTGAAGAAGCATTTTTAGCAGCGGCCAAACAACCGTGGGTGAAAGGTTTTGCCATTGGCCGTACACTATTTGCTGAAGCTGCTCAGGGCTGGATGCAAGGGCAGCTTAACGATGCCCAAGCCATTGAATTGATGGCTCAAAAATATCGATTAATCATTGCTGCTTGGGATAATGCTCAAGCCCAAAAGTAATATAAAGAGTAACTTGCTATGTCTACAACTACACGCACGATTCGATTAACTGCTGCCCAGGCACTCACTCGTTTTTTGATTAACCAGCATACAATGCTTGATAATGGCGAAGAAGTGCCTTTTTTTGCTGGAGTGTGGGCTATATTTGGGCATGGCAATGTGGCAGGTGTTGGTGAAGCTTTGTATCAAGTGCAAGACCAACTGCCTACTTACCGTGGGCATAATGAACAATCTATGGCATTAGCGGCGATTGCTTTTGCAAAGTCCCGCCAACGCCAACAAGTGATGGTTGCAACCACATCTATTGGTCCTGGGGCTACAAATTTGGTCACTGCAGCGGGTGTGGCGTATGTTAACCGCTTACCTGTGTTGCTAGTGCCTGGCGATGTGTTTGCCTCAGGCCAACCAGATCCAGTGTTACAGCAATCTGAAAACTTTGCAGATGGTAGCAGCACAGTAAATGATTCGTTGCGACCAGTAAGTCGATATTTTCACCGTATCAGCCGCCCAGAACAGCTAATACAAGCGCTGCCAAAAGCAATGGTCGCACTTACAGACCCCGCTCTATGTGGGCCGGCAACCATTAGTCTTTGCCAAGACGTGCAGTCTTTAGCATTTGATTATCCAGAATACTTGTTCGAAAAACGCGTGTGGAGATTGCGCCGCCAAGGCCCAGATCAATATGAACTAAGCCAGGCAGTGGCCACATTATTGGCTGCCAAGCAGCCTGTCATTGTGGCAGGTGGTGGCGTGCGTTACTCGCTGGCAGAAAGTGCACTACAAGCATTTGCCAAGCGCCATCAAATCCCTGTGATTGAAACCCAAGCTGGCAAATCTTCAATGCTTGCAAGTGACCCTTTAAATGCTGGGGCTGTAGGTGTCACGGGTGTAGACAGTGCTAATGATTTAGCAGCTAATGCAGACGTCGTTTTAGCCGTGGGTACCCGCTTACAAGACTTTATTTCAGGCTCCAATACCTTGTTCAAGGGTCAAGTCATTCAGCTTAATGTGCAGCCTATGGATGCGGTCAAATATCGTGCCCAAAGCCTATTAAGTGATGCCAAATTGGGTTTGCAGGTATTGTCGTCAGAGCTGGGCGCTTATGTTACCCCCGCAGCATGGCAGCAAAGGGCTGCAGAGGGTATCAGTGCATGGGCCCAACTGTGTGAAGGCATATTACCGGCCACCAATGAACAAGTTATTCCCTCTGATGCGCAGGTCATTGCTGCGGTTAATTCCAGTGTTGATAAAAATGCAGTTGTGGTTGCCGCGGCGGGCAGCTTACCATCAGAATTACACAAGCATTGGCGTGCAGAGCAAGTAGGTGGCTACCACTTGGAGTATGGTTATTCGTGTATGGGATACGAGATTTGTGGGGGTGTAGGAGCTAAGTTGGCCTGTCCAGATCGTGAAATTGTGGTGATGGTAGGCGATGGCTCTTACATGATGATGAACTCAGACATTGCAACTGCCGTGAGTATGGGCTTAAAGTTAACCATTGTGGTGTTAGACAATAGGGGATTTAGTTGCATTAACCGCCTGCAAATGGCCACAGGTGGCGCCAACTTTAATAACTTATTAAAGGACACCTATCACCAAGGGTTGGCGCAGATTGATTTTGCTGGCCACGCTCAATCAATGGGAGCCCATGCCATTCATGTTGACGATATAGGTGGACTAAAACAAGCCGTACAAGCAGCCCGTATGCGCACAGGCGTGAGTGTGGTGGTGATTGATACAGATCCATTAGTTTGTTCGCCAGGTGGCGCTTATTGGGAAGTGGAAGTGCCAGAAGTGTCTGCTCGTGAAGAAGTGGCTACTCAACACCAAGAATGGACAGCCAAACGTATCGCAAATCGAGGGTACTAAAACCATGTCAAAATTATTAATAAAACCTGCTCCCACAAGCCAAGTGCATCAAGTCACGCCGCAAAATGCGGGTTGGAGCTATGTGGGTTTTTCAGTACACGATTTGGCATCAGGAGAAACCTTAGAGTGCCAACAAGCTGGGCGAGAGCTATGTATCGTGGTATTAACGGGCACTGCCAATATCACCGTGGGTGAAAAAACTTGGCTTAAGGTAGGTGGGCGAACCAGTGTGTTTGTTGACCAGCCACCAGGGGCTGTTTATGTGCCAACAAGTGAATCGGCAAGCATCGTTGCACAAGATGCTATTGAAGTGGCTGTGTGCAGCGCTCCAGGTAAAGCCAGTCAAAGTAATAGCGGTGCAGCTCGATTAATAGATCCAGAATCTATGTCACAAGAAGTAAGAGGGCAAACCACTAATACGCGCTATGTGCGTAATATTTTGCCAGAAACTCAGCCTGCCGATAGTTTATTGGTGGTTGAAGTGATTACCCCTTCTGGCCACTGGTCGTCGTACCCGCCACATAAACATGATCGAGACGCTAGCCCTGAAGAAACCTTACTAGAAGAAACCTATTACCACCGTTTAAATCCACCATCAGGCTATGCACACCAGCGTGTATATACCGATGATCGAAGCTTAGACGAAACCCTTTCCGCAGAAGACAGAGATGTAGTTTTAGTGCCTAAAGGCTACCACCCAGTGGGTGTGCCACACGGTTATACAAGCTATTACTTAAACGTGATGGCTGGGCCTATAAGGCAATGGCACTTTTTTAATGATCCAGCCCATAAGTGGATGTTGGAAAAAATAGACAAGTAAGAGATACGCTGATGAACCTAAAATTTGGAATGTCCCCCATTTCTTGGAGCAATGATGATTTGCCAGAATTGGGTGGAGAAACGTCCTTAGAAACCTGTTTGCGTGAAACCCGTTTAGCAGGTTTTACAGGCACAGAAACGGGTGGTAAATTCCCCAAAGATGCTGCAAGTCTTAAAAAAGTGCTCAAAGAGCATGATTTGAAACTAGTTTCAGGTTGGTATTCTGGTCAGCTATTAAGCATTAGTGCTGAGCAAGAAATTGAAAATATAAAGCCTCAGTTAGAGCTATTTCGCGACTTAGGCGCAGCCGTTTTGGTGTATGGAGAAACTTTTGAAACCGTACAAAACGTGCGTAATGCGCCCTTATGTAACAAACCTATTTTGCCCGAAGCCGATTTTGTAGCCTATGGCGAACGCCTGACCAAAGTAGCGCAGTATTGCGCCAGTGAAGGGGTGCCTTTGTCGTTTCACCACCATATGGGCACCGGTGTTGAAACGGAACGCGAGCTAGACTTAGTAATGCAAAACACAGGTGATGCTGTGGGTTTGCTGGTCGATACGGGACACTTAGTGTTTGGTGGTGGCGACTTATTTGGTGTGGTAGATCGTTATGGACACCGTATTAACCATGTCCACACCAAAGATATTCGTCAAGACATTATGGCAGGTGTAGATCGCACTAAAGACTCATTCTTAGACTGTGTGCTACGTGGCATATTTACTGTGCCAGGTGACGGTATGATTGACTATGGCCGCTTTATGCAAGCACTCGCTGAAAAAAAATACGAAGGTTGGGTCATCGTTGAAGCAGAGCAAGACCCTGCTAAAGCTAACCCATACGAATATGCATGTATGGGCTACAGAGCATTGCAGCAGGCTGCGTTAAACGCAGGTTACTCAATTATAGATTAAGTGGTGGATACAATGGTTAAACTAGCATTATTTGGTGCCGGGCGGATTGGTAAAATACATGGGCGCAATGTTCTGCTTAATCCAGAAGCGGAACTGGTGGCGTTATATGACCCTTATCAGCCCAACGCTGATGATTTAAGTGATGCCCTTGGTTGTGGGCAAATGACTCCAGAAGAAATATTTGCCGACCCTACAATTGATGGCGTTTTGGTTTGTTCAGCCACCGATACCCATGCAGATTTGATAGAGCAAGCGGTGGCCTCTGGCAAACACGTGTTTTGTGAAAAGCCGATTGATTTATCCTTGCCACGGGTACAGCAAGTGGTGGCCAAGGTTAAATCCAGTAAGATTATTTCTATGCTGGCGTTCAATCGTCGTTTTGATCCCAACTTTGCCTTGCTGCAACAACGTATTGTGGCGGGAGAAATAGGTGAAGTAGAAATGGTCAGCGTTATCTCGAAAGATCCTTCACCACCGCCGGTAGAATACATTAATGTATCAGGTGGGTTGTTTCGTGATATGACTATTCATGATTTTGACATGGCACGGTTTTTATTAGGCGAAGAAGTGGTAGAAGTTTCTGCACAGGCTTCGTGCTTAGTTGATGGTGCTATCGGTGAGGTGGGGGATGTGGATACTGCTTTAGTGATGCTGCGCACAGAATCTGGCAAGTTGGCACAAATTTCTAATAGTCGCCGTGCTAGCTTTGGTTATGACCAGCGTATTGAGGTGCATGGCAGTTTAGGGATGTTAACAGCCACTAATGTTAACGAACACACGCTGACTAGCTACACTCAAGCAGGTGTTAATACGGCCAAGCCATTGCACTTTTTCTTAGAACGCTATGAGCAAGCCTATCAATCTGAAATGGCTGGATTTATATCAGCCCTCAACGGCAATGATGTGGCATTACCTAGCATGGACGACGGATACCAGTCTTTGTGTTTGGCAGAAGCTGCACTTTTGTCCGTAGAGCAAAAGCGCACTGTTGTTGTAAGTGAAATAGCTTCCTTTAATGCTGACAAGATGCCAATGTCATGATCAGTATGAGCGACTTTGTGGCAAGCCTAGAGCAGAAAAATCAGCCAGAGGATTACCCCCAGGCGGTTGATTTTAACAAGCATATTCCGGTCTACGATGGCGACCAATTGCGCCGTTTGGATGCCAATGCTAAGGCGGAAGTTGCAGCCGAGTGGGTTCAATGTTGGCAGCGGGGAGCAGGCGTTTTTGTAGTCCGTAAGTTATTTGATCAATTGGCAGTAGTAGATGCTGCTACACAAGTATTTTATGGCTTACTGCATGAGCAAAATCAAACAGAGCATAAGTTAGCTGATCACTTTGCTGCGTCAGGTGCTAATAGCCGTGTTTGGAATTGTTTAGAAAAAATGGCAGTGAACAATGCCAAAGCGTTCATCAATTATTACAAAAATCCGCTATTGGCTGATGTGTGTACGGCATGGCTAGGGCCTGATTACCAAATCACTTCACAAGTGAACCTAGTGCACCCAGGAGGTGCGGCCCAACTGCCCCATCGGGATTATCATCTAGGTTTCACTAATGATGAAGAGGTGCAGCGCTACCCACTGCACGTGCAAGTGATGTCAGCTATGCTAACCTTGCAAGGCGCTGTGGCTCATATTGATATGCCTATAGAGTCGGGCCCGACTATGTTATTACCATTCTCGCAGCGCTACGAACTGGGTTATGGATTGTATCGTAATCCTGAGTTTAAAGCCTATTTTGCCGAACATTCGGTGCAAGTTCCTTTGGAAAAAGGGGATGGCATGTTTTTTAATCCGGCGTTAATGCATGGTGCAGGCGCAAATACGTCAAACGATGTAGAGCGTATGGCCAATTTATTACAGATATCGTCTGCATTCGGTAAACAGATGGAATCTATCGACCAGCAACGTATGCAGCTGGCTTGTTATGACGACCTAAGTACAGCCAAGCTAAGTAGCGATGAACTATCAGCTGTAGCCACGGCTTTAAGTGATAGCTACCCGTTCTCTAGTAATATGGACCGCGATGCACCAGGCACAAGTCTAAGGCCTTTAAGTGGGCGTGATCTATTACTTCAAGGGATAGAAGAGAGTTGGTCGCAACAACAACTGGAAAGTGCTTTGCAGGCCTTGAGTTGGCGTAAGTCTTCCCATTGAGCAACTTAGTTGGTAATGATTTTAGTTTTTAATGACTAGGCCTTCACATAGCTCAAAGGCAGGGCCGTACTGTCTAGCACTTTACGCATTACAAAGGCAGATTTCACTCCACTTACACCCTTAATTTTGGTGATTTTTCCTAATAGAATGTCATGGTACCGGTCCATGTCGGGCACTACTATTTTGAGTTGGTAATCGGCTTCATGACCGGTGATCAAATAGCACTCCATCACTTCTGGCAACAGGGACACAGCCTGTTCAAATTCTTCAAATCGTTCAGGGATGTGCTTGTCCATAATGATATGTAGTATGGCGGTTAGATTGAGGTTCACCGCTCGGTCATTAACTCGTACTACACGATCACGAATAACCCCAGTTTCTTCCAGTTGCTTAACACGTCTCGAACAGGGTGCGGCCGTAAGGCCGACTCGTTCGGCTAACTCTTGGTTTGATAGGCTGCCGTCGTCTTGAAGGTGGCGCAATATATTGAGGTCGTAGCGGTCTAATGTGGTCATTGTGTTCACTTACATTGAGCGTTAAGCAAATAAATTGCTATATATTATTATAATACTATTAATTATTGCGTAAATTGTCAAATTAACGCTAAATTGAATGTGATATTGCGCATTATTGGCGATAAACTAGTTGAAATTAGTTGATTCGAGTTAATGTATGTTTGATCACACCTTTAACCATCGTAAATACCAGCCATTTCAAGCCACTCCATTGCCGGATCGCACATGGCCCAGTCAATCCCTGACCAAAGCGCCTATGTGGTGTAGTGTGGATTTGCGTGATGGTAATCAGGCTTTGGTTAATCCCATGAATGGACAACAAAAACTACGCATGTTCGAATTGCTGGTAAAGCTTGGGTTTAAACAAATAGAGGTGGGTTTTCCATCGGCGTCGGCTCCAGATTTTGATTTTGTGCGGATGTTGATCGAGCAAAACAGGGTGCCAGATGATGTGACACTACAAGTGCTTACCCCAGCTCGAGAAGAATTAATTAAAAAAACCTATGAGGCGTTAGATGGTGTCAAACAAGCCATAGTGCACGTTTATAACTCCACCTCTAAGGTGCAGCGTGAGCAGGTGTTTGGCTTGCCAGAAGAGGGCATTAAGGCGATTGCGGTTCAAGGTGCCAAATGGGTGCAGCAGTACGCTAATCATTACCCACAGACCCAGTGGGGTTTTGAGTATTCACCAGAAAGTTTTACCGGCACTGAAATGGACTATGCGGTGGAGGTATGTGACGCCGTAATTGAGCAATGGTTACCTAGTAGTGGCCGCGAATTGATTATTAATTTACCCTCTACTGTAGAGCTTTCCACGCCTAACTTATTTGCGGATCAGGTGGAGTACTTCTGCCGTCATTTGCAGCATCGTCAACACGTCACTATCAGTCTTCATACCCACAATGACCGAGGGTGCGCTGTTGCTGCAGCCGAGTTAGGACTGTTGGCGGGTGCAGATCGCGTTGAAGGCACGCTTATGGGTAATGGTGAGCGTACAGGCAATATGGACGTGATTACCATGGCCATGAACTTCTATTCACAGGGCATCGATCCAACCTTGGATTTAAGCAACGTATTAGAAATTATTGACGTGGTTGAGAGCTGTACAGAAATTGCTGTATCTCCACGCCATCCTTGGGCTGGAGAGCTGGTTTACACCGCGTTTTCTGGCAGTCATCAGGACGCTATCCGTAAGTCAGTAGCGTTTCACAAACAACACAAAAAACCGCATTGGGATGTGGCTTATTTACCCATAGACCCACGGGACATTGGCCGTGAGTATGAAGCGGTAGTGCGCATTAATAGTCAAAGTGGAAAGGGTGGTGTGGCTTTGGTGCTAGAGCGGGATTATGGCATTGAGTTGCCTAAATGGATGCATCCTGTGTTGAGTAAAATTGTTCAACAAGCCACTGAAGCGTCTGGCTCAGAAGTCTCATCTAAGCAAATTAAAGTGTTGTACGACGATCACTTCCAGGCAGTAGATCCAGCGTGGCAATTGCGCGACTATAGTCTAAATGCTGTGACTAGTATGGATAGAGTTGTGATTGAAGGTCATTTTAATCTTCATCAAGCTACACTTGAAGGGCATGGAACAGGGGCTTTGGAAGCCCTGAGCGATGCCTTAAGTAAACACTACGACTATCCCATTGAGGTGACACAATTTGATCAGCACGCCATGACCACAGGGACAGATGCACAGGCTTTGGCTTGCATTCAAATGAGCGTTGCGGGTGTTGTATATTATGCCGTAGCACAAGCCGAAGACACTACTGCTGCAGCATTACAAGCTATGTTGACGGGCTTTAGCCGCAGTCAGGAGGCCAGTCTAAAAAACACCGGCTGAGCTAGTTTCAGGGGCTTGAGGAAACTGCTATAGTAGAAGCTAACTCTGTTAATAGTAGTATTTCCTGTGATCGTATGATTGATAAAACCCCTGCCAGAGGTGCTGAGGCAATTGCCAAAGCTCATTTGCAAAAACATGGTATTTATGGAAAATCCGCTTCGGTGGTATCTAACATTTTTCGTATTAGTAACTCAATCCGCAGTAATGCAGAGCTTAACTTATTGCAGAATTATAATATGTCATTCACTGGTTTTACCGCCTTGTGGGTGCTGTGGGTGTGGGGGGACATGGAGACTAACCGCCTGGCAAAAGAAACTGGCGTGGCAAAGAGTACTCTCACTGGTATCGTTAAAACCTTAGAGCGAGGTGAGTACTGTAAGCGTCGAGCCCATCCATCAGATGGTCGCCGAGTGGTTGTTGAAGTGACGACTAAGGGGCGTGACTTGATGCAGGAAATCTACCCTTTGTTTCATCAACTAGAAAATGAGGCCGTTTCACAATTAGGTGAAGCTGACTTAGATGCCACTAAAGATGCGCTACGTATTATTTTGGCCACGGTTGATAGTTCAGAATAATTGCTCTAACGCAGTCTCTTATACAACTGTTTTAAGTCCTCATCGCTGTCCTGTACCATCTCCCAAGTAATGTCTACCGGGATCGCCAACAACTTACGTGCGGCTATATGATTGCCAGGCATGTTGAGGGTGTCTACTGCTGTCAATAAGCCGCTCTTTAAATGCAGTGCTGTCATGCGGTTTCCGTGACTGGTGCTCAGTGTTTTTTGTTCCGTACTTAAAGCACTCAGACCGGTCATTTGGATTTTTAAATCCCCTTGATCTGACCAAAACCAAGGCGTTGGAGAGTAGACTTTGATGTCTGTTCGATGACGATGGGCACATATGTTTGCAGCAATAACCTGGCTCTGATCAGTGGCATTTTGAATAGACTCTAAACGTTGCATTCTTCCTGCCAAGGGAAAACTAGCAACATCTCCAGTGGCGTAGATATTGGGGTCCGTAGTTTGGCCGAATTGGTCCACCACAATGCCATTGTCAACCTCAAGATCGGCAGCTTCAGCAAGCTTTGTGTTGGGTTTTACACCTATACCAGCAATGACTAGATCTGTTGTGAAAGTGCCTTGATTGGTATCTACTCCAGCATTATCAATGTGATTAACGTGACAGCCTGTGTGTATTTTCATACCGTTGGCTTTGTGAAGCTGAGTCACTAGTTCGCCCATGGCGGGTGCTACAGCCTTGCGAAGGGCTCGGGGGCCCGTGATGAGAAGGTCTACGTGTTTGCCCATTTTCAGGGCTCCTGCGGCAACCTCACAACCAATAAAACCACCACCAATGACAACTACTCGTTTAGCTGCTTGTAACTTTGGTCCCAGGGCCAATATGTCGTCATAATTATATACCCCCATAGCTAGTTCGCCGCCTAGAGTGGTGATTCGTTGCAAGCAAGAGCCCGTAGCAATAATGAGTTGGCTATAGGTCAGGTTTTGACCTGATGCTAATTCCACTAGTTGGTGTTGGCGATCGATATTAATGACGCTTTGATTGCGTAATAAATTGATTTCTTTGGTGTTGTAGAATAGCTCTGTTTGCAGCAGATCCATACCAGGCTGGGCATCAAATAAAGTCTTTTTTGATAGGGGCGGGCGGTGATAAGGCAGCCAACTTTCGTTGGACACTATGGTGATGGTAAGCTGGTCGTCGAGCCTATGCAATTCCGTAGCAGCTGCTACGCCCGCGTGGCCGGCACCAATAATAACAACGTCTGACATACGCAAACCTTTAAGGAATGCGCACGGTGATTGTGTCCATGGCAGTGGACACGCTAATTTGGCAACATAGGCGACTATAGGTAAATAACTCGTCCACTTCCATATCTAAAATTTCGGTTTCCATTTCACCTGCGGCCGCCAACTCTCCGGTTATTTCTTCGACAATAATGTGGCAGGTAGCGCACATACAAGAGCCACCACAGAAACCAGTGATACCGACAACGCCGTTGTCTAAGGCGAGTTTCATTAGGTGCTCGCCTTGGTCAGCACTAACGTCAATGTGCTTTCCATCGGCTTGTATAAAAGTTACTTGTGTCATTGAGATGAGTCCTTGAAAATCCAATTTACTAGGCTATAAAAATTTACTGATCACACAAATTTGAGATAGTAATCAAGTTCCCAGTCTGTGGTGTGGGACAAGAAATCCTCCCATTCTTTACTTTTGATGCCGATGTGGTTATCCACTAGGGCTTGGCCGACGACTTCACATAGGCTTGTGTCTGCAGTTAAAGCCTCTAATGCCGCACCAAGGTTGTCAGGGGTATGGCGTGTTGCACTTTGCGATTCTAAACAATCCAGTGTTTCCGCTGCAGGTAAGGGGTACTCATGTGTTATTCCCAGAAGCGCTGCTTGCAGTGTCGCTGCCACCGCCGTATAAGGATTAGCAGAACAGTCGGCCATACGGTATTCAATACGTGCGCCACGGCCACGTTCATCAGGAATTCGGGTTGTGGCCCCACGGTGATCATAGCCCCAGTTAGCCCAATAGCCAGATAAGCTGGCAGGCATTAAGCGGCGGTATGAGTTAACTGTGGGTGCGAGTAAGCAGGCTAAGCCTTCATGGTGGTGTACCAAACCTGCAATGGCCTGTTTGCATAGTTTAGACAAGCCATCATCGGCGCTTGAATCATTAATTATGTTGTTGCCATCGGCATCTTCAAAGCTGAAGTTAATGTGCATTCCACTTCCACCACGGTCTGACAATGGCTTGGGCATAAAGCTCAAGAGGTGACCATTTTGTGCATAAACTTCTTTCGCCATGGTTTTAAATAGGAATAATTGGTCCACGGCTTCCAAAGCATCATCATAGCGCAGGGTCATTTCAAATTGAGGCCAATCAAATTCAGAGTTAAACGACTCTAATTCTATGCCGCAGGCTTCCGCTTGGCGCCATACTTGGTCGATTAGGCCTTTAGGGTCAACCGTAGGGCCAGCGCCATAAACATAGGCCCCTGGTGTGTTATACGGCACCCAGCGGCCAGTTTCATCAGGCTCAAATACGAAAGCTTCAAGTTCGATGCCTATTTTTACCTTTATGCCTATTTCAGCATAGGCTGCTAGCGCACGAATCAGGGCGTTACGTCCATTTACGGCTACGGGCTCGCCTTTGTGTTTTAGATCAACAACGGCCACTCCAGTATCGGGTTCCCACCCAGGGCGCACGTCTTCGGCACTAAAATGGCCGACCATGTCGGGTAATCCTGTTAGTAGACCACTGCCTTCTACAGGTAAAAGTTCACGATTGAATGTTAAGCCGTAGGCGGTCATACAGAAGCGGGCTTCGCCATGGGCAGCCGTAGCAGCGGGTTGGTATTTACCCCTAGCTAAGCCTAAATGGTCGGCATATATAAGGCGGAGGCGTTTATAGTCAGTCATGTGATTACTCTCATTAATTATTGTTGTTGAGTTAGGCCGCTGTGCTGATACGTAATTTAAGGTGTTTGATACCACGAATGAAATTGGACCGTAAAAACTCTTCGGGTTCGATCTGTACCATGGAATCAACTTGTTTCAGGAGTTCTTGCAGCGTGACTTTAACTTCTAAGCGCGCTAACCACATGCCTAAACATGCGTGTGGCCCACCTTGCCCAAAGGCCATATGCTGGTTAGGGGAACGGCGAATATCAATCTCTTTAGGTTGATCAAATTGACGTTCATCAAAATTTCCAGAAGAGAACCAAAAAACCACCTTATCGCCTGTCTTAATTGTTTGTCCATGCAGTTCATAGTCTTGCACTGCGGTGCGACGAAAGTGCAGGGTAGGTGATGCGAAACGAATAAACTCTTCTACAGCAGAGTCCCACAACGGATCGTCATCATCGGTACCTTTTAAATCATTGAACAATGTTTGGTTATTAGCCAAGTGGTACATAGAAAAGGCTAAGCTATAACGTGTGGTGTCGTTACCAGCGGCTACAGCTAAGGCAAAGAAATTTTTGAACTCCAACTCAGAAAGAGTTTCACCATCCTTGTTAGGTTCTAATAAAAGCCCAAGTATGTCATCCATCTTGGTATGTAACCGATGCACCATCTGTTGTTTAGCGTAGTCATAAATATCTTTACCTGCTGGGGATCGAAACGGCATGAAACGGTATTCATCGGTATCTACTTGGTCGATCACATGGCTGGTGAATTCTGGATCAGAGTTGGCAATCAGTTCATCACCTTTGTCGACCAACCATTCTCCGTCTTCATCAGGAGTTCCTAACACTCTGCCTAGCATCCGCATGGGTAACTTACGTGCAATTTCTTTTACCACGTCGAGTTCAAGATTGACTGTAGCTGTAGTGACCACATCATGCGCCAGAGACCGGACTAAATCTTCATATTTGGCGATCATTTTGCGTGAAAAAGCCCGATGCAACATCATTCGTTGACGTGTATGGATCGGGGGATCAGTTTCTTGAAAAGTTTTACGGGCTTCAAATTCTTCGGTAGATTGTTCTTCTAAACGAATACCTTGGGCAGAGCTAAATATTTGGGGATTGCGATTCATTTCCTTAATGTCATCGTAACGAGTAATAGCCCAAAAACCTTTGCCACCGTCGGTTTCATCAATCCATGCGCAGGGGTTTTCATCACGCATGCGTTGAAAAGTTTCATAGGGAAAGCCAGCTGCAAATGTATCATGGCTTGTTAAATCGGCATGTGTATTATTGGCCATACAAAGGCTCCCTAGTGGTTCTTCAAATTATCATTCGGTCACGAACAATTTATATCTTGTGAGGTTTTACTGTCAAGTAAAACGTTTTAGTTGCAACTATTTTGTTTCAGGTGTTGTGGCTACGCAAGTTAGTTGCGTGTGCTTGCCGTAAAAAATTAGCAATCCAGGTAAAAAGAATTAAACTGCTGGTCTCACCATCAAGATTAGCGAGTCCTTGAGCACGGACGTCAAGTAAGTGGTCGAATTCATCGGAGTTTAATACCTTGGTAAAAAAATCTTTAATAAGCTCCGGGTGGCCTTGAATGCTCATGGTAAACTCATCGTATTGGACCATAAATGCTGGACAAAAATCATCTCCAGAAAGAATCTGAGCATTTTTGGGCAATTCAGTCACTTGATCTTGATAAAACACCCAGATGTTATAATGGTCCAGCTTAGGCTGCATCCATTTGGCCGCTTGCGTTACAGGGTAGTGAGCCATACCCACACCCCAACCCTGATCACTCTTTTCAACCTTGCCCCCCAGTGCGGTAGCAATGATTTGGTGACCAAAACAAATGCCTACTAATGGTTTTTTAACGGTGTGTACTTGTTGTACAAATCCGATTAGGTTTTTAATCCAAGATAAATCGTAATAAACGCTATTGGGGCTGCCATTAATTAACCAGACATCACATTCATCTACACTGTTGGGTAGCTCACCTAAATGGGTGCGATACGCTTTGTAAGTGAAGTTGTCATCTACCTGACTAAGACACTTTGAAAAAATATGATCAAAGTCACCACCGGTTGAATCTAACAGGTAGTCATGCACTGTATCGCATAGCAATAAGCCAACAATTAAACTGGAACTGGACAATTGTTCGCCTCCGAACGATTTTAATAAGTGACTGTAACAGTTAACAGCCGCTACTTGGACCACTATCTACCTATTAAAGGTCTCTAGATTAAATAAAGCCTACTAAATATTACTTGCCGCGGCTAAACCAGAGTCAATGGCGCTTAAAATAGTGTCCACTTCTGCTGCAGTAGCAATTAACGGTGGTGAAACCATTACGGTGTGACCAGCAACCCTAATCATGGCGCCATTTTCGGCGGCAACCTTGCCAACAAGTTTGCCGACGGATGGGTCGACCGGTGTCTTTTGTGTTTTATCAGTGACTAATTCAAACGCTGTCATTAAGCCATATCCTCCGCGTACATCACCCACAAGGGAATACTTATCAGCCAGTTTTTGGAAACCTTTATACATTTGAGTGCCGAGAATTTTGGCACTCTCGTTAACCTTAAGGCGCTTTGTTTCCTTTAGGCATGCTAGGGCTGCAGCTGCTCCTACTGGGTGCCCAGAATAGGTATAGCCATGTCGAATTGCCGCAGCTTCGGTCTTGTTAGATTCGAATACATCAGTTACTTTTTCTGACATCAGGGCTGCACCAAAAGGAAAGTAGCCGCAGGTAATGGCCTTTGCTGTGGCCATCATGTCTGGTTTAACACCCCATAGTCGTGAGCCAGACCATTCGCCCGTGCGTCCAAAGGCGGTTATAACTTCGTCTGCAATCAATAAAATACCATAGCGATCACACAGTTCGCGGATGGCTGGCATAAAGCTCTCATGGGGTACGATAATGCCACCGGCACCAATGATTGGCTCCATAATAAATGCAGCAATGGTTTCTGGACCCTGAAAGTTGATTTCGTCCTCAGTTATTTGTAGGCAAAGTTGGGCCAGCTTTTGTGGGTCACTTTCGTTGAATGGGTTGCGGTAAGGGTATGGGCAGGGCATGTGGAAACAGCCTGCTAGCAAAGGTTCGTAGGCAGTACGGAATCGGTTGTTGCCATTGACCGAAGCGCCACCAAAGTGGGTTCCGTGGTAGCCAAGTTTTAATGAAAAGAATTTAGTACGGCCATGCTCTCCACGCACCTTGTGGTACTGTCGAGCAAGACGTAAGCAGGATTCTACTGAATCTGAACCACCAGAAGTGAAAAAGGACCGGTTAAGGCCGTCTTCGGCAAACCACTGGCTTAATTCATGGGAAAGTTCTATAGCTGGCTCATTGCTAGTGCCGGCAAAGCCAGAATAGTAGGGCATTTTTACCAGTTGATCTGCCATAGCTTGTTTGATGGGTTCGCATGAATAACCCAAGTTAACGTTCCACAGTCCGCCCACACCATCAATCATCCAATTGCCATCAATATCTTTGATGCGCACGCCTTCGGCTTCTGAAATGATGGTTGGTTGGTTGGACCGCAAGGCGCCAGGGTGGCCCATAGGGTGCCACCAGTGCTGGGCATTTTCGGCTTTTAGAAAGTCAGAGTTTTGCATGGATGTTTCTCACAAGTTGAAATGTTGTAGCGCTTCGGCGTAACTTATCGCAGGGCTATGAACGTTAAAATGGACAGTTTTCAAATTACAATTATGGGCTCCGTTGATGTTCCTGAGTTGATCATCAACAAATACGCACTGCTCATAATTAAGGTTTAGTTTCTCAACAACCTCCTGATAAGCACGGGGGTCTGGCTTGAGGATTTTACTGTAAGTTGCATCCACGATGACCTCAAAATCGTTCAGAAATGGTAGTTTGGTACGAAACTCGGCACCATAAAACAAGTCTAATTCGTTGGACAATATAGCTAAGCGTATGCCTGCAGACTTGGCCTGCTTTAAAGTGTGTATAAATTCTGGCCGAATAACTTTCATAGGGTCTGCGCCTCTTGCGGCGATGACAAAGTCTTGCATTGACGTCCAGTCTTGGTCTATCAGTTGCCCAACTTCCTTGGTACGGTGCATCCAATACTCACGCTCACTAATCTCATCCGCTTGCATCGCTCTCCACAGGCTGTCTTTACTGGGGTCAAACGGCCCTTGCCAGGTTAGTGATCCTGTGGCTAAGCCTAAGGCCTGCTCGGTAAGGGCGTGTGTTTCAAACAGTGTGCGGCTTATGACGCCACCAAAGTCGAGTATTAATGCTTGAGCGCTCACAAGTCGGATAACTCAATGTGTGGAGCGCCTTGGTGCCAGGAAATTTGTGTCGCTGCATGGCGGACTAAATCAATAATATGAGCTTTTTTGTTGACATCTAAGCGACTCCGTGGCGTCGACACTGAAATAGCCCCGCAGGCATTTCCAGTGACGTTAAATACTGGTGCTGCAATGCCGATGGCATCAGCCTCATAAGCGCCGTCGCCTATGGCAAAACCAAGGTCAGATGCTTTCGTCACCAGTGCCATAACACTGGCTCTATCTGTTGCTGTCGTGTCAGTAAAGCGATTGAGTGGCTTGGCAAAGGTTTGCTCGAGTATGGTGGTGGAGCATGCTGATAAAAAGGCAATGCCCGATGCTGTTGCATGTAGCGGCAGTTCTTCCGTTGCATCAAGGTGCACTCTCACACCAGAGGTTTGGGTGTTAATTATTTTGCCGTGGATTAGGCGCCCATTACTGTAGCGTGTTAGATGAGTGGTTTCACCCGTATCCAATGCTAGGTGTTGTACCAGGTTATTGATGGCATGGTTAGCAGGTGCAGTTTGATCGCGCATCATTGACAACCGGCTTAAGGCTGGGCCTAGGTGATAAAACTTAGTTTTACTGTCTTGCTCCACTAAGCCTTTTACTTGTAATGCTGATAAATGACGCAGTACGCTGGCTTTATCTCGGTTAAGTAAGCGAGCTGCTTCAGACAAACCAAGAGAAGGCTGAACCGGTGAAAACAGATCTAATATTTCGAGGGCTTTAATAATGGTGCTCAAACTAAGACTCCAAAATGGGTGTTTTTAGGTTTAATCTTGCTAGATTCATCGCTGCATCATGAAACCTATTTGTTATTTATTATTGACAATAATCATCAAACATGCAAATATTTTCGAACCGTCGGTTCATTTAATGAAACGATAGATAATATGTTAACTTAAGTTTCCGAAGTTAGCGGTATAAAAATAAACTTTTAGGAGAGTGCTATGCACAAAATTTTAACACTAGCGGCAGCAGTCGCATTTGGCATGATGGGTGGTGCAGCCTCGGCTGCAGATTACCCCAGTAAACCAGTTTCTTTCGTTGTGCCTTGGCCTCCAGGTGATCTGGAAGACGTGCTAACACGGATGATTGCAGAAGATTTTCAGGATAAGTATGGTGTTGCAGCAGCCGTTATCAATAAGCCAGGCGGCGGCGGCGGCCCGTTCCCAGGTGCTGAAGTAGTCGCTCAAGCTGATGCAGATGGCAGCGTGGTAGGTTCCTTCGTTATTGGTGTGCCCGTTGTAGGCCCTACCATTGGCTTTGACTGGTTGGACGAAAACACCTTTGAAGCCTTAGGTATTTTCCTAACGTACCCGTTTGTATTGGTAGCTGCTGGTGATGCACCATACGATACTGTCGAAGAGATGGCAGACTATGCTAAGACTAATGAACTCGTTTTAGGTCATTTTGGTGCTGCCTTAACGCCTACTCAAGTATCATTTGCAGCTGCAAGTTCTATGGGATTCGAATGGGGCTCAGAAGCCGCTTTTGATATGTTAGATTGCAACACCTTAGCTTCTGGAGATGCCGATATTATCAATACTACCATTCAGTTAGTATTGCCTTGCTTGGATACCATTAAGGTGTTGGCTGCCATGACTAACGAGCGTATTCCGCTGGTGCCGGATGCCCCAACCATGGGTGAACTTATTCCAGCGCTAGACATATCACTTTGGAATGGTTTGTTCGTTAAACAAGGTACCTCTGATGAGGTTAAGCAGGCATTAATTGCTTCTGCTAAACAAACTATGGCTAGTGACCGTGCACAAATGGTAGCAAAAAACTCTGGCGCCCTTGTGTATTGGATGAATGCGGAAGATGCCCTAGGTCAAATCGAAAAAGACCGTAGTACTATGGCGACGATAGGTGAGCTAACGCAATAAGTAATTTGCTACTGCGAACTTTGAACTATGGTTGTTTATAGTCACGGCCTGTAGCCTTATCGCTGCAGGCCGTTTTATTTAATGGTTATCTATGAAATCAACTGAATACCTAACTGGTGAAAAGGCGTTTGCCGTTTTAATGGTCATGCTGAGTGCCTTTTTGTTGTACTCGATACCGCACGAAACGCAGTGGTTTAATGGTATGTCCTTAACTAAGCAACCTCGCTTTTGGCCGTCTATGTGCATCATAGGTTTGAGCCTGTTTGCTTTTGGTCATGGTTTTTCAGTGTGGCTTAAAGGCAGTTCGCTCGATAAATATGAAAAGGTTGATGTTAGTGCTGAAATTGATGAAATAAAACATTGGTTTCGCCCTATTGAATTTGTTGTCTATTTTTTGACTTATGTCATAGCGGTACCTTGGTTGGGCTATTTATTAGCTACCTTGGCATATTTTTTGTTCATGACTTTGCGCATGGGATATCGCAAAAAATCCATGTTGTGGATTAGTGCTGCAACAGCCGTGTTAATTGTTCTGCTGTTTAAAACTTTACTGCAAGTCAAAATTAGCAGTGGGGCTTGGTACGATTTATTACCTGATAGTTGGGCTACTTTTATGATTATTAATTTTTAAGGATTGGCGTCAAAGATGGATGTTTTACTGCAAAGTTTAGATATTTTTACACGTCTAGATGTATGGTTCGCCCTACTGGTGGGGTCTATTGGTGGCGTCATTATTGGTGCGATTCCTGGTGTTGGCCCAGCTGTTGCCATCGCTATTTTACTACCTGCGACATACAGTATGGAGCCTATAGTTGGCATTACCTTGCTAATAGGTATTTATGGTGCATCAATGTATGGTGGCGCTATTCCAGCCATTCTCATTAATACCCCAGGCACCCCCGTCAACGCCTTAACCACATACGATGGCTATAGTATGACTAAGCAGGGCAGAGCTCGTCGTGCTTTGACTTTGGCCTATTGGTCTTCATTTTTTGGTGGTATTTTTTCAGTTATTTGCTTGATGTTAATGACCTCTGTCATTGCCCAAGTAGCTCCACTATTTGGTTCTAGGGATATATTAATGGCGGCCATTTTGGGATTAGTCTTAGTTATTATTTCCCATCGCGGCCAGTCTCTCATCGCAGGGGTGTTAGTGTTTCTTGGTATGTTTATTTCTACCATTGGTATGGAGAGTATTCGTTACACCAAGCGGTTTACATTTGACCAATCCTGGCTTAATTCAGGTATGGATTTGATTACCGTATTGCTGGGGTTGTTTGCCATGTCCCAGGCCTTTGTATTACTTCTAGGTAATGATTCTAAAGTGCCCATGCCAGACTTAAAAGGCCAGTCTAAACGTGAGGGTTTTTATGATTTAATGAAATACAAAACTGTCGCCGTTATTTCTGCATCCATGGGTGTCATCATGGGCATTATTCCTGGAGTTGGGGAGTTTTTAGCACAATTCTTTTCTTATAATATTGCTAATAATATTTCCAAAAAGCCCGAACGTTTTGGTCACGGCGCCCCTGAAGGTATTATTGCGTCAGAGGCGGCTAATAATGCGGTACCGGCTGCAGCCATGATTCCTCTGCTTGCCCTGGGCATTCCGGGTGAAGCGCTCACTGCTATGATGCTGTCAGTATTTTATGTGCATTCCATTATTCCTGGGCCTAACTTATTCATCAACCATGCAGACTTCGTTTATGGTCTATATATGAGTTTGTTTGTGGTTAACATACTCATCATGATGTTCTTGTTGGTCGCCACCCGGCCGTTGCTGCGGATTATTCAAATTCCCCAACGTTTTCTTGGTGTAGCCATTATGGGTTTATCTTTTGTGGGGGTTTTTTCGCTCCGTAATTCTCTTGTGGATTGTATGCTGTGTGCTGGGTTTGGCGTGTTTGGCTATATTCTGAGACGCTTAAAGATGCCTATTGTCCCTATCATACTGGGTATTGTATTGGGCAATATTATGGAGCAAAAATTTCGCGCTGGTATGGCCAGAGTTAAAGACTTCAGCGACTTTATTGATCGTCCCATTTCCTTCTCTATTTTCGTCATTATTATTATTGTGCTGGTGGTCCATGGTCGTAACATATGGCGCGGCTATCAAACTAAACAGGCTACAGCTACCGGCCAATAACACTGGTTTAAGGAAGACCCATGCAACAGAATCAAATCGACTTATTAAAATCTCAAACTGTGGCACCACAGCAACTATTCATTGATGGCAAATGGCAACCGGGTACAGGAAGTCAATTAGAGGTGACTTCGCCTGTAGATGGTGCAGTTATTACCACCATAGAGAGAGCCAGCCGCGCTGACATGCAGGCTGCTATTAAAGCGGCTCGGCAGTCATTTGATGATGGCCGCTGGGCCGATCAAACACCGGGTGAGCGTAAGCGAGTACTGCTAAAACTAGCTGATTTAATCCAGCAAAATGCGTTAGAGTTGGCTGTATTAGGGGTGCGAGACAATGGCACTGAAATCAATATGGCGATTAACGCCGAGCCAGGTTCTGCAGCCGCAACCTTTCGCTATTATGCCGAAGCGATTGATAAAGTGTATGGCGAAATTGCTCCCACGTCTGCTAACTTTTTAGGCCTAATTCATAAGCAGCCTGTGGGTGTAGTGGGAGCTATTGTGCCGTGGAATATGCCGCTCATGATTGGCGCATGGAAACTTGCTCCGGCATTAGCTGCGGGTAATTCTGTGGTACTTAAACCTGCAGAGGAAGCCAGTTTAACCTTACTTCGCCTGGCGGAACTTGCCACAGAAGCCGGCATACCTGATGGTGTGTTTAATGTAGTCACGGGGCAAGGTTCAGAGGTGGGTGAGGAGTTAGCCCTATCAATGGATGTGGATGTTGTGGTGTTTACGGGTTCTGGTAATACTGGCCGACGACTACTGGAATACTCAGCGCGTTCGAATATGAAGCGGTGTTATTTGGAACTGGGTGGTAAATCTGCCAACATCGTTTTTGCTGACGCGCCAGATTTAGATAAAGCGGCTCTAGGTGCAGCTATGGCAATCTTTAGGAACTCTGGTCAGATATGTGTATCGGGCTCGCGCTTATTAGTGGAGCACACTATTCATAATGAGTTTGTTGCTAAGGTGGCGCAGCATGCTGAAAATTTGCGTGTGGGTAATCCTCTTAATCTAAACTCGCAAATTGGGGCCATAAACTCCCAGCGACAGCTGACCAGTAACTTGAACTTTGTGGCCAAAGCCAAACAACAAGGCGCAGACTTGGTCACCGGTGGCGAACAAATCCTGCAGGCATCGGGTGGTTATTATATGCAACCAACAATCTTCACTGGTGTTGAGCCTCATCACCATTTGGCCCAAAGCGAGGTGTTTGGTCCTGTGCTTGGGGTAACACCCTTTAACAATGAAGCTCAGGCTATTGCACTAGCGAATGACTGTCATTATGGTTTGGCAGGTGCTGCTTGGACGAGTGATTTAGGCCGTGCTCATCGTATGATTAAAGCCGTTAACACTGGTGGTATGTATATTAACACCTACGGTGGAGCGGATGTAACTATACCGTTAGGCGGGATTAAACAATCGGGTAATGGTGTTGATAGAAGCCTGCACGCGATGGATAAATACATCAATTTAAAAACAGCTTGGATTCAACTTTAGCTACAGGGCCTATACACCATGATTGCCAAGACGATATTGCTTATAGGCACTTACGATACCAAAAATGCTGAGCTTGAATACATGGCTCAGTGCATTCGTGGTCAACAAGGTGTGGTAATGACAATGGATGTGAGCGTGTTAGGCGAGGCTGAACTGGCAACAGACATCAGCAAGCATGATGTGGCGCAAGCGGCCGGGTCTAGTATAGACGCTGCCATCAACTCGGTCGATGAAAACTATGCCATGCAAATTATGTCCCAAGGGGCGACCTTGCTGGCAAGCCAACTGTATCTCGAGGGTAAGTTTGACGGTGTGCTCATTTTAGGTGGCAGTATGGGCACCGATCTAGCCTTAGATGTATGCCAAATATTGCCCTTAGGCGTGCCTAAGTACGTTGTTTCTACGGTTGCTTTTTCACCGATGATAGATGCGAATCGGCTGGCTGCAGATATTCAAATGATCCTGTGGGCAGGTGGTTTATATGGCCTAAACAGCATTTGTAAGTCGTCTTTGAGTCAGGCAGCGGGTGCTGTGTTAGGTGCCTCAAGAGCGGTAGAAGCGCCGGCTACTCAGCGTCCATTAATTGGCATGACCAGCTTAGGATCTTCCTGCCTTAAATACATGAAAATCTTAAAACCAGACCTAGAAGCCCGGGGGTTTGAATTGGTGGTTTTCCATGCCACAGGCATGGGTGGAATGGCTTTTGAGCGTATGGTGTCTCAAGGTCGTTTTGTGTGTGTAATGGATTTTTGCCTGCAAGAAGTGTGTAACCATATGGCAGGCTCGGCTATTAATTCTGGCCCCCAGCGCATGTTAAGTGCAGGTGCTGCAGGAATACCCCAGTTGGTTGCCCCTGGTAGTGTGGATTTGTTAGATTTTCCGGGTTGGCAAAATGTTTCGGAAAGTTACCCTGATCGCCCAACTCACGCTCATAATCGTTTAATACACTGTCTTGTCAGTACCCCTGAAGAGCGTGAATCTCAAGCAAGAGAATTTGTTAAACGTCTACAACAAGCGCCAGTTAAAGCTTCGGCGCCAGTACATATGATCCTGCCGGAACAGGGTATTGAAGAGTGGGATAGGGAAGGCCAAAATCTACATGACCCTGTAGGACAGGGTGCGTTTGTAGCAGAAATGAAACGCTTATTACCCACTGAAAAAATCGCCTTTACTAGCATTGATGCCCATATTAATGATGCCGAATTCTGCCACACAGCCTTGGCTATTTTTGACCGCTGGGTAGCTCAAGGTATTGTCAAACAGACTAAACCATTATGACTAAAGACACTCAACCGCCTACCACTGAGAGCTTGTTAGAGCGCCGGGCTAAGTTGCTTGGCCCTAACGTGCCCACTTTTTACGATCAACCATTACACTTGGTTAAGGGGAAAGGGGTTTGGGTGTGGGATGCTCAAGGCCGTAAATACTTAGATTGTTACAATAATGTGCCCCACGTAGGACACTGCCATCCCCGCGTGGTGGAGGCAATTTACCAGCAAGCTAGTACGTTAAACACCCATACACGCTATTTGCACGAAACGATGTTGGATTACATCGAGCAGCTTTTAGCTACCTTTGAAGCACCCTTTGCTAGTGCTATTATGACCTGCACAGGGTCCGAGGCGAATGATATCGCTCTGCGTATGGCCCAAGCGGTGACCGGTAAACGTGGTGTTATTGCAACCGACCACACATATCACGGCAACACCACTGCAGTATCCCAGCTGAGTAAAAATATGCCTCCCTTGGGAGGGTATGGTGAGCACGTACGCCACGTGCCAGCGCCAGACAGTTATCGGCCTTTAGGTGGTGAGTCAGGGACGGCTCACGCGCTAGCTTTTGCTAACCAAGTTCAGAATAAAATTGATGAACTTGAAGCTAGTGGTATGGGCTTTTCCAGTTTAATAATCTGTCCATATTTTGCCAACGAAGGTTTTCCGGATTTACCTAAGGGTTTTTTGGACCCTGTACAAAAGGTGGTAAAACAAGCTGGTGGAATTATCATTGCTGATGAAGTGCAGCCTGGGTTTGGCCGCCTTGGGTCCCATATGTGGGGTCACCAATACATTGGTCTCAAACCCGATGTAGTGACTTTAGGTAAGCCCATCGCTAATGGTCATCCCGTGGGTGCTGTAGTAACAAGTACAGATATAATGCAGCAATTTAGAAGCGCCTTTAAATATTTTAATACATTTGGTGGTAATCCGGTTTCTAGTGCGGCTGCCTTAGCAACGTTGCAAGTGTTGCAGCAAGAAAACTTAATGGAAAATGCCCAGGTAGTGGGTGCTTATACCAAGCATGGCTTACAGAAGTTAGCACAAAAATATAACTTTATTGGCGACGTTAGAGGTGTTGGGTTGTTTTTTGGAGCCGAAATGGTGCTTGATAAAACCAGTAAAATGGCAGCTACAGAATTCGCTAATCGCGTGGCAAATACCATGCGTGAAGAGGGTGTGTTGTTAAATAAACTAGGCATTTATTACAACACCTTAAAAATTAGGCCGCCTATGTGTTTTAGCCAAGCGCATGCCGATCTATTGTTGCAAACCTTGGATCGGGTGTTAGAAAAAACACCTTTACACCTGTAATGCTAGATTTAGCTGCGGCGGCTAGTCGGTATTGGGGGTTGGGTTCAGCGTCTATAACCTTGGTAGCTCAGAGAGAAAATACCACTTTCAAGATAAGCACTAGTGCAGGGCAGCATTACGCCTTGCGTCTGCATCGCCCTGGATATCACCAACTGCCTCAGCTAGAAGCTGAGTTGCAATGGCTGCAGTACTTATTTGAGCAAGGTATAGCTGTTCCAGAGCCAGTTACTTCGCTAGAAGGTTGTTTGATAGAACAGGTTGATGGCTATTATGTGAGTGTATTGCAATGGCTTAACGGCCTTCCTATGGGGCAGGCGGGCAGGCCTTTACAATTAAAGCAGGACGAACAGGTATTTTATACTTTGGGACAAAGTATGGCTGAATTGCATGCCGCATCAGATAAATGGGCTGGGGCCAGTGAGCTAGCAAGACTTCATTGGGATGTGGACGGCCTATTAGGAGATAGTCCGTTGTGGGGGGCATTTTGGCAAAATCCGACGTTAACAACAGCCCAAAAAACACTCTTTCAAGCTACTAGGCGCTGCTTAAAAGCTAAGCTAGAAGAGTGCTCAAGTAATCTTGACTACGGTCTTGTCCACGCCGATTTGGTTCGCGAAAACATCATATTACACAAACATGAGATGCAACTCATCGACTTTGACGACAGTGGATTTGGATTTCGGTTGTTTGAGCTGGCTACATGTTTGTTAGCTAATACCAATGAACCAAATTATGATGTATTAAAAACTCAGCTCATCGCTGGCTATCACAGCGCGCGGCCACTAGACATAACCCATCTGCAGTCTTTTATGCTCATTAGAGCACTGACTTACGTCGGTTGGATTGTGCCTCGTATGCACGAGCAGGGTGGCTTAGAGAGGTGTCAACGCTTCATTCAGCGGGCCCAGGATCTAAGTGAAGATTTTCTACATATAGAATGCCAATAATCTTCATAGATTGGAGGAATTGCTCAAACTTATTTTTTGTATTTTTTATCTTTCTTAGCTTTGGCTTTCACGGCCTTGGCTTTGTCTGATTTAGACACCTTTGGTTTTTTGGCCTTCACCTTTTTCAATACTTCAGGCTCTTCTTTCTTGGGTGAGAATCCTGGGAATATTTGGCGGCTAATGCTGTTGCCAATATAGCGTTCAATACGGCCTAAATTAGGCCAATCCATAGCGTCTACTATAGACCAAACACTTCCGTCGTTACCGTCGCGGCCAGTTCGGCCTGCACGGTGGACATAACTGTCTGCTTTTTCTGGCATGTGTACGTTAATGACGTGGGTCAGGCCGGGTAAGTCAACACCACGAGCCATGACGTCGGTAGCGACCATTACTTTGGTGCGGCCACGGCGCATGTCTTTAATTTGTTGGTTACGATCACTTTGGCGCAGATCACCGTGTAATCCTGTGCACTGAATGCCTAGGGTACGGATCACTTTAAGCCAAGTGTCTACTTGCTTTTTACTGTTCACAAAAACAATGGCTTGCTTCACTTCATGCAGGCGCAATAAGGCTTTAAGCAGGTGTTCTTTGTGTTGTTCATTGTCTGCTTGGTAAACAGATTGAGTGATTTTTTTAGCCACGTGACGTG